>Ga0315281_10008532_pt1 | contig 14325 bp, 10 predicted proteins | sample YL17G07_0_MG_FD_204540 | JGI IMG/M metagenome (GOLD analysis project Ga0315281, IMG submission 204540) | Sediment microbial communities from Yellowstone Lake, YNP, Wyoming, USA - YL17G07_0 | ecosystem: Environmental > Aquatic > Freshwater > Lake > Sediment | place: USA: Wyoming | collected...
CCGGCATTTCTAAAGCAAGAATAGCAAAAACGGACAGCACTAGAGCCAGATTATTGCACCGCATATTAATTATTTTGGCGGTAATATTATTTAACCAAGCGGCCTGCTTTCAGGAAAGCGGCCGTGCGGAAATCCAGTTCCATTCCTACCAGCTCGTCGGGCGCGACCCACATGTGCGGTCCCGTCACGCTATCTTCCGCAGCCTCCGCCGAGAAATTGTAAACAGCCTCGACAACGTTGCCGCGTTTTGCAACAAAACTACCTACACACTTTGCGTCTGGCTGTGCAACGCGCAAAAACTTTCTCAACGACCGCATTATAGTGTCCTCCAAGCTGCCGTTCAGCTTTCCGTCAAACTCCTCGGACGGGAACTTCCAAGCGCCATTCTCATCCGGGCCGAGAAGCAGCACGCGGCCCGCGTTCTTTATCACAAACACGACAACGGAAACCAACCCGGCTTTCTCGGTTTTTGCGTTCTTCGATTTTTTCATGAACCATAAGTCGCTCTTCGTTGTATTTAACGGGCGGCAACCACCGCCAGTGGTAAAAAGCGAGGGCTTGCCAACTTTCGAAGGTTGTAAAGCGTTATCAACCGCGTTTCTTCAAATTCAGATTATGGGAGGCTCAAGGCGCGGCGTGGTCGAGCGCACTAAGGGTTATTTTGCGAATCCTTCCACGCACGTCGGATTCTACATGGCGGGCATAGGCTCGATGGCAGGCGGGACTGGAGGTATTGTGAAGGGCGTGGCAGACTTGATTTACGCAGACGGTCCGACCATTTTCGGAGACATCTGCAGGGGGTCGTGGCAGGAAGCACTGTACCACACGGCGGCCGCTGCCACAAACGCATTGGCAACATCCGCTTACGTGGCGTCGGCCGGCGCGGTCATCGGATACGTCGGCGGTTCGTTGGTCACGGACAGAATCCTCGGCCGCGTTTCGTCGTTTTTCGGACGCATTCTGTCCGGTTACAAAAAAGATTAGCGGGGATGTCAGAGGAGGTGAATCGAATGAACAGCAACGGCATCGACAACAATGTAGTCGCGAACAGCGGTGCTGGCGGTTACCCGAAGCCCGAGGGGCCGGTGTCGCACGGGTGGTTCTCGCTCGGTCAGGGACGCGGCATCAAGTGGACGCTCTGGAAGACGAGCGTGACGTTCCAGCGGCAGGAGAAGCAGGGCGACAGGTGGATAGCACTCGAGGAGCTGCATGTTGCGCCGAAGGTACTGAAGGAGCTCGTGTGGCGCATACCGGGCTGGCTGGAAACCGTGGATAAGAGCAGGGGCGACGGCAAGGATGTAAGTGTATAGGAGTGCTACGTATGGGTAGGTTTATAAGAGGCGGCCAGCAAGAAATACTTCATAGGGAGGCCGACCGCTTTTTCTTTAACGAGCGCGTGCGGCTGCGGATGTCCCGAAGCCTTGAGAACATCGAGAATGACGGCGCTGAAAGCGGCTGCGCCGGGAGCGAAGGCGCGATGAAACGCGAAGAGATATTGAGCACGCTGACGAGCTGCGGTCTGAGCGAGTACGAGTCGAAGGCATACGCGTCGCTCGTCTTCATCGGACCCTCGAAAGCGGGCACGATCAGCCGCGAATCGAACGTGCCGCAGTCCAAGATATACGAGATACTCGACCAGCTCATGGACAAGCAGCTCGTGGAGATGTTCGACGGACGGCCGAAGGAGTTCAAGGCCGTGGAGCCCGAAACCGCGTTGAGGAACCTTCTCGAGGAACGTTCGCGTGAGCTCGACGCGCTAAAAGGCAGGGTCGAGGCCATGGGCGAGTTCCTCAAGCCTGCAAAGCCCACGGAGGTCACAGGCGGCGTGTGGACCATAAAGGGAGAGAAGTTCAAGGAATTCTTCAACAAAGCCGCAGAGATGATGGCCAGAAGCGAGAAATACGTGTACGCAATCACGCGCGACTTCTCACGCTCGGAAGCGCTCGTCGAGGCGCTGCGCAAGTGCAAGAAGCACGGCGTGAAAATACGCGTGATCGGCATGGAGAAAATCGACGAGCGCAACTACTACAAGGCGAAATGGTACGCGGACCACGGCATAGACGTGCGCGTGTTCGAGACGCGCGTGCATCCTAGGATAATCGTGGCTGACGGCCGCGAGATGCTGCTGCGTCTGGATTACGAACCCGAGAAGCGCAACGGGTTCCTCTTCAGCTCGCTTTGGTCCGAGGACGCGTCGCTAGTCGCAGTGATGGACAGCTACGCGAAGAACATGTGGAACAACGCGAAGCCCGTTAACTTGAAAAATATCCAAGTTCCTTTGTAAGGTTGTAGTATGCCCGCGCCTGGTATGGCAGTTCTATATGTGATGTTAGACTGCCGTCAGCTCCACAATCGGTCTGCTCGTCGTCGTGTTCGTCTCCATGTGTTTTATTTGGATTTTGTGTTCTCCTTTCGTCAGCCGCAACGTCCCGTTCAGCTCGACGTTCGTGAAAGGTACGAGTATCGTCAGCTTGTTCCTATCGCGCGTGACCGTCACGTCATCGAACTTCGTTGTTCCTGCGGGGTTCGAGAGCACTATGGCCGGGTTCGTTTTCGCCGCGATGCTCTGCATGCCCGTGGCTACGAGTTTCTTCGTGCTCGTCTCATACAGCGCCTTCACCTCGTCCGCGCTCAGCGAGCGGTTGAAAATCATGACCTCGTCGATGGTGCCGTTCATATAATGAGTAGCCGTTGGCTCGTATCTGCCAATTACTAAATTTCCATTTGTATTAACTGCTGCCGTTGGTTGGTCTACTGTTTGAGAGACTCCATTTAAATACAGTGTCTGATACGGTTCTGTATTGCTCCAAACAACTACTATATGTAACCATTGCTGACCGGGCAAGACAGGGCCAAAAATTTGTATGCCTTCCGTGTAAGTGTAATATTTATTTGCGTTGGCGCCAGCATTTTCTCTTGAAATACTTATCATATTGGAACCTGTACCTATCATTAGGATGTAATCATAATCACTGCTAGGCTGGTTGAGGTTTTCGAAATATCCCCACGTTTCAACGGTAAACGGCGAATTTAACGTTCCAAGACTTATTCCAGTAATGTAATCATTCACCCCGTCGAACTTCAGGCAGCTTCCGAACTTACAGTCCGTGCTCCATCCGCTCGTCGCGTTGCCGGTCGTGTTCATCAATGTGAGCGTGCCATTGTTTCGTCTGCCAGAGTAGTCATATGCCGTGCCGCCCGCACTTTCGTCCATGGGCAGGAAACCCACCAAGCTCTCCGGGTTCGTGGGCAGAGCGAACGCCTGGCCGCCCGTGGTCCCGCTGACGTTCGTTACCGTCGCGCTGAACTTCCAGTTCTCCAACGGCCCAGAGACGTTGTGATACGAGGTGCCGTTGGTGCCTGAGTATGAGTTACCAGAAACAATCCACTGCCCGGACGTGTTAGTCCACGCGGGCGTCGCCTTCGCTCCCTCGGCGTAATAGTTGAAATAATCCGCGAACTCGAAGCCGTGCTCTATGCGTATGTCGCCCTTCTCGCCCGATATGTCCATCGCTTCCGACGGCTCGTACTCGAAGTAGAGCCAGTCGTATGTGCTGTTCACGCGGAGCGTGCCGTCCGTGATTGTTACGGGCACAACGCGCTTCGAGCCGTCCGATTCCGAAGCGACCTCCCTTATCGCCGTGTTCAGCGTTTCGAGCATGTGGAATTCGTCGTTCACAATCGACGTGTCCTTCATCCGCCTGAACGCGGGATTTACTACGCCGAGCGCAATGCCGAGCGTAGTCACGCCGAAGAGTATGGCGAGTACGGTCGCTATCAGCGGGCTTATGCCTTTTCTGCTAATCTTTAACGAAAAAACATCCAACTCCATATAATTAATTTGGTCCTGTTAAAAAGTATCGAAGCTTGCTTATGGCCCGCATGCGATTCATACCGATGTGATTTGTATGACTGGCCTGTTCGAGGTTGCGTTGATGCCCATGTGGAGTATTTCTATCCAATGTTCGCCCTTGCCGACGCGCAGCGTGCCGTTGATGTCTATGCCATCGTATGGAATAATAAATGTCAGCTTGTTCTTCTCGCGCGTAACCCTTACGTCGTCGAACTTCGTCCTGCCGGCGGGATTGGACAGCACGACGCTAACGTTCGTCTTTGCCGTGATAGTCTGCGTGCCGGTCGCGTCGAGCTTCTTCGTGCTCGTTTCGTAAAGCGCCAGGATTTCCGCCGCCGACAGCAAGCGGTTGAATACCATCACTTCGTCGATGGTGCCGTTGGCGTAATATTGTGCTAAACCTATTTTTACATTGTCTGTATTGCTTATCGTGCTTGAATGGGCTTCGGCAGTTCCAATCTGTACACCATTGGCAAACAGTCTCAGAGTGCTGCCATCTTTTTGAGCGACTACGAAATACCATGTATCTGTTACTGCTGTCCATGTTCCTGCAGAAGGATATATTTCATTCCAAGTGCCATTGTATGTTCTAAAATCGAGTCTGTTCGTATCCCATACTTGCAAATCCCAACCCACTCCTGTTCCTCTTTTCCGTATTATTCCATAACCAACATCAAGTTTATTTAATTTTATCCACGAAGAAATTGTGAAATCGTTTGTTCCCATATTTAAACTACTTGCATTTCCAACATCGACATAATCATTCACACCATCAAACTTCAGACAGCTTCCAAACTTACAATCCGTGCTGTTCCAGCCGCTCGTGGCGTTTCCTATGGTGTTCATGTCCGTTAGCGTGCCGTTGTTGCGGTTGCCCGAGTAGTCGTACGCGACGCTGCCGCTGCGGTTGTCGAACGGCCAGAAGCCGACCAAGCTCTCGGGGTTCGTTGGTAATACAAAAACCTGCCCTCCAGTCGGCCCAGTCACGTTGCTTATGCTTGCGCTGAACTTCCAGTTTTCGAACGGGCCGGAGACGTTGTGGTAGGCGAGCCCGTTCTGTCCGGAGTATTTGTAGTCGCTGGCTGTCCACTGGCCAGAGGTGTTCGTCCACGCCGGTGTAGCCTTCGAGCCGTCCACATAGTAGTTGAAGTAATCGGCGAACTCTAGCCCGCGCTCGATCTCCACGTTGCCCTTCGTGCCGGTGAGCCTGATATCCTCCTGCGGCTCGTATTCAAAATAAAGCCAGTCGTATGTTGAGTTCGTCCTGTAAAACCCCTCTGTCACGGACAGCGACACCGTACGCTTCGAGCCCTGCGACTCGGATGCGACGCCGTTTATTGCAGTGTTCAGCATTTCCAAATTCTGGAAAGCATCGGTGACCACGGATGTGCTCTGCGCACGCCTGAACATCGGATTCACGACGTTCAGCACTATGGCGAGCATGATAACTCCGAAAAGTATCGTGAACACCGTCGCAATCAGCGGGCTGACGGCTTTCGAATTTGGCGTTAGGGCGATTCCCATATAATTAGATTCAGTTCCTCCAGTAAAAACGTTTCACCGTCGAAATCGAAAGTCGGCTACAACACTATGTACTTCTGGTATTTGCTCACGTGGTTCGCGCTCGCGCCCGACATTATAACATAGAAGAAGCCCGTGTAAGTGTCCTTACTCTTCTTCGTCTTTATCTCGATCGTCTCCTTCGTGCCGCTGCCGCCCTCTGCGTTGTAAGTGATGTTCAGGAGGTACGTGCTGCCCGGGTTAATACCCGTGAAGGACGTGTCCCACCTGCCGCCGTTTGCGACGCTCGTGTTCGTGCTCGGAGCGCCAATCGCCTCGAGTGAGGCGTTGATCGGGTCGCCGAGCATGTTCAGCGTAGTGACGTTCAGCGTCTCCAGTGTTTTGTTCGCGACCGTGCCGACGAACAGCAGCTTGAGCGTCATGGACCTGCCCGCTATCTTTGCACGCGCGAAGTTCGCGAAATCCACCACGTTCGAGGTTATGTTCTCCGGAGCGTTCGCTGAAACGTCCATGGTCGCGTTGAATTCCGTCATGAGGTTGTCGAATATCTCCGACTCGAACGTCGCCTTCATCGTTTCAGCTTCCTTGCTCGCGCTAGGCGAAGCCATGTTGAACCCCAGTACCACTATCGCGGACACTATGACTACCGCCGCTATCAAAAACATCTGGCCTTTGTTGCCCGTCATGTTAGTCAAACCCCCAGACGAAAGCGCGCACTTCCCTCGGGCTGTAGCTGCCGTGCCATCCCGCAATCAGGTAACCGACGGTTATCACGCTGTCCGAGCTCTCGGCAGGCGACGGTATGGCTGTTGTATTGGACGTTGAGTTGTACACGGCCACGTCGAAGCCCAGCGTGCCCGGCATGTAAGCCTGCAGCTCCGCCTTGATTGCGGCCGCGTCGTTGTCCACCGCGTTCCTGCGCAGGTTGCCGACTTCGTCCGCGAGCTTCAGTGCGTTGTACACCTTCAGCTTGTAGTTTATCTTGCTCAAGTCCGTATTCGTCTGCGGCCTGCTGAGCACGAACGCGAGCGCCGTGACCATCATTATTATCGCCAGCGCCGACTCCATCATGTAGAGAGAACCTTTCGAATAACGCAGCCGTGCCATGAGAATCTATATTTTATTTGCGGCGCCCGCCAGTTAAAGTTTAAACCGAGGCCGCTGCTACTGTATCTCTATCCTGAACCTGTAGTCCTCGCCCAATACGGCGCGCAAATTGTCGTAGGACATGTTGTTTATCGCATCGACCTTCTTCCTCGAGACAGCGATTTCGCTTTCAGTTGGGAACACCGTAACTTCCAGCGGCTGCGGCCCGAAGTGCAGCCCGTCCACCTTCAGGTCGCGCGCTATTCCGGCCGTCGAGTTCGTCATGTAGATTGAGACGTAGTCTATGGCCGCCGAGTTGAACGAGCTCCAGCCGGTCCATTGCGATGACGTGAGGTTGCGGCTGAAGTGGTACCATTGCCCGCTGTCCAAGATCGATGCGGCTATTGCATACGTGATGCCTTCAGAGCCGTCGTTGAGCAGGACTGTAACAAAAGATAGGTCGGTCGTGTCGTTCACGTACAGCCAAGCATCGATGTACTCGCCATCGGAAACCCCGCTGAACGTGCCGGCCGGATTGTATTGCAGGCCAAGCATCGTCGCGTCGAATCCGCCGTTCACCTCCACGCTGTACGTGCCGATTAGATGTACGTTTGAGTTTGCCGCAGAGCTGCCCACGCCGCCGCCATACACACCCCAGTACGTGTCGCCTTCGGTCCAAGCGTCGCCGCTTGCGGGCGACCACGTTGAAACGCTGTACGACATACTGTAGTTCGGCGCCGCAACTTCGCTGTCATTCGTGTAAAAGATGTAATATAACTTCTTCTCGCCTTGCGAAACGTTGGCGTTGAAGCGTATGTACGACTCGTTCAGCATGTTGCCCGAGCACGGCACTTGGTTCACGGCCTCGTATGGCGTGGCGTTCAGGTCTGAGTTGTAGAGCCTTATCGTCGTGTTCCATGCAACATTCGAGCACGCGTCATCGAACGTGAGCTTCGCTGCCACTGGTTCGTTTGTCCTCGCGGAGTCGCCTTTCTCCTCGACCGTTATAGGTATCTTGTATATGGCGCTCATCAGTCCGAGCTTCGAAGGCGTCTCCCCGGTGCTCTCCCAGTCCGAAGGCGCGCCACCCGTGCCAAAGAACTGGTTGAACAGCCGCACCGCCGCCTCCCTGTACTCCTCCACGCGCATCATGGCTGGCCCCTCCACGAAGTGCTGTATGGACAGCATTAGCACTATAGCTAGGAAGAACAGGAAGAAACCCAGCCCCACTGCCATGTCAACGTAGCTCATTGCCAACCAACCCGTGCATCAGCCTAAACCGAATCTGTCATTCGAGTTCTATCGTTTCCTTCTTTTTTTCAAACAGCCTCCTCACCTGCGAGGTGCGGAACACCGCCAATATTATCAAGAACACTATCATGCTTATAGCGAACGCCTTGAGCGGCCAAGTGTTGAAGGTGGTGTCGAAGGCGGTCTGTGCGTTCCACACTAGCACTGCCACAGGGCTATCCGAGGTTTCCACCCAGGTCTGCCAGACGGAAGGCGGCGATGTCGTCATTGTTGGCGGCTGGCCCGCTTGCTGCGTTGTCGTTGTCGTGCCTGCTCCAGCAGGTGCTGTCGTGATCGTTGTCGTGGTCGTCGTCTCGTTCGGGGACGGCCCGACGTTTTCGACGTTGTCGACGAGGAGCGTCATCGATACTGTGTTCGTGTTTCCAGCGATGTCGCTCGCGAAGAATGTAAGCAAGTAGTAATTGTCGGAAATCACGCGTGTGTCGAAGTTCCAGCCGCACACGTACTTCTTGCCAATAACGTATACGGAGCAAGTCATGACGTACGAATAGCTCGACATATTGAACAACACTGAGCCGGCCGCAACGCCGCCGTTGTCCGTCACGACCACTTTCGGGTATATCGTACCGCTCACCACCTTCGAGGCCGGGCTGTCTATCGCCATCAGCGGAAGGGTGTTGTCCACGGTCACGGACACGGAGCTGTTTATCAGCTTGTCTGCAGTGTTAGTCACGTTCGCGAAGAGCATGTACTGGCCGTCTGGCAACTGCGTAGTGTCGAGCGTGGCTTGGCAGAGCGTGAACGTTGAGGAGCAGCTCATGGTCTTCGTGTCGCTGTAACCGGAGCCAGCGGATCCAGTGACCTTCAGTTGCACACTTGAAACTTTGCTGGTCGGGTTCGCCACCGATGCGTTCACTGTCACAGCTCCGCGTATGTACGAGCCGCTGCTGGGTCCGGATATCGAGACGTACGTCTCCTTGTTGTAGGTAGTGACCTGCACCGACGGCGACACCAAGTTGCAGGCGTTGTCCGAGACGCTGAAGTTCACAATGTGCATCCCGTCAGAAAGTATGGTCGTGTCGAAGTACCCGTCGCATTTGTAGCCGCCCGTTATCGCCGCGCATGTCATCGACCTTTGGTATCCTCCGACCGACATGCCTACCGCCAAGGTTTTTATGCCCGAATACGCGTCCGAGGCGTTTATCTCGAACTTCGCCACGCCGCTAAGCGTTTCGCCGGCCGACGGCCGCAGCACGTATGATGCCGGGTTTTCGTTGTCCACGGTGACGTTCAGCCACGCGTAGCCGGTATTGCCTATCTTGTCAGAAGCATTCGCGTAAAGTATGACCGGCTGGTTGTTCGCCAGCGCGAGCGTGGACCAGCTCGCGTTGTAGTTGAGGTTGTCGGTCGTTGTCATTGCAATCCAAGACGAATTGTCCGTGGAGTACGCTACGCTCGCGTTGCCTACGCCGGACGAGGCATCCGTTACCTTGAACGTCACGGCCTCGACGGCCGCGACCCACGTGTTGTTGAGCGGGTTCACGAACTCGAAAACCGGCCTGTTTATGTCCACGGTGAACATCAGCGGGTGCAGCCTATCGCCAAGCGAGCCCGTGTTGCCCGACGTGTCGTTCGCCTCGAAGTAGTACGTCTCCTTGGTGTCCGAGCCGACTATGTTGAACGAAAACACAGTAGTGCAGTTCCAGTCCGCGGCGTTTATAGCCGTACACGTCATCGCGTACCTGTCCCACTGCTGGGCCTCGATGGATTTTATGTAGAGCGCGACCTCCGATGTGTTGAGGTCGGACGCCTTAACACCAACGTAGAAATCCCTGTTGCCGCCGGGCACGTAGGTGTTGTTGCGCGGTATGGCGTCCGACAGAGCTGGCGGCGTAGTCGCGTCCGCAACCGCGATGCTGGCAAGCTGCGCCACGCACAAAACTGAAAGCACGGCCAACGCCGCGCCTACTTCCAAACGCATATCCTCACCGTTGACTTTGTTATCGACCCGTCCGCGTTCTGCACGAGCGACGGCACCTCGTAGCATCCGACGTCCCTAGCCGCGCTTTCGGCCGCGGTCGGCTCTCCGTACGAAACGGACACTGCCAGCGCGGTGCTGTTCGTAAGTCGCTTGCCAGTGTCCTTGTCGGTGACCTGCACGTTCACCATGAACGTCCCGATACGGCCTGGGGCGTTGAAAATGCACGCGTAGCCGCCTGCCGCATCAGTGGTGTCGGTGCACTTTTGTTCGCCCAGTATCGAAACCACCACGTAGGACAACGTAATCGCATCCCCGTTAAGGTACGCGACCTGGCCAGAGGCATTTACAGCCGCACCGTATTTGACAGACGTGGCGTTGAGGTTAACGGACACAGTGCCGTTCTGCCAGACAAGGAACATCGAACTGTTATCTGTGCGGCCGCCGTCCGTGTCTATGACTGTGCATACGGCCGTGTAGTTGCCAAGCACAGACTCCTGCGTGGTCTGGTAATTGCGGTAGAACGTGCTGTCTATCCTGTCCGTAATAGTCGCGTTCGACCATACCCCACCAGCGTCGCGGACGGATATGTTCACAGTCAGCAGGTCTATTGCATCCTCGACATCGCTCACGTCACAGCTTACTTCTATGCTGTTGCCCCTCTCTATCTCAGCGGGCGTTACGTTGATGCCTACCGTGGGCTTGCTGTTCAGCGTGATGTTTATTAACGCGTCCACGTCATTCGGCGAGTCGCCGAAGTAGTAGAGCGTGGAGTTGGTCGTTATGTTGACCTGCAGCGTACGCCATCCAGAGTCCATGCCGCTTGTGTCCCATGTGTAGGAACACTGTCCTGTGGAGTTCGTCAGGTTCGTGTAAAGCAGCGTGGTGTTGTCGTAGAACCTGCACGGATAGCTACCCACTACGCTTCCATTTATCGAATCCCTGACCACGCCCTCCAGCCGTATTGCGTCGCCCAAGTGAACAAGCTGGTTATCGGCCGTTAGGAAGCTTACATTTGCGAGCGAATAAACATTCACGCTGACCGAGTCATTGTAACTCCCGTACGTGTAGGATGTATCGTTGCTTGCGTATGTGACGTTAATAGTGTGCGGCCCGAGCATGGTGGCTGCCGGGAACCCATAGTTCAGATTTGCATAGCCGCTCGAGTTGGTGAAGCCGAAGCCCATATACGCAGGTGTGCTCGTATCTGTGAATGTCAAGTTCTGGCCTGGCACCGCGCTGTTGTTAGTGAAAAGCAACCGCGCGTATGTACTCAGGCCGCTCCCCTGGCCGCTGCCGCGTACTGGTGTGCTCGTGTTCACCAGCACGGGCGTTATCTTGGTGTTCGAATAGACGATTATCCCGAAGGACACGTTGTTGTTCGTGTAGTTCCACTCCTCGATCTGTTCCTTGATGGCCGTGGAGACGTTGAACGTGTGCGGTCCGGCGCCAGGCGCGGTGAAGTTGCAGAAGAGGTCCGTGGTGTTCACGGGCGGGGCCGGGGGGAGCGCTCCCTGGCTCTCGTTCTGGCTCTGCAGCACGTTGTCAATGTAGCAGTAGACCTGCACGGGGTTCGCGGTCGAGGCGTTGCCCATGTTCGCGGCCGTCACGTTCACGAGGATAAAGTCGCCGTACTGTATGGCCGTGGTGTTGTTGAAGCCCACCGAATGCGGGTACAGGTCCGGCTTGGCCTGGCCGCTTCCCGCGTCTATGCGCCAGCCGGCCATCGTACGCATCTGGAAGGTTATGTCTTGCCTCGTGTCCGTGTACGGGCAGTCCGAGAGCGGCCTGCTTGTTATGGAAAAGTCGTCTATGTAGAACGTGGCGCCGCCAGCGGACGGGTTGCCCAATGCCATTTCCGTTATGGGGCTGCCGTAGCCGCTGAGGCTTATGGTGACGTTTCGCCAGGTGCCGTCAGCTACGAAACCAGGTATATTGTACCACGTGCTTCCTATCTTGTACTTTAGCGTCCCGCCGTAAGCCTTGTATGCGAAGGACATGTACGGATAGGAGCTCACAGGCACGGACGGCTGGACGTAGCCGGGCGTGAAGTCGGCGACTATGTTGCTGCTGTTGCCCATCACCAGCGAGCGCATTCCCGAGTAGGACGTCGCGTTGGTGGTGTTGATGGCCATGGTCGAACCGCCGGCCGCGACCCAACCCCCAAGGCCGTACTCGAAGTCCGAGAAGTACAACGTGTTGAACTGCACGCCCCCGTAGCTTATGTTGCAGTCCGTGCAGACTCCTGGCATCTCGTTCGATATGGAAAAGTCGTCCACGACCGATGCGCCGGACTGGCCGTAGAAGCCCACCTTCTTGACTTTCGTGTTACCAAGGCCGTATGCAGCGAGGTCTATGTGCTTCTTGGTCCAAGCGCCCACGCTTGCCGGTATGGTTATCTCCGTCTCGTTCCATACTGTGTAATAGCCCTGGCCGTCGGGCTTGTCGTTCCTTATTATCAGTTTGAACGACGAGCTCTGATAGGTCTTGTAGGCGAAATCTATGTACCTATAGTCCTGACTGAAGTACTCCACATAATGGTCGACGTACGCAGCTGTGGGGACTTTGAGGGAATAGGCGCTGTAGTAGCCTTGATACTCCTGCTGGCCTCCGTACCATTCGTTGATTTGATTATAGTTCTCGAAGCTGGCCTCGTAGAGAGTCTTGCTCGCGGCACCCATCTCGTTGGTCACCATGAAGTCGTCCATGAAGAATCCTTGGCCAGGCGCGCCCGACTCGCTGCCGACCCCGATTTTGGTGATGATATGGTCGCACGGCGCGGACGAGCAGCTGGTGATGTTGTCTAGGTCCTTTTGCAGGTTTATCGTGGCCGTGTGCCACATGCCGTCTGCCTTGAACCCGGGTATGCTGAAGTTGCCTTGGTTGGAAGTGCCGTTATAGATGACCCATCTCCCGCCTGCCCAGTTGCTCACATAAACCCTCAAGCTCATCGCTGACGAGCTTGGCAGCTTGTAAGAGAACGTCAAGTACTTGTTGACCTTGCTGTTGTAATTCACGTCCTTCGTGGCATAGCCGGCCAAGGAGCCGCTGCCGCATATGCAATCGCCGTAGGCGTGGTAGCTGTAGTGGGTGGAATTATACTCCTTGTAAGGAGAGCCGCTGTAAGGCGCGAAAGTCCCACTGCCGCCGCAGCATACATCGCAACTGCTTTCGAACGAGCTGTCGGCCTGCGCCTTGGCAGTCTCCTCGTCCGCCGGGCTCGTGTACCAGCCGCTCCTACAGCCGCAATAAGTGTAGTTCTGTGGAGTGCAAAGGTTCTGCACTACATAGTTCTCGCAGTACGTCTGCGACCCGCCGCCGCTCCCCATGTATTCCACCTTGAGCGAGTAGCCAGACGTGCCGGACGTGCCTGACGTGTAGGACGTCGTCGAGCTGCTGTAGCTGTCGCTCGGGTACAGGTAGGCGCTTGTGGCAGCGTCCGCGTACCAGCCGCCGTAACCGTACTCGAAGTCGTCGAAGTACGTCATGTTGAACTGGGTCGTCATCCCTCCATACATCTCATAGTAACTGCTTCCGTGCATGCCTGTGTCGGCCAGCGCAGGCGAGCACTTCAGGGACTGGGTCTTGTTCACGAACGTGTAGTTGCTCCCCGGATCCGTTATGGAGCTCGTATCGGTAACGTTCCACTTGGTGCAGATGTTCGAGTCCCAGTCGAACTGCAGGCATCGCAGGAACTTGTTCGGCTGCGTCATCCTGCTGCGGTTGAACGGAATCTTTATGTTGTAGCTCGAGTAGTTCAGCGCGGTGTCGTTGATGAAGAATATGTACGACAGCTCGCCCGTTATCGGGCTGACGCCAGCGTATTCCTTGCCGTCTATTATCCTTATAGGTACGACCGCGCTGGCGGTCGTGTTCGGCGTCACGTTGTACAGATCCGCAATCATAAGACCCATTGCCGTCGGCATTTCGAACCTCAGGTCCCTCTTCTCGGATATGTCCTTCTGCGTGAACACGTATGACAGAGCCGGCTGAGTGGAGGATGTTATGCCGTACATCTTCTGATAGCTGAAGTCCGTGTAAGCCTTGCCCGCCTCCATGACATAGAACTTGACATTGTCAAGTTGTTGCACTCCCGATGAGGCGGAAGTCACGTTGAACGTCAGTCTTATGCCAAGGTTTATGTAGTGCGTCTCGAAGCTCGCGCTATAGTTCTGGTCGCCCTCGAAGTAGCCGGTCACGTTGTAGATTCCCGAAGCGTAGTTGAGGTTTGCCAAGTTCGCGTACGGCGAGTTTCCGCTGCCCAACAGATAGTTCGAGCCGGTGAAGTTCGTGTTTATCTTGACGGGCGTACCGGCGATGCTCAGGCTTGCTGTGATGTTTGCGAGCTCGCCATAAGCATACGTCTTGTCTGCGTCTGTGCCGTTCAACAGCAGGTTCATAGCAGTGGTCGCCTTGCTCACTACAAGCGTCCTCTCGTCCTTGGCGGCAGTGAAGTTAGTGCACCCGCTCGTGTTGTAGGTGTAGTTGTACGCGCGCGCCGCCAGCACCGTGGTATCGCTCACAGAACTGGCGGTAGCCAGAAGCGTATTGTTCCTCCACAGCTTGTACACGCAGTCCGTATCGACAGAATTGCTCTCGCTGCCCGTGTAGCTCGAGGCCGTTCCATAAGTTATCG
>Ga0315281_10008533_pt1 | contig 14324 bp, 16 predicted proteins | sample YL17G07_0_MG_FD_204540 | JGI IMG/M metagenome (GOLD analysis project Ga0315281, IMG submission 204540) | Sediment microbial communities from Yellowstone Lake, YNP, Wyoming, USA - YL17G07_0 | ecosystem: Environmental > Aquatic > Freshwater > Lake > Sediment | place: USA: Wyoming | collected...
ACAGTCGAGGCCGGCAAAAGATCGGAGAATGACAGGATCCTCCGACCTGTGTCACCGGTACGTCCTTAGGGAGCCGCGAACACGAGGTCGTTCGTCGAAGCTTCCCCAGGGACCGCCGCCATCTCGATGTCCGGCAGGCAGAGAGTCCGCCATACGCTTGCACGCACGAGTCCAACGCTCATCATGCGGCGCGTACGAGGCTGGCGAGTGCTCCAATAGCCTCACCTTTTCGGTGTGGCCTCAGGTGTGGAATCTGGTTTTCTGTACTGATACTTTTCCTTTCGAATCAGCTCGTTCCAGATCGCCTTGGCCTGTTCCTCTGAGCCGCTGAACGGCTTATCCGTGCCTCGCGACTTGCGGTATGCAGCATTCATCATGTTCGACATCCTTCACCTCGGAACGGGCGGCACAGTCCTCTCCGAGAGCGGACTTCAGCTTTCGTCAGAACTGCTCGCCCCACTCAGTATATGTTGATCGTACACTTTCGGCCACGTCACGTCAGCCACTGGTTCTCAGCTCATAGCCCCATAATGCCCCCGACGGTCGCGGCCTGCAAAGGAACCCCAATGATTCTGGCAGTTCCGTGGTTTCTCGCACCGAGGGTGGCCGACCGGGCCGGTGCTGTCATCCCGTCGTGCAGAAAGCTGGAGCGTTACTCAACTCCCAGATCGGTTTTCAGTTGAGCCTCCGCTTCACGCCAATTCTCTTCATCCTGATCAGGTGAGCACCCGCGTTCCAGCCAGATAGCCCTTGCGCGCTCTGCGATCAGGTCATGGGTCAGTACTGCGGCTTGAAGGGCGGGGCGTAGTTTCAGGATGGATGCCTCCTGCTTCCTCTTCTCGCCATTCGCACCGCGCAGTGGGATGATATTTGTGCCACGGGCTTGAATGTCGTTGTCCGCCATCCGAATAACGCTCTGGTCGGCTGTCCTGCGAGTCTTCATATATTCTCCTTTTGGCCCCAACGAAGGGCATTCATGGATATGATCCTGTTCCAATTCATTCTTGCCTGTGCCATTGCTTCTCCCTTCCCTCCGGAACACGGCCAAGATGGGGCGAGTATTTCTGTTCGCCTATTTTCCGTTCCGGCAGTGGCAGCGTGTGCGGCAGACCCCGAAAACGGGGTCCCTCGGCTGGACCTCGGTGGCCGTGATTGCCTGCCCGTTCCAGTTCCTGCCATGAATACCGAGAACGGCACAGACGGCTTCGCTTCGGGCCGGCATCCCCACGAATCCAAATCCCCTGGATTCGTCACCATGACGGTGCTGCGCCACGTCCGCCGTCTCCACCCGGCCAAACAACTCGAAAACCTCGCGAAGATCGCTCTCCGTGACATCCCTCGGCAGGTTACCTACGTAGATATCCATTCTGTGCCCCTTTCATTTGCTGCATCGAACACTTGTCTTTCGAGGGCATGCTAAAACCAAGAGAAATGATTCGGGAGACGGGTCTTGAGGCTGGTGATGCTGTCGAGGGCGAACGATCTGGCTTCAAGGCTTCATCAGGCGATCATCCTAAGTTCAGAACAACACTGAACCAACAAGTATTCTACTGCTCTCCGCCGCACACGCAAGTTATTTTTCCTTTGTGCCTCCAAAATATTCTCAAAACCACACTTCCAGGAGGAAAATCAGGGAAAGGTAGAAAGGAATCTACTATGCGGCAAACAAGGCGATCCCATTCCGGGTATAATGAGGCAGACACATGCTACAAGATGGGTTTCAGATGAAGAACAGCCGATCGCAGAAAGCCGCGCAGTATTCTCCGGGGACGAGGAGCGCCTCATGAGGTCGCTGGGCAGAAACGGAGAACCACTCATATTGGAGTATTGCTTCGGTCTGACATCCCGAGACCAAACTGCTCAACTCGAGGCGTTCATCGCGTGCAACGAACGGGCCGCTGCCATTCACGCGCGCATCCAGGCGGCTCTGGAGCCCCTAGAGAGCCTCTATCTGGAGCCGTGTCCGGCGGAACTGGCCGAGCGTACGGTTCGACTTCTCTGCGCGATGGCCCAAAGGGCACAAGCGGCGGCGTGCACCAAGACCACTCGTCTCCGTTTGCATTGTCTGGAGGATTGCTGCTTATGTCTGTCGAGCAATATTCGAATGAAATTATCGTTGTAGCGGTTGCGGAAGGACCATCGGCGTTCAAAATATGGCTTCGCGAGGAGGCTCCAGCCGGTCTCGCCAGCGACCTTCGGTGGCTCCGTGAGGAGTACATGGACTCCCACATTGTCTTGGATCTTGCCGACCTGGGAAGTCTGGAAACCGCAAGTTACGGGCTGATGCTGGATCTTCAAAGGCTGGCCGAGGAATCTGATTACCGTTTGGTCCTATGCGGCCTTTCCCCGCATGTCAAATGGCAACTGGGATGTGTGCGCCTTTCCCGCAAATTCGATACGTTCGACACCCGCGCGGCCGCCATCACGGAGCTTTCGCCCGAAGGCGAAGACTGATCCCGCCGATTTTATGGTTGCCGCCGTGCCGACTGTCCCGTAAGATGCAAAGAGTGATCATTACGCAACGATAGAGTATCTGAGAGGCTCGGAGGCGTCACAGATCATGGAAATCGATGATACCATTCAGATGCTTGCCAAAATCCGTCAGTCCATCGACAAGTGGGTCCCACAGACCACTGCCCGTCCTGACGCGTTGATTGCCGACTTGAACGACCTGTATGTTGGATCCACGGAGAATCGCGCTTTCGATGAACTATTTGAATACGATGACGTTGGAAGCCCTTCCATCACCCTCCTCATCGGCATTGAGGTGGAATTCGACCTCAAAAAAGTCATGGAAAACCTGCGGACAAGATTGCACATCATACAGCCCGGCCGAGCGGATGAGATCGAAAATGCAGGCATCGTATGGTCGCATGGACGGTATGATTTTGTGTATGACAGTGCTTCAGGATCTCTGCGAATATCACACCGATACAGCCATAAGCGTGTTGACACGAAATCCGTGTCCAGCATAGCAAAACAGATGATAGATTATGCCATAGACTACCTGAAGGAAGTCAAGGCATCTACGAACGAAAGTGCTGGTACTCCGGAGACAGAATGACATACGACTCCTCCGTGAGAGCAAAACAACCGTTGGTTTTTTGTCTCATCCTCTAATGCATGATCGGGATACTCTGACCTCCCTAACCATAACGGAATGCACGCCATGCGACTGTATCTGATCAATCCATCCAACCCGCTTGTCAGCATCGTCAACGTCAAGGAGAGCCGCTGGAACCGTTACCGCGTGTGGAAGCCGCTGAGCCTGATGGTCCTGGCAGGTCTGACACCGCCGGAGTGGGAAACCTCGATCGTGGACGAGAACCTCGGTGTGCCGGATTATCCCGCGATGCCCCGGCCCGACCTGGTGGGCATTACTGCTTTCACCTCGCAGGCGAACCGTGCCTATGAGGTGGCGGGTCACTTCCGGCGTCTGGGCGTGCCCGTCGTCATGGGCGGCATTCACGCCACCATGTGTCTCGACGAGGTCCTGGAGCACGTGGACGCGGTTGTCACCAGGGAAGCCGATGGCGTCTGGCCGCAGGTCCTGGAGGACGTCCGGCAAGGCCGCCTGAAGCGCCAATATGACGGAGGGTTCGCCGAAATGGCCGATGTCCCACCTGCCCGTCACGATCTATTGTCCCGGGGGTATGTCTTCGGAGCCATCCAGACCACGCGCGGCTGTCCTTTGAATTGCAGCTTTTGCAGCGTGACGGCGTTCAACGGCGCCCGCTATCGCCAGCGACCCATTCCCGACGTCGTGCGGGAGTTTCAGTCGATTCGCGAGAAACTTGTTCTGGTCGTGGACGATAACCTCATCGGCACGCGACCCGAACACATCGCCCGCGCCAAGGACCTGTTCCGCGCCTTGGCCCGCGCGAACCTGCGCAAGGAATGGATTGCCCAGGCCACCATCAACTTCGCCGATGACGAAGAACTCTTGGTGCTGGCCGCGAAGGCCGGGTGCAGCGGCGTCTTCATCGGCTTTGAATCGCCCTCGCCGGAGGGGCTCCGGGGACTCGGTGGGAAATTCAACCTTCTGAAGGGGCGAGACATTCACGCCTCTGTACGGCGCATCCAGCGGCACAAGATCCTGGTGGCGGGCTCTTTCATCATCGGTTTGGACGTAGACGAACCGGGCATTGGCAACCGGATCGCCGAGGCGGCCCGCCAGTATGGCGTGGACAATCTCAACGTGCTGTTTCTGACGCCGTTACCCGGCACACGCCTGTGGGACCAGATGAAATCGCAGGGCCGCATCCCCCTCGATGCGCTCCCGCAAGACTGGAAATACTACACGCTGACCTACCCGGTGGCCCGATACAAGCATTTGTCTCTGGACGACGTCATCCAGGAAATGGTCTTCTGCAACGGGACGTTCTATTCCGTGCCGCGCATTTGCCGCAGGGTATTCAGCAGCTTTTGGCATCGCCGCAAGCCATGGATCAGTCTGGCGGGCAATCTCTCCTACCGGGGCAACCTCCGTCGGGCCTCCGAGGCCTACGCGGACTTCAAGCGGCAATGGGATCATAGGCACGATTGCGTGAAGGAGTCATGACGATCAGGATGAAGGAAGGGTCTCGAATATGAGCAAGAGCGAGAGGACGAAACTGAAGGGACGCGAACTGGCCGCTCGCCTGATAGGCATTTCGACCCCCGTCGGCGGAGTCAGTTGGAATCCGCCCGGTGAGGAACGGGACAAAGCGGAGCAAGTACTGATGTATCTTGCGGAGCAACGGGCTCTGTGGGATCCCTATGACGTAGCGATCGGCTCATTCGTCACGCAATCCATTCTGGACATGCGTGAACGGCTCCGCGGCGAACTCCGAGGTCTCCCGACCGACTCTGTCCTGCACGAAGGGTTGCGCGCCATGCAGGCGGCCTGTCGCATGTTTTTGGATGAGAATCGGTCCCCAAGGTCAGGATATGGGCCGCCCTATGAGGCTCAGCTCCACAGCACGTTGGGCGAGCTGCGGGCCCTGTTCGGCATCCACATCGCTCGGATTGCCTGCGCATACGACCTGGAAGTGGATGCCCATCTGGCAGGCATACTGCCTCCCGAGCCGGACTAAGACCCATGGCGCACGCGCTGGAGCAACGACGTCCTCACGTCGCATGATAGATGATGTACGCGTGTCCAAAGGCGCCTGTAGATTCGTTTTGCTTCGAGAGCCAGCAGCTTCTAATTCGAAGTACCTCGGATTCCTGCAAATGACTGTGAGGAGCCATGGTCGAGGCGGCGGGTTTGTGCTGGAGCGTCGGATCAAAGCTTTGGGCTGTCGGTGCAGTGCAATTGTGCCGTCGAGGACGCAGACAGGGAAGCGACCGGCCGGGGGAGAGCGCAAATATTTTGTATGTTTTGGATTTATTTTGTTGACATAGGAGAGGCGAGGCGACATAATACAGGTTCTATGTAGGTGTACGCTTTCCTCCCTCGGAGTTTACCCCTTATTCAGAAGCAGAGGGAAAGTATGTTTGCAGGCCGGATTGGCCTCAGGAGAAGAACTCGTGGCAAAAGGTACAGTAAAATGGTTCAATGCCAGTAAGGGATTTGGCTTTATTAGCCCGGCTGGTGGCGGCGAAGACTTGTTCGTCCACCACTCGCAGATCAAAACCGAGGGTTACGCCTCGCTCAATGAGGGCCAGGCGGTCGATTTCGAAGTCGGACAGGGCAAAAGGGGCCCGTGTGCGACGAACGTCACCCCGAGCTAAACGCACCAAGGTCTGAGTGTAAGAAGGCCCCGCGTCAATGGCGGGGCTTTTTTCTGGCCCCACGGGACCGGGTCTGCCAATGCGCGAGCAGGAAAATGGTCCCATGGACCCAAGCCGCCGTGTCCGGAGCTGGGAGGAGCGTGGATGTTGCGAGAGGTTGTAGCTGCGTAAGGAGGGGTCAAGGAGCCGAGAGCGATGGGAGGGGGCCGGTCTTGCGTCTACTGTTTTTGCCCAAGACGGGATCTTTTTCGGTATAGCGTTCCCAATTTGCCAGGGTGTCCAGCATGGCCTTGCCTCGCCGGCAGTCTGCGATGGTCATCTTGCCTGCCTGCACCAACTCGTAGTATGGTCCGATGTCACGCTGACGATACAGACCGGCGAAGTTCTGATAGAACTTCTCTCGTGGCAGGCGGGTCGGCAAGACGGCATGCAACGTGTCAAAGCAAGAATAGTCGTCCGTCAGCAATTCGTCGTGACGGTCCTGGTAGAGTTCCGTCCCGGGCAGAGGAGTAAGAATCGTAAACTGCGTGTGGGTGATTTGCCTCCGACTGACATAGTCGCGGAGCAGCTTGAAGTCATCTTCCGTCCAGTCCGGATCGACGATGAAAGCGCCCCATATGATCACACCATTGTCTTGGAGAATCCGGATGGCCCGATCGTTGGTCTCAACGCTGCACGCTTTGTTGACGTTCCTGAGTGTCCTGTCGCAGCCCCCCTCCAGACCCAGGAGAACCGCATACAGCCCGATATCCACCCATTTCTCAACCAGCTCAGGATGTCTTACGATGGAATCCGCACGGCACTCCATGGAAAATCTCTTCCGGATGCCTGCGGACTTGATCAGATCGGCGATCGTGTCTTCTCGCCTGTGGTTCATCAGGAAGTTGTCATCGACAAACGTGATGTGGTCGCTGGAGACGGTACGAATCTCGGAGACGACCCTTTGAGGAGACATCTGATTGATGGAGCCCTGGTAGAACTTGTGAACACTGCAGAACTTACACCGGAACGGGCAGCCTCTCGAGGTGGCCACGGACGTGTCCGGCTTATCGAACAGAAAGAAGTATTCGCCTCGATAGGATTCGGCCAGGTCTCGACGCGGCATAGGTAAATCGTCCAGACTGACGCGGTTCTCTGCGAGAGTGTTACGGATGAACGTGCCATCGTGATTGCGCCAGATGATATTGGGCACGCCATGCAAACCCCGCCGGTCTGCCACTGCCTCGACCAGCTCTCGGAACATCAGCTCCGCTTCACCGACGGCAACGGCATCGACCTGAGGAAGAAAGAAATCGTGTGGCAGTAGCGTTGCGTGGTGACCACCTACAACCGTGAATATCTCCGCGGAAAATGACTTGATCCGCTGCAATATGCCCTGGGCGGCGTACACCTCGGGCGTCAGGGCGGTAACCGCCGCCATTTCCGGCCCGAACCTCCTCAACGCCGCATCAAGATTGTCGTCCAGGCGCATGTCGAGGATGCGAACATCGTGGTCCGGAACCAGCGCAGCCACCATCTCCAGATGCAGCGGCTCCGGCAAAGCCACCGTACGAAACCCCACTCCTGCGGGCACATCCGGTTGAATCAACAATATGCGCAATGGACACCTCTTTCGTCAGCTTGCGGGCCCAGTCCACCATTTGCTATCTGGATAGCTCTATCCATTGTATCGTATGGTCGTTGAGGCTGTCACATGGATTTTCCATCAGCAGCCGGAAAAGACTTTACGAAAGTGAAACCCCTGAACGGCCAGCGTGATGGCCAGGGGAAAGAACTCGGGCCGTTTGAACAAAGACCACAAGAGCAACTTCCAGTAATAGATCCTGCCTCTGCTGCGAATTCCCAGAAAACACATGGATTTCAGAAGCGCCAACACGTCATAGGAGTGACGCCGGAATCTCCCCGTCCGAACGGGCCGGTAAGTCCTGAGAAACGCCATGACCCGCTCATAGAAGAGCTTGTGGGAATAGATGCTGCGCACGACCCTTCTGTAGCCCGCGATGAGCTCATCGTAATTCATTCGCGGCACGAAGTTCATCGACAGATCCGTATTGTTCCCCGTGGCCGTCTGGATCAGACGGTTCTCTTTCCGAAGGCGTTCGTACAGCTTCGTGCCGGCCGGGGCATTGAGCAGACCCACCATGGCGGTTCCGCCGGAACCTGTTCCGCGGCCTTGGTCCGCATCCGGTTGCCGAACAGTATGGTGACGTCGCAGAAGTCGCAACAGAAGGGACATCCCCGCGAATACTGGATCGGCATGCAGGCGTACTTCTTCATGTCCACCAGGTCCCACAAGGGGAGGGGAGTATCCTCGAGGTTCGCCCGCCGATCCGAGGTATAGATGTGCCGGGCATGTCCCTCGGCAAGATCTTTCAGAAAGGCTGGCAGCGTGATCTCCGCCTCGTCGAGCGCGAGATGGTCGATCTCCTGGGCGCGTTCCTAACCGGCTGTAAACAGCGGGCCACCCGCCACGATCCTGGCTCCGAGTTTCCTGCATCGGGTGACGACCCTGTCCACGGATTCCTTGTGAATCCGCATGGCGCTGATGAACACGTAGTCGGCCCATTCGATGTCCTTGTCGCGCAGCGGCTGGACCCCCATATCCACCAGTCTCTTTTGCCACAGAGGGGGAAGCATCGCCGCCACCGTCAGCAGGCCCAGGGGCGGCAGCAGGGCCTTTTTGGAGATGATCCGCAGCGCATGCTTGAAGCTCCAGAATGTCTCCGGACATTCCGGGCAAACCAGAAGTATTTATCGCGACTGCCCTGGTACGACGATCGCATGCCTTCGTGATGCCCAAGTCATCCTGACATTCGGTTCCGGTGAGGCCGGGGGCGAACGGAAGAAATGTCTCGACCCAAACCAACTCCGTGGGTGTATAGTTATGGGCCGAATAGGCGATAGGGTGGTTGATCCTCAGATCGTGGCGAAACCCGGACAGAGTTCTCTGCTCCCGTCGAATTCGTAGCGAATCAACCAAGGATTCTGCCGAGCGTACATGTGAAGCCTTACCAATTAGGCATCAGGATAAACGAAGGGTAGGAACAGGAAGACCAGAGAGAAGACGGGGCTCAAAGGACGGGAACTCGTCGCTCGTCTGATAGGCATACTGCCTCCCGAGCCGGATTGAGACCCGCGGCGAAAGGCATGGATCAGCAATGTGTCCCATGAGGCACCTTCCGTATTCCCTGCATCGCGGACCTACTGGCGACCTCTTCATTGGTGGGGTCCTTGGCCCGGGTCGTCTGTGGCTGGGAAGCCGGAACGGTGATGAGAAACGTGCTGCCTTTGCCTTTGGCACTCCTGGCCCTCATGCGGCCGCCGAGCAGCTTGACGCGCTCTCGGATACCCAGCAGTCCGAATCCGCCGGTACGACCGCGTCTCTGCGGATCGAATCCCTGGCCCCTGTCGGACACGGACAGGCAAATATATCCGTTCCGGCGCCGCAGCCGAAGTCTGGCCTCCGTGACTTGGGCGTGCTTGACCACGTTGAACAGCATCTCCTGGGCCGCCTTGTAGAGAACGGCCTTGAGCGGCTCCGATGGCAGTTCGATCTCGTCACAGGCATCCAGATGGACCGTCAGGCCGTGCTTCGTCTGGAACTGCTGCGCCAGCCATGCAAAGGTTTCACAGAGATTGCTCTCCGAAAGCCCGGGCGGACTGAGCTCGTGGGACAGGCTGCGGGATTTGTCGATGGCCTCCTGGAGCATCTCCCGGACCTGTCCGGCCATTTCCAGGATTTCTCCGTGGATGTCTGCATCGCCTTTGGCGTGTTTGCTCAAGAGCCCCAGATGGAACTTCGCCGCCGCGAGCAACTGCTGCAGGTCGTCGTGCAGGATTCCCGCCAGGCGCTTGCGCTCGCGGTCCTCGGCCTGCGATAGTTCCAGCGTCAATTGCTGAAGCTGGCGCGTCCGCTCCTGGAGTTCGACGAACGCTTTCTGCAGTTCGGTCACGTCTTCCAGATTCAGCACGAGGAACTGCACCTCGCCGAGGTCGTTCAACAAAGGCGTGAGCCACCAGTTCCAGTAGGTTATGCCCGGTTGAGGGGCATCGGGAAAAGCGAACGCCTTGGCGTAGGCTCGGTACGGCTGTCGGGTCCGCACGACCTGCTCGAAAGCCGCCTGGTTCTCCGGGCTCGGATACAGGGCGAAATGGTTCTTGCCGACGAAGTACTCGGGGCTCTTTCCATCGGCTCTGGCGTAGGCCTCGTTGACCCGTACGAATTTGAAGTTCCGATCCATGAACACCAGAGGGCTGATCGTATGCTCAAAGAATGCCTCGAGCATCTGCGAGCTTTTCTGGAGTTCCCCTTCCGCCAACGCGCGACCGGCCACCTCGTCGTGCAGCCGGTCAATCGTGTCCGTCAGTGTCTTGGTCTTCGCCTCGACCTCATCCCCCAAGTGCTCGGTCAACTGTCGCAGGCGCTGTTCGCGCTGTTCCCGCTCTTCCAGAAGATCCCGGACCTGACGCTGCTTATCTCTTACCCGCGATGCCATCCGCAGGGCGCTGGCGAGCGTGGCGAGGCGTACGGGCCGGTCGAGCACCAGCACATTGCGAAGTTCCTGCATCGCCTGCACAGCCAGAGGAGATTCGGCCCCACCGGCTGCGACGAACAGAACAGGCAAGTCCGACCAGTCCGGCTGGTTCTGCATCGCCTCGGCCAGGACCGGCAATGCTCCGTCCACCAGCGATTGCTCAGTCAATAGCACGGCGTCCACGTCCTGAGCCGTTCGCCGGCACAGGTCCCCGACGTCGGTACAGACCGCACCCTCGGCCCCAATGCCGGCCAGAATATCCTGGATGATCGAGACATCTTCCGCTGTCTGCACGTACAACAACACGCGATGGGCTGGCTTATCTTTCTTGTTTTCCTTGCTCTTTACCATCCTTCACCTGCATCAATTGGCTGGGAGCCCCCGTGAAGATCGGTACGCCGGTCAATACTCCCTGGAACTGGCGCAACGCCTCACCAACCGTTATACCCTCCGGCCCGAATTTTAGTTCGCGGATGGCGATCTCATGTGAGCCCCTTCGCTTCTTGACGACCGAGATCGCCTTGCGAACCTCGCCTTGGGCCTCGAAGAACCGGAACAGGAGCATGTTGTCCGTGAGATAGCTGGCGTTTGCAGGCGACAGAGTATCGCCGACGACGCCGGATTGCCCCATGACGAGGAACGTGGCGGCGCCCTGCTGGCCCAGGTACGTCAGCAGCTCATGCATCTGGGCGAGCAGGAACCGCTGATCCGGCATGGCCTGCAGATAGGCATTGAGGCTGTCGATCACCAGGACGCTGAGCTTACGGGATTCCACCTCCGCGCGGATGATGTGAGCGAACTGGCCCGCAGAGAGCTCCGCCGGGTCTACCTGCTGGATACGGAGCCGGCCGTCATCCAGATGCTCCTGGATATTCATATGTAGCCCCGATGCCCGCGCGATGGCGGTTTCCGGGCGCTCATCGAAGATGAATGCCGCCGCATTCCCACCCCGCTCGGCGGCACTGACGGCAAACTGCATGGCGATGGAGGATTTGCCCGTGCCGGCCGGACCCACGAGCAGCGTGCTTCCACCCGTCATGAGGCCGCCGCCGAGCAGGGCATCCAACGAGGCAATGCCGCTCGGCAGCATCTCGGGCTTGTGCTCCCCGCGATGCTCCGCCGCCACAAGGCGAGGAAAGACTTCCAGCCCGCCCTTTCGGATGATGAAGTCATGGAACCCGCCGGCATACCTCCTGCCCCGGGCCTTGACGATCCACAAGCGTCGCCGTTCCGACCCGTACTCGGGAGCCAACTGCTCCAGCAGGATCACTCCATCGGCGAAAGTACGCAGGCTGCTTTCGGCGGCGGCTTCCTCCAGCAGCAGGACCGTGCTTCGGCCGGAGGCGAGGAACTGCTTGAGCCCCATGATTTCCCGGCGATACCGTAGCGGCCCCTCCGCCATCAGGCGAATCTCCGAGAGAGAGTCGATGACGATTCGCGCTGGTCCGATCCGCTGGATCTCCTCTTTCAAGCGTGTCATCAACTCCTCCAGCTCCACTTCGGAGGGATAAAACATCGTGGCCGCCTTCGCTTGCGGTGCGAGAGCCTGCATGATGTGCACGTTGTCCAGATCCCAGCCGTGCGAACGTGCGACCGACTCCAGGTCTCTTTGGGTCTCCGACAGCGTTACATACACCACGGACTCGCCATGTTTCGCGCCCTCCAGGGCGAACTGCAGGCCCAGGGTCGTTTTCCCTGTGCCCGATGTGCCCTCGATCAGGTAGAGCCCGCCCGGGCTCAGGCCGCCGCGCAGGATGTCATCGAGCCCGGCGATGCCCGTTTTCACCAGTTTGATGTTGTCCTTCTTGTCGGCTGTGGTCTTTTTCGTTGGCATGATCATCCTCCCTGACGATGGTCGGTATTTCCTGCTGTATGCAATGTAATGTACGGACTTCATTCGCGGCAGGGTTGAAGCCGATGAGCCAATTATAGAGTCTCGCTACAGAGAGTGGTGCGGCCTGCCACAGAGGAATTACAGCGGGTTTTTCCGGAAAATCCCTACACCCACTCTCGCTCCCTCTGCGCCTGTCAAGCAGACATCAGCTCGCCGCAGGAGACTATCTTAACGATGAGCGTACCGGCAAAATAAGTTAATCCGAGCCGGTCCATCTGCAGCAGAAAGTGCAACAGCCGCGTGCCTTCAGGTTTCGGCTGTGCTCCGATGTCTGACCGCTTCCGCATCCTCCCCGGTGGAGTCGCTTGTGACCGCGATTGTTTCGAGTTCGACCGGACCATCAGTATTTACGCTTCTCGTGGGACTTAGCGTGCGTTTGTTTCTCCTGCTGGCTGTGGCAGGCAGCGCAGGTCACCGCAGAATGAAGCTTGTCCAGAGCAAACGATATGTACTGACCGTGGGAGAATACCAGGCTGTTCCCGGTCCAGCCCGTCTCGGCGTGGCAGGTGCCGCACGGGGAACTCATCTGGCCGGCGTGAGGGTCGGCATGACAATCCTGGCAGGACTTGCCGACATCAAACAGGCGGACCTGCATTGGGGTCTCCGTCGTCCGGCGGGGATGACACTTCTCGCAATCGAGCCGGGCGTGTCCGCCCACGAGCGGGAATTTGCTGTCGCGGCCGTGGTCGAAGGTCAGATCCTGAACACCGGTTAGCACACATTCGCCCGTCTCGAAATTGGCTTTGTTTTGCACGACTGGTCCTCCGCTCGTAGTGACGCCGTGAGGCGTTTCCCAGGAAGTGTGAAGTTTGAAGTGTGAAGTGTGAAGGCTTGAAACTTCCAACTTGAAACTTGAAACTTCCGACGGAATTTGGCTTTGTTTTTCCAGACGCATAATCCGCATTTGCTTCTCATTACCCCTTTTGCCCACAGCAGTTAGCGTTCATTTGAGCTCCTGGGAATTGGCTTTGTTTTGCACGATTCGCCCGGTTGCCCGGAAGCGTTAAGTGTGAAGTGTGAAGGGTTGGTGCTTGGCCCCGTCGACTTGACCCTTCAAACTTGACACTCCTTTGACACTTGAAACTTCCAACTTGACACTTGAAACTTCTGTGAATGATGCGGCATATTTGTGACTCCCGTCCAGTCAACGTCCCGCTTGTCATTCACCTCTGGTCACGCACCAGCGGCCGGCGTATCGCTTCGCATAGGCCGTGTCCTTAACCCACGCGTTAACTGTATCGCATATTTCGATGCATAATAAACGAAAGCTGCCGCCTTGTCAAAAGAAAATGTCCCCGGGCGAGGGCCATAACCTCTTGTCCCGCAAGGATTAAAGAAATCCTGCAAGAATTGCTTTGCCGTAGAGGGCACGGAGGGACACAGACTCCGATCAGGGTGCCAGCGCACAGGGGAGGGCACGCCAATGCTCGCGTGCGAACTCGAATCCAGCAGCTCTCTACGAAATCAGGTCACACTCATGGCGACGACCTGAAAAACACGAATCCGGGCGGCTTGAAGCTTACCCTACCGGCTGCCTCCTGGGGTCCCACGAGTCGCCACACGGACGCGGAGTCTGTCTTTCACCTCCTGATAGATAGGGATGTTGATTCCCTCCGCAACCTCCAGAGTCACTGCCAAGGCGTATCGTACCGGCTCAAGGATATCTCCGGCGTCAGCGCGGCAGTTCACCTTGATTGCGATTGCGTCTTCCTCCTGGAAGTCCACTGCCTTTTCACTTTCCAGTACCTCGTGTTGAACGGTTCCCCGTTGCACGGCGTCATGGTCCGCGCATATTCTGTTTGGGGCGAGAGGGTTCTTAGGATTAAACCACAGATGAGCTATTCGGTAATTCTGTCTCGGTAATTAGGGGGTCACACCTACACATTTCATATTCTGGCGCGGTGCGACAAGGCGGTGGGCGGAGCCCAGCCTACCGGTTCACATCAGGGGCGGTGGAATCCGCAGGGGATCAGGGGCGATGGGGGGGACTTCGGGGGTCAGCCCTTAGAAGATAAATTTGCGGCGGCGGTTTCCGGAATCCGCATGAGGGATGCTAGGAGCCTGTCCGAGTAATCGTTGCCTGGGCAAGAGATCGTGTTATACTGCGGTGTGTTGCAGATGAGGGGTGCCACGTTTTCGGAGACTCACGGATGAGCAAGACCTATCGATCCTGGAATCCC
>Ga0315281_10008534_pt1 | contig 14324 bp, 28 predicted proteins | sample YL17G07_0_MG_FD_204540 | JGI IMG/M metagenome (GOLD analysis project Ga0315281, IMG submission 204540) | Sediment microbial communities from Yellowstone Lake, YNP, Wyoming, USA - YL17G07_0 | ecosystem: Environmental > Aquatic > Freshwater > Lake > Sediment | place: USA: Wyoming | collected...
CTGGAGATAATATAAATCTGACAGCAGAACTGATATCCCCAATAGCAATGGAAAAAGAAGTAAGATTTGCTATAAGAGAAGGTGGTCGTACAGTTGGAGCTGGTGTTGTGACTGAGGTTATAAAGTAAGCTGTGCACGAAAAGATTAGAATAAAGATGAGGGCATACGATCATAGGCTGCTTGATCAGTCTGTCAAAGAACTTGTAGATACAGCGCACAGAACTGGAGCGCGAATAGCAGGTCCTGTACCATTACCAACTAGGATTCAGAAGTTTACAGTGCTTAGGTCTCCTCATGTTGATAAAAAGTCAAGGGAGCAGTTTGAGATAAGAACCCATAAAAGGCTGATAGATATACACGAGCCAACCCAACAGACTGTAGATGCTCTGATGAAATTAGAGCTTGCAGCTGGCGTAGATGTAGAGATAAAACTGTGAATGGAATAATTGGAAAAAAAATAGGTATGACCCATATATATAAGGAAGATGGTACTGTGATACCAGTTACACTTATAGAGGCTGGCCCGTGTTGTGTTGTTCAGGTAAAGACACAGCAGCGAGATGGATATGAGGCAATAAAATTAGGCTATAATGAATTAAAGAAGCAAAAAATGGTTAATAAAGCATTAAAAGGCGCATGTGACAAGACAGGAGTCAAGCCTTATGGTATTTTTAAGGAATTTAAACCTACCACAAAAACCAGCGCAGTAATCAAAGAGGCCGCAAAGGTCGGAGACATGGTAACAGTTGAGGGTTTTGCCCCTGGAGACAAGGTATTAATAAGCGCAGTATCAAAGGGAAAAGGTTTTCAAGGCGTTATGAAGAGATTAAACTATTCAGGAGGGCCTGGAGGACATGGTTCAATGTTTAACCGCGCGCCTGGTTCAATTGGCGCAAGCTCATTTCCTTCAAGAGTATGGAAAAATAAAGGAATGCCTGGTCATATGGGGTCAGTTAGAATAAGCGTTAAAAATGTTATTATTATAGATGTTAAACCACAGCAGAACCTGCTTATAATAAAGGGCGCAGTGCCTGGACATAAAGGGACTGTAGTTGAGGTCAGGAAACAGTCATAACATGATAGAGACAAATTTAATAGGAATAGATAATAGCCCAAAGGGTAAGATAAATGTATCCAAAGAGATATTTGGATGTGAGGTCAATGGAGACATACTCCATACCGCAGTGATTAACTACCTTGCCAATCAAAGACAAGGCACACATGCCACAAAGACTGTAGGAATGGTCAGAGGCGGCGGGAAAAAACCTTGGAAGCAAAAACATACTGGAAGGGCAAGGCATGGAAGCACTCGTTCACCAATATGGAAGGGCGGTGGTACTACATTTGGCCCAAGCCCTAGAGATTATTCATATAATTTAAACAAGAAATTTAAAAGACTTGCCTTAAAAACGGCACTGTCAGCAAAATTTAACGACGGAGAGATAATTGTTTTGGATACAATGACCTCTTTATTCAGCGTTGAGAGCAAACCAAGCACCAAGAAGATGCTGAAGGCATTAAATGATTTAGGCTTGGCGAATAAAAGCGTATTGATAGTATTAGCAGGTAGAGATGATAATATACTTTTATCATCAAGAAATATAATAAAAGTTGATGTAGCTAAGGCGAGCGATATTACTACCTATGATGTTTTAAACCATAATATGATAATAATATTAAAGGATGCGCTTGATACTATAAATGATAGGCTTCTAAATGTAGATGCCAAAGTTGAGAATTAAATATAAATGAAAGACCTATATACAGTAATTAAAAAACCGTTTCTTACTGAAAAGAGCATGGCTCTAAAAGAAAGTGAGAATAAGTTTATTGTTGAGGTGGCAACTGATTCTAATAAGGTTGAGATAAAGAAGGCATTTGAGACGATATTCAAGGTTAAGGTCGAAAAGGTGGCAACTATTCGCAGTGATGGTAAATTAAAGAGGTATGGGCGCTCATATGGAAGGTCAAGTAAGACTAAAAAGGCTATTGTAACCCTTCAAAAAGGTCAAACACTTGATTTTGTAGAAGGGATGCGCTAGTATATGAATATAAGATATATGAATAGTATAAAGAATATAAAGGGACTATTGAGATGGGCATAAGAAGATACAGACCGACATCGCCTGGACGAAGATTTCAGACAGTTTCGGACTTTAAAGAAATAACGACAACAACGCCATTTAAACCATTATTGGAGCCTTTGAAGAAAAGCGGGGGCAGAAATAATACTGGCAGAATTACCATGTGGCAAAGAAGCGGCGGACATAAAAGACATTATAGAAAGATTGATTTTAAGCGCGATAAGGTTGGAATACCTTCAGTAGTTGAGACTATTGAGTATGATCCTAATAGGTCAGCAAGGATAGCTTTATTAAAATACATTGATGGTGAGAGAAGATATATAGTAGCTCCTGAAGGGTTGAAGGTAGGTGACCCGATAAATTCAGGACCGCAAGCAGAGATTAAGATTGGCAATGCGCTTGCATTAAAAGATATTCCGCTTGGAACGGTTATACATAATATTGAATTAAAGCCTGGACAGGGCGCTAAGCTAGTAAGGAGCGCAGGTACGCAGGCTCAATTAGTTGCAAGAGACGTCAAATATTGTCATGTTAAGTTAGCCTCTGGAGAGATGAGATTAATACCTTCAGTATGTATGGCAACTGTAGGACAGGTCAGTAATACGGATCATGAGAATATTTCATATGGTAAGGCTGGAAGAGTACGCTGGCTAGGAAAGAAATCTACGGTTCGAGGCGTAGCCATGAATCCAATAGATCATCCGTTAGGCGGCGGTGAGGGCAAGAGTTCTGGAGGCAGGCCTCCATGCAGTCCTTGGGGTAAGCCAGAGGGCGTTAAGACTAGAAAAAATAAACAAACAGATAAATTTATTATCAAGAGAAAGAAGTGATGATATTTTAGATTTATGATTGTAGATTTATGATTTAAAATACAAGATATAAAATTATTTTTTTTTAAATCTAAAATCTAAAATCTAAAATCATAAATTAGATGAGGTAAATATGCCAAGGTCTGTTAAGAAAGGCCCTTTTGTGGATGAGAAGCTAAGGAAGAAGGTTGAGGTAATCAGCAGGAGTGGTGAGAAAAAGGTCATCAAGACTTGGTCAAGGCGCTCAACGATTCTGCCTGAATTTATTAATATAACATTTGCTGTTCATAATGGACGCAAGTTTATACCAGTATACGTTACTGAAAACTTAGTTGGACATAAACTTGGTGAATTTTCACCAACAAGAACCTTTAAAGGACATTCTGGTTCTACTAAGACTGCTAAGGTAAAAGTGAAATAAATGGAATCAAAGGCTATATTAAGATATGCAAGGGTTACACCGAGAAAGGTACGCAGGGTTACCAAGCTGATTGGCGGCAAGACTGCCTCAGAGGCAGAGATAATGCTAAAATTTATGCCTTATCGCGCAGCAGGTTTGGTGTTGTCTACTTTAAAGTCAGCTATGGCTAATGCGCAGGTAAAGGATGTCGCTGATCCTGAACAAATGATAATATTCAAGATATTCGTAGATCAAGGGCCTGTAATGAAGAGGATGATGCCTCGAGCTATGGGCAGGGCTAATGTAATTAAGAAAAGATCAAGTCATATAACGTTGGTCTTAAAAGAACCTGAACCACTAAAAGATGCCGGTAAAAAATTATAAATGATTAGTAAATTAAATAAATTAATATTAGAAATAAATGGAGGTTTCGCTTGGGTCAGAAGACACATCCAATAGGTAATAGATTAGGAATCATCAAGACATGGGATTCAAGATGGTATATGAAAAATGGTTATGCTGCTCAACTCCATGAAGACCTCTATATAATGGCTTTTATAAAGAAAAAATTATTTCATGCAGGTATTTCTAAGATAGAGATTGAAAGGGCTGGTCTAAAGATACGTATAATAGTGTACACTGCTCGTCCTGGTATAATAATTGGTAAAAAAGGGACAGAGGTTGAAGGACTAAAAAAACAGATTGAGACATATATTGGAAAGCAGATTAATATTGACATCAAAGAGGTAAGAAAACCAGAATTAGATTCAGTATTGGTAGCTGAACATATAGCTATGGAGATTGAAAAGAGAGTCGCATTTAGACGCGCAATGAAAAAGGCAGTGCTTTCATCCATGAGATTTGGCGCATTGGGTATTAAGGTAATGTGCGCGGGCAGATTAGCTGGAGCAGAGATAGCGCGTTCAGAATGGTATAGAGAGGGCAGAGTGCCTCTTCATACATTTAGAGCAGATATAGACTATGGATTTGCTGAAGCAAAGACTACATTTGGGCTTATTGGAGTAAAGGTGTGGATTTATAAGGGCGATATACTGCCAGATGGCAAGAAGGTAGCCTGATATACATTATTAAAATATACAAATATAACATTGAATATTTCGTGAAGTTTTGATATAATGGTTAAATTAAGGCCAAATGTTGGAAATATAAAAAAATATACAAAATATTAGATAGCAATACAGGGATAATAAAATCATGTTAATGCCTAAAAAGGTAAAACACAGAAAGATGATGAAGGGCCGCATGACCGGCAAGGCATACCGCGGCGGTGATATATCATTTGGCGAGTATGGTTTAAAGGCGCTTGAACCCGGCTGGTTGACAAGCAGACAGATAGAATCAGCGAGAATTGCAATCACTAGACATGCAAAGAGAGGCTGTAAACTATGGATCAGGATATTTCCTGATAAACCAATTACAAAGAAACCCGCAGAGACAAGAATGGGTAAAGGTAAAGGTAACCCAGAGTATTGGGTGTCCGTTGTTAAACAAGGCAGAATGCTTTATGAAATATCAGGTGTAACTGAGGATGTAGCTATGGAGGCATTAAGGCTTGCCTCTTATAAACTGCCAATCTCTACAAGAATAGTTCGCAGGCAGGAGGCATTGATTTGAAGACATCAGATATAAGGTCAATGACTAACGAAGAGATTGCAACAAAGGTCTCAGAGTTTAGGAAGGAATTATTCAATTTAAGATTCCAAGCAGCTACTGGCGAGATACAAAATCCGTTGAGGATTAGAGCCTTAAAAAGAGATATTGCTAGGGCAAATACCATAGTCACTGAAAAGAAGATAGAAGAGAGCAAAAAAAAGTCCAAGATGGTGAAAGATAATGCCTAAAAAAAGCTATACAGGTGAAGTGCTAAGAAATTCAATGGATAAGACTGTAGTTGTTGCAATTAGCAGACTCTATCAACATCCATTTTATAAGAAGACCTTAAAGCGAACGCTTAAACTAAAGGCACACGATGAAAAGAATGAGTGTAATGTCGGCGATAAGGTTAAGATACTTGAGTCAAGACCATTAAGTAAGACAAAGAGATGGACTGTGGTGCAGCGAATTACAGAAAAAGCAGAAAAACATGCATCAGGGAGCAGGCAATGATTCAGGTTCAAACAAGGCTTGATGTAGCCGATAACTCAGGCGCCAAAAAGGTAATGTGTATTAAGGTGCTTGGAGGATACAAAAAAAGATACGCCAGAATTGGCGATATAATAGTAGTAAGCGTTAAAGAGGCGCTTCCTGACAGCACTGTAAAAAAAGGCTCAAAGGGACGCGCAGTAGTTGTCAGGACAAGAAAAGAGACAAGGCGTGCTGACGGTACGTATATAAGATTTCAGCAAAATGCCTGTGTTATGATAAATGTGGCTGGCGAGCCTATTGGCACAAGAATATTTGGACCTGTTGCAAGAGAACTGAGATGGAAAGAATATATGAAGATTGTTTCGCTTGCTCCAGAAGTGCTGTAGCGTTTATAGGTATGGTAGATGAGCGTAATAAGTAATGGACATGCGCCGTAAATAAAGGAGAATGTTGTGGGCTTGGGAATTAAGAAAGAAGATACTGTATTGGTATTAACAGGTAAAGATAAAGGTAAAAAAGGACGAGTAATCCGTTTACTACCAAAGAATGACAGGGTTGTGATTGAAGGAATCAATGTTCAAAAAAAGCATTTGAAACCTAATAAACAATATGCCCAAGGCGGAATAATTGACCGCGAGGGTCCAATACATATTTCAAATGTTATGATAGTATGTCCACATTGTGAAAAACCAGTAAGGCTGTCAAACAGATTGCTTGACGGTGGAAAGAAAGAGCGTAAATGCAGTAAATGCTCGGAGGGAATAAAGTAAAGTGAAGGAAGAAATATGCCATCCCGTTTAAGAGAGAAATATAAGACAGAGATAGTTCCTGCGCTAAAAAAACTGTTGTCATATAAAAATGTAATGCAGGTGCCTAAATTAGAAAAGATAGTTCTAAATGTAGGTCTTGGAGAGGCAATTCAAAACATAAAGCTCTTAGATGCAGCTCGTATAGAACTTGAGATGATTACTGGTCAAAAGGCAGTGATTACAAAGGCTAAAAAATCGATTGCAACATTTAAACTAAGAGAGGGTATGCCAATTGGCTGCAAGGTAACACTGCGCGGCGAAAGAATGTACGAATTTATAGATAGATTTATATCACTTACACTTCCAAGCATCAGGGATTTCCGCGGTGTTTCTACAAAATCATTTGACGGCAGAGGCAATTATTCTATTGGAATAAAGGAACAATATATATTTCCAGAGATAGATTACGATAAGGTTGAGATGGTTCATGGTCTTGATGTGGTTATTTGCACTACAGCAAAGACAGATAATGAGGGCCGTGAGTTGCTTAGACAATTCGGAATGCCCTTTATTAAATCAGCCAAATGAGTTTATTTAAACGAGTTTATATGAATATTAAGGTTAAGGAGATTTATGGCCAAGAGTTGTTTAGTAGAAAAGGCAAAACGAAAGCCAAAATTCAAGGTTAGGGCATATAATAGATGTCAACTGTGTGGGCGGCCAAAGGGTTTTTTAAGAAAATTTGGGCTATGCAGGATATGTTTTAGACTGTTGTCGCTTCAAGGCAAGATACCTGGCGTGACAAAGTCGAGTTGGTAGTAGAGAGAAGATATTTATGATTTTAATAATGATTTATTTGAATGCTTTTAATTCTAAAATCTAAAATTAAAATCTAAATTTAATGAGGTGTAATATATGCTTACAGATCCAATAGCTGATATGCTGACTAGGATAAGAAATGCTGTTATGAATAAGTCTGATAAGGTAGACATTCCTGCATCACGCATGAAGCTGGAAATTGCCAAATTATTAAAAGATGAAGGATTTATAAGGGCTTATAAAATACTTAAAGACAAAAGGCAAGGTGTTTTAAGAATCTCTTTGAAATATCTTGAAAATACAAGCGTTCTTACTGGTTTAAAGAGAGTTAGTAAGCCAGGACGCAGGGTTTATGTTGGATATAGAGAAGTGCCTCAGGTGATGGGCGGTGTTGGTGTGTCAATTGTCTCAACGCCTAAGGGAATAATTAGTGATAATGAATGCAGGAATCAAAAAACTGGCGGTGAACTGCTCTGTACAGTCTGGTAGAAACCCCAGCATAAGCCAAAGCCAGCTTAAGCCAAAGAATAAGATTAAGTTGAATATAAAATAAACGTAAATGATAAATTGTATATATTGAGGTGAGTGATGTCCCGAATTGGTAAACAACCTATTCCAGTGCCATCTGGCGTTAAGGTTAATATTAAAGATACTCTGGTAGACGTTAAAGGCGTAAAAGGGCAGCTAAATTTTACGTGTTCGCCTCGTATTATCGTTAAATTAGAGGGTGAGCAAATCATTGTAGGAAGAGTATCAGATTCTAAGATGGATAGATCTCTTCATGGTCTGACAAGGACTATGATTAATAATATGGTTAAAGGCGTTTCAGAGGGTTATGTTAGAGAACTTGAGTTGGTTGGCGTTGGTTATAGGGCGCAGACAAAGGGTAGTAATATTGAGTTTTCGCTTGGGTTTTCACACCCTGTTGAATATCCTCTGCCAACTGGTATAACGGCTGAGGTTGATAAAAAACAGACAAAGATATCACTAAAAGGTATAGATAAGCAGCAATTAGGTCAGCTTGCTGCAGAGTTACGCGGTCTGCGTCCTCCTGATGCGTATAAGGGAAAGGGCGTAAGATATGCTAATGAGACAATTAAATTAAAGCCTGGCAAGACAGGCACTAAATAGGAAACATAATGGGTACAACTAAAATAATATCAAGAAATACTAGGCACACAAGGATACGCGTCAAGGTTAATGGAAGCATTCAAAGACCAAGATTATGTGTATTTAGGAGTCTCAATCATATATATGCGCAATTGATTGATGATGTTAATGGCGCAACTATTGCCGCAGCATCAACACTGGATAAAGATATTAAAGAGATAACTGGACACAAGGGAAATATCAAGTCAGCATCTAAGGTAGGCGAGTTGATCGCTAAGCGCGCAAAAGAAAAAGGCGTTACAAGCGTAGTCTTTGATAGAGGTGGATTTAAATATCACGGCAGAGTCAAGGCTCTCTCTGAAGCAGCGCGCACGGCAGGACTAATTTTTTAATGGAAATGTATGATTGTAATATTAATATAGTGACCTATAGCCTATTGAATAATCCGCATAAAGCTGGGCAAGGAGACCAAGGAGAATAATGGGAAAGATTGACCCAAATAAACTTACTCTTTCAGAGAAGGTGATTTTTATTAATAGAGTCGCAAAGGTCGTAAAAGGCGGCAGGCGTTTTTCATTTACTGCGCTTGTAGTAGTTGGAGATAGTAATGGAACTATAGGCTTGGGCAAAGGAAAAGCAAATGAAGTTCCTGAGGCTATCAGAAAGGCAGTTGATAAGGCAAGAAAATCACTTGTGCAATTCCCAATCAAGGATGGCACAATCCCCCATAGAATTATTGGTCGATTTGGCGCAGGTAAGGTAGTTATGAATCCTGGAAGGGATGGCACTGGCATTATTGCTGGAGGTCCTGTCAGGGCCGTGTTAGAGGTTTCAGGCGTACATAATGTAGTTGCAAAATCAATTGGAAGCAATAATGCCTTTAATTGTTTAAAGGCAGCATTTGATGGTCTAAGCAGGCTTCAAGACCCTGAGACTGTCAGCAGGATAATAGGAAAACTATCTACTCAAAATTAGTAGATGTCTATTATTTACCGTAAATTCCAATGATAATGAGGTGTGATACATGCTTTTAATTACTTTAAAGAAGAGTCCAATAGGCACGAACCCTAATGCGAAAAAGACACTTGTGGCTATGGGGCTTACAAAGATTGGCAAGACTGTTAAGATGAGAGATATTCCCGCAACTAAGGGAATGATACTTAGAGTGGCACATTTATTGAGTATTGTCAATGCGTCTGCAAGCTAAGAATAGATTTGATTTAAAGAATACTTTAATTTGTATAAAAAGGATTTATTGTAAAATATTAGTGATTAATTAGAAGTTAACAAATATCAATTACATATTTTTGACATAGAATATATAATAATTTATAAAGAGGTTTTATAAAAATGAAGATACATGAACTTAAACCAAAAGAAGGCAGCGCAAGACGTAAGAAACGAGTAGGCAGAGGGCCTGGCTCTGGTCATGGTAAGACCTCATGTAAGGGTCATAAGGGTCAAAAGGCTAGATCGGGCAGAGGCAAGGGACCTGGTTTTGAAGGCGGGCAGATGCCGCTTCAAAGAAGGCTTCCTAAGAGAGGGTTTAATAATTCAATCTTTGCAAATAGTTACGCAATAATCAATCTTGATGACCTTGACAAGCTGACAGATTTCACTGTTTTTACGCCAGAAACTTTGATTGAGCTTGGGCAAGTTCGTAAGGTCAGCGGCGGCGTGAAGATATTAGCAAGAGGCGAATTAACCAGACCAATAACAATAAAGGCTAATGCCTTTAGTAAAACCGCCCTAACGAAGATTGCTTCTGCTGGTGGTAAGGCAGAGGTCGTATAATTGGGAGTTCTTGCAAGTTTTAAAAATATATTTAAGATTGAAGAATTAAAAAACAGACTGATGTTCACTTTCGGATTATTGGCTGTTTATAGAATTGGCGCGCATATTCCTACCCCTGGAATTAATGGCGAAGAACTCAGCAAGTTTTTAATAGCGAAGAGCAGCGCATTAATGGGATTCTTTGACATGTTCTCTGGAGGGGCTCTCTCAAGGGTAACTATATTTGCCCTTGGTATTATGCCATATATCAGCGCCTCAATAATCTTTCAATTGCTGACCATTGTAATTCCAGCTATAGCTAAACTCGCAAAAGAGGGCGAGGAAGGCCGCAAGAAAATAACCCAATATACCAGATATGTCACTATAGTTATCAGTATAATTCAATCCTTTGCAATCTCAGTAGGTCTTGAAAAGATGGCTAACGGTCAATTTATTCAGTCTCCAGGCTGGGGCTTTCGTTTAACAACCGTTATAACCTTATCAGCTGGCACAGCATTTATAATGTGGCTTGGCGAGCAGATTACTGAGCGTGGAATTGGAAACGGGATTTCATTGATAATCCTTGCTGGTATTGTGGCAAGACTGCCACAAGCCATTTTGACGTCTTTTAGCTTAGTAAAGGCTGGTGAACTGTCAATCTTTACAATGCTTATATTGCTTGTAGTTATGATTTTGGTAGTTGCAGGCATCATTTTTATGGAGCGGGGGCAGCGAAAGATACCTGTTCAATATGCCAAAAGAGTTGTTGGCAGAAAGATGTATGGAGGTCAGAGTACGCATCTGCCTCTTAAGATAAACACAGCAGGCGTAATACCGCCAATCTTTGCATCATCTATAATAATGTTTCCAGCCACAATAGCAGGATTTATCTCAATACCATGGGTACAGGATTTTGTTAAACAACTCTCTCCTGGAAATATCCTGCATACAGTATTGTATGTTGGCATGATAGTGTTTTTCTGTTTTTTCTACACTGCTATTGTCTTTAATCCTGTTGATATAGCGGATAATTTAAAGAAACACGGAGGATTTATTCCCGGTATTAGGCCAGGTAAAAATACCTCTGATTATATTTATCGCGTACTTTCAAGGCTTACGCTTGTAGGAGCTGTCTATTTATCGCTGGTATGCGTAATTCCTGAGATATTGATTACAAAGTTTAATGTTCCATTTTATTTTGGAGGCACATCATTGTTAATTGTAGTAGGCGTAGCCTTAGATACGATTTCTCAGATTGAGTCTCACTTAATAACGCGCTCATATGACGGCCTTTTGAAAAAGGGCAGGGTGAGAGGCAGGAGAGGCTGAGTTATTGTGGTTAAAGTTGACCACTAAATTATTGTGATAATAATAAAATCAGATGAAGAGATTAAAAAAATATCGGCTGCCTGTAAGATAGTTGCCGAGATACTAATAGAAATTGAGGGATTTTTAAGACCAGGGATTACAACAGAAGATATTGAAAGACTGGCTGAAAAAAGTATTCGCGCAAAAAAAGCGCTGCCAGCGTTTAAAGGTTATAGAGGCTATCCAGCCTGCCTTTGTATATCAATAAATAATGTGGTAGTACATGGAATTCCATCAAAGGATAAGGTATTAAAGGATGGAGATATAGCAAGCATAGACATTGGAGTGATATTAGATGGATTTTATGGTGATGGAGCTAAGACATTTCCAATAGGTAAGATAAGTGAAGCAGCCTCAAAATTGTTAAAGGTTACAAAAGAGGCTCTCTATGAAGGAATAGGGCAGGCTAAGATTGGAAATAGAGTTTCAGATATATCATATGCAGTGCAAAGGTATGCAGAAGATAGAGGTTACTCAGTAGTAAAGGCATTTGTAGGACATGGGATTGGAAGGGATTTGCATGAAGACCCTCAAATTCCTAATTTTGGCAACCCTAATAAGGGAGCTAGATTAAAGGCAGGTATGGCGCTGGCAATAGAGCCAATGATTAATGTAGGAGGTTTTCAGGTTAAGGTTCTTGAAGACGGTTGGACTGCGGTGACCGCAGATAATAGTTTATCCGCTCACTTTGAGCATACTATAGTAGTAACAGATAATAATCCTAAAATCTTGACTATTATTGATTAAAATACTATAATAGAGATTAGTGTATTTGAGAGAATGAAAATATATGGCAAAAGATGATAATATTGAATTAGAGGGAACAATACTTGAAGCCCTCCCTAATGCGATGTTTAGGGTCGAATTAGAAAGCAAGCAGGTAATAATAGCGTATGTCTCAGGTAAGATGAGAATGCATTATATAAAGATACTGCCAGGCGACAAAGTAAGAGTAGAGGTATCTCCTTACGATTTAACAAAAGGCCGTATAACATATAGATATAAATAAGTAGATATGGAGGCAATATCCATGAAGGTGCAAGCGTCAGTTAAGCCAATATGTGCTAAGTGTAAACTTATAAAGAGAAAGGGCGTAGTTAGAGTTATCTGTGAAAATAAAAAACACAAGCAAAGGCAGGGGTGAAAAATGGCAAGAATTGCCGGTGTAGATCTGCCAAAGAATGTTAGAATCGCATACGGTCTAACAAAGATATTTGGCATTGGTTGGTCATTATCCCAAAAGATACTTTCACAAACAGGGATTGACCCAAATACAAAGGTTAAAGATTTAAGTGATGATAATGTCATCAAAATAAGGACAATGATTGACAAAGATTATACCGTAGAAGGTGAACTCAAGAAAAATGTCTCATTGAATATTAAACGTTTGATGGACATTGGCTGTTACAGAGGTCTTAGGCATAGGCTTGGACTACCTGTAAGGGGCCAGCGTACAAAGACAAATTCTAGAACAAGAAAGGGCCCAAAGAAAGCTCTGATTAAGAAGAAAGGGGGCGTAATTAGTGGCTAATAGAAAAAAAGGTCCGAAAAAAGAGAAAAAACGCGTGCCAAGCGGGGTGGCTCATGTACAGACTACCTTTAATAATACTATAGTTTCAATAACAGATCATTCCGGGGCAGTAATAGCATGGTCAAGCGCTGGCAGTTTGGCATTTAAAGGCTCAAGGAAAGGCACGCCATATGCTGCTCAGCTTGCCGCTACTAATGCTGCCAGAAAGGCTAGTGAAATGGGCATGCGGCAGATAGATGTATATATAAAAGGGCCTGGGGCTGGAAGGGAATCGGCAATCAGGGCAATTCAGGCAGCTGGTATAAATATAAATTTGATAAAGGATGTTACTCCGACGCCTCATAACGGTTGTAAGCCTCCAAAGAGGAGGAGAGTATAGTATGGCAAGATATAGAGATGCTTTATGTAAATTATGCAGACGAGAAGGCGAAAAGTTATTTCTAAAAGGCGATCGCTGTCAAACAGATAAATGCGCAATAGAACGCAGAAAATATCCGCCGGGTCAGCATGGGCAAAGGCGGGCAAAGATTTCAGATTATGCCCTTCAGCTTAGAGAAAAGCAAAAGGTAAAACGCATTTACGGACTTCTTGAAAGCCAGTTCAGAAAGTATTATAAAGAGGCAGAACAGAAGCGCGGACTAACTGGTGAAAAACTCCTGCAATTCCTTGAGCTAAGGCTTGATAATATGGTATATAGGATGGGTTTTGCATCTAATAGAAATCAGGCAAGACAGATGGTTGGACATGGATATTTCGTTGTAAATAATAGAAGGCTGAATATTCCGTCCAGCAGGTTGAAGGTTGGAGATGTTGTGCAATTAGTTGAGGATAAGCAAAAATTATCATATATACAGGAAAATCTTACAAAGATTAGCCACAAGGGAATCTTAGCTTGGATAGAATTGGACTCTTCCGCTTTTAAGGCTAAATTACTCCATATTCCTGTACGTGACGAGATTCCACTAGCAGCTAAGGAACAGCTTATTATTGAGCTTTATTCCAAATAATGAAGACTGTGCAGCATTTGTAATAAAAGGAAACTTTTACAGAAAAGTTTCCGTAGTTTTGACAGATAAGCAGAAGATAAACAGTAATTATATGGAGGCATTTTATGAGTCTTGAAGGGTTTCAATTGCCAGAGAATATCCGATTTGAAAGCGATACTCTCACTGAAACATATGGCAAACTGATAGCTGAACCACTTGAAAGGGGTTTTGGTGTAACGATTGGCAATTCTCTCAGGAGGGTGCTCTTGTCTTCAATAGAGAGCGCTGCAGTGACTTCTGTTAAGATAGAAGGAGTGCCTCATGAATTTTCATCTTTACAAGGCGTAAAGGAAGATGTAGTACAGATAATTCTCAATCTTAAAAAGATACGATTTAAATTATTTGACGTTTCTGAGAGCATAGCAACAATTGATATCAGCGGAGTGACAGAGGTATTGGCTGGCGATATTATAGGAAATAATCTTGAGATTATGAATCCTGATTTTCATATAGCAACTATTGATGAAAGCGTTAATTTTAAGGCTGAATTACACATAAAGAAAGGTAGGGGTTATATGCCTACAGAAGA
>Ga0315281_10008535_pt1 | contig 14324 bp, 9 predicted proteins | sample YL17G07_0_MG_FD_204540 | JGI IMG/M metagenome (GOLD analysis project Ga0315281, IMG submission 204540) | Sediment microbial communities from Yellowstone Lake, YNP, Wyoming, USA - YL17G07_0 | ecosystem: Environmental > Aquatic > Freshwater > Lake > Sediment | place: USA: Wyoming | collected...
CTAGCAGGCTGCTGAAAAACGCAGCCTGAAGTGAGAACTCAGAACTGAGACGTCCGAACTTCAGGCAAAGTGGCCAGGATCTTCACTTCACAGTTTTCAGTTTTCAGTTCTAAGTTCAGGTTGCTGGCTTTTTCAGCAACCTGCTAGCCCGGCGCCAGCCTGAACAGCCGGCGTGCGTTGCCGTCGAAGATCTTGCGGCGGCTCGCCTCGTCGATTGGCATCGCCTGCACGGCGGGAATCGTCTCGCGATACAGCCGTTCGCCGAGCTCGTTGTCGTACGGCATGTCGGTGGCGAACAGCATGTGATCGGCGCCGAAGAACTCGTACGCGCACATCAGCGCCGGCGTGTTGCCCTGGATTGCCGTGTCGCAATAGAACATCCGGTAGTAATCGAGCGGCGCGCGCGTCAGCGTCTGGCCGTCGCGTTCGTACCCCATCCGCTGTACGTTGAAGTCCCAGGACAGCTCGACGCGCTTGTGGAAGAACGGAATCATCCCGCCGGCGTGGTGGGTGATGATCTTCAACCCCGGGCAGCGCTCCAGCACGCCGCCGAACGCCAGGCGCGCCATCGCCAGCGACGTCTCGAACGGCCAGCCGAAATTCGTGTAGACCAGAAACTTCGAGCGCTCCTCGCCGGCGTAGTCAGGCGTCGTGTTGGTCTTGCGCGGGTGGAGCAGGATGGGCAGATCGTACGCCTGCATCTTTTCGAACAGGGGCAGGAATCGGGGGTGATCGAGCGGCGTGCCGTTGATGTCGGTAAAGATCTCCACGCCGCGGAAGCCGAGCTGCGTGATGGCCCGGTCGGTTTCCGTGAGCGCGGCGTCCATGTCGCTCATCGGCAGGCAGGCGCACGCGGTGATGAAGCGATCCGGATGCCTCGCGACCAGTTCGGCCATCTCGTCGTTCGCGATGCGGGCGCATTCCACCGCGTCCTTCGGCGACGTGATGCTCTCGATGTTCGGACCGGCGATCGTCAGAATCTGGACCACGTCCGGGTACTTGTCCATCACCCTGAAGCGGATGTCGAGGTCGGTCAGGCCGGGGTTGGCCTTCCAGTACTTCGCGTACTGGCTGCCGAAAGTGCTGCCGGCGCGTGTGTTGCGCTCGTGCAGATAGCGGGGCGTCAGAAGATGCGCGAACACATCGATCATGGGAGCAGTACCTCGAAAACACCGAGCGCGGCCGCGCGCTCACGACGACAGCAGAAAGAACACACCTGGCTCAACGCGGCGCGGAATTTCGGCACCACAGGTAGTACACCGGCACGCCGAGCGCGACAAGTCCGAGCCCGGCGGCGCTGTCGAGCGGCTCGGACACGAGCCGGTTCACGACGATCGCGGCCGAAAAGACGATGAAGACGATGGGCACCAGCGGGTAGCCCCACACACGGTAGGTCGGCGCGTAGCCGGGCCGGCGCCGAAGCATGAAGATGCCGGCGGCCATCAGCGCGAAGAAAATCCACTCGGTGAAGATCACGCGGGTGAACAGTTGGCGGTAGGTGCCGGTCCAGACCAGCACCGACGCCCAGATCGCCTGCAGCACGATCGCGCGGTGCGGCGTCCGGAACCGCGGATGGATCTGATTCACCCATTGGAAGAGCAGGCCGTCGCGCGCCATCGCGAAGTACACGCGCGGGGCGGCCATCATGCTCCCGGTCATCGCGCCGAAGACCGAGAACATCACCAGCCCGGAGATCGCCGCCCCTCCGCGTTGACCGAGCAGCTTCGTCGCCGCATCGGCCGCCACCCGAGTCGAGGCGATCACGCGATCGACCGGAAGAACGTAGAAGTAGACCGCGTTGAGGGCGACGTAGCACACCGTGACGATCCCGATCCCGAGAACGAGCGCCAGCGGGATCGTCCGCTCGGGATCCACGGTTTCCTCGGCGGTATAGGTGACGACATGCCAGCCGCCGAACGCGAACAGTCCGGCGATCAGCGCCAGCATGAAGTCGGGTGCCGTCACGCCCGCGGCGTGAGCGGTCGCGTCGGCGCCGTATTGAAAGTGCGCCGGCAACCGCGATCCCACCACGAACCCGACCACGACCACGATCACCACGGCCAGCACTTTCCCGATGGTGACCGTGGTCTGGATCGTGCTGCCGATCCTGACGCCGGTGTAGTTGATGGCTGAAATGACGGCGATCGCCGCCACCGCGACGAGGCGAATGCCGCGGTCGTCGAGCGGAATGAAGAAGCCCGTGTATCGCGCAAAGACGACGGACATGGCGGCGATGATGCCCGAGTGCATCACCCAGAACATCGCCCAGCCCCAGAGGAAGCCAAGGGCCGGCGAGTAGGTCTCCTTGAGAAAAACGTACACGCCTCCTGTGCGCGGAAACGCCGACGCGAGCTCGGCGCAGGCGAGCGCACCGAAGAGGGTCAGCACGCCGGACATGGTCCACGCCAGCAGGACGAAGGGGATATTGGGCAGGTGATGCGTGACCTCCGACGCCTGCACGAAGATCGACGCGCCCACGATCGTGCCGACAACCAGCGAGGTGGTGTGAGGCAGGCGAAGCGTGCGCTTCAGCGTGGAGCCGGTCACGGTGCGCGGACTATAGCGTAAGACGGTCCGGAACGTCTGAGTGATCCCCGGATGCGGCCTGGCCAACGGCAAAGCGGCACGACGACGCGTTCTGCGCGCGGCTGCGCCAACAAGCCACGGGATTGCCGCTGGTACGTCCGTTGCACCGCATGTCGATGTTCTGTTTCTCTAACGAGGAGTGTGTCTATGAAGCGACTTATCGTGGTCTGCGGCGTGCTGCTGTTGCTGGCGGTCCCGGGCTTCGCGGCGGCCCAGGCCTCCCATCCCGAGAACAGCGGCAAAGCCGACTTCAACTCGTCCACGTCCTTCGTCGTCGGCTCGCAGACCGTGCCGGCGGGCGAGTACAAGTTCCAGTGCAAGACCATCGACGGACGCCACTACATGGTGGTGACGTCAGCCGATGATGGCGCCGAGGTGGCGCGCGTGCCCTGCGAGCCCGAGATGCTCTCGGCCAAAGCCGGCAACTCGGAAATCCGGTCGATGTCGCGACAAGGCGGGCCGACCGTGATCAGCTCGGTCCGGTTCAAGGGAGAAATGGTCGCGCACCGGATCATCCAGGCGAAGGAGACGATCTGAACTTAGAACTCGGAACTCGGAACTTAGAAGTGAACGTCGGAACTTCCCGTTCTGACTTCTAAGTTCTAAGTTCTAAGTTCTAAGTTCCAAGGTCTCACCTCGGCCTGCCGGGCCGTTTAACTGCCTTTGACGATCTCTGCGAGCGTGCCGTCGTCCTTGCTGATCTCGATGCCGCGGAGCGTGCCGGCGAGCGGGACGCGTTGCTCGACGACCCGCTCCGTGACGCGGACGACGACGTCGGCGGTCTTGCGATCCGCGTACTGCAGCGTGATGGTCACCGGCACGTCGAACACCTCGCCGATCTGCTCGACGCGCAGCACGACGTCGGTGCCTTCGACGCGGTAGCCGACCTTCACCTTGGGAATCGTCGAGCCGTAGATCCACTGCTGGAAGAAGCGCTCCAACGGCCGGCTCGACGCGTACTCCATCGCGCCACGAAAATCCTCCGTGCCCACCTTGCGGAAGCGCGAATCGCGATAGAAGCTCCGCAGGCCGCGGAAGAACGCCTCGTCGCCGACGAGGCGGCGGAGCATGTGCAGCACGACCGCGCCCTTGTTGTAGACCAGCGCGCGGAACACGCGGCTCTCGCCGCGGATGTGCCCGAGACGGTAGCCGAGGTAGATCGGCCCCTGTTCGCTCGAGTCGATGCCCCATTTGCGCATTTGCCGCATCACGGAGCCGAACACGTCGTCGCCTTTCTCGTGCTGGGCGTACATCGCGGCGAAGTACTGCGCGAAGCCTTCGCTGATCCACTGCTCGTGGTAGTTGCGCCAGCCGACGGCCTGGCCCCACCACTGGTGCGCGAGTTCGTGCGCGATGAAGAAATCGGGGTAGTCGTTGAACGACACCGGATCGTTGCGCCAGACGACCTGCGATTGCGGCAGCGGCTGATTGAGCGCGGCGAAATATCCGGGGCTGTGCCCGCCGGGCAGATCGCTCTCGACCAGGGCGACGGTGAAGCTCGGGTACGGGGAGTCGCCAATGATCGATTCGTAGAACTGCGCAATGTCGGCGGCGCGGGCGCCGAGCTCGTGGCCGCGCTGCACCTGCCGGGGGTTGGCTTCGACCGACAGGTTCAGGGTGCGGTACACCGTGCCAGTCAGCGGCGGCTCGTCGGGACCGGGAACGGGGCCAGCGGACCGGCCGGGGCCAGAATTAATTCCGGCCCCGGAATCCCCGAACCCGATGGTCGCCGTCTCGGCCCGCGAGAAGCGGCTCAGGACGAACGCCAGGTACCGCAGCGGCTGGGCCGCGGTGAAGATGTAGATCTTACGATTCTGCGACGGGTCTTTTCCCGCGAGGATTGCCGGAAAGCCGGGCTCCAACTCGCCGCTCGCGACGCAATCGACCGTCGGCGGCACGGAAATGCGGATGCGGGCGGTCGCGTAGTCGCTGACCGGCGCCTGCGGATACCAGTGGCTCCGGCTGCTGTAGAGAAAGCTCGGTTCAGGGGTGATGGACATCGATTGATCGTCGATCACCCGCGCCTGCCCGTCCGGCTCGAGCACCGCGATCGCTTCGCGCTCCAGTGTCTGCGGCTCCAGGCGGCCCGCATACGTAATCGTCAGGCTCAGCTCGCTGTCGCGCGCGAGCGCCGTCGGGAGGTTGATGACCAGCGTGTTCTGGTCCTTCACGCGAATGCTGAACAGGCGGCCGTATTCGTAGCTGACGATGGACTCGACGACCAGCGCATCCGCGAGCTTCAAGGTGAGCGTGCCGAGAACGTACGAGCGCACTTTGAGATGGAGACGCGCGCGGCCGTCGATCCACCGCCGATCGGGCGTCACCGCGACGTCGATGTCGTAGTCCAGGATGTCGTAATCGACCGAATCGTCCTCGTTGTAGAACGGCCCTCGCCGGGCCGACCTGTCTTTCGACGTGTACAGCGAAATGTTACGGTGGCGCTTGCGGTCGAACAGCGAGATGTCCTCGGCTTCCGTGCCGGACTTCGCGTAGGTCAGCGTGTCGAATCGGCGCGTCCGCATCTCAGCGAGAAAGTCCCCCTGGCCGGGCAGCAGCGTCCATGCGTCCCGGCTGAGATCGCCCAGGTCGATCATGAACGACTTCTGCGCTTCCTCGCGGAACACGTCCTGCGCTCGTCGCATCAGGCGCGCGTCCACCGGCACCGCCCGCAGCGCCGGTGCGGCGAACACGGTCTCGAAATCCGCGGGGTTCACGCGAATGAACGCCGCATCGAATCGCGTCTCGAGTGCGTCGCTGCCGCAGAAAATCCTGACCTGACCCTTTTCCGTCGGCGGCGCCGGATGAAAGTTGACGGTGGCCCGGCCGAGCAGCACGACGCCGGTGACGCCGGAATCGATGTCCGCGACGAACACCGATCCCTCGATCAGCGTCAGATCGAGATCCTCGGCCGTAATGTGCAGGTTGCGCGCCGAGTACTGCTTCGTGCTGTTGAGCGAGACGCGGTAGATGTTCTCGACCGACGACAGCCGCTCCTGGTCCGCGACCGTCCACTCGTCCTCGGCGCCGGTGTTTCCCGTGCGCCGCACATCGACCTGCCACGTGGCGACGCGCGCGCGCGATCCGAATTCGGCCATCACGTCGACCATCAGGCGATAGCCGCCGCCCGGACGCGATCCCTGCAGCGGCAGGCGATCGCGTTCCTTCACAAGACTGCGATTCGCCCCCGGCAGCAGCTCGGCGCTGGCGAAATCGCGCGCACGAGTCCGGCCGGCGGACGGGGACAGCAGCGCGAGGTACCCCGCCGCATCGCCCGACCGAACGACGCGCTCGAGCCGGTCCAGCAGCAGCCGCACGCCCTCGTCGTCCTGCGCGCCCTGAACCGCGACGGGGTTCGACACGCTGACCCCGCCCTGAGCCTGTCCAAGGGCGCCGCACAGCGCGAACAGAAGAATCACGATCGCCGCTCGCACGTTCATCGTCACGGTGTCTTTGCCGGAACCCTTATCTTAGAGTCCGTTGCAGAATGACGCTCTCCACCACGGAGAACACGGAGGACGCGGAGGAAAATCCCGGTTGAACAGGTTTTGACCTCCGTGTCCACCGTGTCCACCGTGGTGGCGCGTTGGGAGCGATTTCGCAACGCATTCTTAGACACCAGCGGGCGCCGGCATGGTGCGGCGGAGCAGGAGCACGGTGAGGTCGTCGGCGAACTTGTGTTCGTCGGTATGGCGCTCCACGGCGCGGATGATGGCGGCGCCGATGCCGGAGAGGCTGTCGCGGTGGTTGGCCTTCAGGGCCGTCTCGAGACCGATCTCGTCGAAGGGGACGCCCTTGGGATCCTCCGCTTCGGTGATTCCGTCGCTGTAGACGGCGAACAAATCCTCCGGCTGGATCACCACGCGCCCAGTCGTGTACGTCGAGTGGTCGAACATGCCCAGGGAGATGCCGCCGTCGGGGAGCCGCTCGCAGGTGCCGTCGCCGCGCAGCAGCAGCGGCGGCATGTGGCCGGCGCTCACGTAGGTCAGCTCGCCGGTACGCGGATCGAACACCGCGTAGAACAGCGTGATGAAGCGAGTGCCCGGCGCGTGGCGGCAGACCTGGACGTTGAGGCGCGTGATGAGATCGGCCGGCTCGAGTTGCTCGTCGACCAGGGTGCGCAGCATGGCGAGCAGCAAGGCCATGAGCAGCGCGGCCGGACTGCCCTTGCCCGCCACGTCGCCCAGCGCAATCACCAGCCGCCCTTCGTCGAGCGGCAGGATGTCGTAGAAGTCGCCGCCCACCGTGTTGGCCGGCCGGCTCATGCCGAATGTCTCGACGCCCGGCGCGCTGTACAGCCCGCTCGGCAGCATCGCCTGCTGGATGTCGCGCGCAATCTCGAGGTCGTTTTTCAGCGACAGCCGATCCGCGACTTCGAGCAGGACCAGCAGGTTCATCAGCGCGAACGCGAAGAACAGCGACCATGTGCCCTGGCGGAAGAGCGGCCCCGGCACGCCGATGCCGCCGATGAACGGCAGGCGCAACACCTCGATGATGCCCACGCCGCGGAAGAGACTGAAGAGGCCGATCAGCGCGAACAGGAGCGAGGCGCCGAACACGATGCGGCGCGCCGGCGACAACTTCATCGAGAAGGCGAGGAACAGGATGTGCACTTCGGCGAGGACGCGCCGGTGCCACGGCATGCGCTGCATCGCGCCGGCGTCGCGGCCGCGCGTGAAGAATTTGTAGGCGTCGCGCGTGTCGCGGGTGAACAGCCGCTGGAGATCGTCGGCGGTCAGACCCTTCGTGTAGGAATCGAAGAAGTCGGCCAGCCGGGATGGTCGATGAGGGCGGGTCACAGTTCTCAGTTCTCAGTTCTCAGTTCTCAGTTCTCAGTTCTCAGTTCTCAGTTCTCAGTTCTCAGTTCTCAGTTCCGATGAGCCCCAGCTCCCGGCCGACCCTGGCGAAGACGTCGAGGGCGAACTGCAGTTCGTCGCGCGTGTGCGTCGCCGTGACGATCGTGCGCACGCGTGCCTTGTCGCGCGCGACGGTCGGAAACGCGATCCCCTGCGCGAACACGCCTTCCTGAAACAGACGGTCCGACAGCTTCATCGCCAGCGCGCCGTCGCCGGCAATCACCGGCGTGATCGGACTGTCGCTCAGGCCGGTGTTGAAGCCGAGCGCCTGCAGCCCGGCCTTGAAGAACCGCGTGTTCTCCCAGAGCCGTTCGATAATCTGCGGCTCCTGCTCGAGGACGTCGATCGCCGCGATGCACGCCGCAGCGACCGCCGGCGGATGCGAGGTCGAGAACAGGAACGGCCGCGCCCGGTGATACAGGAATTCGACGAGCGCCTTGCTGCCGGCGACGTAGCCGCCCAGCGCGCCGATGGCCTTCGACAGCGTGCCGACCTGGATGTCCACCCGGCCGTGCACGCCGAAGTGATCGATCGTTCCGCGGCCGTTCGCGCCGAACACGCCGCTCGCGTGCGCATCGTCGACCATCATGATGCAGCCGTATTCCTCCGCGAGCGCGCACAACGCCGGCACCGCGCCGAGGTCGCCGTCCATGCTGAAGACGCCGTCGGTGATCAGCAGCTTGCGCTGGCCGGCCGGCAGCTGTTGCAGGACCTTGCGCGCGGCATCGATGTCCTTGTGCGGAAACACCTTGATCGTCGCGCGGCTCAACCGCGCGCCGTCGATGATGCTGGCATGATTGAGTTCGTCGGAGACCACCACGTCGTCCTTGGATAAGACGGCGGCGACGGTTCCTGCGTTCGCGGCGAACCCGCTTTGGAACACCACGACCGCTTCGGTCTTCTTGAACGCCGCCAGACGCCGCTCGAGCTCCATGTGGATGTCCATGGTGCCGGCGATCGAGCGCACCGAGCCCGAGCCGACGCCCAACTCCTGCACCGCCTTCAACGCCCGCTCGCGCAGCCGGGGATGCGTCGTCAGGCCGAGGTAGTTGTTCGAGGAGAGGTTGACGACCAGGCGGTGATCGAAGGTGGTCTTGTGACTCTGTTCGCCTTCGAGAACGCGGAGCTGCCGGTACAGGCCCTGCTGCTTCAGCGCATCAAGTTCGAGAGAAAGGTAGTCGAGCGGATCCAGGCGCATAAGAATGCCGCTAGTCTTTGGTCGAAAGCACGGAGTCAGGAGTCGTTAGTCGAGTCAGCAGTCGGTGGTCGGGGCCGTCAGACATCAGTATATGACGCCAGGACCAACCACATTCGTGGCGCAGGGCTTCAGCCCTGCGAGACCGCGTCATTTCGCAGCCCTGAAGGGCTGCGCCACGACACAGGCCAGTCCTGAATCAGTGGAGACGCGCCGCTAGCGAAGATCGAACACGCGGTCCGTGCCGAACGCGGCGACTTCGCGGGCGCCGCGGCCGCGGAGCCAGTCGCTCAGCCGCCGGCCGCCGTCGTTCGTGTACGACCCCTCGTGCACGATCGCGTGCGTGGCGGTCGAATCGGCGATCGCCTGCCAGGCGCGGTCGGGGCGCGTGGCGACGTCCTTCAGCGACTCGCTCAGCATGTCGTACGGCTGCGGTGCCCCGCCGCTGTAGCCGTTGACGAGCCGCCTCCAGTGCAGCGTCGAGTAGTACATGTAACGCACGTCGAACGCCGGCTCGCCAAGGGGCAGTTCCATCAGGACGGCGGACGAAGGGAGTGTCGCGACGAAACGATAGACCTCCGGTGAGGCCGACCCGATGGCCATCGATCCCGGCAGCGGCGCGAGCCCGGCCTGTGTGTAGCCGGTGTCGTTCTGGTTGATCGGGATGGGGATCGCGATCGCCTCGAGGAGGATCAGCGCTCCCGCGATCGCGCCCGCGCGTCCTCGGTGGCGCGGATCGATGGCCGCAACGCCCAGCGCCGCCAGCGCGGCCAGGCCCAGCGTCACGATCATGCCGAATCGCGCGGGCACGCGCACGCCGTCGAAGCCCGGCACGAAATCGTAGAACGCGGCGTACAGGCTCGTCGTCGACACGACGCGCCCCTTCGCGTGGATGTCTGGCCCGAACGACATGACGACCGCGAAGAGCGTGATCGCGGAGAAGATGCCGGTCGGCGACGACAGCCATCGCCGCGCGGCCTCGCGAACATCTCGTGATGTCGCGAGCATGATCGCCCAGGCGATTGCGCAGAAACCGAGCGCCCGCGGCAGGCTCGTGATCTTGATCCCCGGCAGCCGGATCGACCAGCCCAGCAGCAGCGCGACGACGACGCCAGCCGTCGCAGCACGGGCTAGTCGTAGCGCGGTCTTCTGTGGCGCGGCCCTTTCAGGGCCGCGATCGCGGGGCTGAAAGCCCCGCGCCACACATGTCGAGTCGCCTCGCGCCACACCAGTCGAGCCGCCACGCGCCACATCCGTCACGCCGCTCTGCGCAGCACCGTAGACGGCGAGCGCGACGATCGTCAGCCCTGGAAACAGCAACCCCTCGGCTTTTGGCCACACCTGCGCGATCGGCCCCCATAGCCGCAGGTTGGGATCGGCCGTGAAGTACGCGTAGACGTCGGCGGAGAAGCGTTGCGTCTCGATCAGCGACCGCGGGCTGAAGCCGAGCTGCCGCAGTTCGAGGTACGGCAGCAGGAACGGCGTCGTCCCCGCGCACACGATCGCGACAGCGATGCCGATGCGCCACAGCGTCCGCGTGTCGCGCCACAACGCTGCGCGCGTCAGTTCCCAGGCGATGTAGAGGATGACGATCGGGCTGAAGAAGAGGAGGTAGTAGCCGCACGACAGGTTTTGCGCAAGCCACGCGGCCGTCGCGCCGGCGAGCGGCCGCAGCCGGGTGGTCGCGAAATGTCTCCGGAGACCGAACAGCACGAACGGCATCCACGCGGACGACAGGACCTGCAGATGCGGAATCGAGGCGATGCGATATGGCGCGAACGCGAACGCGAGGCCCGCGACGAGACCGGCGGCGGAGCTGCCCGTCAGCTCGCGGCCGAGGAGGAACATGCCGAGACCCGACAGCGCGAACGTCGAAAGGAACAGCAGGTTGTAGCAGAGAATCGGATTCTTCGTCGCCGCGTAGATCGGCCACGCCTGCAGCGCCTGCGGCAGAAAGTGCTCGGAGTAGGCGAGCGACAGCGGATGCGGCGCGAAGATGTTCGCGCTCCACCAGCCGCGGCCGAGGTGCGTCGCGTCCCACGCGAGCGCCCACGACGTGAAAAGCGGATCGCCGAAATCGCCGGGCACGTCGTGCGTGAGACCGGTGGCGAGCGGCCACGTCAGCGCAATCGCCAGCGCGGCGTACACAAGGAACGCCAAGCCCGCAGAGCTCGCAAAGCCACCCTTCGCGCTGCGATCTTCGCGCGCTGTGCGTTCAAGGTTCACGGCTGACGATTATAGTGAACCCATGGCGCCGCGCCTGTCCGGCCTGACGGCAGCCGGCGTGGCGCAGGCCTTCAGGCCTGCGAGGCGGGACACTATCTATTTCACTGTGATGATTGCGGCCTCGATCGCCTGGCACTTTTTCGTGCAAAGTGCGGGCTATGTGTCCACGCCGCGGCGGCCGCCGGATGACGGAGCGAGCCGCCCACCTGCTCGATCACGTGTTGCCGACCCATCGGACTCTTCACCGGCGCGCCACGGTTCACCACGTGCGAGGACCTTGGCAGTACGCAAGATTTGCAATTCTGGCAGCCCGACGTAGCGCAGAAATTGCGCGGGGTTGCGCGGTGACAGCCTTTTGTCGGGGGGGCGTCGGCCTGAGAACGGGTCTTATGTTAAACCGGGAGGCCGCTCATGTATGGCATCTGAGAATGAGGTGTTCACGGCAGTCATAACGTAGTGCCATCGTATTGACAGTGTCCGCACCGGTTGTGTAGAACTGTGCGCGACAACCGAGGGTTCAATGAAAACGCTGGGACTTGCAGTACTCCTCGCCGTCGGCTCATCTTCGCTCTTCAGCGGCGCGGCGAAGCTGACGGGCGGCACGGGCACGATCTATCTCGGCTCGTACGCCGGCCGAATGGTCGTGATCGACGAGTCCACGGAGAAAGTGACGGCGGAAATCCCGCTCGCCACGGGCATTCCGTGGAACGTGCGTCTGTCTCCAGACGCCACGCGCTTCTACATCCAGAACGCCGATCAGGAACATTTCGAGGTCGTGGACCTCGCGACGCGTAAGTCGCTCGAGTCGTTCACGCTCAGCGAGGCCAACAGGAAAGTGCGGGCACTGGCCTTCGCGGTCGATCCCCAACACCGCGTCATGACGCTCGTGACGCGGACCACGACGAAGCTGGCCGACCGGTTCGAAATCGGCGCGCCGACATTCATCCAATACGATGTGAGGGACCACTTGGTCATCCGGACGCTTCCGTGGTCGACCGATCCCGAGCCTGGATACTTTTCCCTTCTGCTCCGATACTCGCCGAACGGCAAGCTGCTGTACGTGTTTGCCGATAGAGTCCTGATTCTCGATGCGACGAGCCTGGAGCAGGTCGGGACCTGGGATCTATCGCTCTCGAATGAACACACGCTCGGCCGCTTCGACCTGGGTTCGCTCGACGAAACGAACGACGATCCGGCCTACTTCAGCGCGTTGTTCACGATGAAAGACCCGGTGCAGAAAAGACCGCTGTTCGTGGTCGGCCGGGTGAACCTGGATCAGCAGAGCCTCGACTTCTTTCCGCTCGGGCCCGCCGCGGAACGAGGGCAGGTGAGCTTCGCGCTCGGCGGCGACCGCCGGCACGCGTACGTGCTGCTCCAGGAGATCGGCCGCCACGAAGTGTGGACGATCGACCTCGCGGGCAAGCGGCTTCAGAGCAAGGTCGAGTTCAAAGGACGTCCGCGCATGGCGCTCAGGACGAGCTCCAACGGCACGATCATCTATCTCTACCAGGCGGGCAATACGATCGATTTGTACGACGCCGATGGGTTCAAGTACCTCCGGACGATCACGCTGGACGCGGACATGCCCTACAGCACGTTCCACGTCGTGCCACCGCGGGCACGTTGACGCCAACGCGACCACGTCGAGCGGTAAGGCGCCGGCGCGGTCTGCGGCTTGGTGCGATCGCTACGTGAGGCGCTGAACGCCGGCATCCCGCCTGGCGGCGATCTCTTCGACGATCACCGAGAGCAGGGCGGCGGTGGGGATCGCGAGGATGGCGCCGGCCAGGCCCAGCAACGCGCCGCCGACGAGCAGCGCCACCAGAACGGCGACCGGGCTGACGCCGACGCTGCGCTCCATGATCTTCGGCACCAGGATGTTCGCCTCGAGCTGGTGCAGCACGAGAAAGTACGTGCCGACCATCAGCGCCAGCTTCGGCGACACGCTGATCGCGACCGCCACCGCCGTGATCCCGCCGATCACGGGTCCCACAATCGGAATCGTTTCGCCGATCGCCGCGATGAGCGCGACGACGTAGAAATACGGCAGGCCCATCAGGCCGAGTCCAATGGCGGAGAAGGTACCCATCACCCCGGCCAGGATGAACTGCGCGCGCAGCCACGCGCTCACCTTGGACACGGCCTGGCGCGCCGCGATGGCCACGTCGCCGCGGCGATCACGCGGCACGAAGCGCACGAGATACTCGAACATCGCGCCCGCTTCAATCAGCAGGTAGAACGTCAGAATCAGGATCGTGATCAGTCCGAAGATGCCGCCGAGGAGACTGGAAATCGCCACGAGCGCCGTTTCGACCGCGTTGCCGCCGGTGCCGCTCGGTGCGTTCTGCACCGCTTCTTCGAGCGTCACGCTGTGCGTCAGCAGGTTGTGGCCGATGAGGAACATCTGGAGCCGGTTGAACTTGGCCGGGAGCGTCGCCCACAGCGCCGATGCCTGCGCCACGAGCGGCGGAATCACGAGCAGGCCGACGAGGCTGACGACGGCCACGACCACGGCGTAGATCGCGAGAATCGCGAGCCACCGAGGCACGCGGCGCATGGCCCGATCGCGCCGCGGCTGTTCGATGAGCGTGACGAGCGGCGACAGCCCCATCGCGATGAGGGCACTGACGTAGACGAGCATCAGTGCTTCGCGGGCCGCCCAGAGCAGCGCGAGGAGGATCGCGACACCCGCGACCGTCGCGACGGTCTGGAGCATCCGACGCGTGAAGTCTCGGTCAGACAGCATTCAGGAAATTCAGATTTCAGAATTCAGATTTCAGATTGGATTTCAGATTGGGTTTCAGATTGGAGTTCAGAATCTGAAATCTGAACTCCGAAATCTGAAATGTCACCGAAGGTAGTCCGCCGTGAACCCCGCCATGAGGTCGTAGATCTCATTGAGCTCGTCGAGCGGCGCGAGGAACACGATGCGCAGGAATCCTTCTTCAGCCGGCAGACCGAACCCGGATCCGTACACGCAGAGCACGCCGGTCGCGTGCAGCAGTGCCTTGACGTAGTGCTCGTCGGTGCGCCCGCGCGGGAGCGCGATGCGCGGCATTGCGTAGAACGCGGCCGTCGGCGCGACGCAGGTGACGCCCGGCATCGCGCGCAGGCGGCTGACCGTGAGATCGGCGCGCGCCTTCAGCGCGGTGCGGAACGCCGGCTGGTGCGATCGATCGCCGGTGAGCGCGGGGGCGATCGCATACTGCATCGGCACCGTGCTGCACAGGCGGCCGTCGGCCAGCTTCTTCACCGCCGCTACCACATTTTCCAGCCGCGGCGAACGGCCGCACGCCATCCAGCCAGTGCGCCAGCCGGGCGCGAGATACGCCTTCGAGAGACTCGAGAACGAAATAATCGGCGCGTCCGGATCGAGGCGGCCGTACGGCTCAATCGGACCGTCGAACCCGAGGTCGCCGTAGACCTCGTCGGCCACGATCAGCAGGCCGTGCTCGTCGGCGAAG
>Ga0315281_10008536_pt1 | contig 14324 bp, 12 predicted proteins | sample YL17G07_0_MG_FD_204540 | JGI IMG/M metagenome (GOLD analysis project Ga0315281, IMG submission 204540) | Sediment microbial communities from Yellowstone Lake, YNP, Wyoming, USA - YL17G07_0 | ecosystem: Environmental > Aquatic > Freshwater > Lake > Sediment | place: USA: Wyoming | collected...
CAATAGCGGGGAGGTTTGTCAGCGGCGGGGAATTTTGGTAGGTTATGCTCGTTCTTTTAACTGATTTTTATGGCACGTGAAGTTACCATTGGGTTGGTGCAGATGCATTCTGGGGATGATATCGATGCGAATTTACAGCATGGATTAGACGGTATTCGGGAAGCGGCCAAAAAGGGTGCGCAGATTATTGCGTTGCCGGAATTGTTCCGGGCACCGTATTTTTGTCAGAAGCAGGATAAAAAGTTTTTTGCGTATGCAGAGATTTTTCCGGGGTCTACGGTTGAGGCTTTGGCCAAGGTGGCCAAGGAGCTTGAAGTGGTGATTGTGACTTCGGTCTACGAAAAATCAAAGGAGGGAAAATATTTTAATACGGCCGTGGTGATTGATGCTGATGGGACGCTGGCCGGCAAATACCGGAAAATTCATATTCCTGATGATCCTGAACATGGTTACGATGAGGCTTATTATTTTGCGAAAGGGGATTTGGGGGTTGGGGTTTTCCGCACGCGGTACGCAAAGATTGCTCCGCAGATTTGTTATGACCAGTGGTTCCCGGAGGGCGCGCGCATTGCAGGAATGCAGGAGGCGGAAATTTTGTTTTATCCCACGGCTATCGGTTGGCCGGTCAGTCAGCGTGATGAATGGCTGAATAAAGCGGAAAATACGATGTGGAAAACGACGCAGATCAGTCACGGGATCGATAACAACTGTTTCGTCGCGGCGGTGAATCAGGTTTTGCTTGAGGATACTTTGAATTTTTGGGGGAGTTCGTTTGTGAGCGATCCGTACGGACAGGTGGTGGCGGAGGCGCCCACGAACAAAGAGACGGTTTTGATCGTCAAATGTGATCTTGATTTGATTCAGCGCAAAACGACCGACTGGCCGTTCCACAATGATTTTGCCAAGGCAGCCGATAACATGAATCCCGCATGAATTATTTGATGCCCGCCGAGTGGGAACCGCATGAAGGGACGTGGATTGCGTGGCCGCACAATAAGGAGCATTGGCCTGGTAAGTTTGAGCCGATTCCGGCGGTTTTTGGGCAAATGACGAAAGAAATTTCTTTGGGCGAGAAGGTTTTTATTTGTGTGAACGATCGGAAGATGGAGGACGAAGCGCGTGGGGTTGTGCAAAAAGCCGGGGCGGTGATGGAGAACGTCTTTTATTATCAGATTCCAACCGATGCTTCGTGGGCGCGCGATCATGGGCCAATTTTTGTGCGCGATTCCGGCGGAAAGCTGGTCATCACCGACTGGATTTTTGACGCGTGGGGCCGGAAATATCCTCCATGGGATCAGGATGACGTGGTACCGCAGCGGATTGGGGAAATTTTCAAGATGCAGGTTTTGCAACCGGGGATTGTTCTGGAAGGTGGATCCATCGACGTGAACGGTCGCGGGTCGCTCCTGACCACCGAGCAATGTCTGCTCAACAAAAACCGGAATCCAAAATTGAACCGCCAGCAAATTGAAAAATATTTGAATGATTACTTGGGCGCCCGGCATGTTTTGTGGCTGAAGGAAGGGATTGTGGGCGATGATACCGATGGACATATTGATGACATCGCGCGGTTTGTTTCTCCGGATACCCTAGTGTGCGCTGTTGAAACGAATGAAAAGGACGAAAATTTTTCGATTCTTCAGGAGTGCTATAACGATTTGCTCAAAATGAAAGATCAGGATGGCAAACCTTTAAAAGTGGTGAAACTTCCAATGCCGGAGCCGGTCGTGCACGAGGGTCAGCGCCTACCCGCGAGCTACGCGAATTTTTTGATTACCAACAAGAGCGTGCTGATGCCGACTTTCCGGTGCGCGCGTGACCAGGAGGCTCTGGATGTTTTGGCCGGCTGTTTCCCGGGGCGCAAAATTGTCGGCATTGATAGCTGGGATTTGGTGTGGGGGCTGGGGACGATCCATTGTTCGACGCAACAGCAGCCGAAGGTTTAGATTTTTCTTTAGGATATGAAAAAGTATGGTGTGGATAAAAATGGGTTCATCATCACCGAAGTAGGGCTCAACAAGGTCAGGCCTGCTTTTCAAGAAGTCCTCGATAAAATTAAAGATGAAGTTATTCATACGTTCGGTGATGGAATTCACAGTTTGTATCTCTATGGAAGTGTGGCAACCGGAAAAGCGCGCATCAAAACGTCGGATTTAGACTTGCTGCTTGTCCTGCAACAAAAGGCAACTTCCAAAATCCTGCAACAAATTCATAAATTTCAAAACCATCTTTCGGTAGATCACCTGAATTTGTTTCGTAATGTTGGAATTTCCCTTTCGTATGTCGGCGAAGTCAAAAAAGATCCTTTTGGCTGGGGTTGTTTTATCAAGCATCTTTGTGTTTGTCTTTATGGTGAAAATCTTGGAAAAAATCTCTCAAAGTTTAAACCTTCCAAAAAGGTCGCAAATGCGTTTGGCAGTGATGTTGGAAAACACATTTCAACGGTTATTGAAAAACTAAAATCAATGCCAGCTCCCAAAGAAGTACGTTCAATCTGTAGCGGTACTATGAGAAAAATTGTCCGAACTGGCTTTTGCTTAGTGATGGAGCAGGAGCGGTCTTGGACAACCGATCTCAAGAAATCTTATGAAGTTTTTTCCAAATACTATCCGGCAAAATCGACGAATATGAAGAAAGCCTTGTCACTTGCACAAAAACCAACGGCAAATACTAAAGAGTTAGGAAAATTTCTTCAAGATTTTGGAAGTTGGTTAAGCGAAGAAGTTGATAATAAATTGTAGTTTGTTTTAAGAAATGGCTGATTTTATGAAAAATTTATGTTTTGTTCATCATAAGGGTGTAATAATAGTGATGCTTACTTTGTAAGATCGATGTTATGTCGGATTCAAAATCAAGTTTTATTTTCTACACTACGCCAAATGGCGATGTGAAGCTGGAGGTTTTTTTGCAGGATGAGACTGTTTGGTTGAATATGAATAAGATGGCTGAACTGTTTGGGACTTCAAAACAGAATATCAGTTACCATCTTCAGAATGTATACAAAGAGGGTGAATTGTTGAACAATCAAACTGTCAAAGAAATTTTGATAGTTCAAAATGAAGGAGGGAAAGCGGTAAAACGCCCTGTTGAGTTCTACAATCTCGACGCCATTGTTTCTGTCGGTTACCGGGTTAATTCCTCACGCGCAACACAGTTCCGCATCTGGGCGACGCAGGTTTTGAAGGAATATATTGTCAAAGGGTTTGTGATGAACGATGAACGGCTCAAGCAAGGGCAGCGCGTCTTTGGTAAAGACTACTTTCGTGAACTTTTGGAGCGCGTCCGTTCCATCCGCGCCAGCGAGCGCAGAATGTATCTTCAGATTACTGATATTTTTGCGGAATGCAGCATTGACTATGATCCTCACTCTGAGGAGACGAAAGGTTTTTTTGCCACGGTGCAAAACAAATTCCATTATGCCATCACCGGGCAAACGGCGGCGGAGATTATTTATACCCATGCGGACAGAAAGAAGGAAAATATGGGTCTTACCACTTGGAAAAACAGTCCTTCCGGACGAGTTTTGAGTTCGGATGTCGTGGTGGCAAAGAACTATTTGTCGGAAAAAGACATTAAAAAGTTGGAGCGTTCTGTTTCAAGTTTCTTTGATTACATCGAAAACATCATAGAAAATCACCAGACATTCACGATGGCGCAATTTGCCGAAAGCGTGAACAAGTTTTTGGACTTCAATGAGTACAAAATTCTGGAAGGAAAGGGGGAAATTTCCATGACGCAGGCGGAAAAGAAAGCTCTGGCGGAGTATAAAGAGTTCAATAAAACCCAGAAAATCGAGTCGGATTTTGAGAAAGAGGTGAAAAAGATGCTGGGCGGTTAGAACCCCGCCCAGATCAGCTGGTTGTAGATTTCGTGGTGGAAGAGGATTTCGCCGTTTTTGATTTTGGTGCCGAGGAGTTTTGGGCTGCGGGCTGAGACGGCGCGTTTGAGGGAGGCGTATTTTCGGTGGTTGGCTTCGCCGAGGGTTTTTTTCATGAAGGCGCTGGATTCGAAGTTGTCGATGGCGGTGTCGATTTCGCCGGGGAGTTTTTGGACTTCTTTGCCGAAGGCCACTTCTTCCATTTTTTTGAGTTCCGCGTCGGAGGCTTCCATGCCGGCGAGGCCGCATTGGATTAAAGTGTAGAAGGCGATGTACGGGTTTGCGTCCGGGGCGACGGTGCGGACTTCGATGCGGGCGCTTTTTTCGTTGCCGATCGGGATGCGAATCATGGAGCCGCGGTCGGTGGCGGACATTTTGATCTCGTTTGGAGCTTCGTAGGCGGGGTCCAGGCGGCGATATGCGTTCACGCTGGAGTTTATGGTCAAACAGAGGTCTTGGCCGTAATAGAGGATGCCGGTGGCGAATCTGTGGGCTGTGGTGGAAATGGAGTGTTTGCCTTTGGCGTCGTAGAAAATGTTTTTGCCGTTTTGGGAGAGGGACATGTTGGTGTGCATGCCGCTGCCGTTGATGCCCTGGACCGGTTTTGGCAGGAAGCACGCAGTGAGGCCCATGGTGCTGGCGACTTGTCGCGCGAGGAGTTTGTACAATTGGATTTGGTCGGCGGTGTCGAGGGCGCCGGTGAAACGGAAGTTCAATTCGAATTGTGCGGGTGCGACTTCCGGGTGGTCTTTTTCGTTTTCAAAAGCCATGGCGCGTTGCACTTCCGCGAATTTGTCGATGAATTTTCGGAGGATGTCCTGGGGCAGGGAGCTGTAGTATCCGCTGGAGGTGACCAGTTCGAAGCCGGTTTTTTCGTCAAAATCCTGTTCGGCTTTGAATCCTTTGAACAGGAATCCTTCAATTTCCGGGGCGATGTTCACGGTGATGCCTTTGGCGTTCAACGTTTCGCACAGCGACGAAAGTTTTGAGCGAAAATCGCTGTCGTATAGGCTGCCGTCCTTGTCGCAGACGTTTGCGAACAGTAATACTTTTCCGCGGCCAAAGAGGTCTGCGGGGGCGAAACGGAAACTGCTCCAGTCAATTTTCAAACGAAGGTCGGACTCTTTTTGCGCGGTGAATCCGCGAATGGAGGAGCCGTCAAACGTCAGGTTGTCTTCCGCGCCGATGAGGAATTTTTTGTCGTAATCAAGAGCGTGGAGTCTTCCTTCAAGGTCGCTGAAAAACACCGTAACCGCCTTGATTCCGATTTCGTCGGCAAGGTAGTCCATGTATTTTTTCCGCATTTCTTCCGCTGATTTTGCGCCCGAACGTTCTTTTTTTACTTCCAGGTTTTTTTCTTCAAGTTCCAGATAATTCAAGTCCAAAAGATGGTTTGGGAGCGTGAAATCAAAGTCGTAATCCCTTTCCCTTGCGACAATTTTATCCGAAGTTTTTTGCGACGCCTTTTTGGTGAGGGTGCTTTCAACCATGGTGGAGAAAATGAAGAAATAAATTTTTGGGATTTATGAACTGAACGATGAATTAGGAAAAGTGAAGGTTGAACCAGTGGCTTAAATGTTCCTCGGCGATTTTTTCTCCGGCTGCTTCGTAGAGTTTTCGCCTGGCGTCTGAAAATTCGGAGCTTGTTACAAGGTCCAGATGGCCTTTTGCGCCGAGAGCGGCACGGATTTCGACTGCCCTTTCTTCGAACGCTTTGAAAATTGCATCCAGTTCTTCAGGGGATTTTGTTTCCTGCTGGCGTCTTCTTCTTGGAGGGAGTCCGTCATTACCGCTTTCAAGTGGCATGGATTGAGGAGGTTAAAAATATAAAATTGGAATGTGAATATGGCAGCAGATTAAATCAAAAAATTCTAAAAACAAGATGCAATTTTTTGTGCCGACGGGCTGTATAAAAGTTCTACAACTTTGATTTTCGCTCATGTTTACGGCGCTTTCGGGGTTGGTGGACTTTTGCTGTCGTAAATTCCGACAACAGATTCCGTTGACTCTGAAGTTTGGGTGTGGCAACGATATATTTGTTATGATTCAAAAATTGTTTCGCAATCTGGGGGTGGACGAAAAGGAGGCCAAAATTTATCTGGCGGCGTTGGAGGTTGGTTCGAGTCCGGTTTCATCTATCGCTACCAAGGCCCGCATGAACCGCGTGACGGCGTACGGCATTCTGGAAAAGCTGGTCAGGAAGGGCATGGTGAATTTCATGACCAAGCGTGGCGTAAAATTTTTCCACGCTACTGATCCGGAACTTTTGCTTGAAGAGTATAAAAAACGAATCCGGGATTTTGAGAAGTCCATGCCTGATTTGAAACGTCTGTATGGAGTTACTCCGCTTCCGAAGGTTCATTATTTTGAGGGCGTGGACGGTATCAAAAATATTTATCAGGATACGCTGACCGCCAAATCGGAGATATTGAATTTTTGCAATTCGCGAGAGGTGCGCGAATTTTGGCCCGAGTACGACGACGAGTACGTGAGCGAACGCGCGAAGAGAAAAATTTATTTGCGCGGGATTGCCCCGCGTGATGAGTACGGTGAAAAAGTTCACGCTGCGGACGCGACCATGAACCGCGAAATCCGGCTTATCCCCAGGGAAAAATATAATTTCAGCAACGACGTGAATATTTACGACAACAAAGTCGCGATCGTTTCTTTTTTGGACGAACCGTTCGGGATGATTATTGAAAGCGTTGAAATCGCCAATACCCAACGCGCGATTTTTGAGATGGTTTGGGATTTTGCCCGCACGCTCGAGGAGAATTTTTAAAAAAGTTCTTGCGCTTCCGTGCGTAATTTGGTAAAAACAAAATTACGGTGTTCCTTTTATTTTATCACTTCTGAAGTGAAAAAACGTAAGCGGCCCCCCGCTCGGAAAAATTACAAGAAATTCTGGAAACTCGGCCAAAAGGAATTTAATACTGAATTCTTCGATATTAACAAGGACGGAGAGCTCATCATACGCGAGGGAAACTACCAGTATAACGTGTATGATCTTGCGAAGAAGTTCGGTTCCGCGGTTGAAATTTTCCTTCCATCCATTCTTGAGGAACGATTAAGTCATCTTTTTCGGACCGTGGCTTTTAACACCAAACGCCTTGGGTACAAGGGGAAATTTGCGTATCACTTTCCGATGAAGGTGAACCAGAACAAGGAATTCATGTTGCCGCTCGTTTCGGAAGGAGCGCATCTTGAGTGCGCGTCAGCGAACGATTTGTGGATTGTGAAAAAACTTTGGGAAGGGGAAAATTTCCATTCCAAAATCAAAGTGTTGTGCAACGGTCCAAAGACCGAGCAGTACATCGCGCTCATCAAAAAGCTGCGCGAAGCCGGTCTGACGATTATTCCGATTATTGAAGACGCCGAGGAATTGAAACTTTTCAAGGGTTTTGGCGGTGATTTGGGGATTCGCATCAATCTGCAGTCCAAAGTGAAATCCCATTGGGATAAGAAGATTGACCGTTTTGGGCTTTTGCTCAACGAAATTCTTGAGATCGGCAAAATCCGCAATCTGAAAATACTGCATTATCACATCGGTTCGCAGATAACGGTTGAAAACGACATTATTGCCGCTTTGCGCGAGGCTTTTCACGCTTACCAAAAAATCCGCGAGATCAATCCGACGCTTGATACGATTAACATGGGTGGGGGTTTTGCCATTCCTTATGAGAAAAAACGGATGTACAGCGTGGAGTCGGTGATTTACCGTATCATGAAAACTTTGAAAGATATGAGTGACAAAGCGGTGGTTCCGCATCCGAATATTATCGTGGAGTGGGGGAGGCACATTACCGCACCGGCGCAGATTAACGTGTACCGGATTGTGAGCGCCAAGCCGATTTCCGGGGCTTCCGTGGCCAAGCAGTGGTATATTATTGACGGAAGTTTTATGAACGATTTGCTGGATACGTGGGCCATTCATCAAAAGTGGCACATTACGCCTGTGAACAATCTGGACGCTCAGCGCCGGCATCGGGTGTGGCTGGCGGGTTTGAGCTGCGATTCCGACGACAAATATGCCGCCAGCGACGGATATTCTTTGCTGCCTTCGCTGGATGGACTTGAGGAGGGAGAATCTCAATACCTTGCCATTTTTGACACCGGGGCGTACCAGGACGCGTTTTCATCGCACCACTGTCTCCTTTCTTCCCCGGCGAAAATTGTGCTGCAGAACGGGATCGTGACGGTTGCGAGAAGACGTGAGACTCCCGACGACGTCGGGAAATTGTTCGGGTGGTGATTTTTACCCCGTTTGCTGAAGTTCAACCTCCATGTTGTCGTTGGCGGTGGCTTTTTGCTGGAGCGCTTTGAGGAGCGCCGGGGTGAGTTTTATTCCCTTGGATTTTAAGATTTGAGCGGCGCGGTCGGCGGCTTCGTCCTGCAGGTTTGCTTCCAGTGCGTCCACCTGGTCGTTGGCGGCCTGCGAGTTCAGAAGTTGGCCGGTTTCTTTGTTCACAAACTGGATGTTGTCGACTTGTTGGGCTTTTTCTCCGCGGGTGTGCGTTACCATTTTTTGTAAATTGAAAATTTCCGCGGTATTAGCAATGTTCATACGTCTACCGTCGACTTTTTGGATTTTCTGGGCTTTCCCTATTCGGTCCAGAATCATTCCATCATCGGTGTGGTCAGCAAGTTTGTTATTGAGATTCCGGTCAAATTCGGATTTCAGGCGTCCGGTTTTTCTGGTGGCGTCGAAGGTATTGGAATTTCTCCGTTCGCTGAGTGTTTCGCGGTCGGCGAGTTGTTTTGTGATGGTGAAGCGTTTGCGTCGGTCTTTCATGGTTTCACCGGCGGCGGCTTGATCGAGGGCCTGGTCGAGTATGTTTTCGTCAACGGTTTCTTCGACGATGTCGTCGGGTGAATCGGCGTTTTCGGTGTCATCTTCATCCGCGGCGCCGGTTTTTTCTTGCTGTGCTTGCGGTACGGCGGATTTTTTGGAAGGCGCTTTTGCCGTATCCTTCAGGTTTTCTCCCAACATGCCTTCTAGTTTTTGGTAGCGTCCGGTCAGGCCGAGCCCATAGAATTCGTTGAGCAGCTGCGTCTGTTTTGCCGAGTCGTCGGGGTGTTTTTCCTGAACGGCTTTTTGGTAATCTTCGGTCACCTGTTTGCGTGGAGTTAGCTCTTCGGTGTCGAATAAGGCCAGCCATTCCGCTTTTCCGGAAGAGTCGCGGTCTTTGAATTCTTTCAGGAATTTATCGGCGCTTGCCTGTGACATAAATTTTTGCTGCACGGCTTTTTTGATTTTGTCGTCGTATATATTTTCTATTTTGGCGTTGGGTTCTTTGAGTTCTTCACCGGTTTTGATGGCTTTGGTTTTGTCGTCAAAGGAAAGTTCGTAATAGTTGGTGAAACCCATTTTTTCTTGGACCTCCAGTTTGATTTCGGGATCAAGTTTTTCGTATTTTTTGCTCATTTCAGCGCTATATTTGAGCATTCCTCGGATCATGCCGAACATTTCGGTGCGGCCATTGGGGCCTTCGATAGGTCTTGATTTGAACGTTTTCATGGCTGACGCACGTTCTTTTTCCGAAAAATGTTTGGAATTTGGGTCTTTGTTTAAAACTTCGAGAGCCTCTTCTTCCAGTGCCCTTTCCATGTCTTGAAGGATGACGGTGCGTTCCGGCCGACGGGCCTTGGTGAATTTTGCCTCAAACTTTTTTTGGATCGCTTCCGGAAAGGCTTTAAACTGTTTCATGACGCCTTGTTTTGCCTCGAGCTGTTTCTGAAATTCGGCGATGTATTTTTGTTGTCCCTCATTGGTTTGGTCCTCAAACTCTTTGATCCATTCATCTTTTGACTCCTTGCTGAAAAGTTCGGCGTTGGCTGTCATCAGGTCTTCGTACGCTTTTTTGTTCGCTTCCCGATCCGTGAGTATATTTTGGACGAATTCGATTTTTCCTTTGGTGATGTTCTTGAATTCCTGGATTTTTTCCGGGGCCAGTTTTGAGACTTTCTGGTAAAGTTCGTCCAGGACTTTGAGGTTGTCCGCCAGGCCTTTTTCGTACTTTGCCTGTTCAGCGGGAGATTTGTCGAGGAACTCATCGATTTCGTTGTCGATGGCCGTTTTTTTGTCGATTTCCTTGTGGCTCTTCAACTTGCGGATGAAGTTGATGATCACGTCGACTTCGCCGCCGATTTGTTCGATGGCTCCCAGGTCTGTGTTGTTCTGATCGAGGCGCGTGTAGAGCCGGTTTGCCGTGCGCTGATCGAGAATTCCTTTGAGTTCCGCGTTTTTGATTTTGTCTTTGACGCCTCCCATGACCTTGGTGATCTCTTCGGCGCTTTTCGAGTCGAGTTTTCCATCTTTAACTTCATCAACCACATTGGTGTCGATGTTTCCGGATTCAAGGTTTTTTGATGGCATGATCGTGAAAGATTAATTGGATTGAATTGGCGGAAGTTCGACCTGTTTGGCTTTTTGAGTTGCGGAAAATCTGGAGTTTTTTGCGATTCTTTCTGCGGTTTTTTCGTCGAAGATTGAAACTTGTTGGTTTTCCTCGGCCGTATCGTGTTTGAAAACCTGTGCGGTGCGGCTTTTGTTGCGGTAGATGGTGATGCCTTTGCAGCCGAGTTCGTACGCAAGGAGATACGCGTTTTTGACCTCTTCGATGGTGGCTTCGGCGGAAAAGTTGATGGTTTTGGAAATGGCGTTGTCGGTGTGTTTTTGGAAGGCCGCCTGCATTTTGACATGCCATTCCGGAGCGATGTCTTCCGTGGTGACGTAGATTTTTTTGAGTTCGGCGGGGACTTCGCGGATGGTTTGGACGGAGCCGTTGTTTTGGGAGATTTTGCGCATGAGGTCTTTGCCGTACAGGTCGCGGTTTTTCAGCTCTTCTTCAAAATAACGGTTGGTGTAGATGAGTTCGTTTTTGTCCAGAACTTCTTTGGTGTATACGATGGCGTATAGAGGTTCGATTCCGGAGGAGCATTCGGCGATCATGGCCAGCGTGCCGGTGGGCGCGATGGTGGTGACGGTGGCGTTGCGCATGTGTTTGAAGCCTTTTCCGGGGTACACACTTTTTGCGAAGTTTGGGAATGATCCGCGGATTTCGCCAAGTTTTTCGGAAGTTTTTTTTGCGTGATTCTGGATGAACTCCATCAGTTTTTCCGCAAGTTGAATGCCCATCGGGGAGTTGTATGGAATTTCCAGCTGCACCAGCAGGTCGGCGAATCCCATGATGCCCAGGCCGATTTTGCGGTTGGCGTGGACGATGTTGTTGATTTCGGGAAGGAGGTAATCGCCCGCGTCTATCACGTTGTCCAAAAAGTGAACGGCGAGTTCAATGGTTTGGGCGAGACGGTCTAAATCCAGATCCCCGTTTTTTGTGAAGTGTGAAACGTTAATTGAACCAAGATTGCAGGCTTCATATGGCAAAAGCGGCTGTTCTCCGCACGGGTTGGTGGCTTCAAGTTTGCCGATTTCCGGCGTGGGGTTTTCTTCTTCAATCCGGTCCAGAAAAATGAGTCCGGGTTCGCCGTTTTTCCATGCGCCCGCCACGATGAGTTCAAAAACGCTTCGCGCGTTGAGCCGGTTGACCGCCTGTCCGTTGTGCGGGTTGATGAGGTCATAATCTTCGTTTCTTTCCACGCTTTTCATGAATTCGCCGGTGACGCCGACGGAAATGTTGAAGTTCGTGATTTTGTTTTCATTCTCCTTGCAGGTGATGAATTCAAGAATGTCCGGGTGGTTAACGTTCAAAATGCCCATGTTGGCGCCGCGACGCTTGCCTCCTGACTTCATGGTTCCGGTGGCCGTGTCAAAAACTTTCATGAAGGAAACCGGCCCGGACGATGTGCCGTGCGTTGTTTCCACGTAATCGCCTTTTGGTCTGATTTTTGAGAAGTTGAAGCCGGTTCCGCCGCCGGTCTGGTGGATCATGGCGGTTTTTTTGACCGCGTCAAAAATGCTTTCGATGCTGTCTTCGACGTCGATCACAAAACAGCCGGCCAGCTGCGGTCGCTCCGTGTCAGCGTTCATGAGCGTTGGGCTGTTGGGCAAAAAATCCAGGCTGGTGAGCAGGTCGTAGAATTTTTGTTCCGTTTGTTCGGCGTTGGCGCCTTTGTAGTTTTTGTCGGACTGGGCAACCGCGTGGGCGACCCGGCGCATCATTTCTTCCGGGGTTTCGATGACGTTGTGGTTTTCGTCACGCAGTAGATATCTCTGCTTTAAGACCTTGATGGCGTTCACGGAAAATTTACTGGTGGTTTCCATGCCTAACAAATCCGCGCGTTTTTCACGGATTTTTTTGTGTTCTTCGCGGTAGAGGATGTAGGCTTTGGCGGTTTTGGCGTGGACGTTTTCGCTTAAAACGTCATCCGGCCTTAGCCTTGCGCCGTTTTCCATGAGAATTTTTTCCACAAAATCCTGGATCTGTTCAACCGTCGGAATTGTGCTTTCGTCTTTGAAAAAGACTTCCAGAATCGTGGCGACCTGGCCGGAAATTTTTTCGGCCATGGTGTGGTCGGTGCCGCCGACGCTTTGTGCGGCTTTCCAGATGGCTTCCGTGATTTTGTCCTGGTCGAATTTTACGACGGACCCGTCTCTTTTTTGAACATGACGAATTTGGGCCATGGGTGAGGTTGCGAACGGCTAACTGATTGCATGGAGATACTAGCAAACCGGCCGCCGGGTGGGAAGGTTTATTTTTCCCTGATGCTCCAGACCGTTTCTTTTTTGAGTTCGCCCGGAAGTGTGAAGCCGGAGGCCTTTTTGTGGCCGCCGCCGCCGAACATTCCAGCCATTTCGCTTAAGTTGATGTCGTTTTTACGGGTCCGAAAAGACCCGCGCACGTTGCCTTTACCATCTTCGACCAAAAGGGTGGCGAATTTTGCGTCTTTGACGGTGCTTAAATAGTCGATGATACCGCTTGTTTCCGAGGTTGTCGCACAGCAGGATTCAAGTTCGTCCTTCGTAATGCCGGAAACGACCACGTTATCGGGCGTGACCTTCATGCCGTCCAGAATTTTGCCCCAGGTTTTGAGCTGTTCCAGGCTGCGGTTTTTGTACATATTTTTGACGATTTTTTTCATGTCTCCGCCCGCGCGCATGAGTTCGCCCGCGGCGGCGTACACCTGCGCGTCCGTGTTGGAGTGCATGAAGCTTCCGGTGTCGAAGTACAGCCCGCAGAGCAGGTTGGTGGCAATGGTTGCCGTGATTTTTATGCCGGAGATTTTGAATAGGTTGAAGAGCACCAGGGTGGTGGAGGCTCCGTCCGGGATGACGAGGTTGACGGTTCCGTAGCCGTTGTTGGAGGGGTGGTGGTCGATGTTGATGATTGGCTTGCCGCTTTGGAGGATTTCCGGCTGGCGCTCAAGAAAGCCGGTTTGGGCGGTTGAACCTGCGTCCACGCAGATGATGAGGTCGGTGGTTTGGAAGTTGAAGGTGGTTTCGAAGGTGCTTGCGCCGTGGAGGAAGTGGGTGTCTTTGGGTATGGGGTCCACGCACGCGGAGGTGACGGTTTTGCCCGCGTGGACCAGAATTTCCCGAAGCGCCAGGTTGCTGCCTATGGAGTCAGCGTCGGGGTTGCGGTGGGAAATGATCACGATGTTTTGCGCTTTTTGGCACGCGGTCCAGATTTCGGCGGCGGTGTGCGGTGGGATTTCCATGTGGGTGGGCGGCGGTAAAAATGGGCAGGAGGTTACGTTAACTTTTACCGCGCGGGGTGGCAAGGTTTGTGGGGAAATTTGGCTTGATGGAATTGGAGGAGCGTTGGCTGTTGTTACGCCTCCGGTGGGTATATTCGTTTCCCGGTTTTTTCTTCGTACAGCAGAATCGCGCGCACGGGGCAGGCTTCGGCGGCGAGTTTGATCGTTTCTTCGTCCGCGCCGTTGGCGTCGATGATGATGGCTTTGCCTTCGTCGTCCAATTGGAAGACGGCTCCGGCGATGGCGACACATGGGGCGGCGCCGATACAGAGTTCGCGGTCGACGACGATTTTCATAATTGGTTCAAGTCAAAATGCCCACAGAAGATAGACAAATCGGAGGGATTTGTAAAGTGGGGCGGCGTCGGGCTGCGTTTATTTCTTCACCTTGTCGTACGTCCAGTAAACTTCCACCGGTTTGTCTTCCCTGGACCATTTGATTTCGAGTTTGCCGCCTTTGTATGAGCTGGCCACGCCTTTTCCGATGCGGACGGCGAGCTGGTTCAAGGTGGTGTAGACGGTGATTTCACCGCGGCCCTGGTCGATGCGTTCCACGCGGTCTTCGATATTTTTTTCTTCGGCCTGTTTGCCCATGTGGACGATGTGGTTGATGATCTCTTGTTGGTGAGCGGATACGCCCAAACCGCGGATGTGAAGAATTCCGTCGGACAGGTGGTCGTTTTCTTCATGACATGCCGGGCAGATGCCCATTTTGAGTTCGTCCACCATTTTTGGGTCCATTTTTTTGAAGGCGATCCAGCCTTTTCCGTCGTACACGGCCTGGCATTGGC
>Ga0315281_10008537_pt1 | contig 14323 bp, 11 predicted proteins | sample YL17G07_0_MG_FD_204540 | JGI IMG/M metagenome (GOLD analysis project Ga0315281, IMG submission 204540) | Sediment microbial communities from Yellowstone Lake, YNP, Wyoming, USA - YL17G07_0 | ecosystem: Environmental > Aquatic > Freshwater > Lake > Sediment | place: USA: Wyoming | collected...
ATCGGCGCCGACGCTCACGTGGTTCTTGAGCCAGCCTTCGCCGGCGCGGTGATTGACCTGGAGCGAGAAGCCGGGTGTGTCATAGCCGCGGTGGATGAGTGACGAGGGGACGGATTCGGTATACTTGGTATGACGGAAGAAGGCGGTCAAGGCCAGGTCAAGGTTTGAGCCGAGATCGACCGTTCCCGTGACGCCGCTCGTGAACCGGCTCGTCTTCTGGTACTCGTTGAACTTATAGGCGTCCGGGTTGGCCTTCTTGCGAAGTTCGCTCGGATTGGCGCTGAACCAGTCGAGGTTGAGCCCTTCGGCGTTTTCGTTGAAGAAATCGGTCCAGCCGAGGATCGCCGTCAGCTTGACGGCGGGCGCCACGTTGAAACGGAACTTGCCGTAGAAATTGTCGGCCCAGAACTTCGTCTGGTCGCGGTAGCCGTCGCCCGACAGCCCCGATCCGGACAGGCGATAGTTCATCGGGCCGACCGTCCCGCCCGCCTCAGCCAGTCCCTTGTAAAAGCCGTAGGATCCGGCCGCGAGGAACCCCGTGCCGGCGATCCGCTGGGAGCCGCCGTTGCGCGTCAGGATGTTCAGAATGCCGCCCGACGAGCCGCTGCCGTAGAAGGCTGCGGCCGGCCCGCGCAGGATCTCGATGCGGTTGACCGTCGCCCAATCGATGTCGAAAAAATCGGAGACGAACCCCGACGGGTCGTTGAGCGGAATGCCGTCGACGAGCGTCTTGATGCCGCGCGTGCCGCGTTCGGTCAGGATCCCCTGGCCGCGGATCGAGAGGTGGACGCGCTCGCCGTCGGCCTGGTTGTCCACCTTCACGCCCGGGGCGAGCTTCAAGGCCTCGTCGATGGCGATGGTCCGGGGCATGGTCTGCAGGATCTGGGTCTCGATGACCGTGGTCGCGGCCGGATTGGCTTTGAGCGCGATTTCCACCCGAGGCGCCGTGACCGTGATCTCGACCTTCTGCTTGGCTTCGGCGGCCTGTCGCTCTTTTTCCTTGGATTCCTGGGCTGAGCTTTTTTGGGTTTCCTTTTTTTCAGCTTGCGTGGCGGATGAAGGAAGAATAGAAAATGCGAATAAAGATATAGCCGCAAAGACGCTGACGATGGACTTGATGAGGGCTTTGTTCATACGGATAACTCCTCCGGCATATAGCCGCCCCGAAAAAAAATATTATGCGCTTAATTCTCTGATATGAAAATATTAGGAAAAATTAATTTAAGACTTGGATTATCGAAAGTCAAGCCACGATGCTTTTTTATTTTTATCGCAAGTTTAATCCCCTCTCCCCCTGTTTCTAAAGGGAGGAGCAGGCGGATTATTATTTTTGGTTTTCTTCCATTTTGTGTGGCTAAAAATGAGGGAGAAGGTCCGGAGACGGCCGCAGCGACCGTGGAAGGTTTAGCCTTCTCGAGGCGCCCTTGAGGGAAGCCGGCGCGGAAGAAGCCGGCCAGCGAAGATGTCTGAGCGTCCCGGCGAACGGCCGTAAGAGAAGGGGCGGGACGCGAGTTCTTCGCTGCCGAAAAGGGCGGTGAGAGAACGGCGTTAAAAACCTGGATGGGAGCAAGGCCGTTTCTGGATCTTCTCCAATAATTCTTAACCCACACAAAATGGAATAGAACCTTATTTTTCGAGCTTATATCCAGCCCTTTTGATGCACGTCAGCGCGCCGATCTTCATCGGCTCGATGAGCGGAACGGAAATGTCATTTTCTTTTAGAACGAGCGGAACTTCGGTGCAGCCGGCGATGACGGCTTCGGCGCCGCGCTCGATCAGCCGGCGGGCGACGCGGACGACGGTTGTTCGCGGCCGTCCCGCCGTGAATCCCGCCTTGATGCCGTCGTTCCCGAAGATGGCATCCATGACTTTTCGCTGTTCATTCACTTCGGGCGTTATGATTTCGATTCCGTTTTTCTCGAACGTTTTATGGAAGAGCCTGGATTTCACGGTTCCGGAGCTTGCGACGAGCCCTGCTTTTTTCATGCCGGGAATCCGCTTTTTTGCATAACGCAGGGACTCATCCAAAAGATTGACGAACGGGACTTTCGCCCGACGAGCGATTTGTCGGGCGAAATAATGTGCGGTGATGCAGGGCATGACGATCAGCCCCGCGCCTCCTTTTTCCAGAATTTTCACGCCTTCGACGAGAAGCGGGAGCGGGCTGGGCCCGCCGTAGAGGATCGCCTCTGTCCGCGGCGGGATTTTAGGGTTGTTCCAGATCAGAATGGGGATATGCTCCTGGTCTTTAGCGGCGTCCGTGCTCTTTATGATCAGGTTGAAAAAATAGGCCGTTGCTTCCGGCCCCATTCCGCCCAGGATTCCGATCGTCTTTTTCATAATATCCTCATCCGGGGGACACAATACCTGTTTCTCTAATATTCTATGTCATTGCGAGGAGCGAAGGGAGCGTGGCGATGAGAGCGAGTCATAATAGGGAAATGGTATTGTGTCTTCATTTATTTTATTTATTATTTTATGAGTTCCTTGATCTTGTGGAGCGGCAAGGCCTCGACGACATGTCCGTCCCTCCCTTCCATCCGTTGCGCTTTGAACAGCGAATTGAGGATGGCCTCTTCGGCTGCCTCGGCCGCGGCGAGGAAAAGAGATGACATATTATCATTCCTGAGCAGCGTGACGGTTTGAGTGGGCGAAGCCAGACGATGAGGAATCCGGACCTCTTTGGCCGTGGAAAAGGCGATCGCGTAATCGCCGCTCGAGCCCGAATAATAGCCGCCCGTGCGGGCAATCCCGAGGAGGGCGCGCTTGGCGAGGCGCTTGAGGTTGCGGCTGTCGAGCGGCGCGTCCGTGGCCACCACGACCATGCACGAGCCTTCGGTCATTGGCTCCTGAGCCATTCCGGGATTCGCGTTGTCCCGACCGGAAGATTCTTTGAGTTTCTGTCCGACGGGGATGCCGTTGATCTGGAAGTTGCCGCCGTGGTTCGTTTGAACAAGAGCGCCGACGGTATATCCGCCCCTCGACGCGGCGAGCTTTCGGGACGACGTGCCGATCCCGCCCTTGAAATTGTAGCAGATCGTGCCGGTGCCGGCGCCGACCGCGCCTTCTTCGACCGGCCCCGTCTTGGCCTTCCGGATGGCTTCAAGGACGTGCTCTTTTTTCACGTGCCGGCCTCGGATGTCGTTCAGCCAGCCGTCGTTCGTCTCGCCGACGACCGGATTGACCGATTCGACGCCTTTGTTCTCCGGGAGGCCGAGGATGTAGTCGAGAACGGCATCGGCTGCCGTGGGTACGCTCAGCGTGTTGGTGAGGATGATGGGCGTTTCGAGGTTGCCCAGTTCCTCGACCTGTGTCGAGCCCATGAGCTTCCCGAAACCGTTGGCGACGTAAACGGCGGCCGGGACTTTTTCCTGGAAGATGTTGCCGTCGTGAGGCAGGACGGCCGTGACGCCCGTTCGGACATCCTTGCCTTCGATGAGAGTCAGGTGGCCGACTTTGACGCCCGCCACGTCCGTGATGGCGTTGAGCGGCCCAGGTTCAAGCACTCCGGTTTTGAGGCCGAATTCCCGGAGCCGCGGCCGGCCCTCGGGAGAGAGATGGACCGGGCCCACGAGAAAAAGGAATAACGCGCAAAAGGCTACAGCTTTCATAGAACTCCTCGCTCTTTTTATAAAGCTATGATACATACCGCTCCAATAAAGGGCAATATCTTAGGTAGGCAATTCTTTTTCCGGCGTCAGGCTAATTTCGGGCGGGGTCCTGTCGCGGCTCTTCCCCGGCCGTGCTCGCGGCCAGGCCGCTACGCGCGGGCGGGGAGCCCCTTCGCCGCGCCACCCCTGCTCGACGGGCGGCGCCCCGGAAAAAGAATTGCTTACATATCTTACTCAATCATCCAGACCATATCGCAATCAATATCGAGATTTGAAAATGGGAAAGGGGCACGAGATCTTCCTTTAAAAACTAATATCAACGCATTAATTAAAATGACATCCCCGTTCGGGCGGCGCTTAGGCCGCCCGCAGCCCCCGGGCCCCGGGGAACCAGTCCCGTCGGTTCCCCCCGTCGGAAAAGCCGACGGGGCCCCCCTCCGCTACGGGGGCTTTAGGGCGGCCTAGGCGCCGCTCATACTTTGTCACTTTATTTATTGCGTTTGTATTAATAATCTGAATTATTCATGAATTACGGTGTATCCTCAGGTCATGAATTTGCGGACGGGCGCCGAATTCAAGACGAGGGGGACACGATCCCAAATTCCGGAGAATTTGGGTCATGTCCCCGAATTCGGCGCCATCTGCAAATTCTTTTCTCGAGGAAACGACGAAATTTATGAATAATTCAGGTTATCCATCACTTTTATCTAAATTTGGGAAATCTAAAATTAAAAAAAACTCATATTTTCGAATTGTGACACAACCTGATCTTTAGAATTTTATCCTCTTCGGTATAATATATGGCGCGCATGAACATCTCGGCCGATCCGCGATATTTAACGGTTCCCCGGCTGTCCCGGATTCCCGGGCTCATCCACGGCTTCGGCACGCGCCACTGGACGCTCGCGGATTTTAAAAAACACAAGGAATGGAAAAATTTCAAGGTCGTCTGGCTCAAACAAATTCATTCGAACACGATCCGTTTCATCGAAAATTTACCTCGGCGGCGGCTTCAGGGCGATGCTCTGGCCACGGACCGGCCCGGAATTTTTCTGATCCTCAAAACCGCCGACTGCCTGCCCGTGTTTCTCGTCGATGAATCGAGGCGCGTCGTCGCCGCCGTCCACTGCGGCTGGCGCGGGACCCGACAGCGCATTCTCGAGGGCGCGGTCCGAGGCCTCGGCGAGCGCTATGGCTCGGAGCCGGCGTCCCTTCTGGCCGTTTTCGGACCGTGCATCGGTCCCTCGTGTTATGAGGTCGGCGAGGATGTGCGGCAGGATTTTCAAAAGGCGCGCCTTCCCGAGGATGTCTTCCGCCCCGGGCACGGCCAGCCGGGAAAATTGTTGCTGGACCTGCCCGAGGCCAACCGCCGCCAGCTCATCGGCCAAGGCGTTCGCCTCGAAAACGTCGTCGAAAACGACATCTGCACGCACTGTGACGGCCGCTTTCTTTCCTTCCGTCGCGACCGGAACAAAACCGCGCGCCTCTACAACTTCATCGGCCTGGCCTTTTAGATTGTGCGGGTTTGACCCCGTTCGGGAATTTTTGTATGATTCTCGGTAGTCCTAAATTCCCAGGCTAAGAAACGGTGCAATATGGAAAAAATTTATTCCGATATCGTCATCCCCGAATTGACGCTTTTCAAGAAAGGCAAGGTCCGGAACGTCTATGAGATCGACGACAAGCTCCTCATCGTCGCCACGGACCGGATCTCGGCGTTCGACTTCATCCTGCCCTCGCTCATCCCGGGCAAGGGCAAGGTCCTCACCCAGCTTTCAATGTTCTGGTTCGACTTCACCGCGCTCGTCTGCCCCAACCATGTGATCACGGCCGATGCCGACAAATTCCCTCCCGTCCTTGCTCCACACCGGGACATGCTCGATAAGCGGACGATGCTTGTCAAAAAAACCGAAGTCGTTCCCGTGGAGTGCGTTATCCGGGGGTATCTCTCGGGCTCAGGTTGGAAGGAGTACAAGGCCACAGGACGCGTGAGCGGCATCAAGCTGCCGTCCGGCCTTCGGGAATCGGGCCAGCTTAACGAGCCGATTTTCACGCCTTCGACAAAGGCCGAGGTCGGCCACGACGAGAACGTCACCCTCAAGGAGATGCGGAAGATCGTCGGGACTGCCCTGGCCAAAAAAATTAAAAAAGTCAGCCTCGAGCTCTATCAGAGAGCGTCGCTCCACGCTTTGTCCAAAGGGATCATCATTGCCGATACAAAATTCGAATTCGGTTTGGATAAGGACGAACTGGTCCTTGTCGACGAGGCTTTTACCCCTGATTCCTCCCGGTTCTGGCCGTTGGCCACGTACGCCCCCGGCAAGGGACAACCCAGCCTCGACAAACAGTTCGTCCGCGATTACCTCGAGAGCACGAAATGGGATAAGAAGTCCGATCCGCCGGCCCTTCCTCCGGACATCATCGAAATGACGTCCCAGAAATATCTGGAAATCTATAAACTCCTCACCGGCAAGGCAGAGCTATAAGATCGCCTCATGAGCGGATACGTCGACCTCCACATCCATTCCGACCGTTCGAGCGACGGCGATTTTTCGCCGGCCGAGCTCGTCCGGATGGCGAAGGAGACGGGTTTTGCGGCCATCTCCATCGCCGACCACGACACAGTCGCGGCTTACCCGGATGCCATAGAGGCTGCCGATGGCTCGGGGGTCGAGGTCGTTCCCAACATGGAGGTCACAACGCTCTTTGACGGCCGCGAGTTCCATCTCCTTCTTCCCTTCGCCGATTGGGAGAGCCCGGTCATCGGGCGAATCGGCGAGCGGGCCTCCGCAGGACGAAAGATCGAAGCGCGGGAACGCGTCGAAAAATTGCGCGAGTTGGGCCTGGATATCACCTGGGATGAAGTGGAGGAAGCGTCGAAGTCGACGCCGCCGCTGGGAGTCTCGATCGCCCAGATCCTTCTCGATAAACCCGGGTCGAAAAACGACCCGGCCTTGAAAAAATATTACGAGGGAGATGCCCGCCAGTGGGCGCCTTACCATTTTTATCGGGATTATTTCATGGATGGCAGGCCGGCGTTCGTCACAAAGCGGCATATTCAGCTCCTGGAGGTCCTCGAGATGGCCCCGGAAGGGGGCGCCGTTCCGGTCCTCGGCCACCCGGGCGCTTATTTCGAGAAAGCGACGCGGAAGGATCTGGCCCGGCTCAAGGAGTGCGGCCTGGCCGGGCTTGAGGTCTATACATCCTACCATCAGCCAGAACAGACCGCCTTCTATGCTGAAGTCGCCAAAGAGCTTGACCTCGTGCCCACGGCCGGGTCGGATTTTCACGGCCGCATCAAGCCCCACGTTTACTTCGGATATGTGAGGGACGGAAGCATGGAGATGGTCGAAGAGATCCGGAAAAGGAGGCCTTAAAATGGTCAGTTGGGTGGATATCGTTTTGGCCGTCATCCTGGTCGGCACTTTGATCGCCGGCTTGGTCAAAGGGCTGGTGAAAGAGGCCGTCGGCATCGCCGCCGTCCTGATTGGATTCATCGTCGCCAGCCGTTATTACGTCCATGTCGCCGGCTTTTTTCAGAAGGTTATCCGTGAGCCCGCGGTCGCGAAGTTCCTCGGTTTCATCGTCGTCTTCCTGGCGGTGTTGATCCTGGGTTTGCTCGTGGCCGCTCTTCTATCAAAGCTCATGGTCGGCCCGCTCAAATTCTTCAATCATCTGCTCGGTGGGGCCTTCGGCCTGTTCGAGGGGATCCTCATCTGCGGCGTTCTGGTTTTTGCCCTGCTTGTCTTTCCGATCAGCAGGGAGGCGCTCGCCGGCTCGAAGCTGGCGCCGCACTGCTATGGGCTGACAGAAGGCATGGTTCAGCTCATCCCCCAGGACTTAAAGAACCAGTTCAGGGAAGCGTATCAGAACTTCATAAAAATCAAAAGCGAGAAAAAAAATGGACAGAAAATTTGACCAGCTCAACATCCATCAAAAAATGGAACTTCTCATCGCGGACATGATCGAAAAAGAGGTTCGCTTCCGGGACGCCCTGAAGGAATTCCAGAAGATCTACATAGAGCTTGCGGCCAAAAAATACAAGGGCAACAGGACGAAAATGGCGAAGGCCCTCGGTCTCCACCGCAACACCCTCCATAACCGGGCGAAGTCGCTCAAGATTAAGAAGTTACCTGGCGGTTAGCGTTCTCAACTGCTAAATTTTTCTTTTCTGGGGCTTGACAAAGAACGATTTATTGTCTATATTAGCACTCTCTAGCATAGTCTGCTAAATACTTACAATAAAAGGAGGTTTTTATGAAGATTTCCCCGTTATATGACCGAGTTCTTCTCAAAAGAATAGAAGAACAGGAAGTCCGAAAGAGCGGCATCATCATCCCTGATACCGCCAAGGAAAAACCCCAGGAGGCGGAAGTGATCGCCGTGGGGAAAGGCCGCGTCACCGAGGACGGGAAGGTGATCCCCCTCGAAGTCAAGAAAGGTGACAAGGTTTTGATCGGCAAGTACAGCGGAACGGAAGTGACCATCGACGGCGTTGAGCACATCATTCTCCGCGAAGAAGAGATTTTGGCCAAGATCAGCTGATCGGCCGCAGAGGAGGAACAATGGCAAAACTAATCGTTTTAGGCGATGAAGCCAGACAGTCGCTTTTAAAAGGCATCAACATTCTCAGCAATCTCGTGAAGGCCACGCTCGGACCGAGAGGCAAGAATGTCGTCATCGATAAGAAATTCGGCTCCCCGACCAGCACCAAGGACGGTGTCACGGTCGCCAAGGAAGTCGAGCTCAAGGCCCCCCTGGAGAACATGGGCGCCCAGCTCGTGAAGGAAGTCGCATCCAAGACCTCGGATGTCGCCGGCGACGGAACGACCACCGCTACGGTCCTGGCCCAGTCCATTTATGCTGAAGGCCTGAAATATGTCACGGCCGGCGCGAACCCGATGCTCATTAAGAAGGGCATCGATAAGGCCGTCGAGGAAGTCGTGGCCGAGCTCAAGAAGCTCAGCCGGGAGGTCAGCGGCGACATGATCGTCCAGGTCGGCGCCATCTCCGCCAACAATGACGAGTCCATCGGCAAGATCATTGCCGAGGCCATGGACAAGGTCGGCAAGGACGGCGTCATCACGGTCGAAGAAGCCAAGAGCATGGACACGACGCTCGACATCGTCGAGGGCATGCAGTTCGACCGCGGATACCTCTCGCCCTACTTCATCACCGACCCCGAGCGGATGGAATGCGTCCTGGAGAATCCCCTCATCCTTCTCCATGAAAAAAAGATCTCGAACCTGAGGGAGCTCCTTCCGCTTCTCGAGAATGTGGCCCGGATGGGCAAACCCCTCGTGGTCGTCGCTGAAGAAGTCGAAGGCGAAGCCCTGGCGACCCTCGTCGTCAACAAGCTGAAGGGCACGTTCCTCTGCGCCGCGGTGAAAGCGCCCGGGTTCGGTGACAGACGGAAAGCGATGCTCGAAGATATCGGCATCCTCACCGGCGGCAAGGTCATCACCGAAGATATCGGCGTCAAGCTCGAGAAAGTTGACACCGAATGGCTCGGCGAGGCGAAAAAGGTCGTCATCGACAAGGACAATACGACCATCGTCGAGGGCAAAGGCAAGAATTCCGACATCCAGGCCCGCATCAAACAGATCCGGACCCAGATCGAAGAGACCACGTCCGATTACGACAAAGAGAAGCTCCAGGAACGGCTGGCCAAGATGGTCGGCGGCGTGGCCCTGATCAAAGTCGGCGCTGCCACCGAGAGCGAGCTCAAAGAGAAGAAGGCCAGAGTCGAAGACGCCATGCATGCGACCAAGGCGGCCGTCGAGGAAGGCATCGTGCCGGGCGGCGGCGTGGCGCTCCTCCGGACGCAGAAGGTCCTCGATAACATGAAGGTCGAAGGCGACATGAAGATCGGCCGGGATATCGTCCGGAGAGCTCTTGAAGAGCCGATCCGCCAGATCGCCAATAACGCCGGCCAGGAAGGCTCGATCATCGTTGAGAAAGTCAAAGAGATGAAGCAGGACATGGGCTTCAACGCCATGACCGAAAAGTTCGAAGACATGATCAAGTCCGGCATCCTCGATCCGACCAAAGTCGTCCGCATCGCCCTGCAGAACGCGTCCTCCATCGCCGGTTTGCTCCTGACCACCGAAGGCCTGGTTACAGAAATCCCCGAAGAAGAGAAAAAGCCCGGTTATCCCATGCCTCCCGGCGACATGTACTAAGAATCGCGCTCTCAAGTCCTATTCATTAAAGGGGGCGGCCCAAAGCCGCTCCCTTTTTTTTATAAGCCTCAATTTTTGCTTTATATAAATTTTTACGGAGGGGGGTAGCGTTGACCGGGGCGGGTCGGCGAGAGGACCCGCGCCATTCATTTTCTTTTCTTTCTATGCTATAAATTGGACGCATGCTGAAATATTTCGACCGCTACGTCCTCAAAGAGGTGAGCCCGCCGTTCTTGATCGGGCTTCTGATCTACAGCTTCGTCCTCCTCATGAACCAGCTCCTTCAGGCCCCGGAGCTCTTCATCGCCAAAGGGGTTTCGCTGGGGGTCACCCTCAAACTGCTCCTTTATCTGGTCCCGTCCATCCTCGCCTTCGCTGTGCCGATGTCGGTCCTTTTAGGAGTTTTGGCCGGGTTGAGCCGGTTGTCCTCGGATTCCGAGATCACGGCCTTTAAAACGCTGGGCATCAGTCCTTTCCGCATGCTCCGGCCTCTTCTTGTCTTTGCTTTCGGCGGCTGGGTTTTGACGTCTCTTCTGGTCCTATATCTCGCGCCGTATTTCAATTACAAATGGGAACAGACTCGGATCACGTCCGTCTTGAACAAGGCCGAGCTCGAATTCCATACGAGGGAATTCAACGAATCCATGGCCAACATGGTCCTTTTCACAGAGAGCATCGACCGGGAAAAGAACTGGCAGGACATCTTCCTCTATTTTTCCGATGCGCCGGATGAACCCCGGATCGTCCTGGCCCGCAAAGGACGACTGCACGTCTATCCCGACAAGAAGCGGGCGGTGCTCGAGCTCTTCGACGCCGTTCAGCATTCAAGCGTGCTCTCGGAGCCCGACAAATACTATAGGATCGAATCCTCGGCGCACATCGAGGAGGAGATCAATGCCGAAAGCCTCTTTCCCTCCTTCACCCCGGAAAAACGGGTGAGGATGAAGAACATCCAGGAGTTGAGGCAGGGGCTCCAGGTCGTCCAGTCAAAGATTCCCCTTCTCGAGCGCGACAAGAAAGATGTTGAACGTCGGCGGCTCAAGAAGGACGATCCGCAGAGCATCGAAAATTTTATGAGTCTGACGCAGGCGCAGCATGAGCGCCGTTCTTATCAGGTCGAGATCCAGAAGAAATTCGCCCTGCCCTTCGCCTGCTGGATCTTTGTTTTCCTCGGCCTGCCCCTGGGAAGCTCGACGAAGAAAGGCGGCCGGACGAGCGGATTCACGATCAGCATCGTCATCATCCTGATTTATTATGTCTGTATCACGTACGGTGAAAAAACGGCCATGGACGAACGCCTCTCGTCCTTTCTCGGGATGTGGGGCGGAAACATTCTGTTCGGGCTGTTAAGCCTGTTTCTCTTTTTCTCGTTCGCCCGGGAATTGCCGTTCTTCTCCTTCTTGGCCCGCCGGCCTCGCCTCGAACAGACGCCGGCGCCGATAGGGTCCCGCCCCGGCTTTCGCTGGCCGCGGCTGTCCCTTCCTTTTCCGAACATCCTCGACCGCTATATCATCCGCAGGTATCTTTTTATCGCCGCCCTGATCTTCGTCAGCCTCATTTCCATTTCGATCATCGTCACGTTCTTCGACCGGATCGGAAGGGTCTATGAGCACCATAAGCCGATCTCCATGCTGATGGATTACATCAGGTTCGAGCTCCCCGAGTTCATCTATTACTGCCTGCCGGTGACGGCCCTGATGGCGGCGCTGTTGACGCTCGGCTTGTTAACGAAATCGAACGAGATCACGGCCATGAAGGCCTGCGGGATCAGCCTTTACCGGGCGGTTCTGTCCCTTATGCTGTTGGCGATCCTCATCGGCGGCCTAGCCTTTCAGATCCAAGAGAGCGTCCTTCCCCGGTCCAATAAAAAGGCCGAGGAGATATGGAACAAGATCAACGACGCGCCGCCGCGAAGCTACAGCTTTGAGACCCGCCGCTGGGTGGCCAGCAAGAGCGGAGACAGGTTCTATCACTACAGCTATTTCGACCCGAAGACCTCGGCCTTCAACCGGCTCGAGATTTTCGACCTCGACATTGCCCATTGGACGGTCACCCGCCGGGTGTTCGCGGAAAAGGCCGTTTTAAAAGGTGAGAGCCTCCGCCTTGAGAACGGCTGGCTTAGAGAATTTTCAGGGGACGCGCAGGTGAAGTTCGAAAAACGGATGTCCATGAACATGCCGCTCGCCGAGGGCAAGAACCTTTTTTTGAGGGAAGGCAAGGAGCCGGCTCAAATGACCTTCAGCGAGCTGCGGCGGCACATCCGGGAGGTAAAGGAAATGGGGTTCGACACCGTCCGCTTCCGCGTGGAGCTGAGCTCAAAGGTCTCCTTTCCTTTCGTCGCCCTGATCATGACCCTCCTCGGCCTTCCCTTCGCTTTTGCCATGGGGAAGCGCGGGGCCCTGGTCGGCATCGGGATCAGCTTGACCATTTCCATCATTTACTGGGTGGCCATCGGCGTCTTCCGGAGCCTCGGTTACGTGAGCTTCCTCAGTCCGTTTCTGGCTGCCTGGGGTCCGAATTTGATCTTTGGACTCATCGGGCTCTACCTGCTCTTCCGCTTGCGCACGTAAATTGGATTGGGGCGATCAGATTAATGCCACTCACCCATTTTCTTTTATTTGGGCGAGGGGATGAGGGCGGAGAAGGACCTGGCCGAGGCGGAGCGGGCATGGATTCTCGACCGAAGGTCGAGAAGAGCGACCCGAGGTTCCGAGCCGATTTTTCTCGCCGGGGAAAATCGGCGTGCCTTCGAGCCCTCGCCCCGAGCCTTCTACATTTTATACTTCCCGAAATCCTCGGGCTTCAGTGTCTCCAACCACCTGCGGAGATTTTCCGACGTTTCCAGGTTTTCATCGATCTTGAGACCGTGGGCCTTATTCACGACGTCGTCCTCGACAAAAATGGGAGAGTCCATCCGAAGGGCCAGGGCGATGGCGTCGGACGGCCGGGAATCGATGATCAATTTTTGATCTTGACGGCGGCAGTGGATGGCCGCGTAGAACGTGTTGTTCCGGACGTCGGTAACGACGATCCTGTCCACGGCGATATCGAATTCGGTCAGAAAATTTTTTATGAGGTCATGGGTCATGGGCCGGGGAGTCGGGATGTTCTCTATGGTCAGGGCGATGGCATTGGCCTCAAACACGCCGATCCAAATCGGAAGGATCCGTTCGCTCCGCGCGTCTTCAAGCACGACGATGGGCATCTTGGAGATGGGATCAACGACAAGGCCTTTGATTTTCATTTCGATTTCCATCGCGCTGCTCCTTCCCGAGGATTAAATATAGATTGCCAGCCGGACATTGTCAAGGGAAGGCCTGAATCCAAAAAAATGGATAGGATTCAATAAAATGAATAAATTTCACCGGCAAAGAAATTTAATGCATTGAAAATAAATAAATTGGAAGATGCTTTGCGTTGGCATGATTTTTGCTTTTTAAATACATATTATTAAAAGTACAACTATGCTAAGCCTAGCAATTAAGGAGGTGAGAATCACAAAAAGCGGTTTCTGTGCGATGAGGTTTGGAGCGGAGCCCGTTCAGCTCCGGCTCCAGGGTTTTTGGTTCATTTATCCCGAAACATCTCTTTAAGAAAAGATGCAAGGGAAAAAGGAGAATTAAGCAAGAATGAGAAGATTCAAAGGAAACATTTTCATCGTGCTTGCGTTAGCGTTGATGTTTTCCTCTGCGGCAGCTCAGGTTCCCACCGGCAAGATCGCCGGCAAAGTCACCGATAACCAAGGCGTGCCTTTGCCCGGCGTCACCGTCACGGCGGACAGCCCCAGGCTGGTCGGTCAGGCGAACGCCGTCACCGATGACACGGGCGTCTACCGTATATTTTCTCTGCCCGCGGGAACATACTCCATCCGGTTCACCCTTCCCGGATTTAGGCCGCTGACCCGGAGAGACATCCTCGTTCAGCTGGAACAGACCATCGCCTTGAATGTTTCGCTGGAGCAGAGCACGATCGCTGAAGACATCACGGTCATCGGCCAGAGCCCCCTGATCGACGTCAAGAGCACGACAAAGGGCAGCACGATGACCAAAGAGGTCTTCATGCAGCTGCCCAGAAACCGGAACTTCGACGGGCTGCTCTCCACTGTTCCCGGGGTCCAGTATGAGGGCAACCAGGGCGGGCTGTCGGTCGACGGCGCGTCCGGCACGGAGAACATCTGGTATGTCGACGGCACGAACGTCACCAACGTCCACCTGGGGTACAGAAGCCAAAGCATCGTCATGGAGCAACTTGAGGAAGTCAAGGTCACGGCGTCCGGCTACACCGCCGAGTTCGGCGGCTCCATGGGCGGTGTGGTCAACGTCATCAGCCGCTCCGGCGGCAATGAGTTCCGCGTTGAGCTCTACGGCTATTACGACAACAACAAGCTGTGGATGCAGGGCAAGGGCCGCGACAGCCTCCGCCTCAACCCCTATGCCTACCCCTATGTCGCTGAATACTATAACTCAGACGACCTCTATTACGACGGCGGCAAGAACCGCGACGACCGGCAGCGGTTCGAGGGCGTCTTAA
>Ga0315281_10008538_pt1 | contig 14321 bp, 13 predicted proteins | sample YL17G07_0_MG_FD_204540 | JGI IMG/M metagenome (GOLD analysis project Ga0315281, IMG submission 204540) | Sediment microbial communities from Yellowstone Lake, YNP, Wyoming, USA - YL17G07_0 | ecosystem: Environmental > Aquatic > Freshwater > Lake > Sediment | place: USA: Wyoming | collected...
CATCATCGGCGCAGGCGCGGTGGGGGTGGAGTTTGCATCCATCTTTCACAGCTTCGGCGCAAAAGTAACGATCCTCGAGATGCTGCCGCGCGCCGTGCCGCTCGAAGACGAAGAAATATCCGTGGAGCTGGAGAAGTCCTTTCGCAAGCAGGGTATCGCCGTCCACACGCAAGCCAAGGTCGAAAAGGCAAAGAAGACCGAACAGGGTGTTGCCGTGGCATTCACGGGCGCGGATGGAAAACCCGAGACGCTGGAAGCGGAGACACTGCTGGTGGCCGTGGGTCGCGCGCCCAACACTCAGGGCGTCGGGCTGGAAAAGACGCGCGCGCGATTGGAGCGCGGGTTTGTCAAAGTTGACGGGCACATGCAGACCGCCGAGCCGGGCGTTTACGCCATCGGAGATATTGTTGCCGGCAGCCCGTTGTTGGCGCACGTCGCCTCCATGGAAGGCCTCACCGCGGTTGCGCACGCGGCGGGCAAACCCGTCGAGCCCATTAACTATCACCAAGTCCCAGACTGCGTTTACTGTGAGCCCGAAATTGCCAGCGTCGGCCTCTCGGAGCGCCAGGCGCGCGAGGCGGGGCACAAGGTGCGCATTGGCAAATACCCGTTTTCTGGCAACAGCAAGGCGAGCATCCTGGGGGTGCGCGAAGGTTTCGTAAAGATCGTGAGCGAGGAGAAGTATGGCGAGATTCTGGGCGTGCACATGATCGGCCCGCGCGTCACGGAATCGATCGCCGAAGCCGTGGCCGTGATGCGCCTGGAAGGTACTGTCGAGGATCTCACCCACACGATCCACGCCCACCCGACGCTCGCCGAGGCCGTGCTCGAAGCGGCGCACGCCGTCGAGGGAAAGGCGATACACATCTAGGTGCTGGGGATTAGGGGTTTGGGACTAGGGAAGAAGCGGCTCGACGACGTGAGTTTTCCTCAGACCCTAGCCCCTAACACCTAGACCCTAGCCCCTGCTTGTCATGCTCTGCCGCGTTGAACAACTCGGACTCGTCGAATACGCCGCGGGGTTACGGCTCCAGGAGGAGCTCGTCGCCCAGCGCAAGGCGGGCGCGATCCCTGACACACTTTTGCTGCTCGAGCATCCGCACGTTTACACGCTGGGGCGTAATGCCCAGCGCGAGAACCTGCTGATCACCGAGGAACGCTTGGCAGCGCTCGACGCGCAACTTTACGAGACCGATCGCGGCGGAGACATCACTTACCACGGTCCGGGGCAACTCGTCGGTTACCCCATTTTCGATTTGACCGAGCACCGCCGCGACATTGCCTGGTTCATGCGCTCGCTGGAAGAGGTCTTTATCGCCGTGGCGCGCGACTTCGGCATTGCGGCCGTGCGGCTCAAGGGCTGCCCTGGCGTCTGGGTGGGCAACGACAAGCTGGTGGCTATGGGTGTGCACATCTCGCGCTGGGTCACGTCCCACGGCTTCGCGTTTAACGTCAACACCGACCTGCGTTACTTCGACTATATCGTTCCCTGTGGCCTGCGGGACAAAGGCGTGACCTCGCTGGCGAAGCGGCTGGGGCGCCCCGTGGAGATGGGCGAGGTCATCGACCGGGTTATCGCGCATTTCGGGGAGATATTCGGCTTTGAAATGGACACGAGTCGGCAGTTGGCAGTCGACAGTCGGCAGTAACTGCCGAAAATTCTCGATTGCTCAGAGCTGACTGTTGATTGACCTTTTTATTTTTGCCTTTTGCCTTTTAATTGTTGATTTCACTTTTTTCCTGAGCATCACGTGCCAACCAAGCTGACACGTCAACAGCTTCACGATCTCTACTACTTCCTCCGTCTCAACCGGCGCGTGGACGAGCAACTGGTCAACCTCTACCGCCAGGGGAAGGTGGTGGGTGGGGTTTATTCCGGTCTCGGCCAGGAGGCGATTTCTGTCGGTACGGCCTTTGCGCTCGAGCCGCAGGACCTGATCGGCCCCGTGATCCGCAACGTGGGGGCGATGCTCATCCGGGGCTTTCGGCCGCGCGATCTTTTCCTTCAGTATATGGGCCGGCGCGACGGCCCGACCGGCGGGCGCGACGCCAACACGCATTTCGGTGACGTGGCGCGCGGCGTTATCGCGCCCATCAGCATGCTGGGCGAGACGGTTCCGGTGATGGCGGGGATTGCCCTGGCGGCGAGGCTGCGTAAGGAAAAGCGCGTGGCGGTCGTCTATGTGGGCGACGGCGCGTCCAGCGCGGGGCCGTTCCACGAAGGCGTGAACTTTGCCGCCGTGCAGAAGCTGCCGCTGCTGATCGTCGGAGAGAATAACGGGTGGGCCTATTCGACCCCGATTGCCAAGCAGATGGCCGTGCGCAACATGGCCGCACGCGCCAAGGCTTACGGCATTCCGGCTGTGACCGTGGACGGGAACGATGTGCTCGCCGTTTTCGAAGCTGCGCGTGCGGCGACCGCGCGTATTCGACGCGGCGGCGGACCGGAGATGATCGAATGCCTGACCATGCGCATGAAAGGCCACGCCGAACACGATGACGCGCGCTATGTCCCCCCGAAGGTCTTCGAGGCGTGGCGCAAAAAGGATCCGATCCTTCGTTATGAAAAGTATCTGGCTCAGAAAAAGCTGATGACTGCGGAAGAGAAAGCCACCATCGAAGCGCGTATTGAAAACGAAATCCGCGACGACGTCGCGTTCGCGGAAGCCAGCCCCTTCCCCGCGCCAGAGGAAGCGGCGCGGCCGGTGTGGGCGGATTGAATGGCGCAGAGGAAGGCGAGAAAGGTTGAAGTGTGAAGGGTAAAGGGTAAAGGCAAAGAACCGCGAATCGAAGGCGGACACGAATTTGGAAGAGGGTTCTTGTCCCTTCGACCGTTGACTGTCGATCAAATCCCATGGTCTCCAAGCGCCCCACAACGCGACAAGGCGTGCCCGACGCCGCAACACTGGAGCGAATGTACTACTACCTCAAGCTCACGCGCGAGGCGGAGTATCGCCTCGAGCGGGTGCTTTACCGCCAGGGGAAGATTGTGGGCGGCGTGTACGTGGGGCGCGGACAGGAAGCGATCACGGTGGGCTCGGCCATCCAGCTCATCGACGGCGACGTGGTCACTCCGACGCACCGTGATTTTGCCGCGCACGTGATCCGCGGAATGTCGCTTACGGAAATCTTCTGCAACTGGATGGGCCGGGTCGGCGGGCCCACGCGCGGGCGGGACGGCGGCCCGCATCTCGGAGACATTCGGCGTGGCATCATCGCACCCGTCTCGCCCGTGGGCGCGTGGTGCCCGGTGGCCTGCGGCGCGGCGATGGCGCTCCAGCGGCGCGGCAACGGCAACATCGCCCTCACGTTCTTCGGTGAGGGGACGTCGAGCCGGGGAGACATTCACGAAGCGATGAACTGGGCGGCGGTGATGAAGCTGCCCGTCGTCTTCATGTGCAACAACAACGCTTTCGCCTACTCCACGCCCGCTGAAAAGCAATACGCCGTCGAGTCGCTGGCTGTGCGTGGTCCGGCTTACGGCATGCCGGGGGTATCGGTGGATGGCAACGACGTGCTGGCCGTTTACGCCGCCGCGCGGAAGGCCATCGCGCGCGCCCGGGCCGGTCGGGGGCCCAGTCTCATCGAGTGCATGACTTTCCGGATGACCGGCCATTCCGCTCATGATGCAGCGGACTATGTTCCGGAGAAAACGAAACAGGTCTGGGCGAAGAAGGATCCCATCGCGCGCTTTGAAAAAGTGCTGCTGGCGCGCCGCGTTCTGACGCGCGAGCGCATCCTGGCGATGGAGGCAGCGATACACAAAGAATTGGACGAAGCCATCGCGCAGGCCGAAGCCAGCCCTTTGCCGGAGGCGGCAAGCGCGACCGAAGGGGTCTATTGCGAGGAGAAATGTTGGTGGGAGAGAAATGAGTGATCGGGCGATCGGACGATCGGGCCATCGGCCCATTGACTGCGTTGACCGATCCCCCATCATTTCGATGGCTAGATGATCCGATGATTCGATCAACCGATCAAAGCGTGAGGCATTTATGCCGGTCATGACTTATCTCGACGCCATCCGCCAGGGAATTTGGGAAGAGATGGAGCGCGACCCGTCGGTGTTTCTGCTGGGCGAAGACATCGGCGTTTACGGAGGCGCGTTTAAGGTGACGGCGGGGATGCTGGAGAAATTTGGCGCCGAGCGCGTCGTTGATACGCCCATCTCCGAGTCGGCGATAGTCGGCGCGGCCGTGGGGGCGGCGCTGATGGGCTTGCGGCCCGTGGCGGAGATGCAATTCATGGACTTCATCTCCTGCGGCTTCGATCAGATTGTGAACATGGCCGCGAAGATTCACTACCGCTGGGGGCCGGCCGTGCCCATCGTGATTCGCGGGCCGTCGGGGGCGGGAGTCCATGGTGGGCCGTTCCACTCGCAATCAAACGAGATGTGGTTCGTGCACACGCCGGGCCTGAAAGTCGTGGTGCCGGCGACGGCGTATGACGCCAAAGGGCTGATCAAAGCCTCCATCCGCGACAACAATCCGGTGATCTTCTACGAACACAAGTTCCTCTATCGCCGCATCAAGGAAGAAGTGCCGGCGGAGGACTACGTGGTGCCGCTGGGCAAGGCGGCGGTGCGGCGCGCGGGGACGGACATCGCTGTGATCACTTACGGCGCCATGGTGTGGACCGCGCTCGAGGCCGCCACGGCGCTCGAGAAAGAGGGGATTTCCTTGGAGGTCGTTGACCTGCGGACGCTGTTGCCCTACGATGAGGACGCCGTGCTGGCGAGCGTGCGCAAGTGCAATAAGGTGATCCTACTCCACGAAGACACGCGCACGGGCGGCATGGCGGGCGAGCTCGCCGGGCTCATCGCGGGAAAGGCCTTCGATGATTTGGACGGCCCGATCGTTCGCGTCACTGCGCCTGACACGCCCGTGCCGTTTTCGCCGCCACTCGAGGAGTTTTTTCTTCCCAACGCGCGGAAGGTGGTCGAAGCAGCGAGGAAGCTGGCGGAGTATTGAGAAATTGGATCATCGGTTCATCGAACCATCGGGCCAACTGAACTGAAGTCGACACCGCAGATTTGGCTCGACGATGGCCCGATGATCCGATGGCCTGACGAACCGATCTACCGAGGTTTTCCATGCCCACCAAAGTCATCATGCCCCAGATGGGGGAAAGCATCGCCGAGGGAACGGTCACGAAATGGCTGAAGAAGGTGGGCATGCGCGTGGAGCGCGACGAGCCTCTCTTCGAAATCTCCACTGACAAGGTGGACGCGGAAATCCCTTCTCCCGCTGCGGGCGTGCTGACGCAAATTCTGGTTCACGAGAATGAGACCGTGGCGGTGAACGCGGTCGTAGCCATGATTGACGGCGAAGGTGCGGCAGTTGCGGAAACGGCACCGGCCGCAGCGGCTCCCGCCCCGACTGCCGTGCCCGCGGCGGCAGCGCCGCCTGCCCCAGTGCCGCCAACGCCGGCGGCGGCCGGGAAGGTGCGCTCCTCGCCGCTGGTACGCCGCATAGCGCGCGAGCACAACGTGGAACTCACCGAAATCGAAGGGACGGGCTTGGGTGGCCGGATCAGCAAGAAAGATATCCTGGCGCATCTTGTGCAGGCGGCCGCCGCTCCGCGTCCGGCCGCGCCCGCACCGCCGGTGGTGGCGCCCGCGACTCTCGCGGCGCCGGCTGTTCCCCCGATTGTTTTCGCCGGGCCCACGCACGTCGTGCCCATGACGCCCATGCGCAAACAGATCGCCGAGCACATGGCGCTCAGCCAGAAGACCTCAGCGCACGTCAGCACCGTCTTTGAAGTCGAAATGACGCGGATCGTCGACCTGATGGCGCGGCAAGGCGATGAATTCGAGCGGCGCCACGGCCTGAAGCTGACCTACACGCCGTTTTTCGTGCGCGCGGCGGTCGAGGTCATTAAGGCATTTCCTATTCTCAATGCCTCCGTCGAGGGCGCCAACATAATCTACAAGCGGGACATCAATATCGGCGTGGCCGTAGCGCTCGAGACGGGGCTGATCGTTCCCGTCATTAAGCGCGCGGACGAGAAGACCTTCCCGGACGTGGCGCGCACGGTGAAAGACTTGGCCGAGCGCGCCCGCACCAAGCACCTGAGTGTCGAGGACGTCCAGGGCGGCACCTTCACGATCACCAACCCGGGCGTCTTCGGCAGTCTCTTCGGCACGCCCATCATCAACCAACCGCAAGTGGCGATCCTGGGCGTGGGGACGATCGAGAAGCGCCCGGTCGTCCGCAACGACGCCATTGCCATCCGGTCGATGGTCTACCTGGTGCTCTCTTTCGATCACCGCCTCATCGATGGCGCCGTGGCCGACCAGTTCATGGGACGATTGAAAGCTCTGCTGGAAGACTGGGAAGAACCGGTGCTGTAGCGGCGGTCGGAGCCTGCCCCGCTGGGGCGGGGACCGCCGTCTTTGAAGAGCCGGAGCTGCAGCGCTCAGAGAGGGCCGCACCAGCGCCCGATTCGCGGTTTTCGCACAAACTCTGCAATCCGGCATGTTGCAGCCCTCAGCGATCAGCCCTTGGCTTGCGGACTGCTGTGAGCTGACAACTTTCCTGCCTCACTTCGTCGCGCCCGCCATTCTTTCCATCAGGCTTTCGACGTCATCCATGCAGGCGTTGGGGTCCACACCTTTCTTCTTGAAGGTGGGCAGCAACTCGGGCAGGCCCATGGCAAAGAACCGCTTCCCCTCGTCGCGTTGCCCGAGGGTGGCGTAGTTGAGCGCCAGGGTCTGCAAGAGCTGAATTGACCGATCCTTCGCTTTCGACCATTTCTTAAGGTTCTCTTCAAGAACCGCCTGGAAGAATTCGGCATGGCTTGCAGTCTGGTCCGCGTACCGGCCATTCACAAAGTCATAAACAGAGAGCACGTCGGCAGCATCGTTGTGGCCTCCGCAAAACGTCCGGTAGGGCCGGTGGGCGATTAGTTCCCAGTCGGAGTCCTTGTCGATTTTGCGGATATCGAGGCCCTCGAAGGGCAGGCCGTCCAGTCCCTCGATTCGTCCGAGGACCTGGACCGTCTCCTTTCCCAGTTCGAGCACGGTGGCGGTGGTGCAGCAATGGTCGCCGCCCGAAAATTGCCCAATCACGATGTCGGGGTCGGCGCCGCCCGTGAGGTTGCGCGTATAGCCGGGCCGCGCGCGGCTGCCCGGAACCGGAAGTCCATTCCGCCCCGCGAAATCGTAGAGGGTGGTCCAGGCGTCCTTCGAGCCCTCCAGGGTCTCGAGCCGGAAGGCGACCTTATTGGTCGAGTCGTAGATAAAGAAGCGGCCGGGGGCGAAGAGCAGCGGCGCCGGGCTGGCGCGATAAAGAGCGGCGCGGTAGCGCCCGAGGCGATACGTTTTCACCTTCTCGAAGCCGCTGATCTCCGGAATCTCGCCGCCCAGGCCGGTGGTGCTCAGGATGAATTCCTCGGCCGAGGTGGCTGCCTCCTTCAGGCTGGAGGGCTGCCACCGCTGGTGCAGCGCCAGGAAAACCAATAAGATGACGGCGGCCAGCGCAACCGAGATGGCGTTTTCACCCTTCTGCATGTGGCCTCGGCGGACATCACCCCACGCGCCCTCGGCGCAAGAGGGGTTCCTGCACTGCCATATCGGCAGAACCATTTAATCACTTCTGGGCGAGATTGTCATGGCATCGCGCCGCGGGGAGAAGCGAGCGCTGGGGAGAAAGTCATGGTTTGTCGCTGCGGAAGGACTCCAGTGTCCAGATATCCTCCGTTTCAGTATGCTTCAACATATAAACAGCGCCATCGTCGGCGCGCACCTTGAAGCAGCGGTACCCGACGCCATACCACTGGTCGAGGATTTCCTTCACCTGATAGGTTCGGCCACCGGCCGTTTGCGGCGTGAAGCGTAGCGGGCGCTCATCGGCCCGGTAGCCGGTATAACATTCGACCTTGAGCGTGAGGCTCATCTTGAACCTACGATGAACGACTGCCCGTGGTGCGTTGTGGGTTGTCCGTCGTCAGTGGTTCGTAGCCAGTTGCAGCGCACCGCCGACAACGGAGACCGTCAATCCAAGACCTGATTCCCAAAATGGAATAGTGCCGCCAGTCCCGAAGCCCGCTTGACTGACCCCACCGTGCTGCACACGCCAAACTGGCGCGTGTTACGGCTTTGAGGCGGCCCGGTAATGCGCAAGGGCTTCCCTATTCCCCGGCAGCTTCGCTACCGCGCGTGCCAGATATTTGAGGGCTTGAGCGCGGTCACCTTTCTTGTAATAGGCCCACCCCAGCGTATCCAGGGAAGCGGCCTCGTCTGGCAAGAGTGACAGAGCTTTCTTAGCCAACTCTATCGCTTCGTCCAAGTTCGTTCCTCTCTCCGCGTACAAGTAACCCAAGTTGTTGTACGGTAACCAGTAGTCGGGTCTGTTCTTGATTGCCCTCTTGTATGCCTGCTCGGCACCCGAAAAGTCGTCCCTCTTCTGGTACAAATCTCCTAGGGCCGTGTACGGCAGCCAAACGACATCTGGGTACATGCTTATTGCCGTCTTGAATTGTCCTTCTGCGGCGGTGACGTTGCCTAGTTCTAGATAGCATGCGCCTATCGCCGTGTAGATGTCGGAGTCCTCCGGATTCTCCGCCAAGGCTGCCTGAAACTCAGAGAGCGCCCAATTGAGATTCCGCGCGTCGCACAGACTCGCCGCTTTAGCCAAGTGTTCTGACCCCAGCGCCTTAAACTCACTCCAGCCACTGATCTTCCAGGCCTTGCCTCCCTCCTTAATCAGCGCAATTGTGCCTTGAGATTTAGTTCCCCATGTAGTGGCGAGCACCACCAAAGCGGTGGCAGCTTCACCTTTAACTTGCTCACTCTGAATGTCCGCTGATTTAATGTGTTCGGCGAACTGCCCGAAGGATTGCCGGATTGTCTTGTGCTGCATTATGGACGGAGAGTCGATCGCATTCCTCAATGTCGCGGACAGAAAGCTCGCTTTAGCAGATTCAAAATTGCTCTTGTTAACTTCGTCGAAGAAGCCCCTAACTATGTTCTCGACCTTGGGTTGCTCCGCACACGCAAAACAGATTAACAGTCCAATGCCGACTACTAAATTCCGCACGAGGCACGGCCTCATTTGCCCCTCGATTTTGCTCCCAAAAGATCCCGTTTGGCCAGCCGCCGTTTCGTTGTCCCTTCTGTCAACGGGCCCTTAGCGCCGTCCCCCTGCCTTTGCCTATCGCGGTGGTTGCGTTCCCTGGGAAAGTACCAGGTCCCCGTCGAGTCGAAGCCAGAGTTTTCTGCCTCTCTTTAGCTCGAAATCTTCGTACTTGCTCAAAGCCTCTGCCAGCTCCCCCAGGGCTGCTATTCCACCGCCCACGCCTGCCCCAATAGCCGCGCCTTTTCCGCCTCCAGCAACGCCCCCAATCCCGGCTCCTGCTCCTACTGTTGTCGCGTCAACTCCGACCTTCTCCCCTTTCGATTCTCGATGTTCCGTGACCGCCCCTTCCGAGTCAACATCCATCGTGATCCCCAAACTCTGAACCGACGCATGGACGTCGAACTGTGCGCCAATAGGTAGCTTTATCTTGGTGAACATTGGCCGTAACATTGCGAATGCTTTGTGTCTTTTGTCGCCCGGCCGAACGGCCTCTATGCGACCGAAAAGATACGCGCCTTGCGGTAGTGCCACTTGGCCACTAACACTTACGGGCTCAACGAGCACTGCTTCTATCCCGTCTCCGATGCGTGAGGTTTTCGTACCCACGGCGGAATTCAACTTGGCCCTAAGTCGCGTTCCCGAGGGTACGGTCACGGTTTCGCTCTGGCCGTGTATCATTCCCGTGGCCGAAATCACGGTTAGCAGCATCGTAGTGAACAAACGGCTGCTTTTCATGTGAGACCTCCCAGGCCGGCATTTCCCTTTTCGAATTCTGGTTAATACAAAGTATACACCCAAGGGGCAGGGAGAACCGCCCTTTGACAAGTGGTAAGCCGATCGTGCGGTATTGGCGGTAAGGGCTGGGTGAGTAAGAGAAAAGCTAGGCGCGATCCGTCAGCCTGTCCTACACCATCAACTCGCGGCGGATGGACTGGGCGAAGTCGTCCACGCCGGCGAGGGGCTGGAGGGCGATGCGGGCGTCTTCCAGGACCTGGCGCGAGTGCGCGGCGACGTCGTCACCGGGAAGCGGGAAGCCTTCGACGACCGCGGTCAGTTCGGCGGGCTCTTTCTGGCGGACGTAGCGCAAAGTGTTGGCGAGCACGTGGGCGAGGTCGTTATCGCGCTGGAGCGAGAGCGCGTGGATGAATCGAACGTGGCCATTGGGTTTGCCGTCCACCACGAGCGGCCGGTATCCGTAGTCAAACGTGAAGGGATCACCCGGGCTGGTCCACGGCGCCGCCGGGATGCGTTTCTCGAACGGCTTGTAGTCGAGCAGGCCGTGCCGCCGGAGAGCGTCGTTCAGCCGCTGCTTGATGCGCATGCGCGTGTGCTGCTCGAGCGCCGCGGCGGCGGGCGCGCCGACGTAGCGCGCGAAAAGGCTTTGCAGTTCCGCCTGCGGGTCAGCGGCCAGGCAGGGGCGCGGCGGGGTGACCTGAATGAGGTTGGAATAACTCTCCTGCATTTCCCGGATGAACTGCTCGAGTTCTTTCTCCCGGTCTTTGATCTCCTGCTCGAAGTGGCCCGGCAGTTCGCGGAGCAATTCCAGGTCGGCTTGCGGATGGAAGGCGCGCAAGCGGCGGAAATCGTCGGTGAACAAGCAGTCGAGATACTCCTCCTCCGGGCTGTAGAGGAACAGCCCGATGTTCAGCCCTTCGTCACGGACGATGTCCGGGACGTAGCGGACCAGGAAGAAGGAGCAGGGTTTCAGTTTCCTTTCTTCCGTCATAGGACTGGCCTCAAGCCATATCTGTCATGCAGACCCTTCGCTACGCTCAGGGTGACATGAGGGTTCAGGATATAAAAACGACGCCCTCTCGTCACTTCCAATTCGGAAACGGCGAGAGCGCGCTGTTCTTGGCGTCGATCAACGCCTGGCGGACGCGCCGGCGCCGCTCGTACAGGCGTTCCGCGAGGCGCATCAGCTTCTCGGGATGTTCGCCGCACCACTCTTCGGGGATGCCCCGAAGGCACTCCTCGAGTTCCGCAGCTTGCAGGTTCTCCACGCGGGAGAGAAAAGGTTCGAAGGATTTCAGCCCCATAACACCCTCGTACACCAGCCGCCGCGGGTAGAGGCTGCGGATGGGGCTGTCTGGGAAATTCCAGTCGCCGTCGTTGAAGCAGAAGCCGTGGTCAATCAGCGCCGCCGAGTAAGAGGAGCCTTCCTGGTCCACGGAGCGGTAGAAAATCACCTGGCGGCCGTCGCAGTTGCACGTCCACTTGTCGAAGACGAAGGCGCCCAGGAAAACCGCCGGGGTCTTTTTCACTAGGCTCTTCAGCAGCCGGTCGGGGAGGAAATCCACCACCAGCGTCCGCCCGGGCGCGCCGGGGAAGCGCGAGCCGAATTGCAATCCAGCGGCGCAGGGTTCGCGCCGCGGCCCGATTTCAAATTCCAGCAGCGGATTGCCCGCGACCAACTCCAAGGGGACTTCCACGAAGGCCGGGCCGGGCACCGGCAGGCCGACGAGCAGAGCCAGCCGACCGGCCAGCATTTCGTTGGCGAGCACACGCACGTGCTGGGGATTGTTGCGGAACTTGACGACGTAATTCTCGCCGTCCGCGCAGCGCAGCAGGTGGGGCTGCGACGCGCCGCGCATGCGCCGCACGAACTCCACGGCGCGGACCGTGGGTATCGCGCCGGGTTCCGGCGCGCCACTCACCGCACTGTGGAGGGCGGGGAAGCTTGAAGGCAAGGCCGGCGGGTCATCAGAGAACATCGTCTTCGGCGGCTGAGAGCCGGATGCGGGGGAAACCTCGAGCCTTTACCCCAATCCTCTCTGACCCGTCCGAGTGGTCCCGGGGCGACACCCGGGCGGGCCGGGGGCGGAAGCGCATCGCTAGCGGCGCCGGCCTTTCTTGGACTTCTTCTTGCCCTTGGGGGCCTTCTTGCGCTTGGGCGCGGGCTTCTTTGCCTTCTTAGCTTTCTTCGGCGCCGGTTTCTTCGCCGCGGGTTTCTTGGTCTTGGCCTTCTTGGCCGGCTTCCGCGCGAGTGCTGCGGGCTTTGCTGCCGGTGCGGGCGCGGGGGCCGGCGCCGGCACCACGACCGGAGCGGCGGGCGCGGGAACTTTCACGGCTGGGGCGGTTTCCTCGTACGACACTTCCTCCTCGAGTTCCTCGCCCTCCTCTCCCAGGGCCTCTTCCTCCTCTTCTTCCTTGTAATCGGAGGAGAGTTCGTCACCGTAATCCTCCAGATCGTCGCCCGGCTCTCGATCATCCATATGGTATGCCATGAACCCCTCCTCCTTTCGGGTCATTCAAAACAGTGATGATGTGCAGTTAGCTAAGCTCGCCGGCGGCGGGATCCCGCCGCGGGGCTTTCGCAGCGAGGCAGATGTATACCACTGGATTTCCCATGTCAAGCGCAATGATGAGCAGCGCGGGGCGGGCTCCGACAGGCTTACTGTCCGCTCGGCAGCTCCCCCCTTGGACCAATTCCTAGCCACCTCCAAAAGTGAAAACCACGCCGAAGGACAGGCGAAGGTTGTTAGACGTCTCCAAGCTGTACTCAATGAAGCGACGCCCGCCGCTCGGTGCAAAGAAGTAACGGGTGCTCACTCGCACGTAGTCCGCTTGAATCACTCGCACCGAGAGGTTTCTGTGAAGCCGAGCATCCAGGCCCGCGCCGACGGCCCAGGCAAACACCGTGCGCGAGTTGCGGTACCCGCTCAGATCATCCCGCCCCTCCACGTTCACATGCGAAGCCCCAAACAGTGCATGACCCCAGGGGGTCACCTTCGGGAGGCGCGCGGCAATCTTCGGGCCTGCCATGAAAAGGTGAGTATCGTGACTGGAGCCCGAAATGCCACCGTAGTGACCGCTGAAGTCCGCTTCAATCCCGATGTTCGGGTGCACATTACCCGTGAAGCTGGCATTCCAGCCTTTGGGAATGTTGGAGTTGAAAAGCTGGCCGCTGTGCAGGTAGGAATAACCGCCGAATATTTCCGCACGCGGGAAGGTCCCTTGAGCTTGCAAGGGCAGAGCGACGAAGAGTTCCAACCCGAGGAGTAGAAGCAGTTTCCGCAAAGCACTCCTCCTCTCAACGGTGTTTATTAAGAAGGAAAAGTACCGGATGTTGAATTTCTTGTCAAGTATGATGTTAATGGATTGACAAAATATCAGAAACAGGCCCCAGCGGCGGGATTTCGTGGGCTAGTGCCGTTCCAACTATTTGGACATAACTCCAGAAACGACATGGCCGAGGGCTTCTGCGAGGTGGTCGACACGGCAACTCGGGGGAAAAAGTTGGAACGGTACTAGCGCGCCGCCAGAGGGCCGGGATCGGCGCTCCGAGAGGGGGTCTTGGAGGCGGGGCGTGCCTGGTTGACGCGAGTGGACGCGGGTTTCTTGACCGACGACCGTCGTGAAGTCGCCGCCCGCCGCGCGCTGGTCGGCCGGGAACTGACCGTAGTGCTGGTCGAAGCGTAAATCTTCAGCTTCCCGCCCTCGGTGAGCCGGGAATCCGGCAGCTTATTCCAACGGCGAATCTGATAGGGCGTCACGTCGAAGCGGTCGGCGATGCGTTCCAGAGTATCGCCGGCTTTCACCCGATAGCTGAACAGCCGCCGCAGGCCGCGCTCTCGGACGCGAGCCAGCGAAGACTCACTTCCGGCCGCCAGGGGGAGCACCAGCCGCGACCCGTCAACCAGAGTCGCGTCCGGTTCGAGGCCATTGGCTCGCGCCAAGACGACGGGCGTCAACTTGAAACGCCGGGCGATCCCCGCCAGCGTATCGCCTTCGGCCACCTTGGTGGCTCGCCACCAAATCCGTTTCTCCGCCGGAATCGACGCGATACCTTGCTCAAATGCTTCCTTGGTTTCGGGCGGCAGATTGAGCACGAATTCCGGATTGTTGGCGGGCGTGGTCCAACGCAGCAGCACGGGGTTCAGCTTGATCAATTCCTCCACCGGCCGGTCGATCAGTTGCGCCACCAGCCGCAGGTCAGTAGGAGAGCTCACCACAACCTGGTCGGTTTCGAGGGGCGGGTCGGGCTGGAAGTCGAACCCGTAAGCCTTGGGGTCTTTGGCGATCAGCGCCGTGGCGATGATGATGGGCACGTAGTTCTCAGTATCCACAGGGAGAGCATGCAACCGGCGCAGCTCCCAGAAGTCGGCGTAGCCGGTCTTCTCGATGGCCTTCTGCACGTTCACGGGGCCGCAGTTGTAAGCCGCCATGGCCAAGTACCAATCGCCGAACGTCTGGTAGAGGTCCTTCAGGTGCCGCGCTGCCGCGTGCGTGGCTTTCACCGGGTCT
>Ga0315281_10008539_pt1 | contig 14321 bp, 14 predicted proteins | sample YL17G07_0_MG_FD_204540 | JGI IMG/M metagenome (GOLD analysis project Ga0315281, IMG submission 204540) | Sediment microbial communities from Yellowstone Lake, YNP, Wyoming, USA - YL17G07_0 | ecosystem: Environmental > Aquatic > Freshwater > Lake > Sediment | place: USA: Wyoming | collected...
CGGCATTTTGGCTGCGCTTTCATTGCTTCATGATCTCACGATTGTTATTGGTCTTTTTGCCGTACTTGGACACTTTTTTAATATTGAAGTTGGCCTTACTTTTGTAGCCGCGCTTTTGACTATTTTAGGTTATTCGGTTAATGATACGATTGTGGTTTATGACAGAATAAGAGAAAACCTTTTGCGACTAAAAGAAAGAGAAAGCTTTGAACAATTAGTTGACAGAAGTTTAAAACAAACCATAGCTAGGTCTATAAATACTACGCTTACAGTGCTCATATCTATTGCTGCGGTGTTAATTTTTGGCGGAGAGTCAATCCGATACTTTATGTTGGCTTTATTTGTGGGTGTTGCTAGTGGAGCTTATTCTTCGTTTTTGGCCTCATTTATGCTTGTGAGCTGGGAACTGAAAGATCAAAAGTAGTCAATAGGGTTGACCCCGCAGCTGCGGGGTTGACAGCGAATTTTTTATATAGTATATTATATTTATAAGTATTTAATTATTTTCTAAGAAGCGAGGGGAATAAAATTATGGCTAAAAAAACAAGTTTTTCTAAAGACATTTCTAAGAAAATCGAGAAAGCAATATCTTACCTAACTAATCCGAGAATTAGGGAGATTGTTGAACGTAGATTCGGACTAAAAGATGGAAAAATAGAAACACTGGAAGCCATTGGCAAAGATCATGGCATAACCAGGGAAAGAGTCAGGCAATTGGAAGAAAATGGCTTAAAAATTTTGAAATCCGAAAAAGTGTTACCTTTATTTGGAGCAGCTTTTAATTTTTTAAATGAATTATTTTCTGAACACGGAAATATCATGGGTGAAAGTTATTTATATTGTATTACTACTGGCACTACAGATCCGCGCCCTGTAAAGGGTCAGGTTTATTTGGCATTAACACTTGGAGAACCATTTAAAAGAGTGGTAAAAGATGAGAAATTCCATCCTTATTGGATTAGCCATGAAACAGCGCGAGGAAAAGCGCAAAAAATAGTAGATTTTTTGATTGATTATTTCAAGAAAAACAATAAAGTATTCCATGAATCAGAGATTATGGATTTGCTTTCAAAAAAGAATGCTAATACTCCCCCAAAAATGTTTTGTGTGGTTTTAGAGATTTCTAAAGATATCGACAGAAACATTTTTAACGAAATCGGTTTAAGCAATTGGTCAGATATTACTCCTCAGGGAGTAAAAGATAGGGCGTATTTAATGCTAAAAAAACAAGGAGAACCAAAACATTTTACAGTTATTACTGATTTAATTAATAAGACCTTTAAAAATAAGCCAGCATATACGCAAACAGTGCACAATGAACTTATAAAAGATCCGAGATTTGTTTTAGTTGGTCGTGGAACCTATGCTTTAACTGATTGGGGCTATGAACCAGGCACAGTCGAAGAGGTTATTGAAAAAATTCTTTCGGAAAACAAGAAACCTTTATCGAGAAAAGAAGTTATTGATTCAGTTTTGGCAAAAAGACAAGTCAGGCCAAATACAGTTGTTTTAAATCTTCACAGGTCTTCAAAAGTAAAGAAGACAGAAGATGGCAAATACGTATTGGCTTAAATTTGTTAGCTTAAATTTTAACAATTATAAACTTTCTAATGAAAGAGGTTTTAAATATTTATAGAGATATAATCGTGGGCTATTGGTGGATTATCACACCTGTGGCTCTTTTTTTATTTTTAAATAAATTCTGGCTCAGTTATATGACCAAGAAATATTTAATGGGATTGGATTGGATTATGTTGGAAGTAAAATTTCCCAGAGAAGTTGCTAAGACCCCGAAAGCTATGGAACAATTTTTTGCCGGACTTCATGCGGCGCAAAAAGATCTTAAAAAAAAGGATAGATATTTGAAGGGACAATTACCACCTTGGTTTAGTATTGAGATGTTGGGACACGGTGGAGAAATTCATTTTTTCATTAGAACCGAATCAAAATACAGAAATTTAATTGAATCACATCTTTATGCCCAATATCCACAAGCCGAAATTGTTGAAGCAAATGATTATGTTTCAGCTATTCCCTCTGGTACTCCGACAAAAGATTTTGATGCCTGGGGCACCGAATTGATTTTAAACAAGCCAGACGCATATCCAATAAGAACTTATCCTGTATTTTTTGAAGATAAAGAAGCAGAAGAAAGAACTGATCCCATAGCTGGACTTTTTGAATTTTTAAGCAGTTTAGATCCAAGAGAAAGTATTGGAGTTCATATTTTAATTAGTCCGACTGATGATAAATGGAAAGATGATGGAGAAAAATTAGTTGCTAAATTAGTTGGTAGAGAAGTTAAAATCGACAAGAAAAAAGGATTAATAATTGTTCAAGAGAGTAAAAATTGGGCTTCAGCTTTTGGCAAGGGTATAATAGAACTTTTTAGCTTGGGTGGCGGTGAAGCAAAAAAAGAAGAAAAAGACGTGAAAAGCATCACACCATTTTTGACGCCAGGACAGAAAGAAGTAGTTTTAGCCATAGAGCAAAATATTGCTAAAATTGGCTTTAAAACCATGATCAGGTTTATGTATTGGGCGCCGAAAGATATATTTGATAAAGACAAGCCAACAGTAGCAGCGGGATTTTTTAGACAATTCAATACACAGAATTTAAACGGCTTTACAATCAATAAAAAATCTACTCCAGACAGGGGTAAAATATTTAAAAGACGCAGAGAACCAGGACAAAGAAGATTTTTTGTGAGAATTTTTAAAAAGCGATTTTTTCCCGGACATAAGATTAAAACCAGAGGATTCATTTTAAACATCGAAGAACTTGCAACGATATTTCATATTCCCGGAACATTTGTTGAGGCGCAAAAATTATCTAAAATTGAAGCAAAAAAGGGAGGTCCTCCTTCTGATTTGCCAATTTCAAACATATGAATGAAGAAGAAGTAACAATTTTTGCTGAAACCAGCTTCCGCAATCAGCGGACTAAATTCGGTATTAAATTAAAAGACAGGCGTCAGCATGTTTATGTTATTGGTAAAACCGGAACCGGCAAATCAGTATTTTTGAAAAATATGGCCATTCAAGACATTCTAAATGGTCACGGTGTGGCTGTCGTTGATCCGCACGGTGAATTTGCTGAAAAAATGCTGGAATATATTCCTTCCAATCGTATTAATGATGTAATTTATTTTAATCCTGCTGATATTGATTATCCTTTGACTTTTAATATTATGGAAAAGGTTGATCCAGAGTATAGATCTTTGGTTGCTTCGGGATTAATGGGTGTGTTTAAAAAGATTTGGCCAGATGTTTGGTCGGCAAGAATGGAATATATTTTAAGAAATTCGATTTTAGCGCTTTTGGAATATCCAGGAGCAACACTTTTGGGCATTAATCGTTTGTTGGCTGATAAGGACTACAGACAGAAAGTGGTTGAAAAAATTACTGATCCGGGAGTTAAATCATTTTGGAATAATGAATTTGCCAAATATCCAGATAGATTCAGAGAAGAGGCAGTGTCGCCAATTCAAAATAAAGTTGGTCAATTTATCACTACGCCGCTTATTAGAAATATTATTGGACAAGTCAAATCTTCAATCGACATGAGAGAAGTGATGGATAAAGAGAAAATTTTAATTGTTAATTTATCCAAAGGAAAGATTGGAGAAGATGCTTCTCAATTATTGGGCGCATTGGTTATTACTAAATTACAACTTGCAGCCATGGGAAGAGCCGATGTGTCCGAAGAAGAAAGAAAAGATTTTTATCTTTATGTTGATGAATTTCAAAATTTTGCTACTGATGCATTCGCAACAATTTTATCAGAAGCAAGAAAATATAGATTATGTCTAATTTTGGCTCATCAATATGTTGCGCAATTAGACACTATGGGAGATAAGGGGAAAAATACTAAAGTTAGGGATGCGATTTTTGGCAACGTTGGGACTCTGGTTACCTTTAGGGTTGGATCAATGGATGCGGAGATTTTAGAAAAAGAGTTTTTACCGGTTTTTACTGAAGACGACTTGGTTAATTTGCCCAATTATAGTATTTACATCAAATTAATGATTAACGGGGTTGCTTCAAGGGCTTTTAGCGCAAACACATTGCCTCCTTTTGCAGAACCAAAAGAATCGTTCAGAGATAAAATTATAAAAATATCTCGAGAAAGATATACTGTGCCAAGAAAGATTGTTGAAGAGAAAATTTCTCGATGGAACGAGACAACTGAAGAAATTGATGAGAAAAAGAAATTTGATGCGATTTGCTCAAATTGTGGCAAAAAAACCAAAGTTGCTTTTGCTCCTGATGGGAGAAGACCGGTTTATTGCGCATCATGTTTACAAAAAGAACGTGAAAAAAAACCACAAATGTCAATATTAAAGCCGATAATTAAAAAACGCGCAGAAGTTGATTTATTGGGGGTGCGTGAAGCAATCAAAAAAGCAGTTGAGGATAAAAAAGAATAACTATTGACATGGTTTTATAGACATGATAAATTTATAAACAAGGAGGTGCGAAATGAAATACGAGGTAAAGACGTGGAGTCACGGAAAATCTGAGCGAATGATAGGCCAAGTTCATACCGATCAAGTTATTTCTATAGGTGATGAAATCTTGATAGATGACGGAAAAGAATTAGCAACTTTTAAAGTCGTCAGAATCAAGCACACGCTCAGCAAATGGGAAGATGATGGGGCAAGAAAATTAATGCACACGGAGGTGTACGTAAAACTCATCAAATGTTATCATAAACACGACTGACTACGGTTTTTTTCCGTCGATCCTAACCTGAGGCTTTGATCTAAATTCAAATCAGATCAGGCCTCTTTTTTTATTGAAAAGATTGTGATATGATAAAACTATATGGACAACCTAGAAGAAATTCGAAAAATTAGAATACAAAAATTAGAAAATTTGAAAAAAGCAATTAAGGATAAAAAAGAAGAGTAGAGGAATTTTTGCATTTGTATAAAATATTATTTATTATGATATATTGATATATCAATATATCATAATAATGTTAGAATGTTAGATAGTAATTATATTAATTAAAAGTTTATAGTTTAATAATTAATTTTAATTTATTTTTATAATATGGCGAAATTTAATCATTATTCAATCCCACAAAAAGAAAAAGAGAAAATTTTAAATGAATTTTATTTTTTAGTTGGATCATTAAAGAATAGAGAGCAAGTTACTAATTTTTTTAAAGATATTTTGACGCCAAGCGAAATTATTATGTTAGCCAGACGAATTCAAATTGCCAGATTGTTGCTCGAAGGAAATAATTATATGCAAATTTCTCGAAAGTTAAAGTCAGGGGTTGATACAATTACAAAAGTACAAAAATGGCTTAAAGAAGGATTTGGAAATTATGTTAAATCATTGGAAAAAATAACCAAAAGAGAAAAACAGGGAATAAAAGAAACGGATACGGATTCTTTGCAAGGATTAGCCAATCGTTATCCGCTTTATTTTGGTTTGTTTAAAAAGTAGGTTAGTCAAATATTGTCTCTATTATGATATATCGATATATCAAAACAAGGTATATGAATTTATGGTGAGTTTTATAAATCATTGACAGCGCAGATTTAATTTGATAATCTTGTAATAGATTGTTTAAAGGAGGAATAAATGAAAATTTTTGTAGTAGGAGGAGATTTAAAGATTGTTCCTAATGTCGAGGTTTCAGAGAGGAGTTGGGGAAAAGGGTGTTTTATCGCTAAAATCGGAAAGCAACCAATCATTGTTTTAAAGGAAGCATGGAGTAAATTTACTACTTATGCTGGATTCGAAAATAGAAAAGAGGCCGAGAGGTTCATAAAATCAATAAAAGAGGCGGAAAAAAAGGAAAAAAAGGGGGGACATGACAGGCAATAGAGAGAAGATGGCATATCTTCTCTCTATTTATTTTTTGTGTTTTGTGCTATTATGAAACCATATGGACAATTTAGAAGAAATCCGAAAAATTAGAATACAAAAATTGGAAAATTTGAAAAAAGCTGGAATAAATCCTTATCCAGCAGTTGTTTTGCGTACGCATACGAACCAGGAGGCAATAGATGATTTCAAAAAATTAGAGAAGAAATCAATAACTTTGGTTGGCAGGATTCGTTCAATTCGTGGTCATGGTGGCTCAACTTTTTGTCACATTGAAGATGGTTCGGCGCAAATTCAAATTTACTTGAAAAAAGACATTGTTGGAGAAACGGAATATAAATTATTTATTGAGAATACTGATATTGGCGATTTTGTTGAAGTTACTGGTAAATTATTTTTGACCAAAAAAGGCGAAAAAACATTAAAAGTTGATAAATGGAAAATTTTAACCAAATCATTATTGCCATTGCCAAGCGAATGGTATGGATTAGAGAATATTGAAGAAAGATTTAGAAAAAGATATTTGGATATTTTAATTAACCCAGAAATAAAAGCAATGTTTATTAGAAAATCAAAATTTTGGCAGATAATGAGATCGTTTTTAATTGAAAAAGGATTTATGGAAGTTGAAACCCCGGTTTTGGAAAACACAACAGGAGGCGCAGAAGCAAAGCCGTTTATAACTCATCATAACACTTTAAATTTGGATGTTTATTTGAGAATTTCAGACGAATTATGGTTAAAAAGATTAATTGTTGCTGGATATCCTAAAGTTTTTGAGATTGGCAGAATCTTTAGAAACGAAGGAATCGATGCAGAGCATTTGCAAGATTATACGCAAATGGAATTTTATTGGGCATATGCAAATTATAACGATGGCATGAAATTGATTGAAGAAATGTATAAGAAAATTGCCAAAGAAGTTTACGGAAAAACAAAATTTGAAATCAAAGGATTTAATGTTGATTTTGCCAAAAAATGGGAAATTTATGATTATGTTAAAATAATCGAAAAAATGACAAAAATTAATGTTTTAAATTCCGACCTGAAAACTATCGAAAACAAATTAAATGAATTAAAAGTTGATTATGACAAAAAAGGATTTAATATCACTAGGGCAATTGATGGTTTATGGAAATATTGCAGAAAAGATATTGCTGGTCCTGGATTTTTAATTAATGTGCCAGTAACCATGGAGCCGTTGGCGAAAAGAATGGGGGGAAATAATAATTTAGTAGAAAGATTCCAGGTGATTATTGCTGGTTCAGAAATCGGTAAGGGAGTTAGTGAGTTGAATGATCCAATGGATCAGATGTCGCGCTTTAATGATCAGGCAAAATTGCGCGAACAAGGAGACGAAGAGGCGCAAATGACTGACGATGATTTTGTGGAAGCGTTAGAATATGGTATGCCACCAACTTGTGGGTTTGGTGTTTCAGAAAGATTATTTGCTTTTTTGGAGGGAAAACCAATTCGTGAAACAGTAATTTTTCCGCTGATGCGACCAAAAAATAAGTAAAATAATTATGATCAGAGAAGACGCATTAAAATTAGTTCAGGAGAAAATACAAAATCAGAACTTAATTAAACATTGTTTAGCTGTCGAAGTTTGTATGAGGGACTTGGCTCAACATTTTAATGAAAATATTGAAATGTGGGGACTGGCTGGATTGCTTCATGATATTGATTACGAAACAACCAAAGATGATCCAAAACAGCATTCGATTGTTGGCGCAAAAATCTTGGAAAATGCTGGCCTGGATAAAGAAATTTGTGAAGCAGTAAAAACTCACAATGAAGCGCACGGATTAAAACCAGAAAGTTTAATGGCAAAAGCATTATTTTCGGTTGATCCATTAACTGGATTAATCGTGGCTTCGACATTGGTTTTACCTTCAAAAAAGATTGCCGATTTGAGTGCAGAAAATGTTTTAAATAGATTCAAAGAAAAAGGATTTGCCAGGGGTGCAAACAGAGAAATTATTTCCAAATGTGTTGATGCGGGTTTGAGCTTGGAGGAATTTGTCGGAATCGGATTAAGAGCAATGCAAAAAATAAATATTGAATTAGGATTATAAAATAAATCAAAAAAAGGAGGTGATTGGAGATGTATCTAGGGCAAGTTAATTGGCGAATTAAAAAAACACTTAAAGCCCTGTTCGTTCTTTACCAGGAGAATAAAGTCAGTATGCCAATTGATGTCTGGGAGATGATAGAATTATTTAAAACTGCTGCTAATGCTAATTGGACCGAAAGTTATGGAAGTTTCTGTGGGGTCAATAACATAGAGATAGATTATAGTAGTTATGGGGGCAAAGGATTACTGGTTCCCAGCGAAGATAGGCGCAATTTTCAAATCCATCTCGGAGCAGCAAATAGTGATTTTTTTGATGAGAGATTAACCATCGCCCATGAGCTAGCACACATTATTTGGCCGGAAAGCCGGGGATTTCTTGACAGAATATCACAAAAAGAAAGGACCTGTGATTATATTGCTATGCTTATTCTTTGTCCTCCGCCCGTATTAATGAAGTGTTTAAAAAAAGAATTTTGCACTTTTTCTGTTCAGCTTAATTTGTTTCGGAAGCACAAAACTGAATTGTTAAGATTAGAGCAGATGGCAAAATTCTTTCAGGTGCCATTTAAAGACTTCATTAAGCATATAAAATTGATTTTTAAAGAGAACAAAGTGAGGGGATTGTTAGATCGACTTAGCGACACAAAATGAACTTTTGTGTCGCTTTTATTTACAATTTATTCAATGGATGTTAGAATTGTGATATATGATTGATATAAAATTATTAAGAGAAAATCCGGAAAAAGTCAAAAAGGCCTGTGAGAATAAACAAGCTAAGGTTGATGTTGATTTAGTTGTTGAATTAGATAAAAAAAGAAGGGTTTTAATTCAAGAAATTGAAGGATTTAGAGCCGAGCAGAAAAAAATAGCCTATAGCCTGAGGCCGGGCTCGGCCTTTAGGGGCAAGGATCAAATCGAACAAGCCAAAGAATTAAAAAATAAAATTAAGGAATTAGAACCAGAATTAGAAAAAGCAGAAAAAGAATTTAATGAAATGTTTTTGAAAATCCCCAATCTACCGTTAGACAATGTTATTGTGGGGAAAAATGAAGCTGAAAATAAAACACTACGAGAATGGTCACCTCCCTCCTTCGTTAAAACTACGGAGGGCAAGAAGGACTATCTAGAAATTGCTGAAGCATTAGACATTATTGATGTTAAACGCGCAGCCAAGGTTTCTGGAGCAAGATTTGGGTACTTAAAGGGTGATTTGGCATTATTAGAATTTGGCTTGATTCAATTGGCCATGGAAACCACCAGGAAAGAAAGATTTATTCCCATTGTTCCACCCGTAATGATTAAACCAGAAATGATGAAAGCAATGGGTTATGTTGAGCGCGGAGGAGACGAAATATATTATTTTGATAAAGACAATTTATATTTAACTGGAACATCAGAACAATCAATTGGGCCACTACACGCTGATGAGGTTTTTGAAGAAAAAGATTTACCAAAAAGATATATTGCGTTTTCAACTTGTTTTAGGCGTGAAGCAGGATCTTACGGTAAAGACACCAAAGGTATATTAAGAGTTCATCAATTTGATAAAGTAGAAATGTTTATATTTTGTAGGCCAGAAGATTCTTTGAAAGAACATGAATTGATTTTATCTATGGAAGAAAAATCAATGCAGGAACTTAAAATTCCTTATCGTGTGGTTGATATTTGTAGTGGAGATTTGGGTGACCCAGCAGCGAAAAAATATGATATTGAAGCATGGATGCCGGGACAAAACGAATATCGAGAAACTCATTCAACATCAAATTGTACTGATTTTCAAGCCAGAAGATTGAATATTAAATATAAAGACAAACAAGGAAAATTGAATTTAGTGCACACTTTGAATGGCACAGCTTTCGCGATTGGCAGAACATTGATTGCAATAATTGAAAATTATCAACAAAAAGATGGAAGCATTGAAGTACCGAAAGTTTTGCAAAAGTACGTTGGAATTAAAAAAATAGGTTAATTCTATGGATAAAACTTGGGTTGAAATAAACAAAAAAGCCCTTAAAAGTAATATTCATCAATTCCAAAAGCTTGTTGGTAGAACAGATTTAATGGCAGTGGTGAAATCAAATGCCTATGGTCACGGACTGGTTGAAGTGGCGAAGATTATAAATGGGGTAAATCCCGCCTTTGGCGGGACAAGCTGGTTTGGAGTTGATTCAATAGATGAGGCGATTAAATTGAAAAAAGCGGGGATTAATTCCCCGATTTTAATATTGGGATACACTTTAAAATCAGAACTGAAGAATGTTGTAAAATACAATTTCAGACAAATTGTTTATAATAAAGAAACAATTACTGAATTAGGCAAATTTAAGAAAAAAGTCAAAGTTCATTTAAAAGTTGAAACAGGAACATCGAGACAAGGATTAGAAAAAGAACAGATTTTAGATTTTGTAAAACTGATAAAAAAATATCCGCAAATTGAAATTGAAGGAATTTATACTCATTTTGCGAACATAGAAGACACAACGAATTATGATTTTGCCGAAAAACAATTGAATAAATTCAAAGAAACAATAAATTTATTAGAAAAAAATAATATTAAAATTCCAATAAAACATACCGCTTGTACTGCTGCGACAATTTTATTTCCCGAAACATATTTTAATTTAGTTAGAGTTGGGATTGGGATTTACGGACTTTGGCCATCAAAAGAAACTTTTGTTTCTGCAAAAAATGAACATAAAAAATTAATTTTAAATCCGGTTTTGGGTTGGAAAACAAAAATCGCGCAAATTAAAAACATTAAAGCAGGAACTGCGATAAGTTACGGTTTAACGGAAAAAGTTTTTAAGAATTCAAAAATAGCAATAATTCCTGTTGGTTATTATGATGGCTATGATCGTAGGTTGTCTGGCATTGGCAATGTTTTAATTCATGGCAAAAGATGCAAAATTTTAGGTAGAATTTGTATGAACATGACAATGGTTGATATAAGTCATATTTCTAATCCTAAAATCGAAGATGAAGTTATTTTAATCGGTATGCAAAACAAGGAGCAAATTACGGTTGATGAAATTGCGCAAAAAATTGGAACAATTAATTATGAAATAGTTACAAGAATTAATCCGTTAATTTCAAGAATTATAAAATGATTTCCACGGCGAAAACAAATCGATTTATAAAAAGAGAAAAACGCAGAGCAAAAAGAAAAAAAGCAACTTTTTACATTTTCATCTTGTTAATTATTGGCGGTTTGATTTATTTGTTTATTTTTTCGCCAGTTTTTAGAATTAAGAAAATTAATATCTCGGGAAATCAAAAAGTTTCATCAGAAGAAATTATAAGTACCTTGAAATACAAAAATATATTTTTAATAACCAAAAATAGCATAAAAAAACAATTAACTAAAAAATTTCCAGAAATTTTAGATTTAAAATTAAGTAAAAATTTATTTAAAGGAGAATTACATATTCGGCTTGTTGAGAGAGAAACTGTAGGAATTTTGTGTGCGAAGGATAAGTGTTTTTATTTTGATAAAGACGGTATTATTTTTGGTTTTGCTTCTGATATAAACGGAGGAATGATTACTTTAGTTAAAGATTATTCGGATAAAAACTATAATTTGGGCGATAAAGTTTTTGATAAAAATTTAATCGATAATATTTTAAGTATCAAAGATGAGTTAGCTTCTGAAATTGACTTAGGAGTATCAAGTTTTGATATCGATGTTTATCCAGTTGAAGAATTAAGAGTGGTGACTAATGAAAGTTGGTATATATTATTTAATTTAAAGAACAATATAAAAAGCCAGCTTTTAGCATTAAAAGCGGCTTTGAATGAAAAAATTCAGAATCGATCTACTTTGCAATATATCGATTTAAGGATAGAAAATAGAATATATTATAAATAGATTACGGAATGTAATAAACAAATATTGAATTTCCAATTACTGTAATTGGTTTGTATTCATTGAGCCAAAAATATTTGTCTGTTTTAGATATAAATCCTTTGGTTGGTACAGCGCGATTTTGTTGAAGGAATGTGGCTGAAATGGCCAGCCAACTTCCTTTGGCTTTTGCAGGATCATTTTCTGCGTGCCAGGGCTCGTATTTATCTTTTAGATAATATTCAACAGTTGCTCCTCCGAAATAATCAACTTTTATTTTTTGAATGTGTTGCCCCGCAAACGCAGTTCCTGCTGGCGGGGTAAACTCGTCAACCCATTTGACGAGTCTTTTTAAATCTTGGCCCCAATCTAAATTAGAATCAGTGACATAAATATATCCGTTTTTACTTCCGCCAATTAATTCGTTGAAATAAGTTAAATAGTATGGGAAGGAAGATAATGAAGCAAAAGCATACCAGACAATTAAAATAAATCCCAATGACCAATAACCAATGACCAATAATTTTTTATGTCTTATTTTTTCGAGTAGTCGTTTTGCTTGACCGGAAATCAAAATGTAAACAAATGGAAATGTCGGGAGAATGTGACGAATGCCAATGTTAAGATTACTAGTAATGCTGGCTCCCCAATAAATTGCCAGAAAAATAAGCATGGCGATTTCTGTAAAATTGTTTTTTAAAAATTGTGAGAATGACTTGAATATTTTTTTCCACACAGCCCTTGTTCCGCCAGCTGCCAAAAGAAGAAGAGAAATGATTGTAAAAATGTGTAATGCCAATGGTTCTTTGATTGCGTAAACAATTGGGAAATAACTTTTCCATCCTTGATTGGTAACGTCGCCTAAAAAGTAGGTTGTGTTTCCTCCGGTCGCCCTTTGGAAAACCATAAATAATCCCAGGGCATATTGTGCATATGGTCTTAAAATTGGTTGTTTAGACATCCAAATTACGGTATTGCCAGCTAACTTGAATGGAAATTGTGAAGCAAGATAGGTTGTATCCGATATTTGTTTTTCAGCTGGGTATTTGGCAACGTGAAACATATACACCGGATAAACAAGAATAAATCCAATAATCATAATTAATACAAATTTAAATATTTGATTAAAAAATGTTTTCCAGAAATGTTTGTTTTCGCGCCATTTGATATAAACCCAAATTAAAATTAAAATGCCAAAATAGGGCACAAGTAAAAACAAAGAAAATTTTATCATTTGGGCAATACCAAAAGTAATTCCCGCCCAAAATAAATTTTTTCCACTTCGATTTTTTAGCCACTTGATGAAGAAATAAGAAGCAAAAAAGAATGCAAAAGCAGCGCCAACATCAGTTGTAACATATCTGCCATGAGCTAAAAAAGTTGGAGAGAATGTAAAAAGAAAAACTGCAAATAAAGCTGGAATTTTTCCATATAATTCTTTTGTCCAGCGATAAATAAAAAATCCTAATAAAATTATGAGCAATAACATTGGAATTCTAGACCAGAAAATAATTTTGTCAGCATTATTGCCGGAATTATATAGAAAATTAAATCCAAAATCCCATTGACTATTTACTTCGCTTGTCCAAGATTTTAAATCTTTGGGGAAATTAATGTCATTCATAAAAAGCGCAGGAATTGCCGAAAGATCTTTGAGTAGAGGCGGATGTTCGGGATTTAAGCGCATATCTTGTTGTGTTAAATAAGAATAACCAGCAGGAATGTGTGCGACCTCATCCATAATTGCGGATTCTTGTTTTTGGCTGATTGTTGCCAAGAGCAACATTAAAACAACCAATATGATTGCGAAAAATGGTATATATTTTTTCATATATTTCTATTGTATCATAATTATGCTATAATTAAAATCATATGGAAGAAATATTTAAAAATTTTGAGGCCAAAAAAGCTGAGGTTTTAAAGCAATCAGAGGCAAAAGAAACAGAATTAAGCTTAGAGCGACAAAAAGAAATTTTAAAAGAAGTGGTTGATGAAAGAATTTCAATTGTTCAATCAATTCCAACTGGGCAGCAACAGGCAATTAATCAAACAGCCCAAAAAATAAAAGATGCGCCTAAAGAAAGGCAAGTTGAGCTTCTAATTCAAATGGCTATGGATAAAGGAATTATTGAGTCAGTAGTCATTGCTAAAAATTTGGACAATCCGTATTTATTGGATGAATTTCATGATGCTTTAATTGACCATTTTTATAATGAATTGGTTAAAAGAGGAAAATTAAAACAAATTTAAGAATATGACAATAATACAGTTTATTTATATTGTATCGGGATTGATTGTGCTTCTTATTGGAGGATTGTTTTTAATCTTTATTATTGAAAAATTCAGAGGCAGGAAAATGATAGTTAAAGCTCTAAATATGAGCTTGTTTTTAATTAGAATCCTCAAAGACGCTAAAGAGGATTTATCAACCGAGGAAAAGAAAAATCGTATCGGAGTGATGGAACAATTTTTATCAAGTTTGGGCGCCTTATATGAAAAAAGAGCAAAATATGGGCAACCCTATATTGTTTTAGAAATGGCGGTTCCGTTTTCTGGTTCA
>Ga0315281_10008541_pt1 | contig 14318 bp, 14 predicted proteins | sample YL17G07_0_MG_FD_204540 | JGI IMG/M metagenome (GOLD analysis project Ga0315281, IMG submission 204540) | Sediment microbial communities from Yellowstone Lake, YNP, Wyoming, USA - YL17G07_0 | ecosystem: Environmental > Aquatic > Freshwater > Lake > Sediment | place: USA: Wyoming | collected...
GCGGGGCATCACCTTTATCGAGCCGGGTACCCATGTCTACGAAGGTATGATAGTAGGGCTGAACTCCCGCACCCAGGACATGGCAGTCAATGTATGTAAGGAAAAGAAACAGACCAACGTCCGTTCCTCTACTTCCGACATCGCCGTAAAGCTGACCCCAGCCGTGAAGCTGAGCCTGGAGCAAGCTCTGGACTTCATCAAAGATGATGAACTGGTCGAAGTAACTCCCAAGAGCATCAGGCTGAGGAAGAAGCTGCTCACCCAGGCCGGGCGCCTGAAAGCCCGTCATCTGGCACAGGTAGCAGAGGAAGATTAGGTTAGGGTTGGAGCATCTGCTCCAACCCACCCGATAAAGGAATCCGCCCTCCCCAAATGTGATAACTTTTTAACCTTTTAGCACCTCATTTTATGACTTCTTCATTACCCAACGATTATTATGTGGCCACCTCTTTGAAGATGTGGTTTATAATATAGAGCCACTACAACTGAAGGAGACTGTGAATGGCAGGCAGGCGACCAGGCATCGTGGAAAAGAATAAGAAGCTGCGTGTGGCGCTGGGAGCCGACCACGGCGGCTTTGTGCTCAAAAACGAGCTGCTGGCACGTTTGCAAGGGCAATACGATATTTCAGACCTGGGTGCTCCTAAGTACGATCCGGATGACGATTATCCCGATTTCGCCGAAGCTGTCGCCGAGGCTGTAGCTTCGGGGAAGGCGCAGCGTGGCATTCTGGTCTGCGGCAGCGGTGTGGGAGCCTGCATCACCGCCAACAAGGTGACAGGAGTGCGGGCCTGTCTTTGTCATGATACCTACTCGGCGCACCAGGGCGTAGAGCACGACGATATGAACGTGCTGTGCCTGGGAGCACGCGTCATCGGGATAGAGCTTGCTACAGAATTGGTAGAAGCTTTCCTCAAAGCACGTTTTTCTAAAGGGAAACGGCATCTCCGCCGTCTCAAGAAGGTGCTCGCCATCGAGAAGCGGGCCCTTCGAAGGCAGTCCGATGATTCTAATTAATGCACAAAATCTAGAACAATTTGAGAGGTGCTCTTGAACAAACATACATCTGAGACGATGGTGCATCCAGCCACAGTTGCTTATTTCTCCATGGAGGTCGGGCTGGACCCGGCTGTGCCCACCTACAGCGGTGGTCTGGGTATGCTGGCTGGCGATACCCTGCGCGCTGCTGCCGATCTGGCCATACCTATGGTGGGTGTGACACTCCTGTATCGAAAAGGTTATTTCCGCCAGCACCTGGATGCACAGGGGAATCAGACGGAAAGCCCCGCTGTCTGGTCTCCGGAGAAACTGCTGGAACCCATGCAGCCCCGCGTTTCGCTAAGCATAGAGGGTCGAAAAGTGCAAATCCGGGCCTGGCGCTATATTGTGCATGGTGTGGCCGGTCACGACGTGCCCGTGTTTCTTCTGGACACAGCTTTACCTGAAAACAGCACCTGGGATCAGGCCCTCACCAACTACCTCTACGGCGGTGACGACCACTACCGCCTATGCCAGGAGGTCGTGCTGGGCTTGGGCGGGGCAGCGATGCTGCTTGCCCTGGGGTATAAAAGGGTGCCAACCTACCACATGAACGAGGGTCATTCTGCGCTACTCACTCTGGCGCTTCTTGAAGAACACCACGAAAGGAAGGGCCTCCACAACGTTACCAAAGCAGACATAGATGCGGTACATCACCGGTGCGTCTTCACCACTCACACACCAGTGCCAGCCGGCATGGACAAATTCCCAATGAACATGGTCAGCCAGGTGCTGGGAGATGAGCCGACTAACGCCTTGCAGGCGGTGGGAGCGTTCCAGGACGGGGTATTGAATATGACTCATCTCGCCTTGATATTCTCACGCTATATAAACGGGGTGTCCATGAGACATGAGGAGATTTCTCGCGGTATGTTTCCCAACTATCCTATCAATTCCATCACCAACGGCGTGCACGCCGTGACCTGGACATCGATGCCATTTCAACGACTCTACGACCATCACTTTCCTGAGTGGCGCCACGACAGCCTCTACCTGCGCTACGTTATAAGCTGTTCGCTGGACCTAATCCGGGAGGCGCATATTGAGGCCAAGCGGGAACTGCTCGCCGAAGTAGAAAAGCGTACCGGTACGAAACTTGACCCCCAGTTGATGACTATCGGCTTCGCCCGGCGCGCCACCGCCTATAAACGGGCAGACCTGCTGTTCTCCGACCTAGAACGTCTAAAGAGAATAGCGCACCAGGCTGGCCCTTTTCAGGTCATTTACGGAGGCAAAGCCCATCCCAGGGATGAAGGCGGCAAGGCCCTGATCAGGCGTATCTTTCAAGCGGCAAACGCTCTGCGAGACACCATCCACGTCCTCTATCTGGAGGAGTACGACATGGCGTTAGCAAAGTATCTCTGCTCCGGCGTGGATTTATGGCTGAACACGCCGCAGAAACCTGACGAGGCCTCCGGTACCAGCGGCATGAAGGCAGCCCTTAACGGAGTGCCCAGTTTGAGCATACTTGACGGCTGGTGGGTTGAAGGACACGTGGAGGGTGTTACCGGCTGGTCCATCGGTGAGTCCGACGAACCTGAGAGCGATCCCTCCAAGGATATAGCTTCACTTTACGACAAGCTGGAGAAAGTAATTGTGCCTATGTTCTATCAACAACCGGATGCATATACCAGCGTAATGCGCTCGGCTATCGCCCTCAATGCCTCGTTTTACAATGCACAGCGCATGACGTTCCAGTATATGGAAAACGCCTACCTGCACACCGACTAGACCACCACTTAAGACAAATACAATTTCTGGATTCCCGCTTTCGCGGAGACGATACATTATTCGCTCTAATCCCTCTCGCTGTGAGGATGGCGATACGTATCACCTCGAGAAGGGATATTTTACAATGTCATTGCGGCCGCAGCGAGCAATCTCCCAGATTAAGAAGTAAGATGGGTGACATGAAATATAACCCGTCCTACTTCTCATTGTACAAGCTTGGAAAAACCGATGATAAATCAATCAGACTGCTTTGACGCGAAATGCTTATCATTCGCCAAGCTCCAGAATTTGCTTCTCCAAGATTCGGTAGAACATTTAGGCGCGAGATCTCCCACTTGCGATTCGGAACCAGTCACGAAATTGTACAACGCCTCTGCGTGCGTACCCGGGTAGGGGCTGCTGTGTTCGACCGAATAATCAAACTGGCTGTCCAGAGTCCTAATAACCTTGTTGTGGTACTCCAGCTGCAAGACGATGATATTTGGTCAACACCCTGATATCTGACTGAGCTTTTGTGGTGTTGACTGCTTGCAATATAGCAGACTTATGTAAGGCGAACAAGTCCACTGCAACAGAATCTGGTATTAATGGATTGCCTAGCTCCCTCAGCCATTTACTTGTTGTTAAACCTACAAAAGCTGTACATAAATAATCCAAGTATACCAACCCATCTTCGCTTCTGAGAAAAACATTTGAAACCAGTGACTCTGGCCTTTTCATTACAGTTCTTCTAAAAGCGCTTTGATCAATAACAACTCTTGGCCAAACCGCAAGTTTCTCTATTTCATACGCCTGTAGAATAGCAGGGCCAAACATAATCTCGCCTTCTTCAAAGTGATCACCCACGACAGCAGCGCCACGAAAAAAATATCCCTCTTGCACTATCGTAGCTTGAAAAAGAGAGAGAAACGAGAAGATGAATTTCATCTGCTCGATCCCTGTGTCTGCACAACTTAGTACGATTGTATCCGAAAACATTCGGCCGATTATGGACTGCGCCACGTCGGAATCCCTTTTGCTGATAAACGAGACCCATTGCTTTGACTTCTCAAGCATATCCAAAATTCTTTTGATCTCTGTTGGATCATTTATGGTGCTGGTGATCTTGTCTGAAAACCCTAGAATATCCAAGAATACAACCACGTATTCTTTATATGTTTGATCCTTCATGATAATCCTCCCATAAGCCAACCTCGGCTCTCTTTTTAGTGATTAGGCAAATCAAAGCACACAGATACTGATTCTAATTTGCGAGTATTATAACAAATAATGGATAGAATGAATTAGCGAGACTAATCCGTTGACTTAATACAGAATATTTTTAATACGGTATAATAGATTTGATAAAGTCAGTATAGAGTATTTGGAATGAACCAACCAACCAGGACAGGCGTAGCCAATCTCCCCCTCCACTACGGTAAAGCGCCCCGCTGGCTCTTCGAGCGCATGACCAAGCTCTCCCGCGAGATATCCATAGCCGTTGTAGAGGAGTTCGGGCCCGAGGAGATGCTGCGCCGTTTGTCCGACCCCTTCTGGTTCCAGGCGCTGGGCTGTGTGTTAGGCTGGGACTGGCATTCCAGCGGCGTCACCACCACAGTCTGCGGTGCGCTTAAGGAAGGAACAAAGGGACTGGAAAACGACCTTGGCTTCTATATAGCGGGAGGCAAGGGCAAGACCTCGAGGCAGACTCCTGCGCAGATCGCACAGCACTGCGAACTACTCTCCCGAGACCCTGAGCCACTGGTCTATGCCAGCAGGATGACTGCGAAGGTGGACTCGGTCGCGCTACAAGATGGCTACCAGCTCTATCACCATACCTTCCTATTCACCGCCAAGGGCGACTGGGCTGTGATCCAGCAGGGCATGAACGAGAAGAACCGCTATGCCCGCAGGTATCACTGGCTCAGCGAGGGAGTCAAAGACTACGTCTGCGAACCCCATGCCGCTATCTGCTCGCAGGGCTTCGGCACCGTGCTAAACATGGTTGCTGCTGAAAGCGAGGGGGCGCGCAATGTGGTAACACAGGTCGCCGCCGAGGAGAAGCCTGAAAAGCTGATTGACGAGTTAAAGAGACTGAAATCGCTGACGCTTCCCGAACATCACTACCTCAGTGTGGCAGACCTGCACCCCGAGCGCCTGGAGAAGATATTCCTGCATACTTACGAACGCAAGCCTGAGAATTTTGAGAATTTGCTGGGGCTGGAAGGTGTAGGCCCTGCGACTGTCCGCGCACTGAGCCTCATCTCAGAGTTAGTCTACGGCGTTTCTCCCAGCTTCCGCGACCCTGCCCGTTACAGCTTCGCCCACGGCGGCAAGGACGGCATCCCCTATCCTGTAGACCGCAAGACCTACGATAAGAGCATCGCAGTCTTGGCCCGCGCGGTGCGCCAAGCCAAGCTGGGCTATAGAGAGGAGATGGAGGCTTTAAAGCGCCTCCACAGCGTTTTTCCTTAATGAAGAGAGTACTGTTTATAGATTACGACGGCACACTTCACGATTCCGACGCCAAGTATGCAGCCAAGCTCGAGGGTATACTGGGTTTGGATGGTATGCAGATTTGGAAGGCGTATTTACACGTGCACCGGGGCATAGTCCACGTGCGATATCCAGAGAAGCACGATGACTTTTTCTTCCACCAGAGGCTTCTCTTCGACTACCTCAATAAACCATACGATGATAAGATAGCCCGTACGCTGGCAGGAAGGTTCAGGCAGGCGCAGCAGGAGATCTGGACAAATCCCTCATTCTACCTCGATGCCTTTCCCTTCCTGAACAAGGTCAAGCAGAACCATATCCTCTGCCTGACCACCGGCGACTATGTGCCGGAGAAGGCCAAAGCATTAGAGAAAGCAGGGGGCGTGAGCTATTTCAGCTATACCTTTGACAAAGACCACCTGGGATTGAAAGGCCACGGCAGCAGCTATTACAATAATGCTGTTATGTCAACTAAGTCACGCCCCGAAGACGTGCTGGTCATCGGCGACAGTCTGGAGCACGACATAGCTGCTGCCAAGGGCGCGGGATTGGCTACGGTGTGGGTCAACCGCAGAGGCATCCCTTTAACGGAGAACTTGCCCAAGCCCGATTTTGAGGCCAAGGACCTGATGGAAGTGCTAAGCTATATCGAGAAGTTGTAGGGGCGACTCGTGAGTCGCCCTAATCCAAAAATGTCATTGCGAGCGAAGCGAAGCAATCTCACCTACCCCACCCAGAGATTGCTTCGTCGTCCTTCACAAGTGAAGGACTTCTCGCAATGACACTCAAAGGAGGCATCCCATGGAAATCAATCCTTCTGGTTTCTACGAGATACTTTCCCCCAGATGCGCCGTGCTCATTTCCACGGTGGATAAAGAGGGCAGAGCCAACGCTGCACCCTTCAGCTTTGTGACGCCAGTATCGTCAAACCCGCCGCTGTTGCTTTACGCCTCCGCTCCCCACAGACACACCCTGGCAAATACTAGAGAGACAGGCGACTTTGTGCTGAACATCGTACCTGAAGGGCTTCTGGACAAGCTCTGGGTCTGCTCCAAGGCGTTTCCTAAAGGCGCGAGCGAGATTGAGAAGGCAGGGCTTACCGAGAGGAAGTCGCAGAAGGTCAGAGCACCCTCAATCGAAGAGTGCATCGGCTGGCTAGAGTGCCAGCTTGAGTTCGAAAAAGAGGCCGGAGACCACATCCTGGTCGTGGGCAGGGTGGTTCATGCCGAGTGCAAAGACGAATTCATGGTAAAAGGCGAGTTCGACATCTCCAAGGCCAAGCCGGTGATGCACATCAGAGGTAGAAGGTTTGTTGTAGCGGAACGCGTTGTGACAGCAAAAGGTGATTAATCAAAGCACACCGTGGGTGGAGTCCGCCCAAGCGGACTCCACCCACCAATATCTACCATACCTGCCATACTGCCTGGTTAAGGTTTGACTCCGCTGACTTTTATGCTCAGGACAGAGCTTGCGAACTCTTTCATCTTCTCAGGTGATATCCCCGAGTCCTTTATGATCGCCTGTGCGGTTGGATCATTGGCCATATACTCGACGGGGAATGAGGTCTCTTCGACTATATCGACATTGCGGAAACCTGCCGCTTTGATTGTCCTTAAATACTCGTCCTTCATTGTCGCTCCGGCGATACAGCCGACATACGCTTCTATAGATTCCCTTACTGAAGCAGGGAGTTCCTTCAATAAGACTATATCCGATATCATCAGTCTGCCCCCTGATTTCAGCGCTCTGAACGCCTCTTTGAACACCTTCTTTTTATCAAGCGACAGGTTGATAACGCAGTTCGAGATGATCACGTCAACAGAGCTATCGGCAACTGGCATGTACTCGATTTCCCCCAATCGGAACTCCACATTCTTGTAGCTGCCCTTCCTGGCGTTCTCCCTCGCCCTCTCCACCATCTCCGGTGTCATATCCACGCCGATGACCATTCCTTTCTTACCCACCTTGTCAGCGGCGAGGAAACAATCGAATCCCGCGCCCGAGCCGAGGTCGAGTACAGTCTCACCCTTTTGCAGGGAAGCCAGAGCCGTAGGATTCCCGCAGCCAAGTCCCAAATTGGCGCCTTCGGGAACCGAACTGAGCTCCTCCTCAGAATAGCCTATACTCCTGCTGATCATAGCCGCCGAATCGGCACCCCCACAGCACGGACTCGCAGGAGCACAACAAGAGCCGGACTGTTTAGCGATTTTGCCATAGCCCTCTCGTACAGATCTCCTTATCTCTTCGTCTTTCATTTTGAATACCTCCTGTTTAATTTTAATCTTGCAGTATCTCTTTCATCACCGGCCCAAGCATGCCTTTTACCATCTCAGTAATGGCTTCAATTTTAACTAAGGAAATGCAGTACACCTCGCCGTCTTTTTCCCAGCTGATGACAGCTAACTTTTCCCCGGCACGAATCTTGGCCCTATCCCTTATCTCTTTAGGCAGTACCATCTGCCCCCGCTCATCCACACTCACCAGAGAATCAACCTTACAGCATCCCATGCCCTTATCCATAGGCATACAACAAGATTCACTAACACGTTTTTTAACCATTTTCATCCCCTCCTTTTTGGGTATAGGTTTTCAGCTTGTTGTGATTATTCTGATAAATCAGATAACACTGACATTATACTGGACAAAATCAGGCTTGTCAAGGGTTTTTCAATAATAAGATAGCGGTTGAAGTTGGGAGAGAGGTATCTATGGAGGCAGACACATCGGTCTGCCCCCACAAGGCTAAACTGCTTACTTTTCCAGCATCTTCTTCATCGGCTTCCAGTAATAGTCACGCCAGCCCTGGCTTATAGACCCGTACTGGTCCTGAGGCACGCCGGTCTGAGTGAAGATGAGACGTGTGCCGCCCTCGACCTGCTGCAGAGAAAAGGTAGCTTTGGAATAATGGTCCTCGGGCCAATCGCTGCCTCGCCACGACTGGACGATCTTTTCGTCGGGCACCAGCTCCAGATTGACGCCCTCAGCATAGCCATCATAGGCGGTGAACTTGCCCCCAATTCTGCGACTGATGCTGGCTTTGGCATCTGTGAACTTGGAATGCTTGCGCGAATCCATCAGCGCTTCATAGACCTCATGGGGACTGGCCTTGAACGTTGCAGATTGCCTGATAGTTACGGTCTTCATTCTTACACCTCCTTTGTTCGAAAGACAGCTAGCATTTATCGTTCAGTGGCTCGCAAGCGAGACAAAAGTCACATTAAAACCACATCAGTTCCTTTAAAATTAAATTGTACAAAAGCGTGAATCTGCCGTATCTGAGTTCAATGAGCACCTAACACATTCCAGCACGGCTGGGAAACCAGTGGAGGCACAGTGCATAATACATCACGAACGAGAAAAGACGTGCTACAACGCTTGAAGGAACCGAGCAGCATGCTCAGAACCGGAGAAGCTTGTAGAATTCTCTGCATACATGGCAACACGCTGAGAAGATGGAGTGAGCAGGGAATAGTAAAGGCATATCGCGTTGGCCCTCGCGGGGACCGAAGATTCAGACGTGAGGACATAGCTGCTTTACTCATCGAAAAGACCAAAGACAGCAGCACAGATAGAATCAAACTGAGCCATCAATAGTTGCAGCCCAGTTTTGTATTCAGGCCGCTTCACGCAAAGCGATGGAATGCCGCTAATCTCCAAGCCGGAACGGTGGGTAGCGATCCGTCATTAGCCCTGAATACGCAGCTACCCGGTAAGTCCAGCGGTCAATGCCCATAATGAAGTCAAAGATGCCCCTGGGATACTTGCCCGTAAATAGCAGCGCCACTGCCGCGAAGAAAACCAGCACCCAGAGCAAGCCAGGCCACCGTGCCCAGCCGCATCCGATGAAGAGAGCTAGGACGATGTAGTGAGGGATAGCTAATAGCCACCACTTCACCAGCGCCAGCCCTGGGGTGAGCATAGTTGGGTATGCGACCTCCAAATCGGCAGGGTAGCCACCTGCTTCGAGCGTAAATGGGGGATACTTATCAGTTCCCAGTGCTTGATAGCTGTAGAAGCCCACACGCCATGTCCAGCGCAATACACCCACATTGAAATTGAAAAGACTGCGAGGATATTTGGCTGTGAACAAGATGGCGATGAGGGATATTATCCAAACAATCACAAACGCCACCCAGAGGAATAAAAGCACAACCAAGTGAGGAATGATCAGGAGCCACTTAACCAGCCACAACCACTGAGATAGAGGCTCGGTGAGCTCACCCTTAAAGGTGAACGGGTATGGTGGCTGTCCTTCAGAGCCCCCTGCCCCTCCAGCTCCCGCTCCTGCCTCGCCGCTGACTCCCCGCCTGCGAGTTCCCAGAAGAATTAGTCCGACACCTACTATCAGTAAAACTATACCTCCAATGATAAGCCCTACACCAACCCAGAATATCCAGGGAACATCTACGCCGACAGACCCGCTCACATCGACACCGGCGGAGCCATCGGCGTTCATCAGCACCAGCACCCAGTTACCCGTCTCAAGCTCCCACTCCAGAGTCTGTGTTCCCGATCCATGCTCCGAGACAACCCAGAATGTTTGGGAAGTAGGTGCCGTAGGTGCGGAATTGCCCGGGTGATTTGTGTAGTACACTCTAAAGGGGTGAACCCTGAATTCTCTAATCTCATCATAATCGACACCGCTGAGGTAAGCTTTCACATCCGCCTCATCGGCTATTCCGATGAATATCTGTTTCGAGGGGTCTTCACTTGAGGCTTGCACCTTAATGGTGGCTATGTCATGCCCATCTCCAAACCACCATGACTCTAAATCCATCTCAGCGGGCTTGGTGGTTATGGCATAAGAACCTCTCTCAAGGTGGATTGTATTTGTGGTGATAAATCCTTCGCTGTCCGAATGAGCTTTATCCAACCAGACCAGAGCCCCTCCGCCTGCAATCAGAGCAAGTGCTACCAGCAGAATGATGGCCCCAAAAACCAGAAGCACAATCTTGCCTGCACTCATGACTACACCTCCGCTTGGGCGCATTCTACCATCCTATACAGGGCACGTCAACATCTTAACAGGTGCGAGCTTTGCTTTGCATACCCCTTTACCGGGCTAGCATTTCAGTGTAGGATAAAATAGATGAGAAGACACTACGCAATGTCCCTAGTACTGGGGCTGCTACTATTAGGGCTACTCGTATTCTCCGCGTGCCCTAACCTCGCGGCCGCTCCTTCCACAACAACCCCCACCCCAATTCCGTCACCCACGCCCACTATAATTCCAACCCCCGTTGCTACATCTACGCCTCTGTGGTCGCCAGCTTCCTCACCTACACCTGCGCCGTCTCCGGCGCCAACGCTGTCACCCACCAGTACGCCTGCACCCTCTCCCATTCCAACACTTACACCTTCACCAGCGCCAATCGTGGCAGGGGGCGGATATGCACCTCCCCCGCCAGCATTTACATCTACACCCACATCTACACCCACACCAACGCCAAGTCCTTCACCCACGCCCGAGCTAACTTCTACACCGACACCCACACCTGCACCAACGACAATGGCTACTTCTACACCAACATCAACACCAGAACCCACTCCAATCCCCACTGAGGCTCCGACGCCAACTCCAACACCTACTCCCGAGCCAACGCCTACCCCTACTCCTACCCCAACGCCTGAGCCAACACCCACGCCTACTCCAGAGCCTACGCCAACACCCATACCAGTGCCAATTGCCAACTTTTCCGCTAACCCCACTATATGCAACGGCCCCACAACGGTACAATTCACTGACCTATCAACAGGCGAGATAACCTCCTGGTCATGGGATTTCGGAGACGGGCAGACCAGTTCTGAGCTGAACCCGACCAACTATTACAATAAGGATGGTTCCTATGGCGTGACCCTCACGGTCACTGGGCCGGGCGGTTCGAACACGTTAACCAAACCCAACTATATCTATGTCAGCGGATGCGGCTGAGGAAGCTGATAGACAGGCGCCGGTGCGGCGCCCAAGAAAGTGACACCTGCCACACACCACCTTCGTTACCACCTGAGGAATCTAAGAGCAGTCAGGCCGCTTCGAGGTTCTCAAATGTCCTAAGTATCAGTTCAGACATAGCCGGATGTATGTGCATGCCCTCGTTGATGCTGTGTACACCTCCGCCGCTTGCCATAGCATTTACAACTTCCTGGATAAGCTCGGGGGCATAGGGCCCTATGATGTGAAAGCCCAGTATCTTTCCGCCGTGTCCGTCAACTATGGCCTTGGCAAAGCCTTCCTCTTCCATCATGGCCTCACCTTTTGCGGTATCGAAGTACTTCGCCCTTCCCACCAATATGTGGTAATCCTTTTTGGCATTCTCCTCGGTCAAGCCCACAGAGGCAATCTGAGGGTGAGAGTAAACTGCGTGAGGCGCTGCACTGTAGTCCATCTTAATCTTGGTTTTATGAGTTGAGTTATGCCAGGCCAGTGATGCCTCCCTGTTTGCCACGTGCGTGAACATCTGCTGCCCGTCGGCATCGCCCACAGCGAATATGTCTTTCTTCGTAGTCTCGAGGTACTCATCGACCTTTATAAAACCCCTCTTGTCTAATTCAACACCTGTGTTCTCTACCTTAAGCAAATCAGCGTTCGACCTTCTGCCCACAGCGACCATGATTCTCTCGGCAGGGAACTCCATTTGCTTGCCGGTAGCCTTATCCCTGGCAACAGCAATGATTCCCTTTCCATCCTTCTTGATCTCTTCCACCTGTGTATTGGTATAAATATCCATACGCTTCTTCATCTCTTTTTCCAAAAGCTCAGATATCTCGGGCTCCTCCGACTGAGCAATCCTGCTGAGCATCTCTATAATTGTGACTTTGGTGCCCATCGCTGCAAAGAAGTGAGCATATTCAACCGCGACATATCCGCCTCCGATTATTGCCAGGCTGTCCGGACACTGCGTAAGCTCCAATGCATTTCCATTTGTTAAATAGTCGATGCTATCCAAGCCCTTGATAGGAGGTATCACAGGTCGTGACCCGGAAGCGATGAAAATCTTCTTACCTCTCATCTTCTCCCCAGCGACCTCTATAGTATAGTCTTCGACAAAATGCCCCTCCCGCTCGTAGAAATCCAGCTTTTCAGGCTCCGTGATCCCTTTCCTTATATAGGCCTGGCTTTCCAGTCTGCTTTTCCTCATCCGCTCCATTATCGAACCGAAACCTAAACTCTTTATCTCAGCAGCTACGCCCAGCTTTTTAGCTTCCTGTATTTCAACTATCCTATCCGCAGTATATATCAACATTTTCGAAGGGATACACCCCAAATTCAGACAGGTACCCCCGAGAGGGCCCTTATCCACTAAGGCAACCTTAAGACCTTTCGCTAAAGCCTCGTCTACAATAAGCGCCCCTGCGCCGGAGCCAATTACAATAACATCGTACTGCTTCATCTTTACCCCCTATCGTCGAGATACCAACGCAAATATGATAAACATGTATGATGAACAAGTCATAAAATGGCGAGGGAAAAAGTTAAAAAGTTATCACATTTTGGGCATGGCCATAGAGATCACTCAAGACACAACGGGGAACGAGGACATACAATTGTTATGTCAAACTGTGGCTGGAGTTCAGGGGGTGTCACTCAATCCCCTCCTTTGAAAGGCAAACCCAACCAAGAAACCGCCGACGATTCCCAGAAGTATGGATAGCCTGAAAGCCAGTATCTGCCAGCCCATAATCAGGTAATCGCCACTGTAGTCATAAGGAGCAGAGCCCCAATAGCCAGTACGGGAAATCGCAATAGCCAGAGCAATGGCAGCCAGACCTAGTAAGCCTCCGCCTAACCCAACAATACCGCCTAAAATGGTCAACAATCCAGTTAGCAACCTCTTGCTTCCTCCCGCTGCAAGCAAGTTACTTCCGAGCAAGAAGCTACCATACAATGCACAGAAAACACCTATTATGGTAAGGAGAATAAAGGTGACAGGATGGGACCAGTAAACATCATGATAGCTTTTCATGAAGAACAGGCCTCCCAGGATAACGCTGATGAAGACCATAGAAAGCCCAATGAGGATTTTGCTCATCTTTTTCACTGACCGCCCCGCAACCAAATAGCGTATCGGCAAGGGAGGGAAAACGCTATACAACTTCTACAAGCTGCATATCGAAGGTCAGGTCCTTCCCTGCCAGGGGATGGTTGGCATCTAACGCCACGCTCGCTGCGGAGACCTCGGTCACCGTCACAAAAAACATTTGGCCGTCGTCCCGGCGGAGCTGCAATTGCTGACCAACCTCCGGTTGAAACTCCGGCGGTAATTTGTCTCGACCAGCAACCAGCACCATTTCCTCACGATGTGGGCCATATGCTCTCTGATGCGGGATTTTAACGGTTTTCGATTCCCCAGGATTCATCCCTACCACAGCCTGTTCAAAATCCGGGATCACTTCAGAGCCGCCTATTGTGAACTGCAGGGGTTCGCGCCCCACGGAGCTATCGAATACTGTGCCATCTTCCAATTTGCCAGTGTAGTGCACATTAACGGTATCACCCTGTTTCGCCTGTGTCATCGTTTCCCCCTTTAGTTTTATGATCACAAAGAATACGTGCAAAAAGAAAAACTCAAACTGGAAACCGGACTTGCGTAACGGCAACCTAAGGCAAGATTACGAGACGGTGGGCAGGGTAAAGCTATGCTTGTTTCGTCTATCAGAGGTCAGCTTGTCCTTAATACAAGTCACAAACCGGTCCACAATCCACCAATAATAATCGGGAGGAATGCAACTCTTGGACATATCGGGCACTTCATTGAAGGCATCAATAACCCAGGGCTGGCCCTGCTCATCTATACACCATTCCACAACATTTATGTCCATATCCAGACATGAATTCATACGTATGGTCTGTTCCGTCAATTTACCTTTTATGTCATCGATCTCATGCAAGTCACTATACAGATATTCCCCCATGGCTAATGGTTTAGGTATCCATCTGATAAACAGTACGTCCTTCTGGTCAATACAAAAAACCCTGTAGTAGTACTTATAGTTTATTTTCCGCTGCACCAGCCAGACCTTCCCCGCACCATGGGAGGCATAGCACTCCTTCAATTCTTCCAGTGTGTTCAACA
>Ga0315281_10008543_pt1 | contig 14315 bp, 11 predicted proteins | sample YL17G07_0_MG_FD_204540 | JGI IMG/M metagenome (GOLD analysis project Ga0315281, IMG submission 204540) | Sediment microbial communities from Yellowstone Lake, YNP, Wyoming, USA - YL17G07_0 | ecosystem: Environmental > Aquatic > Freshwater > Lake > Sediment | place: USA: Wyoming | collected...
ACGACCGAGGCGATCGTGATCCTCGCCCGTAAACTCGCACGCATTGCATTTGCGCTGTATAAGTCCGGTGAATGCTTCGATGCGCAAAAACATCTTAAGATGGCTTGACAAAAACCATAGGATCTTCTCCATTCAACACCACCTTTTCTTCCCCAAATTTTGAGCTTCGGGTCGTTAGGCGGTGGTCCGAATGCGGCGACCTCGGATTCAGAAACCTGAAATGCCACCCAATTAACATCAATAATTTTGTCGGCATTATTAAACGAAGCCCGCTTCAAGCCAAAAATTGACAGATATTTGGGTATTTTTTGGATAGGCAGCGCATTGCAAATTATCGATTCAGATTTATCTGAAACCAGACCTTCGCCAGCATCAAATGACAAAGCGGCAAGTTCGGAATATGCGCCGAGCGACTTGGGTGCATCCAATGATTCAAGTTTATTTAGGAGCTGCCGCCATCCATTTGACCAGCCTGCATTAAAGGGCAAATAGGTTAAGTCTGTCGTCAGCCAGTCCAATTCTGCGGAATCAACTTTTAAGGGAATCATGAAGTCTGGAATCCCTCTCGTTTTAGAGATATTCAATGCCAGTGTTCTCTCCTTCGAGGGATTTTGCTTTTTTATTGAATGCGTTGAAAGAAGAGCAAGCATTCGGAAAGTACGCTCTTTGATCGCGACATCAATGTCCTGCGGCCATGGTTCGCCGCCCAGCATTTTCAAGCGATCGAGCCAAACTGCGTAACCTTGATTCGCCAGTTTGCGAGCCAACCAGTCTGCTAAAGCAGCATCCTCGATCGCATAGCTTATAAAGAGATGGGTGGCTTTTTCTGTCGTCATAAGAGAGCTACGACTGAAGCCTTTGGTTAAGCTCGATAATCATGACGCCACACTGTTAAACCTCTTCTCAAACTCCGCAACCACCCGCAGAATTTCCTCAAACTCCGGCGGTTCACCAAAAAACATAGTCTCGCGCATGGCCTCGTAGTCTCGTTTCCAGTCTTGCTGTCGCTCGGTCGCAGGCAACAGGCGAAGCGAGCCAGGGCGCAGGGCATCCTGAGCTTCCTTTGATCTGCGGAAGAAAACTGCGCGATGCGTTACCACGCGGCTGAACAATTCGGGTTCGGCCAGCGCCGCATCGGCAACGCCGGCGCGGATCAGGCACCAGAGATCGTAGTAATGCCTCGCAAGACGGGCTGCGGGTGCATTGGTGCCCGCGCGATAGGTTTCTTCGTGTAGCAGAGACGATTTTTCCCAGAAGGTGCGTTTCGGATCCAGTGTCTGCACGGTGAATGTGCTTGGGCCCAGTGCGTCGGGCAACGCTTCAGTGATGTAGGGTTGAATGCTCGGTGTTGCTGACGGCTCAATGTCGGATCGCGCCCCGAGTTCGATTCTCACCGCGGCGCGCAGGTAGCCACTCGCGGGAAATGCAGCCGGATACTCAAACACGAGGGTCTGGCCATCCGGGTCTGCAGGATCATCCGACAGCGTCCATGCTTTTTCATCAGGCAGCCGCTCTCGCAATTGACGTGCAAGCGACGGGGCAAGCGATTCGCGTATGTGTTTTTGCGATGCAGCTTTTAACGCTTCAAGCCGCCGTTTGCGCTCATTGCTGCCTGTGGCTGCTTCCGGTGAACGTTCGTCACCGAACCCGAGAAACTCGCGGTCGATGACAACATCGATGTCCTCGGAGAAACGCTCGATCAGTTTCCAGCCCTTGGATAGTGAGGTGCCACCCTTGAAAGTAAGGTGCGGCCCGGTCTCCGGCAACGTAAACAATTCGCGAAGTGTCCAGCAGACCCAGAAATCCTTTTCGATACTGGCAGGGTTTAGACTCATCGCCGCGCCAGCCGCCGCGCAAAGTTGACGGCGATCGCTGGCCTGCATGGTCAAAAATGCGTCCACGGCTCAGGTCTGCTCTGGCTTCTTCGGTTGCGCCACTTTGCGCATGATTTCCGCTATCCACGCCGGCGCGTAGCGCAAATCTTTGAGCAGTTGTTGCTTGTCGCTGTCGGAAATCTTGCGACGCAGGCTTGCAATCATCCCGTCGTCCACGTGGCGCTGCCCGATCCAGCGTAAGGCTTGAATGATCGTGCCGCTGACGCGACCAGCGGTGGCCATTTGGCGCGATGAAGCATTTTTGAGAACGATCTCGCGCTTGCCAAGCTTGACCTTGCGCGAACGGCCGTCGGTCAGGAACACAGCGCGCACGGGCACTTGGGTCGAAAGGCCAAGCACGTTTGCTGCATGGGCGCCGGACGCCTGAAGACGGAAGTCGTCACGACCCTTCAGGGCGCTGGCAATGTTTTCGTCCGACGGGGGGATGGTTCCAAAACGGGCGCTTTGAATCGGATAGTCGTATAGGCCGCGTGCGAGCTGGCGGATGGTGCCCGCGCGAGCATGACGCATGAGCGCTAAGCCCACGGCGGTGCGACTGCCGAGGTCCAGAAAATCAGTCGGGGTGAATACCCAACCCCGTCGCTTGGCAATAATTCTGCCAAGTAACTGACTATCAACGGATTTAGCGTGTTTTCCCATGTCGGATTTGAAACAAAAGATACCTTATATTTGTTTCAAAAACAAGCCGATTTTTCAGGCTTTCCTTTGGCGCCCCGGGCCGCTCACCAGCAGGTCATTAAGCGCCGCCCGCACCTGTTGCGAACTTGCCAGCCACGCCGACAGTGCATCGGGCAATCCGTTGGCCGCGTAGTCGGCGCGCTCCTCGCGTGTTCCCAAGGTTTGCGGCGCGACGTAGAGCGGGATGCTGAGGTTGCCGTCTTTGGCGCGAATTTCTTCCAGTGTGGCGACGCGCGTGAAACCGGGTTCATCTTTGAACTTCTCGTAAGCCTTGACGATGTGCTCGATGTGATCGTCGGTGAGGAAGCTTTGCGCGCGTTCGCGGGTGACTTCATTGATGGCATTGATGAACAAGATTTTGTTGCGTCGCGCTTTCGGCTTGCTGGTGCGGCAGATGACAACGCACGCTTCCATCGGTGAGTTGTAAAAAAGATTGGGGCCGAGGCCGAGCACGCACTCGATCACGTCAGCTTCGATGAGCTTGCGCCGCATCTCGGCTTCTTCCTGGCGAAAGAGCACGCCATGCGGAAAGAGAATTGCGCAACGGCCGGTCTTGGGCGCAAGACTCAGCAGTATGTGCTGCCAGAACGCGTAGTCGGCGCGACCCTGCGGCGGCGTTCCATATAGATTGCGGCCCCACGGGTCGGAGGCGAAGGCATCGCGATCCCATTGCTTGATCGAGTACGGTGGATTGGCAAGACATACGTCAAAGCGCATCAGGCAATCGCCCTGCACCAGCTTGGGTTCTGCAAGCGTATCGCCGCGCACGATCTGGAAGTCCTCGATGCCGTGCAGAAAGCAGTTCATGCGGGAGATGGAGGACGTCATGAGGTTGCGCTCCTGCCCGTAGAGCTTGACGTTGCGCCACTCCTTCTTTTGCCGGCGCAGGTGCGCAATGCAGGAGAGCAGCATGCCGCCCGAGCCGCAGGTCGGATCGTAAATGGATTCGCCCGATTGTGGCTCCAGCATTTCCGTCATCAGGTGGACGACGGTGCGGTTGGTATAGAACTCGGCTGCGGTGTGGCCGGAATCGTCGGCGAATTTCTTAATCAGGTATTCATAGCCGTTACCCAACTCGTCCTCCGGCAAATTGGCGACGGTTAGTTCGAGCGAGGAAAAATGCTCGACCAGATCGCGCAGCATGGCGTCGGACAGACGGTCCTTGTTGGTCCACTGCGCATCGCCGAAGATGCCGTAAAGCTTGTCGGGGTTCGCGGTCTCGATGGCGCGCATTGCCGACTGCAATGCCGTGCCGACGTTTTTCGCCACCCGCCGAACCTCTCGCCAATGCGCCTTAGCCGGAATCTGAAAGCGGTGGTTCTCCGGGTAAGCGGCAAATTTCCTGTCGCCGCCGGATTCCTTGAGCGCGGTCTGTGTTTCTTCATCGAACACGTCGCACAGACGTTTGTAGAACAGCAGCGGGAAGATGAACTGCTTGTAATCGCCCGCGTCGATCGTGCCGCGCAGCAGCACCGCCGCGCCCCAGAGGTAGGATTCGAGTTGTTGCTGGGTGATGCGGGCCGTCATACCAACAGGCCTTCGCGCTTGAGAATGGCGATCAGCTTTTCTTCGGCCGAGAATGCCGCTTCCGCGCTGGCCTGCAATTGCTTCATCGCGTCTTCGACGGTGAGCGTTTGTTGCTCCACTTTTGGTTCGACATAACGAGGTATGTTCAGGTTGTAATCGTTGGCAACGATTTCTTCAAGCGTGACCACACGGGCGACGCCTTCGACATCCTTGAAGTCCCGAACCCAGTTGTAAATCTGCTCGACGTGCTCCGGCAGCAGTTCGTTCTGGGCGCGGCCGGATTTGAATTCCTTCGAGGCATCCAGTATGAGCACCTTGTTCTTGCGTTCCTTCGACTTGCGTTGGCGGAAAACGAGAATGCACGCGGCAAGGCCAGTGCCGTAAAAGAGGTTGGGGCCGAGGCCGATGACGGCTTCGAGAACGTCCATGCCCAAGAGCTTCGTGCGTATTTTGCCTTCGGCGCCCATGCGGAACAGCGCGCCGTGCGGCAGCACGACCGCCATGCGCCCGGTCTTTGGCGCCATGGATTTGATCATGTGCTGCACCCACGCGTAGTCGCCGCTCTTGCCTGGCGGCATGCCGGCAAAGTTGCGCCCAAAGGGGTCGCTGGCCCATACCTCGTCGCCCCATTTCTCAAGCGAGAACGGCGGATTGGCTATGACGCAATCGAATGTTGCGAGGTTGTCCCCCGAGAAGAACGCGGGGTTACGCAACGTATCGCCGCGCACGATCTGGAAGTCCGCGGCACCGTGCAGAAAAAGATTCATGCGGGCGATAGCGGAGGTCGTCAGGTTTTTCTCCTGGCCAAAGAGTCTGCCCCAGAGTGTGCGATCGTCTTCGTGCCGCTCGCGGACGTGATGAATTGCCTCAAGCAACATGCCGCCCGTACCGCAGGCTGGATCGTAGATCGATTCGCCTTCACGCGGATCAAGGATGTTCACCATCAAGCGAACGATTGGGCGAGGCGTATAGAACTCGCCCGCCTTCTTGTTGGTGGCGTCGGCGAATTTCTTGATCAGATATTCGTAGGACTGGCCAAGGATGTCTGCCTGCGCCGCCTGATTGCCAAGATCGATGCGCGAGAAGTGCTCGATCAGATCACGCAGCAGCGAGTCCGAGAGACGATCCTTATTGGTCCATTGCGCATCGCCAAAGATGCCGTAGAGCGTTTCCGGATTGGCGCGCTCGATGCCGCGCATCGCTTTCTGCAACGCCTGGCCGACATTGGTGGCGACAACGCGCACGTCTTCCCAGCGGCATTTTTCCGGAATCTGGAAGCGGTAGTTTTGGGGAAAGAGCGCGTATTCCTCATCGCCGCCGGCTTCTTCCAGAGCAATACGGTACTCCTCATCGTGCACATCGGAGATTCGCTTGAAGAAGAGCAGCGGGAACACATAAGTCTTGAAGTCGGCCGCATCTACGGGCCCGCGCAAAATATTGGCAGCCTCCCAGAGATGGGATTCGAGTTGGGTAATGCTGACGGGCATGGATTTAAGCAACGTAAGCATTGAGCTTTTTGTTGTTGCGGAATGATACGCCAGTAAGAGCCAGACTGAGGAGCGAGGAATATGCGTGCGAGCATAAGGTCGGGAGAGACGAGAGGCGTGAAACTACAGTGCCTACGCCCGGCTTCCGCCGCTACGGAACATCAGGGGGTGGCGGAGTCAATTATCGTAATGGCGGATTACGGAGCAGACAAAAAAGCCCGCAAGCCAATACCCGTGCGGCTTCCCAGCATTTTTTGCGATGTTATTGAGGGATGCTGGAGCGCATGCGGGTGTCCACAGGCCGTCAAACGTTGAAGCGGAAGTGCATGACATCACCGTCCTGCACCACGTAATCTTTCCCTTCGAGCCGCATCTTGCCGGCCTCCTTCGCGCCCTGCTCGCCTTTGAACTTCAGGTAATCATCGTAGGCGATCACCTCGGCGCGGATGAAGCCTTTCTCGAAATCGGTGTGGATCACGCCCGCCGCCTGCGGCGCGGTGTCGCCCTTGTGCATGGTCCACGCCCGCACCTCTTTCGGTCCGGCGGTGAAATACGTTTGCAAACCGAGCAATTCATAAGTAGCGCGTATCAGCCGGTTAAGCCCGGGCTCCTGCATTCCGATGTCGGCAAGAAACACCTGCTTGTCCTCGTCGGACAGATCGGCGATCTCGGCTTCGAGCGCCGCGCAAATCGCCACCACCGGCGCATGTTCAGTGGCGGCATACGCCCGAACCTGCTCGAGCAACGGGTTATTTTCGAATCCCCTGTCGTCGACGTTTGCCACATAAATTGCCGGCTTGGCAGTCATCAGGCACAGCGGATTCAGCAGGTGCCAATCTTCCTTTTCGAGCTTGAGCGCGCGTACCGGCTTGCCCTGATCGAGCTGCGCGCGGACCTTGTCCAGCAGCGCGGCGAGCCTTATCGCCTCCTTGTCGCCGGCCTTGGCGGTTTTGGCGGCGCGCTGGACGGCCTTCTCCACGGTCTCAAGATCGGCGAGCGCGAGTTCGGTGTGTATGGTCTCGATGTCGGACACCGGATCGACCTTGCCCGCCACATGCACGACGTTGTCGTTGGCGAAGCAGCGCACCATGTTGACGACACCGTCGGTCTCGCGGATGTTGGCGAGAAACTTGTTGCCCAGGCCTTCGCCTTTCGAGGCGCCCGCGACCAGTCCCGCGATGTCGACGAACTCGACTACCGCCGGAATCTTTTTTTCCGGTTTGGCGATATCGACCAGCGGCTGCAGACGCGCGTCGGGCACCTCGACGATGCCCACGTTGGGCTCGATCGTGCAGAACGGATAGTTCTCTGCCGCGATGCCGGCCTTGGTCAGCGCGTTGAACAGCGTGGACTTGCCGACGTTGGGCAGTCCTACGATTCCGCATTTCAATGACATGTGAAGAGTTAGGAGTAAAGAGTGAAGAGTGGCGCCACTAGCGGGGATTCGACCGTTTTAGCGAGTTCAACAATCCGTTCAGCAAACCAAATACATCATCAAGATGCTTCCGCACCGATGCCTCTTTGTGAATGAACCCTAATCTTTGAGCCAGTTCAAGTTGAGTATCGAGTTCGCTCAACGAACCCCGTGCGATCATCAAAAACTGAATGAATTCCCTCTTTGAGCCGCGGGCGGCACCTTCAGCGACATTGCTCGGAACAGACACGGCTGAACGCCTGATTTGAGAGACGAGCCCGCATATTTCGCTCTGAGGGAATGCATTTGTCAGAGCATATACGGCCTCAGTACGACGCATTGCCTCTTGCCAGAGATTGAGATCGGTATGAGGTCTTTTCACTCTTTACTCCTCACTCTTTACTCTTCCCCGGCTTCGTATGCAAACGAAGCATGGCCGCCTCATGCCGGTCTTCCGCCAGCAGCGGCCATACCTCGAGGCTGCTCGCAATTGCTTCGTCAATCAGCGACTGCTCTTCGGCGCGCGGCGGGTGCAGCACGTAATCGACAACTTCCTGTTCGGTTGCGGTGTCGCGCGGATGGCCGATGCCAATGCGCAGACGCCAGAAGTCCCTGCTGCCCAGGCTTTCGGCGATGTCCTTGAGGCCGTTATGACCGCTGGTGCCGCCACCAAGTTTAAGCTTGACGGAGCCCGGCGGCAGGTCGAGTTCGTCGTGCACCACCAGAATTTCCGGCGGTGCAATCTTGTAAAACGAGGCAAGCGCCGCCACCGCGCGCCCGGATTCGTTCATGTAGGTGTCGGGCATCAATATCCATGTTTCCGCGGGGGGCGCGAGCTTCGCCACGCGGCCGTGAAATTTGCCGTCGCTGCGAAACGCGGCTTTGATGCCGCGCGCGAGCCGTTCCACCCACCAATAGCCCGCGTTGTGGCGCGTGCGCTCGTATTTTTTGCCCGGGTTGCCGAGCCCCACGACGAGTCTCATTGTTCGTTACCGGATTACAGCCAAGAAAAAGCCCGCCAGGTCCTGTCCGCAGTGCGCAAACGTCAACATGGCGGGCCCGCTTCCCAACCGGAAGGCCCGGCCTATTCTTTCTTGCTGGGTTCTTTCTTGTCGGCGGCAGCTTCCTTCTTCTCGCCCTTGTCGCCTTCCTTGCCTTCTGCGGCAGCCGCCTCGCCCTCGGGCGCCTGGCCGGTGATTTCGGTGACCGGCGCGGCAGCCACTTCTTCCTCGACCACGATCGCCTTCGGCACCTGCACCGTCACAATCGCCGGGTTCTCCTTCTTCAGGCGGGAGATGACTTCGACGCCTTGCGGCAGCGGCACCTCATTGAGGTGCATCGAATGGCCCAGCTCGAGTTTCTCGAGGTTGACCTCGATGAACCCGGGAAGATCGTCGGGCAGACACTGGATATCGACTTCATTCATCACGTGGTTGACCACACCCGCACCCACCTTCACCCCCGGGCAAATTTCTGCGTTGATGAAGTGCAGCGGCACTTTCATGTGGATCTTCCGGTTTTTGTCGACGCGCTGGAAATCGACGTGCAGCACCAACGGCTTGAACGGGTGCATTTGCACATCGCGCAGCAGCACCTGCTGCTTCGCGCCCTCCAGCGTCATGTCAAGTATCGATGCGTGAAACGCCTCCAGCTTGAGATGACGAGACAGCGCATGATGATCGAGCTCGATCGGCAGCGCCGGCTTGTCGGCGCCGTAAACTATGCCCGGCACTTTGCCGCCACCGCGCAGGCGGCGGCTCGCACCCGTACCCTGCAGTGTCCGCGGAAACGCGATAAATTCAATTTTCATTACAGTCTCCACAATTTGGACTATCCGCGACCAGATAATCCGGGTTTAAAAAAGCTTTCAGCGTTCAGCTCTCAGCACTCAGTTTGGATCAGCGCGCGGCAAGGCCGCGCTGATTTAGGCTGACGGCTGATCGCTGAAAGCTGATCGCTGTCCGCTCACTCAACAAACAACGAACTCACCGAGTCCTCGTTGCTGATACGCAACATGGTCTCGGCCAGCAGTCCTGCTATCGACAACACGCGGATGCGCTTGCATTTTTCCGCATCCCCGTTCAAAGGTATGGTGTTCGTTACCACCAGTTCGTCCAGCGCCGAATCCGCGATACGCTCGATCGCCTTGCCTGACAGCACCGGGTGCGTGCAATACGCGAGCACTTTCGCCGCGCCGCGGTCCTTCAGCGCTTTCGCCGCCTCGCACAGCGTGTTGGCGGTATCCACCATGTCGTCGACGATCACGCAGGTCCGCCCCTCGATTTCGCCGATGATGTTCATCACCGTCGCCACGTTCGGCCGCGGCCGCCGCTTGTCGATGATGGCCAGGTCCGCCTCCAGCCGCTTGGCCAGCGCCCGCGCCCGCACCACGCCGCCCACGTCCGGCGACACCACGACCAGGTTCTTGTGGTCGTGTTTCCAGACGTCGCCCAGCAGTATCGGCGCCGAATAAATATTGTCGACCGGGATGTCGAAAAAGCCCTGGATCTGCTCCGAGTGCAGGTCCATGGTCAATACCCGGTCGACACCGACCGACGCCAGCATGTTCGCCACGACCTTCGCGGTGATCGCCACCCGAGCCGAACTCGGCCGCCGGTCCTGGCGCGCGTACCCCATGTACGGGATCGCCGCCGTCACGCGCGATGCTGAAGCGCGCTTCAGTGCATCGACCAGCACCAGCACTTCCATCAGGTTGTCGTTCGGCGGCGAGCAGATCGACTGCAGCACGAACACGTCCTTGCCGCGCACGTTTTCCAGCACTTCGACCATGACCTCGCCGTCGCTGAAACGCCCGACCTTGGCCTTGCCAAGATGAATGTTCAAGTGCTGCACCACATCCGCGGCGAGTTTCGGCGTCGCATTGCCGGTGAACACCATTAACCGATCGTAGGCCACTGTCACCTTTCCGAACTCAGGCCGAAGCCTGGAAATTGGCTGGGGAGGTAGGGATCGAACCTACGAATGCCGGAATCAAAATCCGGTGCCTTACCACTTGGCGACTCCCCAAACGCTTGCAAAACTCGTGGCACCAACCGCCCCAAACTGATCATTACACACCCATTTGCCACAACGGATGGCGATCCAGTCCCCGCGCAACTACGCCGTGCATCGTTGCCGGCAACTGCCCCAACACTGCTTGCGCTTCGGCTTCAGCGCCGAATTCGGCGAATACACACGCGCCCGACCCTGTCATCCGCGCGGTGCCGAATTGCCTGAGCCAGGCCAGATGCAGCGCGATCTCGGGATAATGCCGGCATACCACCGGCTCAAGATCGTTTTGACCTGATGCAACGGAAAAGGGCGGTATTTTAGTCGGATTCGAATCCCTAATCAAATCCGGGTCTTGGAAAACCCGGGCGGTCGCCACGCTGACCGCCGGGATCAATACCAGATACCAGGCCGGAGGCAATGCCAAAGCGGTCAGTTTTTCGCCCACGCCCTCCCCCACGGCCGACTCGCCAAACACGAATATTGGAACGTCGGCCCCGAGCTCTAGAGCCAGTTCCTGCAGCCGAGAGCGCGGCAAATCGAGGCCCCACAACCGATTCAGGGCAATCAGCACCGTTGCCGCATCCGAACTGCCGCCACCGAGCCCGCCACCCACCGGCAGCCGTTTGGCGAGCGCAATGTCGGCGCCCAACCGTGTCGCACCTGTCCGCTGCAACAGCCGCGCCGCGCGCAACGTCAGATCAGCGGCGGCCGGAACACCGGGAACGTCGTTCACGCGTGCAATCACTCCATCATCGCGCGGTGTAAGGTGCAGGGTGTCGCCGAAGTCGATAAAGCGAAATACCGTCTGCAGCGTATGGTAGCCGTCGGCGCGGCGGCCGGTGATACGCAAGGTCAGATTGAGCTTGGCGGGCGCGGGGTAAGCGCTATCGGCAGTCATGGTTGCAAAGTAGTCAGACTATCGATCACGAATCGCAATTCGGCGTCGCTGCCAGCCACATCAATGCGCGACGGACGCGTGGCGCCGGATTCAGCGTAGCTAAAAGCAATTTGTAGATCGTCCTGCTTGAATCGCGTGATGCGGCTGGCCTCGTCGCGCTCGACCGTCGCGGACACCACTCCGGGCGCGGGCTGGCCGAGCACCCAATTGCGCAGGCCCGCGATCGGCAGGCGCCACCCCAGCGCGCTACGGGTAAGGCTTTCGATCGAGCCCGAGCGATACTGCTTCTGATCAGCTGTCGTGAGCGTCGCACCACCGCCGTCGGCCTGCAGATAAGCGATAGTCTGGCCGAGCGGCGCGGTAAACCAGATCTCGTCGCCGCCCGCGTCCCGCTTCCAGCGCAACGCGCTCGAGAACCTGCGGTCCTGGAAGCGCACGGCGATGCGCCCGGTGAGCTCGAACGCCGCTGCCTTCTCGGCAGCGCCTTGCTGAGGCAACTCGGCGCAGGCCGCGGCCAGCGCGACGCCCAGTACAGCGCACCAGCGGAGCATGGGGCTCATGAATAGTTGCCGCAAGGGTATCGGCGCAACAGCGCCGGCGTTACTGGGAAAACTTCTTGACCGTTACCTGCAACGCCTCGTTGCCAGGACTGTCTTTCAACGCGCTGCTCCAGATCCTGCGCGCTTCGTCGCGCGCACCGGTCACCCACAGCACTTCGCCCAAATGCGCGGCGATTTCGGCATCCGGGCGCAGCTCGAACGCCCGCCGCAGGAACGTAAGCGCCGCGTCATTCTGGCTCATGCGATAAAGCACCCAACCCATGCTGTCCATGATGAACGGGTCGTCGGGTGCGAGCTTCAGCGCCTGCTCGATCAGCGTATAGGCTTCCTGCAGCCGGGTATTGCGATCGGCAAGAGTGTAGCCCAGCGCGTTGTAGGCATGCGCGTAATCGGGTTTGATCTGGATGACTTTGCGCAGGTTCGATTCAAGCACGTCTATACGGTCTATTTTTTCCGCCGCCATCGCCTGGTCATACAATAATTCGGGCGAATCCGGGCTTTTCTCGACTGCGCGGCCGAGCACATCGTACGCGGCGCGAAAATCGTTCGCATCGCGCAGCAGCTGCGCTTCAGCCTGCGTGAACTGCACGGTCTGGCGGGCGTTCCGCGCGGAATCCTGCAGGTATTTGCGGGCATCGGTGAGCTTGCCCTGCTTCGCAAGTATCCCCGCATAACGCGAGCGCGCCAGCACATACTGCTCGCCGTCTATGACGCTGCCGTACCATTTAAGCGCGTCATCGTAACGCTTGCGCTCCTCGTTGACCTGGCCCAGATAGAGGCGCACCGCGTCGGGGTCCTTGTAGTTGGTTTCGAGCGCATGCAGCAGTTGCGTTTCCGCGGCGTCATAGTCGTTCAATTGCAGCGACAGCAAGCCGACCGCCAGCGTCACGTCCGGATTGTTGGGAAACTCCTTGAGCAACACCTGGAACTCGCCGCGCGCCTCGGGATATTTTTTCTCGGTCACCAGCAGCCGCGCATAATTGAGCCGCACGTCCATCGCGCGCGGTTGGCTCCTGAGAAATCCCTGGAAATACGCGAGCGCCTCCGTGCTCGAGATGCGCTGCAGCAGCTGCCCCTGTAACAGTGCCGCCTGTTCCCACTCCGGACGCAATTTGAGCGCCGCGCGGATCTCGGTCAACGCGAGTTCGCTCTGGCCGGCGCTCGACGCCGCCTGCGCGACGCCGTAGTGGGCCTCCGGCAGGGACGGATACGGTTTCGCGAGGTTCTGGGTGAGTTGCAGTACCGCCGTCTTGTCGGGATGGCGCGCAAGCAGCGTATTCAGCTGCAGAAAATTGTTGCCGACGTTTTCCTTGTCCGCGGCGAGCGATTTTTCGAGGTGGGGCTGGGCGTCAGCGAGCCGCGCCTGATTTACGAGCAAACCCGCCAGTATCTGGCGGGCCTGCATGGATTCCGGGTCGGCCGCCAGCCAGATACCGGCGGCCTCGAGAGCGACGCCCAGCACGCGTGAATTCCAGGCCACCTCGGTGGCGCGCTGCGCGATCCGTGGGTCTTTGGTCTCGCGCGCCAATTCAAGATAGGACTGCACCGCGACGTTGTTCTGTCCGCGCTGCAGCGCAATTTCCGCCAGCAGCAATTTGAACAGCACCTGCCGGCTCATTTCCTGGTTTGGCAGCACCGGCGGTTTTACGTTGGGCCGCACTACGACGCGCGGTTTCGGCGCCGGCGCTTTGACGGCTGGTTGCTCGGGCTGCGCCTCATTCGGCTGCAACGGCTGTTGGGCGCAGGCCGCAAGCGCCAGCAACGGCACTCCGGCCGCAAGTCTGAGGAATCTCATCGCTGGATCTGAAATAATTCGGGAACGCCGCTGGAATACCGATTTAGAGCGGATAATGGCCCGCAAGTTCTTCATAAACCGTAACATATTAGGTATATTTACCTGACACTACAAGCTGTCCGCTGCGCGGCGAGCTTGCAGACAACGAAAAATGACCGCACAGACTGCCGAGATTACCGTTTCCGCCCAAGGGCTTTCGCGCACGTTCGGCGCCCACACCGCGGTCGATAACGTGAGCCTCGAGCTGAAACGCGGCGAAATTCTGGGCTTTCTCGGGCCGAATGGCGCCGGCAAAACAACTACCATGCAAATGTTGACCGGCAATCTTGCGCCGACGAGCGGCTCGATCAGCATCTGTGGCGTCGATCTGTTCGAACATCCGACCCTCGCCAAGACGCGCATCGGCTACCTGCCCGAACATCCGCCGCTCTACCGCGAGCTCACCGTGCGCGAGTTCGTCGATCTCGCCGCGCGGCTGCACCGTGTTGCCAAAGCTGGACGTGCGGCGGCGGTCGCCGAGACGCTTGCGCGCTGCGGACTTGCCGACGTGGCGCACAAATTGATCGGCGCGCTGTCAAAAGGCTATCAGCAACGGGTCGGCATCGCGCAGGCGATAGTTCATCGGCCCGATGTCGTGATTCTCGACGAACCGACTGTGGGCCTTGACCCCAACCAGATCCGCGAGATCCGTGGCCTGATCCGCGAACTCGGTGCCAATTGCAGCGTGATCCTGTCGACGCACATCCTGCCCGAAGTCGAAAGCGTGTGCGACCAAGTGCAGATCCTCCATCACGGCAGTACGGCGTTCACGGACACCATCGCAGGGCTCAAGCAGTTCCACGGCGGCCGCATGGTGCTGCTCGGATTGAAACGCCCGCCACCGGCCGCCGATATCGCGGCGGTCGCCGGCGTGGCGCGCGTGGAACCGGCTGGCGACACCCTGTTCCGCGTAAGTTTCGCCGACAACGCCGATCCCAGCGAAGAGCTGGCGCGGCGCGCGGCCGAGAAGTCGTGGGGCCTGTACCGGCTTGCCCCGGCGCAATCGAGTC
>Ga0315281_10008544_pt1 | contig 14313 bp, 12 predicted proteins | sample YL17G07_0_MG_FD_204540 | JGI IMG/M metagenome (GOLD analysis project Ga0315281, IMG submission 204540) | Sediment microbial communities from Yellowstone Lake, YNP, Wyoming, USA - YL17G07_0 | ecosystem: Environmental > Aquatic > Freshwater > Lake > Sediment | place: USA: Wyoming | collected...
CTGCTTATCTACCCACACTTTCAGCTACGGGCAATGTTTCCAACAATCAGACGCAGACGGGTAGCCAGAATCCCGTCAATTCTCTCAGCCAGAGCGCCAGCCTCACGGCCAGTTATTTACTTTACGACTTTGGCGGAAGATCGGCCTCACTGGAAAATGCCAAACAATTATTAATAGCGGCAAATGCCACGCGCGACGCCACCCTGCAAAGCAATTTTCTGAGCGCAATCCAGGCTTATTACACACTATTGTCTGCACGTGCCAGTGTGGAGTCTTTCAAGGCTGATGAGGCAAAAGCGCAGGAAAGCCTGGCAGCGGCTCTGGCACGTTATCAGGCAGGGGTTGCAACACCGGTAGATCGCCTTCAGGCGCAAACTACACTGTCACAGGCCAAACTTAATCGAATCAAGGGCGAGGGTGAGGTCAATAATGCTCAGGGTGCATTGGCCAACATCATGGGGTTTGATGCCACGCAACAATACACACTCCAACCTTTGCCCGAAGTGGCACCTGACCAGGTGATAGAAAAAGATATCGGCAAGCTGATTGCAGAAGCCAGACTCAAGCGCCCTGACCTGGCTGCGGCAGAATCGCAGATCAGGGCTGCTGAAGCTCAACTGCAGGCGACCAATGCTACAGGCAGGCCAAGCATAACATTGGGTGCAATGGCGGGTATTAGCAATCCCGAGATTAAAAGCAGCAGCATAGGCATCACGTTGAGTGTGCCTCTCTTTTCCGGTTTTAAAACAAACTATCAGGCGAGAGCCGCAGAAGCACAAATTGAAGGCAAAATTGCCGAACGTGACCGTCTGGCCAATCAGATTGCGCTCGATGTATGGAAGGCTTATCAGGGCATGCTGACCAATAGCCAGGCTTTACGCTCAGCCGAAGACCTGGTTGTTGCTGCCACGCAATCAGAGCAGATGGTACTGGGGCGCTACAAGGCGGGCGTTGGTAATATATTGGACACGCTAACCGCGCAAAGTGCACTTGCCAATGCCCGCCAGCAGCGTGTTGCGGCATTCTATAATTTTTTGATCAGCCGCTTTGCCTTGGCGCAGGCGATTGGCCAACTTGATCTGACCCAGCTCTCCATCCAAAACTGAATGGCACAAACATAAAATTTACTCAATATGAACTCAATCATCAACAAGTTTAAACAGAAAAAAATCTTGCTAATAACAGCATCTGCACTGATCGTTATCGGTGCGCTAATCTGGTGGCTGATTCCCGGCAAGAATCCTGCCGAAGCCCGCTATGGAACTGCACTGGTAGAACGTGGTTCGCTTACCCAGACTGTTTCGGCAAATGGCACCTTGAACCCGGTCAAACTGGTGAATGTCGGAAGCCAGGTTTCTGGAATCGTGCAAAAGTTATATGTTGATTTCAATGACCACGTTAAGGCAGGGCAGATCCTGCTGGAACTCGACCCTGCTTTGATGCAGGCGCAACTGGAACAGAGCCTTTCCAATGTTGCTGCTGCCGAAGCCCAACTGGAGCTGGCTACGGCAAATGAGGCGCGCACTCGCGGCTTATTTGCCAAGGAATATGTCACGAAACAAGAGCTGGACCAATCTGTGCAAGCGCTTAAAGCAGCGCGGGCACAATTTAGCCTGGCTTCGGCACAGGTCTCGCGGGATCGCACCAATTTGTCCAACACTATTATTCGATCACCTGTTTCCGGTGTAGTGGTCTCGCGCGTTGTGGACACAGGGCAAACGGTGGCGGCCAGTTTACAGGCACCCGTGCTGTTCACCATCGCTCAGGATCTGGGGAAAATGCAGATTGATACCAGTTACGCCGAAGCAGATATTGGTACCATTCATGTTGGGCAAGCTGCGGCATTCAGGGTGGACGCTTTCCCCAATCGCAGCTTTAACGGCGTGGTAAAACAGATCAGGCTCAATCCAACAACCATCCAGAATGTAGTCACCTATAATGTGGTTGTCGCCGTGGATAATCCGGAGCATAAGCTGATGCCGGGGATGACAGCCTACGTTAACATCACCGTGGCGCAACGCCAGGATGTGCTGATGATACCCAATGCAGCATTGCGCTTTCGCCCGGCTGAACAAATAAAGCGTGAAGATAAACCACGCGGCGACACCAAAGCCAAGGGCGAACGCAATAAGGATAAAGCACCGATGGGGACGGTCTATGTGCTGGAAAATGACCAAGTTAAACCTGTGCGTGTCAGCGTAGGTATTACCGATAATCGTTTTACCGAAGTGGTGGGAGATACCCTCAAGGAAGGTCAGGCCGTCATTACCGAAGATCGCAGGCCACCCGCCAAGGCGGCTGGCGCTCCGGGGATGAGGTTATTCTAATGTTAGACCCGGTTATCCGTATCGAGAATCTGCATAAAGAATATATTACCGATGCAGGTGATGTTCCCGTTCTGATGGGCGTGGACATCAAAGTATTCCCCGGTGAATTCGTCGCCATCATGGGGCCTTCCGGTTCTGGGAAATCAACCTTTATGAATATCCTGGGCTGTCTCGATGTCGCAAACAGCGGCAATTACTTTTTGAATGGCCGAGATGTAAATCACCAGAGCAGCGATGAATTGGCAAAGTTGCGCAATGAAGTAATCGGTTTTGTATTCCAGGGTTTTAATCTGCTGCCACGTGCAAACCTGGAAGATAATGTTGCATTGCCGCTGATTTACCGCGGCATCGCACGAACAGAGCGACTGCAACAAGCCAGTAACATGCTAGACAAAGTTGGCCTGGGTAAATTTTGCAAATCGAGACCCAACCAGATTTCCGGTGGCCAGCAACAGCGCGTAGCAATCGCTCGTGCCCTGGTTAACCAACCCAAACTATTATTGGCAGACGAGCCAACAGGCAATCTCGATACACGCACCAGTAAAGAAATCATGAAATTGTTTAGCGAGCTGAATCAGCGCGATGGCATTACCATTGTGCTCATTACACATGAGCCAGATATTGCTTACTATGCGAAACGACTCGTTCGTCTGGCTGATGGATTAATTGTCTATGATGGCCCGGTTGAACATGCTGCTGCAGAGCATCTGGAGCAAACTTCATGATCAGCGCTATGCTCAGTGAAGCCTGGATGGCTATGTGGGCCAATCGTTTACGCACCATACTCACTATGCTGGGCATGGTCATCGGGGTGGGGGCGGTGATCTTGATGCTGGCGGTGGGGCAGGGTGCGCAGCAACAAGTGCAGGCCTCTATCGCCTCGATGGGCAGCAACCTTTTTATAATTCTCTCCGGCTCCACCACGTCAGGCGGGGTGCGTATGGGCGGTGGCGCAACGCCAACTTTAACTGTGGCGGATGCACAAAGCCTGGAAGAATTGTCATCTGTAGCAGCCGTAGCACCTTCATCACCAGGTACAGCACAACTGGTTTATGGCCCCAACAACTGGAGCACGCAGGTTATCGGCACGACACCCAGCTATTTACAGGTACGTGACTGGCAATTGGAAGCAGGCTCCCCCTTTACCGACTCCGATATCCGCTCAACTACTCGTGTCGCGCTTCTGGGCAAGACGGTCGCGTTAAATTTGTTTGGCGATGAAGATCCTGTAGATAAAACCATACGCATCAAGAATAGCCCGTATGTTGTGCTGGGCGTCCTCGCAGGCAAGGGCCAGAGTCTGGATGGACGCGACCAGGATGACACCGTGCTGGTGCCGGTAACAACGGCACAGCGCAAACTATTTGGTAGCCAGTTCGGCGGCACAGTCAGGTTCATTATGGCGCAGGCCAAATCAGCCGAGGATATGCCTGCCGCAGAGAAAGCGATCACCGAGTTGTTGCGCCAGCGTCATCGCATTCGAGATGGAGCTGACAATGATTTTTCCATACGCAACCTGACCGCCATGGCCAATACAGCAGCCGAGACTGCCAAGGTCATGTCGCTGATGCTGGGGGCGATTGCCTCGATTTCCTTGCTGGTCGGTGGTATCGGCATTATGAATATCATGCTGGTCTCGGTAACCGAGCGAACTCGCGAGATTGGTATACGCATGGCTATTGGTGCGCGTGGCAGGGATATTCTTATGCAATTCTTGCTGGAAGCCATCATCATCTCTGTTATCGGCTGCCTGATAGGCGTTCTGCTGGGTGTGGGTGGCGCTTATGGCGTGAGTGGCGCGACGGGCATGTCTGTTGTCGTTACGGTTAACTCTATTGTTACCGCCTTTGCTGTGGCTGCAGCGGTAGGAATATTTTTTGGCTGGTATCCGGCACGCAAGGCTTCCATGCTGCGGCCGATTGATGCACTGAGATTTCAATAAACATTATATTAAATTCATCTTACTGGAGCTCCCTTGTTTAAAATCGTCGGTGCAATTTTAGGCTTTTATCTTTACAGATTTTTTGGTGCAGTAGTCGGGTACATCATCGGCAGCTTCATTGATCGCACTTTAGCTTACGGAGTAGGCGGTGTTAATCCGCTCAGTCGTGCGCACAGGCAATCGGTGTTTCTCAATACTGCGTTTCTCCTGATGGGGAAAATTGCCAAGGCGGATGGTCGGGTATCAGAGGAAGAAATTGCTCATGTAGAAATGATGTTCCAGAAGCTTGGAGTGACCGCTGAGCACAGGCAGCAGGCAATTTTGCTATTTAAAAAAGGCTCAGCGCCAGACTTTGATTTCAGGCCCCCTTTGCAGGAATTCCTGGCTGTGTGCGGCCATACCAGCAGCCTGAAACAAATGTTGCTGGTTTATTTGATCGTAATGGCTTTTGCAGATGGGAATTTCGATCCCTCCGAAGAAAAACTGCTCAAGGAAATTGCACAATATCTGGGTTACAGCGATGATGCCTTCCGGCATATTCTGGAGATGGTGACCAACCAGACTCACTTTGCAAGCGGACAAGCCAGCTCGGCCAGCAACCTGGAAGATGCCTATAAAGCGTTGGGGGTTACCAAAGACGCAAGTGATCAGGAAATTAAACGAGCCTACCGCAAGCTTATGAGCCAGTACCACCCGGACAAGTTGATGGGTCAGGGTATGCCTGAAGACATGATTAAAATGGCCACGGCACAGGCACAGGAAGTGCAGGTGGCTTACGACCTGATCAAGAAAAGCCGGGGATTATAAAATATGAAATCCTGGAAAACATTTTTACTGCTGTTTGGCATTGCCCTGTTTTTTATCGTTTTCGTCTTTAATGATAAAAACAAAGAGCTCATACAGCAGGCACAGGCAGGGAATCTGGCAGAGGTCACCAGGCTGCTGAAAAAAGGTGTAAACCCGAACGCCAAGGATGGAAATGACTATACAGCCCTTTATTTTGCTGCCTACAAGGGGCACAAGGAGGTGGTGCAGCTTTTGCTGGAAAAGGGAGCCGATGTCAATGCCGCGGGAAACACAAAATACACCCCTCTGCATGGCGCAGCCATGGGCGGACACAAGGAGATCGTTGAACTTCTGATTTTGAAAGGGGCTGATGTGAACGCAAAGAGCGTGCATGGATTAACACCGTTAAGGGAAACGCACAACAGGGAAGTAATTGAAGTACTCAATGCCAATGGTGCAAAATGAGCGGGTAATTATTCAAATAATTATTGTTTAACAAATAAATACGGGGAAAACATGAGAACGATAATATTTATTTCGGTGTTGATTGCAGGATTTTTTGGTGTGATTACCGCTATCGCAAGGCCGGATATCATCAGCGCAAAGTATGCTGAAATTCGCGCACCCATTGACAGGTATTTCTCTGAAAAGAATGCCCAGGCATGGAAGGCAGCAAAAGATGCAGAACGTGCAGCATGGATGCTGAAACAAAAACTGCCGCAGGATTGCAGCATGCCGAAATCATCCATTCGGGAAATTGAATGCAGTAATATTGTGCAACTGCATGCGCAAACATTCGAGCAAATCTGGTCGAATAAAATTAAAAGTGGCTGGAAACCAGACTGATCGAATAACTGAATTCAGGGCTAACATTGTATGTTTGGCACAGGCATCTCTTTATAGAGGAAACGAATGAATATTCCATCTCGGCAGGCAGCGCAGCAGCGAACAGACCAGATTCAGGTATTTCAGAAGGAGTTAACCCTGCTGGAGCAGGAAGGTGTTCTTGCACTCAGTGATGAGCAACGCCAACAGATATCTGAGCATCACCATAACCTGCTGAATCAGTACGCACAGAATTTTGATATAGACCAGAATGTCAGTGCCACCCAGCTATCTTTGGGCATGCGCATTGCCTCTTTGTTTGGAGCTTTAGCACTGTCCGCCAGCGTATTTTTCCTGTTTTACCAATACTGGGGCTGGCTCTCGACGGTAACACAAGTTGTCATCCTGATAGCTGCGCCACTTTGCATGCTGGGTATCACCTTGCTTATACAACGCAAGGATCCCTCGGGATATTTTTCCAAGCTGGCCGGGCTGGTGACGTTCGCCTGCTTTGTGCTCAACATCACCATGCTGGGGCAGATATTCAATATCACACCTTCCGACAAGGCGTTCCTGCCATGGGCCGCGCTGGCTTTCCTTTTGGCTTATGCATTTGATTTACGTTTGCTGCTGGTGGCGGGGATTTTGTGCATGATCGCGTTTGTTGCCGCACGCACCGGGACATGGGGCGGAATGTACTGGCTGAGTTTCGGCCAGCGCCCGGAAAACTTCTTTCCAGCCGCTGCGCTTTTGCTGTTTATTCCTCACCAGCGCTATACAGGCTTTCAGCCGATTTACCGGATTTTTGGCTTGTTGACGCTATTCATGCCGATGCTGGTGATGGGAAACTGGGGAAAATCAAGTTATCTCGATTGGGATTTCGATATCATCGAGGGTTTTTATCAGGTGATGGGCTTTCTGGTATCCGCATTAACGGTCTGGGTGGGCGTACGCAAGCAATGGCCAGAGGTGACAAACACCGGGGTCACGTTCTTTATTATTTTCCTCTACACCAAGTTCTTCGATTGGTGGTGGGAGAGCATGCCCAAGTATCTTTTTTTCCTGGTACTGGGTCTGGTTGCAGTTTTGTTCCTGTTGGTGCTCAAACGGCTGCGAGCCACTAATTACAAACTTCTACGGGGGGAGCAGGCATGAAAAAATGGACTCTAACCCTGGTTGCCGGTGTTTTCCTGATCCTTGCTGTCAATGCAGTCGCATTGCTGGGGGCAGCTTATAACCGCAGCGATGAACCCGAGAGCACATTGCTGATGTCACAACGGGAATTAATCCATCATCGCCTGCGCGGCGACAAAGATAATAGCGGCATTAATCTGGCTATGAAATGGCGTGTTGAAAGCGAAAAGTCATCACGGGAAAGTGATAACGACTTGAGGTATTCCAGTGGTCACTGGGGTTCGCCTTCATGGCTGAATAAAGACAAATTGATCGAACTGGGCTTTGATGTGGAAAAATTTACCCGCAAGCTGGAAAACGAAAACAGGATCAAGGATATTCTTCCCAGAGAAGCACTTATCGTCATGGAGCTGAACGGCAAGGCATATCAACAGGAACTAAAAATTGCCAGAGACTTTGTTAAAAAATCCAGGGAACTCCTTGCCAAAAATCCTCGTAGTGAAAAGTATATAGAGCGAGCTCGGTGGGCAGAGCTATACATTAAAGAAGAGGAGCAGCAGAACACCAGGCTTTTCGCCATAGATGCCAGTACTGACCTGAATAAACTTCGTACGGTTTATCCAAACCGTAGCCATTACGCTATTGTTAAAGGGCTGATTTATCCCAGCATCAGATCATATGAAAATAAAATTCTGATTGACGGGAATATCAGGGATGTACATGCAGAGCAGATCAATGTGCCATTCAACTTCCGAAGGGTTTTTGACACGACTGACACTTATGAAGTGAAAGTTGCTTTTGGAAAACGACTGGAGCCATGGATCATAGCAGCATCGAAAAGCCAGGTTACCAAATAATTCGTGAATCCTGTTTTCCATTGACCCTGCTGGGAGTTTAGTTGACGCAATTTATTAAAGGTTCAGCATGGCGACATATTTTATTACTGGGCATCGTAATCGGCTCGCTTGCAATTGCCATCTCTCTGCAACCAGTTGCCCAGGATCCTGGCTACCATTATTTTGCTGATAGCCGTGGATTATTCGACATACCCAATTTTCTAAATGTCCTGTCCAATATTCCATTCCTGCTCGTCGGCCTGGCAGGGGCTAATTTTTGTTATAGAAATAAAATGTCAGGCTACTGGCCAGCCTGGCTAATATTTTTTTCAGGTGTAGCAGCTGTCAGCATGGGCTCTGGCTACTATCATTGGAAACCCGATAATTTGTCGCTGCTATGGGACAGGTTGCCCATGACTCTTGCTTTTATGGGTTTATTTGTTGCACTCCTGACAGAGTATGTGGCTATACGGCTGGGTAGAGCTCTTTTGCTGCCAGTATTGTTATTGGGATTGTCCAGCGTACTTTACTGGTACTGGTTTGATGATTTGAGACTGTACTTCTGGATACAATTGATCCCACTACTGACAGTGCCGGTTGTTATGGTTTTGTATCGCCCCAGATACTCGCACCAATGGATGTTGCTGGGTGGTCTTGGATGCTACATCCTGGCTAAAGTGACAGAAATTTATGACCGGGAGATTTTTGTTGTTACCCAGCAATTGGTTGGCGGACATCCGATCAAACACCTCCTGGCAGCTTTGGGCTGTTTCACTGTACTGTTGATGCTCAAAAAGAGGGTGGCGCTTAAATAAATTGCTATTGAGATTTACATAAATCAGTACATCAAAAATTTTAACGAAAATTGTTCACAGGACTCAAACCCCCTCCGGCTCCCCCTTGACAGGGGGAGAGACAAGCGCGCTCCTCCCCTGTTAAGGGGAGGCTGGGAGGGGTTTAGTAGTGTCATGATTTATGAAAAAATCAATAATAAAGTTTGTCTTTATTTTCACAGACCTTGGTGTTATTCACAGGTGAAACATAAGAAGGGTAGGTTTTGATTTTCCGCTCGACACCTTTGGGTGTTTTTTCGCTAAGGGAAACTTCGCATTGATTATTACTGGTGACCACATTTAAGCTGTATTCATTACCTTTTGTGGCATAAAAAGTGCCTACTCGGTTGCATGTCCTCTTCCCATCGGTTCTGGTGATATCAAAAAATATATCCTGGTTTCCATCAATGTCACCGGTAAAATCGGCTGTGGCAGTTTCAGGCAGCACATCGGCACCAAGCACTCCGCAACCTTTTTTATCTTTTACTGCCAGGCGGACTTTCCCGGCATCCCATTGGTCCGAAATTATCGGAAACGTAATTGCCGTGAAGGTGCCGGCCTCGCGTACTACAGCAGGCGGCGCGGAGGTTGTACATCCAGCCAATGCTAAAATGAAGAGCGGAAGTATGAAAATTTTATTCTGCATATCAATAATCTCCTGAAAATTGGACATTCACGAATGATAAGAAGCGTAAGCCATGTATCATTTTTTTGCAACGCAACAAGATGCAATCCGCCAGGACTGAGCAAGTTGAAAGAATCAGAGATTGCCGTTTGCTTTGCGATGCTCCACAATACCACTCTAATTCATGTCTGAGTCTATTCCATGTTGACAAATAATATGTTTTCTACAAAATTCGCCTCCTGCTTAAGTTTTTTTGTTTTTACTGTTTTTTGTTACATGAGCCCTGCTTATGCTGCCGAACCCTCCCTGGCACCAATATTGCGCATTGATCCGGGTGAACATACCGCGACGATCAAGCGTATTGCGGCCGACGATTTGAGACGCTACCTGGTAACTGCATCAGATGACAAAACTGCACGAGTGTGGAGCCTGGCGGATGGAAGGCTGCTCAACATCCTGCGTGTACCGATAGGAAATGGGAATGAAGGAAAACTTTATGCAGTTGCAATCTCACCCAGTGGGCAGACAATAGCCGTCGGAGGGTATACGCAATTTAGCAATGGCTCTGCTACACCGGCCAGCGATGGGCATACAATCTACCTGTTTGATCGTACCAGCGGCCAACTGTTGCGCCGGATTACAGGCTTGCCAGCACAGGTTCGGCATATCACTTTTTCTACCAATAGCCAGACACTGGCGGTGACGATGAGCGAGCATGGCCTGCGCCTGTACTCTATCGTTTCAGGCCAATTGCTCGCCGAAGATCGGGATTATCAATCGGGCAGTTACTCTGTGCACTTCAACCCGGTTACCGCAAATGATGATCAACAATTAATTACTACCAGTCTGGACGGCTTCCTGCGACTTTATCGCTTGAGCGGCAATAAACTATCTTTGCTCGCCAAGCGAGCTGCGCCTGATGGAAAGCAACCCCATGCTGCCCGCTTTTCACCCAATGGCAAGCTTATCGCAGTGGGATTTATCGATACTCCAGCCGTTAATGTATTAAATTCCAGCGACCTGCGTCTGGATAATGCTCCAGATACAACGGGGGTAAATGCAAATTTGTTCAGTATCGAATGGTCACCGCAGGGCGACTATCTGTATGCGGGCGGGCAGGCTGACAAGCAATTTGAGGGCCGTACCGAATCTTATATCCGCCGCTGGAAAACCTATGGCAAAGAATTACCACAGGACTGGTCGATTGCAACCAGTCAAACGATTACAGGGTTAATTGCGCTCCATGGCGGGCAAATTATATATAGCAGCACACAACCTTCCTGGGGCATGCTTAACGCCCAGGGTCAGATAAAGCTTTTGCATGCCCCTGTCATAGCAGATTTTCGCGGGAATCGAGAAAAATTCGGTTTATCAACGGATGGTGCTCAAGTCAGTTTTGCCTATGAAGCTTATGGTAAATCTACAACCATTTTTGATAGTCAACTACGTACCTTTGCTACTGAGAAAATTCTGAATGCTCCCGTGATCTCATCTCCAGGTCTGGAAGTCACTGACTGGCAGAATTCAGCAACCCCAAAGTTCAATGGCATGTTGCTCAAGCTTGAGGCAAACGAAGTATCACGCAGCCTTGCAATGTTGCCTCAGGGCGCAGGCTTTGCGCTGGGAACTGAAGGGTGGCTGCGCCTGTATGACCGCAGTGGCAAACAGCGCTGGCAACAGGTTGCTCCGGGTGCAGTGTGGGCGGTAAACGCGTCTCTGGACGGGCGCTGGATAGTGGCTGCCTATGGCGATGGTACCCTGCGCTGGCATCGTACTAGTGATGGTGCAGAACAATTGGCATTCTTCCCCCATTCAGATAAAAGGCGCTGGGTAATGTGGACGCCTTCCGGATATTACGATGCATCACCAGGTGCAGAAAACCTGATTGGCTGGCATGTAAATAACGGCAAGAATCATGCAGCCGATTTCTTCCCTGCTTCGCGCTTCCGCGATCGTTTTAATCGCACGGACGTGTTGAGCCAGATACTTAATACTCAAGATGAAACAGAAGCTCTCAAACTTGCAAATAACGTGTCTGGTCGCAGTACACAGACGGTTTCGATTGCTACAGTACTCCCCCCAGTGGTCAGTATTATTACCCCTGCAACAGATACAGCGGTGAAAACAACCCGTGTAAAAATTCAATACGGCGTGAGGACACTGGCTGATGCACCCGTGACCGGGTTTAGAGTAAGGGTGAACGGCCTGCCGCAAAGTGCAGCACGGGCATTGAAGCTGAGCGAGGCAGCCGCAAACGACCTGCGTGAAATTGAAGTCAATATACCCGAGCAAGATAGCGAGATTACCCTGTTTGCAGTAAACAAGAATGGTGTATCTAGCCCTGCAACATTGCGGCTGACCTGGGATGGAACAAAGTCTGCACCTTCTGCGGCTGAAGCACTATTCAAGCCCAAGCTATATATCCTGGCGGTAGGTGTATCAAAATACAGAAATCCCGACTTCAATCTCGGCCTGGCTGCTAAGGATGCAAAGGATTTTGCTGCAGTTTTCCAAAAGCAAAAAGGGAAATTGTATGGCGATGTTGTTGTTAAGCTAATCACCGATGAAAAGGCGACCCGTGATGAGGTCGTGGATGGCCTCGATTGGCTCAAACAACAAGTGACAGCACGTGACGTGGGAATTATGTTCCTGGCCGGGCATGGCATGAATGACAATACGGGTAGTTACTATTTCCTTCCGCACAACGCCGACCCGGACAAATTGCTGCGCACTGGCGTAGCACAAAATGACATCAAGGTAACGCTCAATACGCTGGCCGGGAAAGCCATGTTCTTTGTGGATAGCTGCCACTCCGGCAACGCCTTGGGCAGCTCCAAAACCCGCGCTATCAGCGGCAGTACGGATGCTATCGTGAACGAGCTGGCATCGGCAGAAAATGGTGTGATCGTGTTTTCCTCCTCAACCGGAAAGCAGCTTTCGCAGGAAAATCCAGCATGGGGCAATGGCGCCTTCACCAAGGCCGTGGTTGAAGGCTTAAACGGCAAGGCGGATTTTACCAGGAACGGAAAAATCACCCACAAGGGACTGGATTATTATGTGACTGAACGGGTTAAGGAGTTGACCAAAGGACAGCAGTCACCCGTCAGCATTTCACCCAGCGGTGTAACGGATTTCCCGATAGCGGTGGTGGGGAAGTAGCCTCTTAAAAAATACCCAAGAAGAAAAACAGCGTTTAAGAATGGAGTAATACGGCAGCCGTACCACTCCTTTAGTCGATGAGACTATTTCAAAGTATCAATAAATTTCTTCATTGAAACTTTCAATGCAGGGAAATTCGGGTTGTACATCAAGCGTCTCATTGTGCCTTTGCCCAGGTTTTCTTTGGTCAGCTCGCCTTGAAAATCTTCCTTGGGATTACTGGAACATGCATCATATTTTGCCCTTTCATCCGAGTAGTAATGATTGCAGTTTGAATAAACCCCGGCAAGCCCGTAATGTGTATCTTCTGCAGGCAAAGCGATAGCCGTATGCGCTGAGCTCAAGACTTTCTGTTCAGGTACGACGCTGTTAACCAGCTCAAGTTTGTCTGCAGGAAAACCGACAGGGGATTTTTTGACATCGGTGCTATACAGAACCATTCTGCTTAAAGGATGCTTTGATTTCGCCATAAATTCTATTGTCGCGGGCGTATTGACTGTGGTGTCATCCTGGCTGACCGCAGTAAACACAGGGATGCTCAGCTCCTGCTCCAGCATGCGTGAATTCACCTGTTGGGTCAGGTAATATATTTGTGCTGCGGCATTTTTTGGGAAAGATTCGTATTTGTAATAGTCCTTGTCAGGCAGCACATCCAGCCACTTGGCCGACTCCGATGCCCAGCTATAGATCTTGTGCAGGTTTGCCAGTGCCGCAAGGGCGGTTACCTTGACTGCAGGAGAGAACAGGAACAGGCCGCGTACACGCTTGTCGGTCTGGCTTTGATAAATGCTCAATGCGCCACCGGTAGAAAATCCGGCCAGATAAACTTCATCAACTTCCGCCGCAAGTTTGTCTGTGCCATAGGCTTCAGCCTTAACCCAATCCTGCCAGCTTACGTCAAGCAGATCACCGGGCTGCGTACCATGCCCTGGCAACAATATTGCCATGACACGGAAGCAGTTTTCCTGAAAAAAAGTTGCAAGATGTCGCATAAAATAAGGCGAATCAGTCAATCCGTGAGTGAGTAAAACACCGCGGCGATAGGGCTTGCCATTGCCAGCCGGACAACTGGCTGCAGGCTTTAGCTCAAAAGGCGCATTACCTTCAATAATTTTGTCCTTATCTGCTGTGCCAGCAGAAGCACGAGTTTTAGCGATCATTTCACGACTGCGCGTCACATATTCAGAAAACCCCAATTGCTCACTATTGAACTGAGTGTTGAGACCAGATACCTGGTGCCGGCTCTCAAGAGGCAACGATCCTGCACTAGCTTGCGTTATAAGTAACAGTGATGTGACAAATATACTGTAAATATGCTTCATGAATACTCCTTATGATTTAACCCTGAAATCTGATGCGCCTGATTTTAAATATCCTGCTCTATATACCCATGGATTTTTCAACTTTCTGCGACTGGGAATTTAAAATATCTTCAAACTGACCCGCTATCCAGCGCTTCTCTGCTTCCCAGTAGTCGGGGCGTTTTTTCTCTGACGCTACCGCATTGGCAGCAAGGGTCAGCAATATTGCCTGTTGCTTCTGCGTGCCATACTGGTCTAGAGGCATGCCTGCATAGTCGATGATGGTATCCAGTGGGTTACCCCTGATATCAGTCTGGAATGGTTCATAGAATAACCTGTCACTGCTGGTGAAATTTCGCACTGTCTTTCCATCATATTTATCAATTACGGTAATGCTTTTGGTCGGGCGGTACACCACTGCAAAGAGGGTATATCCTTTTTTGTTGGCGGTATCTATGCTTGCGAGGAAGTAATTTGAGGAGTCGGCTACACCGTACCGCTGCAATACTTTCTGAAAATACTCCGAAGCATGTTTCATGCGACGG
>Ga0315281_10008545_pt1 | contig 14312 bp, 12 predicted proteins | sample YL17G07_0_MG_FD_204540 | JGI IMG/M metagenome (GOLD analysis project Ga0315281, IMG submission 204540) | Sediment microbial communities from Yellowstone Lake, YNP, Wyoming, USA - YL17G07_0 | ecosystem: Environmental > Aquatic > Freshwater > Lake > Sediment | place: USA: Wyoming | collected...
GTCTTCGAGGCCGGCGGCACGACCGAGGCGCTCGACCTCGCGATCCTGGCCGTTCGCCCCGGCGGCGTCGTCGGCGTCATCGGGATCATGGAGGAGGATCTCACGCCCGTGAACCTCCACGCCGCCCGGCGCAAGGAGCTCGTGATCCTGAACGTCCGCCGGTCGAACGGGGAGCTTCATGAGGCCATCCGGCTGGCGGCGTCCGGGCGGGCGAACCTGCGCCCCATGGTCACGCACCGCGGCGGCCTCGCCGACGCGGCCCGGCTCTTCCGGCTGGCGGCGGGCCGCTCCGGCGGAGTCGTCAAGGCAATCATAGAACCGTAGGGAGATCATGCCTGCCGACGACCCGATTCCGTCGCGGTACCGGCGCATCGCGCGCGGGTTCGGCGAGACCTTCTGGGACCCTGCGGCGAACCTGCTCCGAGATCCCGCGCGGCCGGGGAAGCACCTGACGCGGGACTCGCTCTACTTCGCCCGGGTCCTCCTGGACCTCCGGGACGAGGCGCAAGTGGCGCGGGCGGCGGGAATCATCGGGGCCGTCCTCGCGACCCAGGTCACGCGGGAGGGGAGCGAAGTCCGGGGCAACTTCCCGTGGGGGGCCGAGGACGGCGAAGCCGGGACCTGGGACCCCAACTGGGCCTGCTTCAACGCGGCGACCCTGATCGAGCTCCTGGTCTGGCACAGCGCCCGGCTTTCCCCGGGGACCATCACCGCGATGGAGCGGGCGCTGGCGCTGTGCGCCGGGCATGACCAGGCCCGCTGGGTCTCGCCCGCCTACACGAACATCGCGCTCCTCTCCGCCCTCTCCCTCGCGGGGGCGGGGGAACAGCTCCGGGACCGCGGGCTCGGGGAGGCAGGACGGCGGAAGCTCCGGGAAGTTGACGCGTGCGTCGCGGCGACGGGCGCGTTCGACGAGTACAACTCCCCGACGTACTCGGCCGTGAACCTGCGGGCGCTGGCCGGGATCCTGGCGTTCGTCAAAGACGGCGAGTGCGTCGCGGTCGCGGAGAAGCTCCGGCGGTTCCAGTGGGAGGAGATCCTGGACCGCGTCCATCTGCCTTCCGGCCAGCTCGCGGGGCCGCACGGCCGCGCGTACGGCCGGGACATGCTCCGGGACACCCGCGGCCACGTGAAGTGGTACCTTTACCGCGCGCTCGGCGAGGCCTTCCGGGTCGGGGTCGAGGCTGCGGCCACGGCGTCGGACCTGTTCCCCGGGCTCATGATCCTCGACCCCGACTGCCCCGAGGACCTCAAGGATTCCTGGGGGAAGCGCAGGTTCCCGCGCAGCGTCTGGATGGTCGTGGACTCGTGCTCGCGGTCGGTGCCGCTTCCTGCGGCGCGCCGGTTCCCGCCGCTCTGGCGGTCCCGCGCGGGACGGGAGGCGTGGAAGGAGCTGGTCGCGAGCAAGGGCGCGCCGGGGACGACCGGGTTCCGGGGCCAGGTCCAGACCGTGACCACGCACCTCGCCGCGACGTACTGCCTCGGCAGCGCGAGCGCGGAGGCGATGGGCGACCAGGCCCAGCCCCTGATCGCGCACTGGGCGCAGGAGGAACGGGCCGACCGGGCGAACTGGTTCACCGCCATGGGCCTGCGCGAGAAGGACGGAAAGCTGGAAAGGTTTCCGGGGGCGGTCCTGTGCTGTGCCCAGCACGGGGGCCGGGTCCTCGGGATCATGCGGTTCGGCGCGGACCCCGAGGACCGGTCCGCCCCGGTGGCGGCGCGGGCGGTCCTCGCCTTCCAGGTCAACGCGGACGCGCAGGCCGAAGTCGTGGCGCATGGGGGGGTCCGCGGCCTGCCCCCGGTCGCCGACGCAGCCGTGGACGAGGCCGTGCCCCTGCACCGCGGCGTCGTCTTCCGGTCGAACGGCGTGCTCTGCGGCGCGCGGGTCCTGCAGGCCCGGGTGCCCGGAGCGAAGGTTTCCTCGTTGATCCGCGACCTCGCGGCCCCGGGGGCGGGCCCTGAAGGCGAGACCGGCGCGCACCTGATCCTGGAGCCGGTCGCCCTGGCGCTCGGCCAGGAGGCCTACGTCGCCTTCGCGGTCGAGGTCTGCGAGGAGACGAGGAGCGGCGGGTTGGGCGGGCTGGCGGGCCGCCTGCTCGCGGCGAAAGTGGATCCCGAAAGGACCGGGGACGGCCGGGTCCGGCTCACGTGGGGCGCCCACCTCGGCCTCGACGCCTCGACGAAAGTCCTCGATATCAAGGGCTGGCTCGACCCCGAGGGGGAGGTGCGGGCGTGAGCGCGGACGAACACGTGATCGAACCGGAGAGACGGACTCCCGTCGTCAAGCGCGTGGACGTGCTCGTGGCGGGCGGCGGCCCGGCGGGATTCGCGGCGGCGGTCTGGGCGGCGCGCACGGGGGCGAAGACCCTGGTCATCGAGTCGGCGGGCGCCGTCGGCGGGATGGCGACGACGGGGATGATGAGCCACTGGACGGGCGCGACGCGGGGCGGGTTCTACGACGAGATCCTGGCCCGGAGCGCGGACGAGGTGCCCGGCGTCTGGCGATCCGTCATCAACACCGAGCGGCTCAAGGGCGTCATGCTCGACATGCTCGCGGAGGCGGGGGCTGGAGTCCGGCTTCACACGCTCGCGTGCGAGCCGATCGTCGAAGAAGGCGCCGTGACGGGCGTGATCACGGAGAGCAAGTCCGGGCGGGAGGCATTCCGGGCGGCCGTGGTCGTGGACGCCTCCGGCGACGGCGACATCGCGGCCCGGGCGGGGGTGCCGTGCCGGAAAGGGCGCGAGTCCGACGGCGCCATGCAGCCGCTGACGCTCATGTTCCGGGTGGGAGGCGTCGACACGGATCGCGCGGTCTTCCTCGGCGGATTCGAGGACGACTTCGAGACGCCGCAGGGAAGCCTGCAGGCGCTCGCCCGCCGGCACCTGCCCTCCCCGGCGGGCCACGTCCTCCTCTACAGGTCGAGCCTGCCCGGGGTCGTGACCTGCAACATGACGAACGCCACGGGCCTCGACGGCACGAAGGCCGACGACCTCACGACGGCCGAGCGCGTCTGCCGGTCCCAGATGGGGCCCATCGTCGGGTTCCTGCGCCGGTTCGTGCCCGGGCACGAGCGGTGCTACCTGCTCGAGGCGGGGGCCGCGGTCGGCGTCCGGGAGACCCGGCACATCGAGTGCGAGTATGCGCTGACCGACCGGGACATCCTGGAGGCGCGCGTCTTCGACGACTGGGTCGTCACGCGGGCCCATTTCAACTTCGACGTCCACCACCTCGCGGCGGCCGGGCTGGACCCGACCGGGGTCCAGAAGGCGTTCCCGCAGGAGCGGGGGTACACTATCCCGTACCGATGCCTCGTGCCGAAAGGGATCGAAGGGCTCCTGATGGCGGGCCGGTCGATCGGGGGAACGCACATGGCCCACTCCAACTTCCGCGTGATGCCGATCTGCGCCAACATCGGGCAGGCGGCGGGAATCGCGGCCGCGCTGGCGGTGAAGGCACGCGTTGCCCCCCGCCGGGTCCCCGCGTCCGGGATCCAGTCCGTCCTGCGCGCCCACGGGGTCGAGCCGTGAAGATCCACGATCTCGAGACGCCGTGCGCCCTCGTGGACCTCGACCGGATGGAGGCGAACATTCGTTCCCTCCAGGCGTACCTGGCGCAGCACGGGATCGCGAACCGGCCGCACATGAAGACGCACAAGGTTCCCGAGATCGCGATGATGCAGATGAAGGCCGGGGCGATCGGCACGACCTGCCAGAAGCTCGGCGAGGCCGAGGTCATGGCCGACGGCGGGCTCGAGGACATCTTCCTGCCGTACAACCTGCTCGGCGAGCTCAAGCTCGCCCGGCTCGTCCGGCTCGCGCGGCGGGTGAAGATGAGCGTGACCGCGGACTCGGAGGCGACCGTGGCGGGTCTCTCGGAGGCTTTTGGCGGGGCGGGGCTCGTCCTCCCGGTCCTGGTCGAGTTCGACACCGGGATCGGGCGGTGCGGGGTCCAGACGCCGGAGGAGGCGCGGGCCCTCGCGCGCCGGATCGGGCGGTCCAAGGGACTCAAGTTCGCCGGGCTCATGACCTACCCGCACAACGAGAGGACTGATCCATTCGTCGAGGAGACCCGGGCCCTGCTGGCCAGGGACGGGATTCCGGCCGGGGGAGTGAGCCTCGGCGGCACCTCGGGGATGAACCGGGCGCACACGCGCAAGGGCGTGACCGAGTACCGGGCGGGGATGTACGTCTTCGGCGACCGGTCGTCCATCACGGCGGGGGCGACGACTCTCGAAGAGAGCGCGCTCACGATCCTGACGACCGTGGTCTCCCGGCCCACGCCCGACCGGGTGATCCTGGACGCGGGGAGCAAGACGCTCTCGTCCGACCTGCTCGGGCTCGAGGGACACGGGTTCGTCCTCGAGTACCCGGAGGCCAGGATCGAGAAGCTGACGGAGGAGCACGGCCACGGCGACTTCGGGCCGTGCGCGCGGAAGCCCGCCATCGGGGAGCGCGTGCGGGTCGTTCCCAACCACTGCTGTCAGATCGCGAACCTGCTGGGGAAGCTCTACGGGGTGCGGGGAGAGGAAGTCAGGATCGTCTGGCCGGTCGCGGCCCGCGGGACGGTGTATTAGGAAGCGCCGTTATCGGCGCCCGTGTCGAAGGCCTCCCGCCTAGCTGATCACCTTCGACGAGGCATCGTCATCGATGCCCGTGGTCCCGCCTCCAGGCCTTGATCCGGCGCGCCGCCGCCACCCGGCTGCCCCGCTTCGACGCCGCGTTCCTGGCCGCCGTTCTCGCGGTCCCGGCCTGGATCTCGCTCTCGACAACGTGTTCGACAACCCGGTCCAGACGTGTAAGCGCTCGCGGCGCGACCAGCGCTGCCGATGCGCGGCGCGGAGTTTCGCCGTCCGGCGAAACTCCGACGGTTGCCGCTTCGGCAACCGCGCGGACCTGACCGATATGGCGGCCGATGGACCAGGCGACCCAGGCTTCGGCCAGCAGGGAGACCTTTTCCGACCACCCCGCGCCGGTCTCCCCGTCACCTCCGCCTCCGAACCCGCCGAGGAGAACCCCGAAGCTCTCGAAGGTCTCGCGCAGTCCCGGCACCGCGCCGACCACGCCGGCCAGCACGAGGAGGACGAGGATGACGCGCAGGTTCACGACGAAACCGATGCTGAAGTACCGGTCGAAGAGCCCGTGCCCTTCCGGTCCCCCGTTCCGGCGCCAGGCCCAGACGACGCCCGCGACCGTGATCAGGAACAGCAGGAGGACGGAGGAGACCGAGTGCTGGGTGGCCACGGAAGACGACAGGGCCATGAGAATCATCCAGACCATGAGGTACCAGAACCGGTCCTTCTCGGTAAGGCCTTCGCGGGCAAGCTGTTCCTTGAGCGGCTGGACCCTGAGGAAGTACACGGTGGTCTATCTTATCAGGGTCCCGATCCGGGTGGTATAAGATAGGACTTAGAACTTCGAGGAGGAGCACCATGATTCGATCGAGAGCATCCCTGCTGGCTGTCTTTGTCGTCCTGTTCGCCGCCCGGATGGCCATGGCCGAGCCCGCGACGCCGGCGGTGCCCGGCGGGGGGAATCCCAACACGGACAACCCCAACGCCGCGACGCCGGCGGTGCCCGGCGGCGGGAACGACAAGGACAAGAATACCCCGGACGCGCACACGACGCCGTCGGGGACAACGACGGCCCAGCCCGGCGGCGGGAATCCGAACAACGACAACCCGAACGCGGCGACGCCGGCCAACCAGGGCACGCCGGCTCCCGCCCCCGCCGCGAACGCCGGCTCCGCTCCGGCGGCTGGCGGCGGCGGGGCCCCCGTAACGCCTGCTCCAGTTCGGAGGCCTTCGGCGGGAAGTCGTCCGCCCGTCGCGACCACGACCGCGGGCCCGACCCCGCAGGCCCCGGCCGACCTGCCTCCGCCCCAGCCCGGGTACGTGCCGCCCCAGCCCGTGCCGTACTACCAGCAGACCCCGGTCTACCCGCCGCTCCAGGGCGTGAATGAGCCGGGTGTCCCTTCAGGCCCGCCGCCGCCGTGCCTTGCGATCCAGAGCACCGCGGGCGCGATGGGGGGGAAGTGGCTGTTGGTGCCCGTGCCCATCGAGGACGCCATCCTCGTCATCGACTTGAAGCGCAATGCCCTGATCACGCGGATCGTGGTGGGGCCGGGACCGGTCGCCGTCGCGGTCGCGCCGAACGGCAAGACCGCCTACGTGGCCTGTTACCACGCGGCGTCCGTCGCCGTGGTGTCGCTGACGGACCTCAAGGTGACCGACACGATCCGGACGGGGCGCAACCCCTCCGCGCTCGCGGTCAGCTCGAACGGGAAGGAAGTCTACGTCGCCGACTCCGGGGACAACACGCTCAGCATCATCGACGTCGGGTTCCGGCGCGTGCTTGCCGTCGTGCCGGTCGGACCAATGCCGCAGGATGTCGTGCTCTCGCCCGACGGGAAGACGATCTTCGTCTCGAACGCGGGCGACCAGTCGGTCAGCGTGGTGGACGCCGCGGCGCGGATGGTCGGCACCGTCATCCGCGGACGGTGACCGGGAGCCCAAGGCGGACTCCTTGGGCGGCTTCCTCGTCCGCGAGGCCGTCGCGGCGGACGCCACGGCCGTCAACGCGATCTACAACCACTACGTCCTGACCTCGACCTGCACCTACCAGACCGAGCCGTCGGGGCTGGAGGAGACCCGGGCACAGATGGCGTCGCACGGTCCATCGCATCCCATGATCGTGGCGGAGCAGGCCGGCGAGGTCGTGGGCTGGGCCTCGCTTTCCCCCTTCCACGGGCGCGAGGCGTACTCGCGGACGGTCGAGAACTCCGTCTACGTGCACCATGCGCACCAGCGTCAGGGGATCGGGTCGGCGCTCCTGGCCCGGCTGATCTCGCTTGGAAGCGCGGCCGGGCACCGCGTGATCGTCGCGCGCATCGATGCGGCGTCAGCCGACAGCATCGCCCTCCACGCGAAGCACGGGTTCGAGCGCGCGGGGGAACTCCGCCAGGTCGGGTACAAGTTCGGCCGCTGGCTCGACGTGATCTTGATGCAGCGGCTCCTGCGGGAGGGCGCGTGAGGTACCGGCGTCCGGGGCGGACGGGACTCGAGCTGTCGGTCCTGGGACTGGGAGGCCACGAGTTCCTGCCGGACGGCCGGTCCCGCGGGTTCAACGAGGACTACCGTCGGGCGACGACGGCGGGCGTGATCCTGCCCGGGTTCGGGGGGACAAGGCGCCGGGCCGTGGTCGCGGCCGCGCACGCGGCCGGCATCACTTTCTTCGACGCCACGATCGATTCCGAGAAGGAGGCCCTCGGGCGGAACCTGCGGGAGCTTGCATCCCCGCGCGAGGTCGCGATCCAGACCCGCCCCGAGGACATGGTCTACACGAACAACCCCGGCGACGAGAACAACTGGCGGATGGCGGATCCCGGGCTCCTGCGCGCGGAGGTGCAGCGGCTCCTGGGCGTCCTCGGCAGGCCGCGCGCGGACTTCCTGAACCTGGGGTTCATGGGCGCGGCGGTCGAGCATGACCCCGGCTACCTCGGCAAGATCGCGCGCAACGTCCGCTTGCTCAAGGACGACGGGCTGATCCGGTTCGCGTGCGCGGACACCTTCTCCGGCGAGTGGCTCTACGAGCGTCAGATCGCCACCGGGGCGTTCGAAGGGATCTTCATCAACTTCAACATCGCCGACGAGGGGCCCGCGCGCCGGATCCTGCCGCTGGCCGCCGGGCTCGGGCTCTCGGTCCACTGCCGGGAGACGTTCATCAAGGGTGTGCTCTTCCGGATGGGGGAGGAGGCCGGGGTGACCGACCGCGCCCGGCTGGCGCAGGCGGCGCTCAGGTGGGTCCTGGCCAATCCCCACGTGACGACCGTGGTCGTCGGTGCACACGACGCGGGAGAGCTGGAGGCGGCGGTCGCGGCAGCGGAGCGGCCGGAGCTCTCGGACGAGGACCTCGCGCTCCTTGACCGCGTGCGGGCCACACGGTCGTTCCGCGAGGTTCACGCGGAGAAACTGAAGGCGTTCGGCCCGCGCTGACCGGGCGCGGGCCGGTTGCGGCCCGGGCGGCAGGCCGGTTGCGGCCCGATTGCGGGCCGCGGTGGAACCGTCGCATAATCAGGTGTGGCCATGAGGGGAAAGGGGAACGCGCGCGCGGGGTCGCTGGCGAGGTACTGCCGGGCGGTCGTCGCCCGGGGCGCGGTGGAAGCGAAGGTCATCCGTCCCGCCACCGTCGTCTGCGCCCCCTGGGTTCGGCTCAAGTGCCAGTTCGGGTGCGGCGGCTGGGGCCGGTGCCTGGCCTGTCCGCCGCGCACGCCGACGCCGGAGGAGACGCGGAAGGTCCTCGACTGCTACCGGCGGGCGATCCTCGTCCACTCGCGGAAGCAGTGGCAGGGCGTGAAGGCGCTCGTCGTGTGGCTCGAGAAGACGCTCTTCCTCGACGGCCACTACAAGGCCTTCGCCCTGGGGTCGGGTCCCTGCAATCTCTGCGAGAACTGCAACCTCAAGTTCTGCAAGCATCCGGACCAGGCGCGGCCCTCGCTCGAGGGATGCGGCGTGGACGTCTACGCGACGGCAAGGCGCAACGGGTTCCCGATCGAGGTCGTGCGGACGCATGACGACCAGCCCAACTACTACGGGCTGGTCCTCGTTGACTGACCGGGGGCCCGGCGTGGACCCCCGGGACGTGACCGGCTCTGCGTCTCCGGCCGAAGACGCCAACCGGCGCCGCCATCCCCGCCGCCCGGTCCGGATCGCGGGGACGGCCTGGATCGTTACCCGGGTGGTGGCGCCTCCTTTCAAGATCGAGGCCACCGACGTCGGGCCGGGCGGAATGATGCTCCACGGGACTTCGGGCGCCTTCGTCGAGCTCGAGCCCGGCGACGAGTTTCTGATCGGTTTCCCGATCGAGCACTCGAAGGACCGGGTGAGCATTCGGGGGGCGCTGGCGTGGAAGCGGGCGGGGCTCATGACCCTGCTCGGGGACTGGTCATTCGGCATCCAGTTCCACGACACCGCGGAGTCCGATATCCGCAAGCTCCTCGAGGTCGCCGAACTGCAACGGGACAAGCCGTCCGGCCCCTGACCGTGAAGCTGTTCGGCCGCCCGCTGACTCCCAGGGCGCTCGCGGCACTGAACGATTTTGGGGTGCAGGCCTACCGGTTCTTCGGCGTCCACCTGTCCCTGCTGGCTCCCGGCGTCCCGCCCGCCCGGAGTCCGTGGGACTACGCCCGGGTGCCGCTCTGCGAGCTCATCCGCAAGCGGCCGGAGATGGTGCTCAAGTGCGATGCCTCGGAGCGCGCACTCGTCCGGCGCGCGTCTGGCGGCTCGGCGGTCGCGCGTTGCCACGCGGGGCTCTGCCACCTCGCGATTCCCCTGCGCCGGCGCGGGAAGCTCGGGGGCCACCTCGTGTTCTCGCCGTTCCGGCGGCCAGGCGACCGGCCGGCGGGGCTCGTGGACTCCATCTTCGCGTCGGCGTGGCCCGGCGAGCCGGGGCAGGGCTTCCTGCAGGGGCCGAACCGGCGGGACGCCAACCCGTCGCGCGCGGAAACCGCCCGGATCGCAGGGCAGGTGGCAGTGATGGACGGCGGCCGCGTCGTTGCGCTCCGGAGATTCTCGAAGGGGTTCCAGGAGGCCTTTCTGTCGGCCGTAGCGGACGGGTTCCCGCCGGGGTTCGCCGGCCACATGGCTCCGGTCCGGTCGGGCCGGGGCGGCGAGGTATGGCTCTCGTTCTTCTGGACCATGTTCGTCGCCGACCCCGCCGTGGACCTGGCCACCCTGCGCAGCTGGCCGGTCGTGCGCATGTGTGCCGAACTGGTCTACGCGGCTAACGGGCCTTGTGAAGTCCTGACGCTCCGCCGGACGATTCCGGTGCCGCAGGGCTGGGTCGTGCTCCTGCCCGCGGGCGACCGGCACATGATCGCGGCTCCGTCCGGCCGGCCGCCCCTGCGCGTGTTCTTCGTCTCCAGCCTTCGTCTCGACCGTCTGCGGTTCACTCCGGTCGCGGCCCGGCACCGCATGTACGGCCTGTTGAGCGACCTCGCTCGCGATACCGCGCACCGGCCGGAATACGCGTTTGAGGACGAAGCCAGGCGCAAGGGGCTGGACCTGCTGCTGGAGCTCGACCGGCTGGCCGACCGTCCGGCAGTTCGCCGCGGCCGCCCGCCGTCCATCGCCCTCAACGAGGCGGTCGAGCGGGCCCGCCAGCACCTCAAGACCCGGCTGGACCGGGCAGTCTCGCTGGGCGAGCTCGCGCAGGCCGCGGGGATCAGCCGGCACACGCTCGAGCACCGGTTCAGGGCGGAACTGGGCACCTCGCCGATCGCGTTCCACCGGGCGTTGCGGATCGGCGAGGCGCGGCGGCTTCTGGCGACGACGCGCCTATCCGTGACCGCGATCGCCCTGCGGCTGGGGTTTCCGAATCCCGCGCACTTCGGCCACGTGTTCGCGGGGGCGACCGGGCGGTCCCCCCGTCGCTACCGCAAAGAGGCCATTTCCGGCAAGAACTGACCAGTCGGCGGCAACCACGGACGAGTCGGCACCCGGCCCGCCATGCATAGTGGGCGACGATGGAAGAGTGTCTGGTGGCATGCCTTCGGCGGCATGCCGTGCTGTTGGCCCTGCTGTTCGCCTGGTGGCGGCCCTCCCCGGCGTTCGCGGACTGCCTGGGCGCGGTCTGGGCGGATCCCTGGGGGGCGGGACTGACATACGAGACGGTCTTCCCGAACTGGTCGAAGGCACCGGTGGCCGCGTTCGGGCTGTGGGAGTGGGACGACGCGTGGAGCACATGGTGCCCGAACTCGTCCATCACGGGGATCACGATCTTCAACTACGGGACGGCCTCCGGTGGCGCGGCGGGAGACATCACGACGGTGTACTTCCAGCTCCAGTGCGGCACCTCGGTCCAGTCCGGGTACCGGACGATGACCTACGCCGGGGTCTGGACCGTGGGGGTCAAGACCTACCCGGCATGGACCTGGGCCGGCCCCTATACGTGGCCGGCCGACACGTGTCCCCTGCCGCCCGCCGGTTGCTCGTGTTTTCCCAGCCTGTTCCTCTACACCGACATCGCGCCGTGCCCCACTCCGGGAGCCGTGGTGGACCTGGGTCCGGGGTTCGGCGCCGCGTATTCGGCGGCCGGCATCGCGGACGACTGCGGATGCGCGGACCCGTGGTCGGAGATGAAGAGCGAGGCACCCAAGACGATCAGCTACATCACCACCGTGGGGGATCGCAGCGAGGCGTCCCCGGGAGACACGGTGACCTACACCGTCTACGCGGGCCGCGCCGGCTCGGCCGCCTACTCGAGCTTCGTCATCCTGGACTCCATTCCGCCTTACACCCATTTTGTGGCTCGTCTCCCAACCGTGTGCAAGGATCGATGGGCAGAAGCGGGGTGAAGGTGAAGCGGGACAAGGCTGGGAACGCCTGAGCGGGGTGGCGTGAACCTGTACCGGGTTGGGAGCTGGAAAAACAAGGGCGCATCGGTGATCTTGGAGGTTGAACAGACCAGATCCTCCCTGGAAGGAGGTCCAAGAACCGATGCGCTTGACTCAGCTTCTCAGAGTTCACCTGCGGTTGCAAGCCCACCGCGTCGCCCGCGTGCGGCAGCGGCGGGGCGGAAGATTGGAAGTCCACGTGAGGCGGATTGGCCGGCGCTGGCTGCGTTGCGGGCGCTGTGGGCGCAAAGGCCCCGTGCGCGATCAGGGCGACGAGCGGCGCTGGCGGGACGTGCCGTTGCTCGGGCATCCGCTCGTGATCGTGTATGCCCCGTCCCGGGTGACCTGCCCCAAGTGCGGGGTCAAGCGGGAACGGGTGCCGTGGGCGATTCCGCGGGCGCGAGTGACGCGGCCGCTGGCGCGCGCGGTGGCCCGTCTTACGCGCAAGCTGAGCTGGACGGACGTGGCGCAGGAGTTCGGGCTGGACTGGAAGACCGTGGTGAAGGTGGTGCGCTGGGCGGTCGCCTGGGGGTTCCAGCGGCGCCGGCTCAAGCCCGTGCGGGTCCTGGGGGTGGATGAAGTGAGCCGGCGCAAGGGGCAAAAGTACTTCAGCCTGTTCTACGACCTCAAGCGCGAAGTCTTGCTGTGGATCGGGGAAGACCGCACGGAAGCGACCACGACGGCGTTTTTCGACTGGTTCGGGCGGCGGGCCCGCTCCCTGCGGGCCGTGTGCCTGGACATGTGGGCCCCCTACGTGAGCGTGATCCGCGAGCGAGCGGCCAAGGCGGTGCTGGTCTTTGACCGTTTTCACCTGATCAAGCATCTCAACGAGGCGGTGGACGAGGTGCGGCGGGCGATGGTGCGGGAGCTGAAGGGGGACGCGCGGTCGGCGATGAAGGGCACGCGGTATCTGTGGCTGACGAACCCCTGGAACCTGCGCCCCGAGGCGCAGGGCCGCCTGCGGGAGCTCGTGCGTCAGCACCTGCCGATCACGAAGGCGTACCTGCTCAAGGAATCCTTCCGTCGCTTCTGGTCGTACCGGGAACGGGGCTGGGCCCAGCGCTTCCTGCGGTCGTGGTTCTGGATGGCGACCCATTCGCGCCTCACCCCGATGCGGGACTTCGCCTGGCTCGTCCGGCGTCACGAGGAAGGCCTGCTGGCCTGGATCGACCTGCGCATCTCCAACGGCACGGTCGAGGGCATGAACAACAAGATCAAGCTCGTGGCCAAGCGTGCCTATGGCTTCCGCACCTCCTCCCACTTCAAGCTCGCCATCTACCACTGCTGTGCCAACCTCCCCCTACCTACCTGAACTCATGCACACCATCGGGAGAGGAGCCCATTTTGTCATGGGGAGCGCGATCCCGGCGCCGGATGTCGGGTGGGATCCCGATTTTGGACCGCCCGCGCGCCTCCGCTGGACGTTCCCCGCGGGCACTCCGGCCGGCGGCGCGACCGTCGAGGTCCGGTTCCGGGTTACCGTGGACTGGGGGAACGGGGAGTCGTTCGAGCCGGGGTCGGGGGACCAGGCGGCTCCCGAGCTGGCCAGGCTTGCGAACGGGGCGGCCGCCTCCTGGATCGGCGGGGGATGCCCCGGAGTGGCCGCGATCGGCCCCCCCACGCGAACCACCGTGAAGAGGTTCCTCTTCTGGAAAGTCGCGAACAACGACATCCTCATGGCCGGCCGGCTCGGCCAGCCGGACGACGAGCAGACCTACGAGATCTTCATCAGGAACATCTCGACCTCGAAGACCTGGTGGAACGTCGACATATGGGACACGGTGCCGGCGGGCATGGACGTATGGGGTCCCGGCTTCGGCTTCGAGGATTCGTGCGTCGGGTGGACGATGACGCCGACGGGCTGCGCGGCGGGCAGTCCCGGGCCGGTGGTCAAGGGCGCGAACACGATCCTGACCTGGTCGCTGAACCTCTCTCCCCAGCAGACCGAATCCCTGCGCTGGAGGGCCCGGGTCATGCCGACCGTCACGGCGGGGTCCACCGTCCTGAACCGCGTCTCGGTCCAGGAGATGGGCCGGACCGGGATCGTCGGCGGGACCGGCAACTCGCAGGTGCCGGCGAACTTCACCCACCAGGCGATCGTCGTCCTGCGCACGACCTACTACTCGTACACGAGCTACGCGGCGTCGGGCGACCAGCGCGGGTGCCCGGGGTTCTTCATAACGTTCTTCCCGCTGAACGTGAACACGAACTTCGAGGTGCGCAAGCTCGAGTACGCGGGGGGAGCGGGGGTCGCGGGCGCGGGGGGGAAGAGCGCGAGCATCACGAACTTCCTGGGGACCTGCACCGGCGGGTTCGCGGACGCCGGGCTGTCCTTTCCGGGTTGCAGGGCCGAGCGCGCCCCGGCCATGTACTGGCCGGACCCCTACCAGGCGGCCGTCTGCCCGGCCTACCCGTTCGACTTCCTCTACAAGGTGACCTCGAACAGCCCGTTCCTCTGGGTCATCATGAGCGAGATCGGCGCGGTCCAGATGGACGCCCACACATTCGTTCCGGCGACCAACCTCACGTACCGGGGGTTCATGCACTACATGACGTTCCGCCCGGACCAGGAGAACCTCGCGGTGGCCGGGCACGGCGACCGGATGGCGATCATCAACACCAGCATGAACGCGGCCGGCGCGTTCGACCAGAACCTCGGGACGACGGTCCATATCTTCGTCTGGAATCCGCTGGCCCTGGGCTGGGACTACGTGAAGTCGGGGACGATCGATCCCGAGTCGATCTGGATCCCGCTCGAGGGCACGACGGGCGCGACCATCGACGACGTCTTCCACTACCGCGTGATCTCGTCCGACGCGCAGAACGTCATCTACCAGGGGTGCCATACCTTCGGTGCCCCGGGCATAGGCGGCGCGTTCGACAACTACGGCGGCATCGCGACCAACAGCCAGAACGGCTTCCT
>Ga0315281_10008546_pt1 | contig 14312 bp, 11 predicted proteins | sample YL17G07_0_MG_FD_204540 | JGI IMG/M metagenome (GOLD analysis project Ga0315281, IMG submission 204540) | Sediment microbial communities from Yellowstone Lake, YNP, Wyoming, USA - YL17G07_0 | ecosystem: Environmental > Aquatic > Freshwater > Lake > Sediment | place: USA: Wyoming | collected...
TTCCGGCTTGTCAACGTTGTCCACGCTGTAGTATTCTATAAGGTGGCATGACTCCTTCCCGATTGTGAATGCGCTCGAATAAGTATTCCAGCTTCCTGTTCCATTCTGCTGCTGGCATACGGTATCGCTCTGGCACGGCTCGTCGCTTCCGAGCAACGTCACCCTGTACTTCGTTTCCTTTATTCCGGACGTGTGCACGCCGGTGTCGGCGACCGTCAGCGTTATCTGGGTCTGCGATGTTATCCATTTTGCATGATAAATGTCGTTCGGATATCTCGGTGTTCCGTATGTCTTTGTGGTTGTCGGCGCCGTCTTGTCGACTATGAACGTCTCCACGTCAGTCCTGCTATTCTCCAAAGCGTCCCTGCATGTTATCGTCAATTCGTGGGACGATTCCTCTGGGAAGTTTATGTCGAACGGCGGGACCACTTCAGTCTGCCCGGTTCCAGTCTTAGTGCCGCCCGTCACGGTATAGTCCCAGTCGCACGTCACGTGGTCGGCGGGGTGCGGCGTCGGATCCGCCGACTCGACGTGTACCTTGGTCACGCCGTCGATGTAACAAGTATCGCTAATGCTCTCCGGTGGGCAATCGCCATAGCTGGAACCGACTATGGATTTCGTTATGCTTGGCTTCTGTGTGTCGACTATGTCAAGCTCGAAGTATGGACCGTCTTTCAAACCGCACGCGTCCTCTGCATAATACTTTATCAAGTGATAAGAGTCCTTGGTCAGGTTTATTACCACGTCCGCGTCAGCTTCCCCGATTCCCTCCTGGTCCAATACCCACATATCGCCCGGGTTCACCTTGTACAATACCGTCCAATGTATCTTTACCTTGCCGGCAAATTCCTGGTCGGGAGTCTTCTGGTCTTCGGCGTGGAGCACTATCTGAGTTCCCGCCTTTACAAATGTGCATCCGTCGGTCAGCGTTACATCTCCGGGAAGAGCTGCAGTGATTATCTCTTCGGGCGAGCACTCGTGCTGCACTTTTTCATATGGAAGAAGCGTCTTCTTCGTTTCAGGCGGCTTCGTGTCCTTTATGAACGAAAAGTCTTGCCCGCACTCTATCATTTTACCCCAGTTTTCAACCCAGTCCTTGCCTCTTAGATTTATGTAATGGGTGCCTTCTTCAAGCCCCGACGCGTTGACAGCAGCACCGATTATAGCGCATCTATAACCACGGGAGTCTGAAAAGTTTTTCAAGACGTTCATCCAAACGCCGCTCCACGGAGCCGGTGGGGGACTCAAAATAGTGTCAATGAAATATTCTCCGCCCTGGATTCTCGATTCTGAATCACAGACCGATGCGTTAAGCCACGCATTGTCTCCGCATACCAAAGCTTCTTTCGGACTCAGATTGCTGTCAAGATAAACGTTGTATGGGCAGTCTGGCGGGATAATGTCAGTCTCGAAGTACGTGCAAGTGCAGTTGCCCCAGTTATTTGCGGTGTCCTCGGACTGTATGCAGATGTAATTCAAACCGTCGAACAAGTATTCAACATTGTTTTTCTTCAAGTCCTCCAACTTTTCGTCATAGGTTCCGTCCACGGGATCCATCGTCTTTCCTGTACCCGGATAGCCGCAAGACCCCAATCCGTGGCCGACGAAATACTCTGAAGTTTGTATGTTCGAACAGTCATCTTCGGTTGTCGCCGTTACATTGAACTTTCCGTTGTTGAAGTAGGGATTCAAGACCAGGCCGTAAGTGTACGGTCCTTCATCGTCGACGCCCGGCTCATTGACGCATCTGTAATCCCCATCGCCCTCTTCACAATAGTCATACGTGCACGCGTTATGGTCGTCGCAGTCCGCTGCCGGCCCGAGGTTCACGCAGCTTCCATAACCGTCACAGTGGTCCGGACCATCGCAGTAAAATCCGTTGTTACAAGGTATGCTTAATACAGAATATGTGACTTCACATTGGCCGGTAGCTGGATTGCAGTTCCATTCGTCCTCACAGACATCTGGCGTCGGGCAACTGACTTGGTCGTAGGTAACGCAGCTTCCATCACCATCACAGTGGTCGTACGTGCACAAGTCTCCGTCTGCCTCACATGACGTTGACAATGGATAGTTTGAATAATCTTCTTTTATCTGGCCGTCTGCTGGATCACAGTAGAAGGAATTGCACTGTTCGGCTGGAGGAACGTAAACATTATCATAGGTTATGCAACTGCCAGAGCCATCACAATGATCGATTGTACACAAGTCTTCGTCTGACTCGCAGTGTGTGCTTAGTGGATAGCTGCTATAATCTTCTTTAACTTGTCCGTCTAACGGGTCGCAGTAGAAGGAATTGCACTGTTCTGCCGGAGGAACGTAGGTATTATAATTTAATACACAGCTGCCTGAACCGTCGCAGTGGTCGATTGTACACAAGTCAGCGTCGGCCTCGCATGACGTGCTAAGCTCAGCGTAAGTAACTTGACAGTCTAGAGTGGCATCACAATAGTGATTTGTGCAGGCCGTATCAGATGGACATTTGTTATCATTTGGCGTATATACACAACCAGTTGAAGTATCGCAGCTATCATCTGTACAACCAACGCCGTCGTTGCATGTTATTGTAGTATGCTGGCATTGGTTACTAACGCACGAGTCTCCTGTACAGGCATTTGCATCGTTACAATCGTCATCAATATGGCAGCAATTGGGTATGGGAGTGTGCGAGCATCCAGTCTGGCTGCACGAATCTGTCGTACAGACGTCACTGTCGTCACAGCTTTCGGACGAATAAGAACATGAGCAGGTTGAAGCCAAGTCGCAGACTCCATTATAATATCTAGTCAGACCGTTACAATAACTCTGGCAATCTGAATTCTGTTCACAAGTCGCGCCACAGTAAATATTTGGTGTGTATTCGCATTGATAAGTGCAAGTTCCCGCATTCACGCACCTGTCTGCACCGCCAGAGTATTTGTTCCCGTTGCACGACGTGCACCAGTCACATCTCGTATTCTCCTCGCAGCTTACCGAACTGCCATAAGAACTGCATGCCACGCAGTTTGGAGCTGAGGTACAATAAGAATCTGCGCAGTCTGTATCACCGTTACAATCGTCGTCTACACCGTTGTTACAAATCTCTTGGACATATATGTTTGTGGTAGATGTAGCGTCAATTGACTCTTTCCCAGGTGATTCTTGATGGTATAATTTTACTGTTATTGTGAATGGACCACAGTTTCCAGGACTAATACTATAAGTATGGTCAAAAGTTCCAGCATTACAATTGTCATCTCCGCCTGTACATTTTCCAGGACCAGAAATTGGTTGCGTGTCAAATTCTCCCCAATAATGTTTTGGGTCAGTTGTTTCGTATCTGTCTATGTTAACAACATCTGTAACTATTCCATCACCCCAGTCTATCCTAACATTGTATTGTGTTAAGTCACCTGGAGGATGATTCGTTATATCCCAAGTTCCATAAACACGAACAGGACTAGGCACAGTACCTAAATTTGGCGGGTATGTAATGGTTATAACGAAAGTAGGTTTATCTGTAAAAGTCGTCTGTGCAGAATTTATCCCATCACCCGCATCGACAACATAAGTTCCAACTATTCCATCCAAAACATAAGCATAATCTGAAAAAGAGCCGTTGACCGCTACTGGCAACGTGCCACATGTCCCCTCCTTAGGACAAACATCAACTGAAGCATCTGGTCTCGTGACTTGAATATTAATGGTTGAGCCAGAGTTGAACCCGGATCCAAAAATGTAAACAGTTTCTCCAGGTGTGTAATCGGCCTTGTTTGTTCCTATCGTTGGACTTGGTATGCCCCCGCCAAGCGCAGGCAGAACGATGTTGACCGCCGAGAACGCGACCAGCGACAGAACTAACACAGCTACGGATACCTTCGCCAGCCCCTTCGCCAACGCTTTGTTGTTCATCGAGACACTCTGGAAATTCTTTCTAAAGCTCTTTTAGATATCTTGATTATGAAATAAAGATTAATAAATCAATACTGCGCCAGACTTCAGCCAGCCTTTCCGGGCATGCAACTTATACCAGCACCTTGAACCTTACAGCAAGCTAACGCGCTGAACGCTCCGCTCAGCGGACCGAACGGGCCGGTCGGCGCTATCGTCGTCATGGTCGTCGGCGTCACCGTGGTCGTCGTAGTTGTCGTTGCTGTTGGCGGTGTTGTTTGAGACAGGGCATGGTTTACCGCAGCCCGCGCTAGAAGCAGGATTGCAAAACCGATTAGTGCGACATAAGAACCGGCATTGGTCTTGGCGTGACCGCAAGCTCGTTTTCAATCTGCAGCTTGCCGACCGACAGCGCGTAAAAGACGCCGTACATGCTCGGCTTGTCTATCGTGCCGAATTTGGCCGCCTTTATGTCCTTCAGTTCTTTGGACGAAAGTTTCAGGAATTTTGAAGCACCGAATACCTCAATTCCCACAATTTTATGGGATTTGGTAACATCGGCAAGAATATTGTTTCCAAGCTTGATGCTGAACGAAACCTTTTCGCCTTCCTTCCTCAGGTAAAGGATGTCAAATTCATCATCGTAATCTATTTGTACCATATCGGTCACTCTCCCGTTCGATAGCCAATTATTTATTCCTTTCGCTTAAAGTTATCCTTTTTCTGTAATCGTATGTTTGGGTGGCTTTTTTAAGCAGCTTGTCTATGGCCTTGCTTGATTTCCATGCTGTTGCAAGCCGAACCGTTGAATTTATGAATAAAATTACCACAAGGTTAAACTTCCCAGAATAATCGTATATGAGTTCGTAAGACCCGTTTTTCTTCGCCTCGAATTTCAAATCGTTAAAATCAAATATTTTATCCAAAACTGCATCCACATCCAACTCTTTGTCTTCGATCTTTTTCCTCACCCTCTCGGAAACTAGTATATCGGATTTCTTGATTTTCTTCAAAGCGTCCACGGCTTGCATACTAATTATCTTATGTCTTATCCTAAAATGCTATGCGTCCACCGAAAGGGGTGGGTTTCCGAAGTTCTGCCGAAAAAATTCTGCTCCTTAAGCTACGCCAGCACCTTGAACCTTATTATTCCAAGCACGATCGCTGCGAGCAGCAGCAAAACCACGATGTTGTACATGTTAGACTGCTGGAACGCTGCGCTGAGCATGCCGGTGATGGCCCCGAAAAATCCTGGCACGGTCGTAGTGGTCGTCGGAGCGGTTGCGTTCGTCTCATTCCCAGACAACGGTGTTACTGTCGTGCAGTCGGCCGCGCAGTTCAGATAGTCCTCGCCTGCTTCGCAGTTTCCGTTGCCGCACACGGCTGCACCGCCGCTAGCGCTTAAAGTAGACAGGGTCGTAGTGGTCGTTCCCGGACAGTCGCTCGGACACGCCTCGTGCGTCTCCCAAGAATCGCAGACGCCGTTGAGCGTGCACGTGACTATCGTAGCTCCGCCGCCACCGCCGCCTCCGCCACCACCACCGCCCCCTCCGCCACCGCCTCCGCCGCCACCGTTGCTTGAAGGTATGGTGGTCGTTGTCGTGGTCGTGGCTGGCGGTTCGACTGTGAAAGCATAAGTGCCGAAGTTGCCCCAGTTGCCTGCGGCGTTCCTGCCATGCACGAACACGGTGTGCTGGCCCGGTGCGAGCGCTGACATGTTGAGCGTGCCGTTGACGTCCTCCACGAACGCGTCGTACGCTCCGTCGGACGCCTGCATCGGCTGCCCGCCGCCGACCGGAGTGTTTGTGTCCACGAAGAACTCTGCCTCGGTCACGTTGCTCGACACCGCGCTGCTGTCTATCCTCGCTGTCACGACTCCATTGCTGTCAACGAGGACGTTCGATACAACAGGCGCTATGTTAGCGAGCACGGTGTATGAAACGCACTCGCCCCAGTTTCCCAGGCTGTCGCGCGCGCGCACCCAGAAGTTGTACGCGCTCGTCGGGCACAGCTGGAATGTGGCTGTCACGTTCTCGATGCTTTCGTCAAAATTTCCATCGACCGCCGACATCGCAGTGCCGCTGCCGGCCTCGCCGCACTCGCCTTCCTGGTTCACGAAGTACTCGGCCTGCGCTATGCTGTGGCAGTCCTTCGCTGTCGCGTTGCCCCTGATCGCTCCGCAGTTTGTCGGCGGATTCGGAACAACGATCATCCCGCTCATCACCGGTCCGGTCGTGTCCTCTTTCTCGCGCGTTGCGCCCGTGTCTATCCATCTGGAATCCGTGTTCGTCCCGACGCATTCGACCTGCCCGGCATCGCTGCAAGAATAATCAACATACGCCTGCTGCACCTGTTCCTTGTCGTTGCACTCGTCCAAGTCCGCCCATCTGAACTCGGTCGTGTTCACCCACTCGCTCAGCGCGGTGCAGTTCTGCGTCTGGTATCCGCAGCTGCAGTCCTGCTGCCCGCATTCGCCGGCGTAGTGCCTGACATCGCCTTCGCAGTAGCTCTGGCAATGGTCGTCGCTGTCGCACTCCGCGCCGCAAAGCATCGAGCACTCGCTGCCGCAGAAGGCGTTGCCGGCATCAGGGTCGCAGGCGAACGGACCGCACGACGAGATGTTGACGAACTGCGCGAACGTGCACTGTCCGGTATGGCAGACGAACTCCTGCCTTCCGCGGTCGCAACTGTCCAGGCATTCGTAGCTCAGCCCGAACCCGCATACCATCCCCTCGTTCGCGTTCTCGCAGCGCTCACGCGTGTCCGTCACCGAATAACCGCAATCGCAATCCTGGCCGCAACTGTACTGCCTGTACTCTTCCTGTATGCAAAGCTTGCATCCGTGCTCCTGTGGCAGCCACTCGGTCGTGTTGTACCATCCGCTGGTTCCGCAGTCGCTGTCCACGCTGCACTGCGCGCCGCACTGGCCGATCACGCACGAGTACGTGAACTGATCGGGGACGCAGCTGCACACGCCGTTGCAGTTCCCGTAAGAGTCGCGCGTCCCGTACCTGTGGCCGGAGCATTCGCTCGTTGTCTGTGGGCAGTATGAGTTGCTATAAGTGCTAGGCGGTTCGCACTGCTCTTCGCCGTTTATGAGCCCGTCCCCGCAGAGCGGAGGTTGCGTTGTAGTCGTGGTTGTGGTCGGTATAGTTGTTGTGGTCGTTGTGGGGATGGTTGTCGTGGTCGTAGTTGTTGGAATCGTGGTAGTTGTAGTCGTAGTGGTCGTGGGAATAGTTGTTGTCGTTGTTGGAATGGTTGTCGTGGTGGTCGTGGTTGGAATTGTCGTCGTGGTTGTAGTTGTGGTTGTAGTTGTGGTTGGCGGAGTGGTATAGCACACTTCAACCTTCACAAGGTCGTGCAGCGTATGGCCGCCGTTGCTGCAAGTGCTGTCCTTCCCCTGGAACCTGATCTTGATGTTGTTGACGTCGGATGCTGTGCTGATATAAGCGGAAACGTCTATGTGCGCGGTTGTGTCGTTGTTGGGAGACGCCAAAGTCAGACCGTGTGGCATCCAATTGCCGGAACTCTCGTCCCATACCAGTATCCTCGCGCCCTGTATCCAGATCGAGTCCCTGGCCCATTCGAATGTCACTGTTGCGCTGCTTATGTCCACGTCCGAAGGCAGGGCCGGAGAGAACAGGAACTCGATGTATTTTTCGTCCTCGTACTCCGGGTTCAACCACGACCCCTGGTTGGCGTACCTGACGTTATCGCTGGCGGAAAGCTTGCTCAAGTCCGCTGCTGTGAGGCCGTAGGCCGTGTCGCCGCTCTGGTCGACGCCGCTGCTCGGATAGAAGGAAAATGTGGTGCAGGTTGGGCCCGCGTTGGCGGCGACTGCGGTTATCCTCGTGCTGTAAAGGGCGGCAAGCAGCGCGACAAAGACCAACGATGGTATCAAAACCTTCTTCAGGTTCGCAGAAGCTGGGTTCAAAGTGCTAACAAGAATGTAATGTCTGATAGCTATCACTTATCTAAAAATGGTTTCTAAATTTAAGTAACATGACTGCGCCAAGCTTATGCCAAGCAGCACCAGTCCCAATCCAAAATTATTTTTTCCACCGGCCACAACTCTTCCGACATTGAGCCACGATTGCGCCAAGATGCGGCCGCAACTGTGCCAGAACTTGGACAGACATTAGCCGGCCAGAACCGACCCGGACAAACGCGGCCGCTTCGCATGCGCTTACTTCGATGTTCTTACGTTTTTGTTGACGCCGCACATGCGCTCCAAATCCTTCTGCGTGTAGAAGACCTTCGACATGTATGCGTATACCTCTCGCACAAAGTTCGGGTAGTCCAAGTTCAATCCCCAGATGGAGCGCTTGGCTCCGTCCTCGCCGTACTTCACCGACTTTACGACCTTAACTATCTTCCAGCCATGCAGCCGCTCGAGGTGGTAGATGATGACAGAGTGGCGCTTGCCGAGCCTTCGCGACAGCTCCTCGACGCGGATCGTGTGGTTGAGCTCCTTGTTCTTTACCATCATGTGCAGTATGCAGGCGCGCGTCGCGTTGGAACAGATGTAGTTCAGCTCCGGCCTCAGCGAGGCTATGAGCATGTCCTCCGCGCTCTGGTCTTGCATGCCGGCAGAATTTTCCTCGAACTCCGTCGTCCTGTACGCGCTTCTGGAAGCTCTCATCGAATCTGATTAAAAATTTTAAAGGATTTAAATGCGACTTTTTTAACTCCCGAGCAGTAAGAACAATTCCAGAAGCGGAAACGAGGCACGCGGACGAAAAAAGTGGTGGGCCCGAGGAGATTCGAACTCCTGACCTCTGCGATGTCAACGCAGCGTCATGCCACTAATTATGATGAACCATTCGCACCATTGTTATTTTTTTAATTCTTTTAACTTTTGGTTAATAGCCTCAATTAATTCTTCGTCCAATTCGCTAACCACCAACTTCATCTTGCTCACGAACTCCCTTGCATTGTTCATCACAGCACTTGTTTCTTTGTAGGTCATGAAAATCCCATACTGAACGGTTTCTCTTGCCCGCTTGATTCTCCACAAATAGTTGATGTACTTCTCTCCTATGGTTATGGCTCCAATCTTATCTTTCTTTTCTTTTAGTTCGTTGAATCTTTCAATCGATTCTTTGCTTATTTGCTCTCCGAAGAAGTGTTCTAAAACAGCTACGGTTGTAGCATGATCTTTGCTTTCTAACCCCATTTTTGTAAGTAACGCCAAAGCAGACTGGTACATGGCATAATAAGCTGAGACGACAACCCAATCTTCGTGTCCAAGTTTATTCAAATCTGTCATGACAATGAGGTTATGATCTGCTTTTTTGATATGCCCATCGCTCAAGTAATTGTTTGGACTTATTATTCTGAGTCCTCTTTCTTCTCTTGACCTTTTTAATGCCTCTATAAGTATATCTTTAGCTTTCATTTCCTGAACACCAAATTTACAAAATTTTCTACTCCCCACAAGATGCAATGGTTGCTTGCAATTTCTTTGATTACAGCTTTACCCCTTTGTTTTTTAAAATCGTTTTGAGCCATTATTATCGGAGCTATTTCCTTTCCGTATTTCGCGTAAATTTCCTTCGTTATTTTTTCAATCTCAGTTTTTCCTTTGCTTATCAACAGAACATCAATATCACTTTCCTTTGTTGCGACGCCTTTAGCGTAAGAACCAAATAAAACGATTGTACTTATATTGAACTGAGATTCTGCAGATTTGACAAAATCCTCTAAAATTAATTTTAATTCCTTATTTGCGTTATAAAATTCATCTCTTTTTTCGATTTCACTTAACTGTATCAATGCCAATGTTTTTTCATTCTTTAAATTTAATGAACAAAGATGAGATTTTCCGACTATGTTTTTTATGAGTACACCATCTTTAGTTAGTTTATTGACAGTTCTATGGACAAAAGAGTAAAATTCTCCCAAATTTTTCGCTATCTCATTAATTGTAAATTTTTTTTCCAAATCTTTGGCCAACAAATCGACTATCTTTAACTCGAGTTTCATTTTTTATCACTTTTTATGATAATATTATCACTATAAGTGATATATAAACATTTGGTTGCGATTAAAACTTTTCAATTTTGTTTCGCAAAAGTGGGCCCGAGGAGATTCGAACTCCTGACCTCTGCGATGTCAACGCAGCGTCATAACCAACTAGACCACGGGCCCGTGCGCTTTCCGAGTTCTATCTAATTCTATCTGCGGCAACGCTTAAAAGTTGCGCCTGCTTCAGCTACCATTCGCCGAACGACTTGCCGAACAGGTACACGATCACGACCACGGACGACAGCATGAACAGGACCATCTGCAGGCTGGTTATGTAAACGCTGCCGGGCAGCAGGTAGAAGCCCGTGTCCAAGCTTTGCAGCCCGTAGCCTGCTGCTCTGCTAAGGTTGTTCAGCCCGCTGAGCATCGTGAAGCCGAGCGCCAAAACAGCAATCATCGCAACGACCTTGCCGGCCGTTGTCATGTCCGTGGCCTCGTCCACAGCGGCCTTCGGCTTCCCCTTGCGCTGCGACGCCTTCGGGCCGGTAAGTTTTCCTTCGTACGCGAGTCTCTCGAGGTTTTTCATTTCGGTGCCAAAACTTTCTTTGGCCCGGTCTACGTATGGCTTCGTCTCATTTCTCCAGGTCTCGAGCGCTTTGTACAGGTTGTCCAATCCGTCCTTCCAGTTGTGCTCCCTGAAATGATTTTTGTCCGTCGAGCCAGAAACCAGCTTGTCGACTTTAGCAAGTGTCTTGTAAATCCTCTCTGTCTCATCTTTCATATAGAACGAACCCGGCTGTGCGATGTCGAGGCTTTTAATTTCTTCCGCGATCTCATTGAGATCTTCGACTAGCTGGCCCACGTATGGTATATTTTTGGAAGCGTATTGCTCCGGCGATCCTTCCTTGGGAGCATATTGTCCGACCGACCTGAGAAGGTACTGATAGCCTTGTATCAGCTTCTGCGCTACGAGGCTCACGTCCTGCTTTAGGTTAAACTTGCCCTGCGTCGTAGACATGCCAGACCTAAAGATAGATTACATTTTCCTATGATTTAAATTCCGCAAAGCGCTGAGCGTCCTTGCATTCCGAAAGCGGCGGTTCAGTCCATCTTCAGCATGTCCTTGCTGCGCAGCACGACGAACGAGAACACAGTCGCGAACACGGCTGTCGCGAACATCTCCAAGCCCACGCATATGCCTATGGTCGCGGCCATCCACACAAGCGAAGCGGTCGTCAGGCCGAGCACGCGGCCGCGTTCCTTCGTGATGACTCCGCCGCCGAGGAAGCCCACGCCGGTCATCACCCCGCCTATTATGAAAAAGTTCTGCAGCTGCAGGGCCATCACGGCGAACAGCGCGGACGCGCATCCGACGAACATGAGCGTGCGCGGGCCGATGAACCTGAGCTTCTTCTGCCTCTCCATGCCGAGCACGAACATCATCGCCGCGGCCAGCAGAAGCTTCGCTATGGTGAGCGTTTCCGGATACGACACGATGCTTTGCAGAACCGGCAATGTTTCTTCGAACATAGAAAAGAGACTATGTCGTCCGCGCCATATAAATGAATCGCCCGGAATCCTGGAAAAAACGAGGCGCCCGGAGCGAGCATATTAAATAGGAAGCTGCAAAATAATGAGTAAGGTTTTACGCATGAAAGGATTCAAAACCGGCATCGAGAAGAACACTGTGATGAACAAGGACTTCCGGCGCGTGCTGTACACGGGCAGGCACAGCCAGCTCGTGCTCATGTCGCTGAAGCCTGGCGAGGAGATTGGCATGGAGGTGCATGCCGCGGTGGACCAGTTCTTCCGCTTCGAGAAGGGCAAGGGCGCGATAATAATAGACGGGCTGCGGCGCGAGGTCGAGGACGGCGACGCAGCGATAGTGCCGTCGGGCGCCATGCACAACGTGGTCAACACTTCGAAGACGGACGAGCTGAAGCTCTACACCATCTACTCTCCGCCCGAGCACGTGGACGGCACCGTGCGCCACACCAAGGCCGACGCGCTGGCGATGCCCGAGGAGTTCGACGGAAAGACCACGGAGTGACTAGTCCGCAGGCCAGCGGATTTTCCCAAGGTCTTCGCGCATCCCCCTTACATCGTCCGTGAGTCTCATTAGGCCGATTGCGAGCCACTCGCGGTTTTTGGTCATCTCCCGCTCGTAGGGAGGCATGTCACCGTAATCTATCTCGAATCCTTCGTATTCCTTCCACGGGGGCCGGTAGCCGCGACGCCCTTCCGCATATACGTTGATGCGCCTAACGCCGATGCTCCAGTCGCGCAAATCACTTACCAGCGCGCGCATGCTTTCGTCTGGTCCGTCGTAGAAAAGTTCCGCGCGGCCGTCCGGCAGGTTCCTCACAATGCCAGCCGCTCCCCTATGCCTAGCGTGGGTCCATGCGTGCCGGCGGTAGCCTGTACCTGCCCACACCGCGCCATTGACGACTATTCTAGCCTTTACCATTGAGCGCCCGGAGCGAGATTTGAACTCGCAAGGACTTTCGTCCGACAGCTTAGCGGGCTTGCAAGGTCCAGAGCGTTTCAACAACACTCACGGGCCATGTTGCCATACCGGGTTAGGCGATCCGGGCTTTGTCTCCAACGTTAATTTGTTTCGTCTGTTTTTATTTATATGTTTCGCGTTTTCCGCGCTTCGCGCAGTCTCTCCGAAAGCATGTTGTATAAAATATGTTTCCTGAAAAATCTTTCCAAGAATATAATTCGAGAGAAAAACCTAAGCGTAAAACAGAAAACGCATCGCGGAAATCGTCGCGCGCCGCCGATAACAAATATTAATGTCTGGAAGCCAATAATAACATATCGAAAGTTGTTTTCGAACGAAAAACAGTTGCAAAACAGGTGGGATTGATATGCCAATAACAGTGAAGGACATCGGCGACATGTTCGGCAAGGACGTGTTCACCAACAAGGGCTTCTACGCGGGCAAGGTTTCGGACCTGGAGTTCGACCTCTCGCGCTTCAAGATACGATCCGTCGTGATCGAGGCCGCCAAGGGAGGCGTGCTCGGACAGATGGTCGGCGGACGCAAGGGCGTAATCGTGCCGTATCCGATGATACAGGCCATAGGCGACGTCGTGCTGATCAAGCACATCACGAGCGTGCCCGAGGCCGAAGCGGCGGCCGAGATGCCAGCTTGAACCGCAGCCCTTGAGAAGTCTGAACGGCCGTCCTAAGCGGACAGTTTATTCGCCGGTTTCTTTGTTTTTCCCAGCTTTTCCTGATTCTGAATCCTAATCCTGTTTTCTAGATTCTATCTCCGGGAAGAAAGAAGAAAGAAAAAAGAAAGAGGAAGCCGCCGCGCCAAAAAAGCGCAGGCGATCGGCAGCCGTACGCAAAAAACTCCAATCGTGTTCAAACAACAACCATTCGTCGCAGCCAACCTACCAATATTCGTATTCTTCCTCTTCCTCATCCAGCAGCGGGTCCCAGACGTCTTCGTCCATGCTTTATCGCCTCGTTTGCAGTTTTGTTTTGCCTTTTCTTCCCCGTGGGTGTGAACCCATCTCCCGCAAAGAACCAATCCGGGAGACCAAAGTGTGCTGTTTGGCGTCGACCAAAGGCTGGCGTCTATCGTATGACGTCTATGCCCAAGGTCTGGCTGATTTCCTTGACCACCGGCTTCTCGAAGCTTACTGGTCCCAGTATGTACGGCGATTTCACGCCTGTGATTATGCTGATGACCTGTATCTTGCCCTCGTACTCGGGCAGGATCCTTGCTCCCCAGAAGACCTGTGCCGACGGGTCGAGGTTCTGGGCGACCGTCTCGCCTATCATGTTCACCTCGTCCAGCCTCATGTCAGGGCCGCCTGTGATGTGGATCAAAGCGCCCGCTGCGCCTGTATAGTCCACTTCCAGTAGCGGGTTCAGCAACGCCTTGGTTATGGCATCCTTGGCGCGGTCGCTGCTGTTGCTCTCGCCAACGCCTATCGCAGCTACGCCTCCGGCGTGCATCACTGCGCGCACGTCCGCGTAGTCCAGGTTGACGAGGCTCGGCAGTGTGATTGTCTCTGTAATGCCTTTGACCATCGCCGCTATCAGCTCGTCCGCCACTGCGAACGCGTTCTGTATGGCCATGTTGCCGGCGTACTTCAGCAGCTTGTCGTTCTCGATCACGATCGCCGTGTCGCAGACCTGCCTCAGCGATGCCAGCCCGTCCTCGGCCTTCGAAACGCGCGAGCCTTCCAGCTTGAACGGCATCGTCACTACGGCTATGACTATCGCGCCCTGCTGCTTCGACATCTCGCATACCACCGGTATGGCGCCCGTCCCTGTGCCTTTGCCAAGGCCGGCGATGGCGAACACCAGGTCCGCTCCAGCTATAGCGTCCTTTATCTCGTTCCTGCTTTCCTCGGCGCACTTCTTGCCAATCTCAGGATACCCTCCGCAGCCCAGGCCGCGCGTCAGCTCCTTTCCGATCAGGATCTTCTTGTCCGCCTTTCCGACGGCCAGGT
>Ga0315281_10008547_pt1 | contig 14311 bp, 15 predicted proteins | sample YL17G07_0_MG_FD_204540 | JGI IMG/M metagenome (GOLD analysis project Ga0315281, IMG submission 204540) | Sediment microbial communities from Yellowstone Lake, YNP, Wyoming, USA - YL17G07_0 | ecosystem: Environmental > Aquatic > Freshwater > Lake > Sediment | place: USA: Wyoming | collected...
GCCGACGGGCACGAGCGCGAAGACGAAGCCCGCGTCCTCAGCCGTCCGCGCCACGCGCACGAGGTAGTCGGTCGTGGCCTCGCGCGTTGGCGGCCCGACGATCTCCGTGTCGCCCATGGTGGGCAGGAACCAGCCGAAGTCGATGGTCATATCAGCGCTCCGTGCTTCGCGGGGTTGGGTACGGGGATGAGTATAGGCGTGCGGCGGGGTGGGTTCAATCCGGGTGGTGGCCAGTGTAGATGGGCAGCGATGGCGATTCCGGGGAGGGGCGTCCGAGGTATGCGAATCTACGACCAGTCGAACCGAAGGCGCGAGCGCCGACGCGACGTGCTCGTGGGTTAGCGACAGCGCGCGAAAACGGCACGGTTGTTAACTGGAAATCATCCAAACCAACCAGAAAGCTGCAGATAGCAGCGCTCTTCCAGCTCAGCGTCGGCATCATCCGGCCGCCACCAGCGGGCGAGCGACACGCGTACCAAGGTTCCGGAAGGTATCGTCTGGATCACCGGTGCGTAGCCGACATAGGTGACGCGACGTATTCCAGCCTGCGACGGATATAAGTACCGCCTCTTCCCCGGATCTTGCGAAAGCGCCAGGTTTGGAACCCAATACCCCGTACTCCGGTTCGGTAGACCCGTAGAATGGGACACGTACCCGCTGCCATTGCCCGTTGCGCGTGCCAGGCCGTCGAAGACTGCGGTTGGCCCACCGCGCCACGGTCTTTCGAACTGAAGAATGGCCTCTCTAGGGTTGGGATGAATGCCGACGAATTGCTGCCGACTCACCAAGACGTCTTCTACATGGGGAGCACGAGGCCCAGAGGCGGCCGCGAATTCGATGTCCCAGATACCACCGATTTCGTATGGGGTGTCGCCAGGCTGGTTGTAGCCATGCTGAGTCAGAAGCCGCATGCTCCGCCCGCCCTCAAGCGACAACGCTCCCACGCACGCGCCGCTTCCGATATGCGTCTTGCCAACGATCATAACGCGCTCGGGCAAAGGTGCCTCACACCCACCATAGCCGTCCTGGCGAGGTGGTCAGCGATCAGGAACCGATGGCAGGCAGTTGGGTTTGTTTCCACGCAAAGGAGGCCAATCGTGCCTGGAAGGCACTCGCTAAGAAACGCCACGGCGTCAAATGAGGATAGATTCTCATCTTCGTAACGGCTGACGAACTGGGACGACAACGCGGTTCGTTCTCGTTTCAGGATCTTTGCGGAAGCATCCACGTGTTTCTGAATCGCGCGTGTCTCCTTGCTGGGCGCAAGATCCTTTCGATGCAAGTATGCAACGCCCATCTCCTTAAGAGAGCGTTGAAGCGCGGTGCTGTTCGCGAATGAGTACGCCTTCCCTCGCATGCCCCGTCGCAGGCGCACGTCGCAGAGAGTGGTAACACCAGCATCCCTCAGATTGCAGAGGAACGTCTGCTCGGTGAAGCCGTAGACCCCAATGGTCACGACTTCTCGCTTCAAGCTCCCATCCCTCGCCCGTCAGTCGCATACCGCTTCCGCGACGTGAGAAAGGAACTCCCGAACAGACTAGGCTGCCGATTCGTGGCGAGGGCGAGGATCTCGCTGTGAGGTCTGAGCTCCCCCGTCTCGTCAATGTGCAGCACCTCCACGCCAGCCTCCACCAGGGACTCTCCTACTAGCTTCGCCCTATGGCACTGGTGTGGCTTGGATTCACTACACATCACGGCGATCCCCCCCGTCTTCAGGGCGGCACCCGCAACGCGTGCGATGGCTTCAAGGTACACCGGCCGTGCTCGACACGCCCCGTAGTCAACTCTGCCGTCCACGTAACACGACGGGTCATCCGGTCTGCCACCGAGGCTGTCTCCCATGAACGCGTAACGCACGCCTGCCTCACCCAACGCACGCCTTATTCGCTCACGCGCGAAGTCCGGCTGGTGTTTCGAAAAAGGTCGACTGCGCACGTCTACAACACTGCGAACGTCATGCTGCCGAAGCAGGAGCAGAAACGACTCTAATGGTCGGTTCCCGTAGCCGATTGTCAGAATGCGCGGTGCCACGGAGTTCATGCCACGATTATACCGCCACCAGCGACCTTGTTGCTCCAGTGGTCCCCGCGCACTCACCCCTCCCCGCCACCACGGCGAGGCCGATCATCCCCGGCCCGCCGTGCACGCCGAGGGCGGGGCCGAAGCGCCCCTCGTGCACCGTGACGCCGGGCAGCGCCTCCCGCGCGCGCTGCGCCAGGTGCGCCGCGTCGTCGGGCGTCGTCGTGTGCAGCACCGCCACCTCGCTGACGCCGGGCACGCCGCAGAGCGCGAACAGCTCGTCGAGCGCCTTCGCCCGCGAGCGGACGCGCGTCACGGGGTGCGTCTCGCCGTCCTTCACCGTCAGGATCGGCTTCAGGCGCAGGAGCCCGCCGAGGAAGGCCGTCGCCCGCCCGATGCGGCCGCCGCGGCGGAGGTACTCCAGCGTCTCGAACGCAACGGCGATGCGCAGCCGCGACGCCACGGACTCCGCGGCTGCGACGCAGGCCGCGCGCGAGCCGCCGTCGCGGGCGACGCGCGCGGCGGCGAGCACGCACATGCCGAGCGCCATCGATACGGAGCCCGTATCGACGACGGAGATCTTGTCCGGCGCGACGGCGCGCGCGACGGATCGCGCCGTCTCGACGGTGCCGCTGAACTTGTGGGAGAGGTGCACCGAGACGACTTCGCCCTGCGACGAGAGGTGCTCGTAGGCGTACTGGAACAGCGCGGGCGGCGGCTGCGACGTCGTCGGCAGCGTCTTCGCCTCTTGCAGGCGGCGGTAGAACTCGTCGCCGTGCAGGTCGATGCCGTCGCGGAACGACTCCGTGCCGAACGTGACGGTGAGCGGGATGATGGTGATGTCCAGCGCTTCGGCGAGATCGCGCGGGATGTCGGAGGTGCTGTCGGTGACGACGTGCAGGGTCAACGCTACTCCACGCCGATCAGGTACGGGTAGTGGGGCTGGCCGCCGTCGACCACCTCCACCTCGGCGCCGAATTCTGCGCGCAGGGCGTCCGCGAGCGCGGCTGCCGCTGCCTCGTCCTGGCCCGCGCCAGCGTACAGCGTGATGAGCGTTGTGTCGCGCCCGTCGATCATGCGCGCCACGCAGCCGCGCACTGCGTCGGCGATCGACTCCTCGGCCACGACGAGATCGCCGTCGACGATGCCGATCGGCTGGCCCTTGCGGATCTGCAGCCCGTGGATGCGCGTCGCGCGGGCGGCCAGCGTCACCTCGCCGGTGTGCACTTGCGCGATCGCGTCCTGCATGGCGGCGACGTTCTCGTCCAGCGTCGCCTCGGTGTTCAGCGCGACGAGCGCGGCCACGCCCTGGGGGATGCTGCGGCTGGGGATGACGCGCACGCGCCGCGCGAGGCCGGTGGCGGCCTGTTGCGCCGCCATGATGACGTTCTTGTTGTCGGGCAGCACGATGACGTCGGCGGCGCCGGTCGCCTCGATGGCGGCGCGGATGTCGCCCGCGCTGGGGTTCATCGTCTGGCCGCCGTGGACGACTGCGGAGGCGCCGATCGAGCGGAGCAGCGCCTCGATGCCGGCGCCGGCGCCGACCGCGACGACGGCGATGCCTTCGACACGAGGCGCCGTCGCCGAGGCGCCGCGCGCGGCGAGCGCCTGGAACTGCGCCTCCATGTCCTCGACCTTCTCGTGCGACAGCGTGCCGAGCGTGCGGGCGTAGGCCAGCGCATCGCCGGGCGTGTGCGTGTGGACGTGCACACGCACCAGGTCGCCGCCGCCGACGACGAGCAGGCTGTTACCGATCGGCGACAGGCGCGCGCGGATCGCGTCTCCGTCGAGCTGGCTGCCCTGGACGACGAACTCCGTGCAGAAGCCGGAGCGCTCGCCTCCGTTGTGGGCGCGCCGGGTCGCCGCGAGCCACGACGGGTCGATGGCGCCGAGATCGGCGGACGCCGCGGAGGGCGCCACGCCGCGCAGCCCGCGCAGCATGCCGTCGAGCAGCACGAAGAGGCCCTGCGCGCCGGCATCGACGACGCCGGCCTCCTTCAGCACGGGCAGCAGGTCCGGCGTGCGGGCGACGGCGTCGCGCGCGGCGTCGACGGCGGCGGCGAGCGTGGCGTCGGCGTCGGCGCCCGAGGCCGCGCTCGCGGCGGCGGCCGAGGCGGCGGCGGTGATGGCCGTCAGGATGGTGCCCTCTTTGGGGTTCGAGACGACGTGGTAGGCGGCGGCGCGGCCGCGCTCCAGCCCGTCGGCGAGCGCGCGGGCGTCGATGGCGGCGGCGCCATCCGGCAGCCCGGCGAGGCCGTCGAGGATCTGGGAGAGGATGACGCCGGAGTTGCCCTTCGCGCCCATCAGCGCGCCCCGGGCCGCCGCCTGCGCCACAGCGCCGGCGCCGTCGTCGGGATCGAGGGCGGCCTCCTCAAGTGCGGCGCGCATGGTCTGGGACATGTTGGTGCCGGTGTCGCCGTCCGGGATCGGGAAGACGTTGATGGCGTTGAGGGCGTCGGCCTGCTGCGAAAGCGCCGCCGCGCCGCCGGCGAAGGCCTGCCGCAGGGCGGGGCCATCGATGCCATGGGGCGCGGGAGGCTGCACGCTGGCAGGTTCGGGGCGGGTTCGGCCCATACGCTGCGGTTTGCCTCAGATTCGAACCTCGTGCTAAGGTTCCGTGTTCAGATTCTATCACGGGGCCGGCGCGCCCAAGAGGAAACACACATGCCTGCGATTTGCGCAGTCTGCGGCAAGGGCACCACGTTCGGCCGCAACATCCGCCACAAGCACTCGGGCCGTTGGGAGCGCGAAGCGCACAAGACGAACCGGATGTTCCGCCCCAACCTGAAGAAGCAGCTGATCCACGTCGCCGGCGGCTCGGTGCGAGTCCGCATCTGCACCCGCTGCCTGCGCAGCCAGACGAAGTCGGCGTAGCGCCGCCCCAGGTCCCTGTTCGTATCAACGTGAGCGCCCGGTCATCGATCGGGCGCTTCTGTGTGCGCGTGACCGCCTGCGGCGGCCCTCACCCCGCCCATTCGGGCACCCCTCTCCCACGAGGGGAGAGGGGACGCGCGCCGGAGCGTTGGTTCGTGATTGTCGGGGATTGCATGGGCGCAGAGCGCGCCGGGTAGCACTTCGCCTTCTCAACTCATTGAGCGTGAGCCGGCCTGGGCCTATCATCGCAGCCTGTCCACGCAGCGGCATCATGCAAGGAGCGCACACATGAAGAGGATCCAGTACGCACTGCAGTTCAAGGGATCGGCGACGCCGGACCCGGCCGGGCCGCTCAAGGTGACGGCCAGCGCGCCGAGCGCGAGCATCCGCACGACCGTCGGCAGCGAGCTGGGCCTCGTGATCGAGCCGGCGGCCGGCGAGACGGCGGAATTCGCGTCGGACGTGACGATGATGGGCGACACGGCGTTCACCGAGGCGGGTACGATCCGCTTCGGCAGCGCCGGCAGCCTGCGCTTCACGACGATGGGCCGCGGCACCGTCGGCCCCTCGCCGGAGGAAGGCGTCAGCGGTGGCGCCGTGATCTGGAAGGTCGAGGGCGGCGATGGCAAGCTCGCCGGCGTGACCGGGCTGATCACGTCGAACTTCTACTTCAATACGGCGATGGAAGTGACGGACAACCAGTTCGGCGTGCTGTACCTGCCCTGACCCTCACCCCGGCCTTCGGCCACCCCTCTCCCACAAGGGGAGAGGGGATTCGCGCGGCGCGATGACTCGCGATGACTGCCTGAACGTTGAGCGCCCGGTCGAGGATCGGGCGCTTCGGTGCTCGTTGGCCTCCCACCGCGACCCTACGGCTGCCACCGCACGTCCCACAGGCGGACACCCTCGTCGAACCCCTTGGGGACGAAGTCGCCGCGGTCGCCGAAGACGAAGCCCTTGCCGGAGAGCAGACCGCGCACCGTGTCCGGCACCAGGATCTCCCCCGCGCCTGCTTTCGCCGCGATGCGCGATGCGAGGATCACCGTCGCACCGAAGAGGTCGCCGTCTTCTTCGATCGGCTCGCCGGCGTTGAGGCCGACGCGCACGTGCAGCGGTTCGGGCATCGACTCAGTGTGCACGGCGAAGGCCCGCTGCAGCGCGATGGCGCAGTCCATGGCCGAGGTGACGCTGCCGAACGAGGCCATGAAGCCGTCGCCCATCGTCTTCACCTCGGCGCCGCCGTGCTGCTTCAGCAGGTCGCGCGTGATGCGCTCGTGCGCGCGCAGCACATCGCGGCCCTTCGCGTCGCCGAGCCGCTGCATCATCTCCGTGTGCCCGACGATGTCGGTGAAGAGCACGGTGCGGACGCCGGAGGGAGCGGCGAACGCCGCAGTGCCGCCAGCCGGCACCGGCGACGATGGTAAGACAAAGGAAGTAATGCAGCCCGCCATCTGAACAAAGGCCGGGTCAGAGTGCTGCATGAACTGCGCTCCCGGAATCTTCGCCGCGATACGCTGAGAGCATCGTGCCGGAACAGTAAGGCCCGGATCATGAGCGAGAACAATGGTCGGTTGCTGCACATGCGAGAGGAGGTCACCCAGATCGGTGGCTTCGGACAATTTCGTGTACTCAAGACCAACGTGAGCATCAACCCAGCGGACCGCGGCCTTCGCCATCAGATCGCCGAGCGGCGCGGGGTTATCTACCTGGCTCAGAACGCGGAAGATCGTCTGCACGTAGACACCCCAGTCAGTCTGGGCGAGCGTGGGCCCCACTCTGCCAAACGGCGTGTCATCCAACTCGTGCATGTTCAGAAACGGCGAGTCGAGGACAACGTGGGTGACTCGCTCAGGAAGGGCGGCCGCGAGGCTAAGCGCGGTCCACGACCCGAGCATGCTGAAGTGACTGCCAGAATATGCCACGAATCGATCGAGTTTGGCCGCATCCATCACGGCCTCGGCGTCCATCACAAAGTGGCCCGGGACACGCCTGCGATCTCGCGCTCTGACATGCCCGTACCCCTGGCATCGAAGTAGATCAAGCGAAAGGATCGCGCCAACTCGCTGAAGAAGCCCTCGAATATCGTCCAGTGCTCACGTGCATGCGTGAATGGGATAGGGCCGAAATACAACATCGCCGGGCCCTCGCCCGTCTCATTCCAGGCGATACTCACGCCGTCAGAGGTTGTGGCGTACTGGACCGGCCTCGCATTCATGAGGTGCCCTCCTGCCACCGCACGTCCCACAGGCGGACGCTCTCGTCGAAGCCCTTGGGGACGAAGTCGCCGCGGTCGCCGAAGACGAAGCCTTTGCCGGAGAGCAGGCCGCGCACGGTGTCCGGCACCAGGATCTCGCCCGCGCCCGCCTTCGCCGCGATGCGGGACGCGAGGATGACCGTCGCGCCGAAGAGGTCGCCGTCCTCTTCGATCGGCTCGCCGGCGTTGAGCCGCACGCGCACGCCGTCGTCGGCCATGCAGTAGCGGATTTCGGGCTGATCCATGCGGGGAGTATGCGCGATCGCGCGTTCGGAGTGGTAGCGACGCCGGGCGAGCCACCCCTGCCCGCTGGCACCCTCACCTCCGGCGTCTGACCTCCGACTTCCACCTTCCGACCTCCAACCACCAGCCTCCACCCCCGGTCCCGGCCTGACACGCCCGCCTTGGCGTTCGCCCGTCCCCTGCCGCACGATCGTCCCGTCCGCGCACACGGAACGAGCGCCCGCGCCACGCCACGGCACGAACGCTCTGGCGAGCGCCCGCTAAGCGCGGAAACAGGAAAAGTGACAAAACGAAATCGACGCGGTAGAAATGCCGCCGTTCTCGCGCGTCCAGCCTCCGACTTCCGACCTCCAGCTTCCGGCCTATACTGCCGCATGCGCATCGGGCTGATCGGCGACACGCACTACCCGGAGGCGGGGCCGCTGTGGGATGAGGCGTACGAGGCGCTGCGCGGCGTCGAGTTGATCCTGCACGCGGGCGACCTGCACGTGCTGGAGGTGCTGGACTGGCTGGAGGAGCGCGTCGGCGTGCCGGTGCTGGCGGTGCGCGGCAACGGCGACGACGGCAGCGGCGGCCGCCCCGTCTGCCCCGACGATTCGCGGATGAGGCCGGTGCAGACGCTGACCGCCGGCGGCGTGCGCATCGGCATGGTGCACGATGCGACGCTGCCGGAGTGGCCGCCGCATCGCACGCTGGAGTCGATCATGGACTTCCACTTCGGCGGCCGCGTCGACGTGCTGGTGCACGGCGACACGCACGTCGCTGAGGTGGAGGAGATGCGCGGCGTGCTACTGGTGAACCCCGGCAGCCCGACCTTCCCTCGCAACCTCACCCGCCGCCACGGCACGCTGGGTTTTCTCGACGTGGCCGGTGGCGCCGCGCGGGCGTGGATCCACCAGCTTGAAGCAGCGAGCTAATCACGACCGTCGCCTGGTGACTGACGCTACGTCCCCTCCCTGAGGTCTTGCGATCGTGCCGGCCCAGCGGCTCAATGTATAGTGCGTTCTAACGAGGAGGCGGAGGACGCCGCATGCAGGCCGAAGTATCCCGGACGGAACAGACTCGTGGCTCCCTGAGTCATGGGCAGAGGCTGGCCGCTCTCGGCGTACTCATCGTCGCCTGTATGGTCTCAACCGCGGCCCACTACACGCACAACTTCGTCGAGATCGAGCACTATCCCCAGTCGGACCTGTTTCCCAACTTCGCGGTACGGATTGCGATCGTCATCGCGTGGCCGCTGCTCACGGCCATCGGGGTATTCGCGTACTGGCTCTACGCCCATCGGCGCTACGTCGCGGCATATCCGCTCCTGGCGGCGTACTCACTGCTCGGATTGGCGACGCTGGGGCACTTCGCCTTCGGTTCGCCGCACATTCCGCCGTTTTGGTATGCGACTATCTTCACCGACGCCCTGCTCGGATTCGCGATCCTGGCGTTCGCGCACTGGTCGGCGGTGATTTCGTCTCACCCTGCGCCTCGGCGCGAACCAGGCGTCTGACGGCGGTCGAGGCGCCGCTCCCTGACCCTTAGCCGTCGATTGTACGCGCCGCCACATCTCGTATCGCGGGGAACGGGCACGCTGCGGCGCGGGCGCCGAGCGCGCTAGCCGCCGACGAGGGGGCCGTAGCGTTCCAGCAGCGCGGAGCGGTCGGCGGCGGTGAGCGCGTCGGGGCAGCTGGAGGTCTCGGGTTGCATGACGGCGGGCGCGGGCAGGTGGTCCACGCCGAGGAAGTGGCCGGTCTCGTGCAGCATGGTGCTGTAGAGGCAGGCGCGCGAGCGGAACTCGCGCGGCGGCGCGGTGTCGATGGTGATGTCGGCCTCGGTGAGGCGCACCTTGTCGTTCTCGTTGCAGTTCGCGGTGCAGGTGCTGGCCGTCGTCTGCGTGAGCCCCGCCTCGTAGACGCGGCCGCCCGGCGATGCGCTGGCGCTGAGGTCGCCCCAGCCGATCTCGTTGACGCCGTCGCCCTGGCGCGGCGGGCCGCAGGCGCCGTCGTTACGCCAGGCGAGGCCCCAGGCATCGAACGCGCGCTGCACCGTGTCGACGAAGACCGACGCGGGGACGTAGCCGCCCTCGCCGCCGTCGGAGATGCAGAAGCTGACGGGCGCGGCCGGCCAGCGCAGGAGGCCCTGCGGGTTCGGGGGGATCGCCGGCGTGGGCGTCGGGACCGGTGTCGGCGTCGGCGTGACGGTCGGGGTCGGCGTGGGGGTGCGCGTGCGCGTCGGCGTCGACGTGGGGCCGCCGCTGATTCGCTCGCGGAGCTGGTGCGCCGCGTTGGAGCCGCTGAAGGCGAGCACGGCGAGCGCGAGCGCGGCTCCGACCGCCACCCAGGGCAGCAGCTTCATGACGCCGCGCCGATCGCCGTCGCGGGAGCATCGTGCGGCGTGCGCGCGCGGCCCTCGGTGCAGAGCGCGAGCAGCGGGCACGGGGCGCAGCGCGGCGTCGCGCGGCAGAGCGCCTTCGCGTGCAGCACGATGTACCCGTGGTACCGCCGGTACACCTCGACAACGTGCTCAGTGCATCTGCTCTCTGCTCCCTGCTCTCTGCTCTCGCCGCCCCTTTGCTGTTTGCTGTTTGCTGTTTGCTGTCGTTCGTTGGCTGTTTGCTGTGGCCCGTCAAGGGCCGCCTCGAACCACCGCTGCCACGCGTCGTAGCCATCGGCCTGCGGCCCCAGGCCGAGGCGGCGGAAGATGCGGCGCGTGTAGGCATCGATGACGAAGGACGGCTTGCCGCCGGCGTAGAGCGCGATGGCGTCCGCTGTCTCCGGGCCGACGCCGTGTGTGGCGAGCAACGCGCTTCGCAGCGCAGCGGCCGGCTGCGCGAGGAACGCGCCGACGCCGCCGGCGCTGACGATCGCCTCGCACAGCGCGCGCAGCCGCCGCGCCTTCACGCTGGGCGTGCCGCTGACGCGCACGAGCGCCTCGATCTCTGCCTGGGGCGCGGAGAGGATCGCGTGCGGATCGAGCAGGCCCGCTTCGCGCAGCGCGGCGAGGGCGCGTTCGGCGTTGGTCCATGTGGTGTGCTGCACGAGCACCGCCCCGGCCATGATCTCCATCGGGTTGGGGGCAATGTCGGGCATCCAGTGCCAGACGTCGTCGCGGTACGCGTTGTCGAGTGCGTGGTAGATCTCTCGGATAGCGGGGGGCACTAACATCTCAGCACGGGGAGGAGGACGTGTTCACCGCAGAGGCGTGGAGCGCGCAGAGTTGGCGGGCAGCGTCGCCCGACGGCACGCTTCCCACCAACCTGTCTCTGCGTCCTCTGCGCCTCCGCGGTGAAACTCTCCGTCCCGGCGTGCCGCCGTTGCACCGAGCTCATGGTGCGACTCCGGCGAGCGTCCACTGGACGGGGTCGACGTTCTGGCCGCCGACGACCAACTCCCAGTGCAGGTGCGGCCCGGTCGCGAGTCCCGTCATCCCCACCAGCCCGAGCTGCTGTCCCTGTGCGACGGCCTTCCCCTCGACGACGTCCGTCCGCGACATGTGGTGATAGGCCGTGAACACGCCGAGGCCGTGGTCGATGATCACCGACAGCCCGCGCGTCGTCAGCAGGCCGGCGAACGCGACGCGCCCCGCCGCGGCCGCCACGATCGGCGCGCCCTCGCTGGCGGCGATGTCGGTGCCGCTGTGATGGATCGATACGGGGCCGCCGTTGTAGCTGCGGCCCGTGCCGAACTCGGTGCTGATCGGTCCGGCCGCCGGCATGATGAAGGGGCCGATCCAGAGCTTGCTGAGCGTCACCTTCGCGTACACCGCCGCGCGGATGTTCTCCTCCTGCTGCACCTCGTCGGCGGAGCGCAGACCGTTCGGGCCGTCGACGGGCACCTCCAGGCGCTCGACCGGGAAGTCCGTGGGCACGATGTCGATGGCCGACGTGCGCTCCTCGAGCAGCGCGCCGCTCGCGTCGAGCAGGTTGATTGTGGTGGTGTAGCGGCCCGGCCCGACGCCGGCGCCGGCGCCGATCGGCACCCAGAACGACGTTGCGTCGGCGGCCATCGGGTACTCGCGGCCGCGGAAGATCAGCGTCGCGCCGCTCGCGCCGCCCCGCGGCGTGCGGATGACCGTCGTGCGGCCCTGCGGCAGCGCCTCGGCGCGCGGCTCCGGCGTGGGTGTGTCGGTCGGCTCCGGTGTGGGGGTTGGCGTGACGGTCGGCGTGGGGGTACGGGTGACGGTGGCGGTCGGCGTGTCCGTCGGCGTGGCGGTACTCGTGGGGGTGTGTGTGGGCGACGCGCCGCCAACGACGCCGCAGCCGGTCAGCGCGAGGGCGCCAGCGAGCAGAAACGCAACGAACGGCAGCAGGCGATGCATGCGGGGCGGCACGGGGTCAGTATAGGGGGTGTTGGATGTTGGATGTTGGATGTTGGATGTTGGATGTTGGAAGTCGGAAGTCGGAAGTCGGAGGCTGGATGCAGAGGCGCGGTGCGGATCGGGCCGTCGTGCTGACCTGCTGACCTGCTGACGTGCGCTGCTAGCAGTCGACGCGCACGGGCTCGAGGGCCAGCGTGCGGTCGCGGTGCTGGCGTTTCTGCATGGCCTGGTGGCTGACGATCAGCGCCAGCGCCATCATCAGCAGCAGCGCGGCGAGCTTGAAGGGGGCGAGCGGGCCCCAGACGCCGCCGATGACGCCACCGAGCGCCTGGCCGCCGGCGACGCCCAACCCCTGCACGGCGCTGAGCGATCCCAGCCAGAGGCCTCGGCTGCCGACGTCGGTCGCGTCGAGCGCAGCGGCGCCCCAGGCGGGGATGCTGATGGCGTACGCCAGCCCGGCCAGCACAACGAGGTTGACGACGATGAACGGGCTGCGCGTCAGCGTCAGCGCGAAGATGGAGATCGATGCGACGAAGAGCCCGGCGATCAGCGGCACCTGGCGGCCGAAGCGGTCGGCGTGCCGGCCGAACTTCCACATGGCGATCGCGGCGAGGATCGCCGGACCGGGGAAGAGCATGGCCATAAACGACATCTTCACGCGCAGGAAGTCGTGGGTGTAGGCGCCGATCATCGGCGTGTGCAGGCTGGTGCCGACGGTGAGGAAGAGCACGATGACGCCAAGCATGACGATGCCGGGCGCCCACGCCGCCGGATCGCGCTCGGCCGCGGCCGCGGCCGGCAGCACCGGCTCGATGCTGTAGCGCTGGCTCTGCGGGTCGACGCGCAGCAGCACCATCAGCAGGGCGAGCACGCTGAAGCCGATGCACATCCAGAAGGCGGCGCCGTAGGTGACGAAGTCGACCATCAGCACGCCGCAGAGCGTGCCGATGCCGATGCCCGACATCTGCGCGAGGTTGAGCAGGGACATGGTGCGGGTGCGGCGGCCGCGCGGCGTCGTCTCGCCGACGTGCGCGATGAAGGCGGGCCACATGGTCGCGGCGCCGATGCCGAGGAGCGCCGAGAACGCCAGGAAGGCCCGCTCGTCGGGCACCTGCATCATCAGCGCCAGGATGGGGCCGCTGAGGGCCATCCCGGCGAGCATGGTGGGGCGGCGGCCGGCGCGGTCGGCGATCCAGCCGGCCGCCGGCTGCCAGGCGAACTTCGCGACGCCGTACGACGCCATGGCGTAGCCGGGGTAGGCGACGCCGGTGTGCAGCGCCTGCGGCAGGTACTGCTGGACGAGCGACAGGAAGTAGATGCCGACGGCGGCCTGCCACAGGAAGACCACGATAGCCAGCTCGAGGACGCGCGCGTTCTCGCCGCGCATTGCCTTGGCCACGTTTCCGACGCGGATCATCCCCACCCCACACGCTGAACGGACGGCTTCTCTGAGTTGACGAGGCGTCTGCGGATAGTATCGGCAGCGCGGCGCGCCGGGTAACGGCCCGAAGCGCACAGACCGCTCTCAGATCGCCGAGTTGACGCCTCGATTTCTCGCCACCGCGAGCGCTCCCAGGGCGGCCGCCCGTTCACCCAACTCCCCTTCGACGATGCGCACGTCCATAAAGGACTGCCCAAACGACCGGGCGCGGGCGACCTCGACCGCCGGCCCCAGCAGGGTTTCGCCCATATTCGTCAGCCCGCCGCCCAGCACGATGGCCTGCGGGTTGAAGGCATTGATGATGCTTGCGAGCCCGATGCCCAGATAGCGCCCGGCCTCCGTGATCAGCGCCGTGGCCTCGGCTTCGCCCTGCTGGCCGGCCAGGAACACCGTCTCGGCGGAGAGCGGCGGGTTGTGCTCCGCCATCCTCGCCGTGCGCGGCAGCCCGCCGGCCACGATCATCTCCCGCGCGCGCGCCGCGATCGCCGTGCCCGAGGCGAAGGCCTCGAGGCAGCCGACGTGCCCCGCGCCGCAGGCCGGGCCATCGACGGAGACGGCGATGTGGCCGACCTCGCCGGCGGCGCCCGATGCGCCCGCGTACAGCTCATTATTGATGATCACGCCGCCGCCGATGCCAGTGCTGATGGTCACGAAGATCAGGTGCCGGTAGCCCCGGCCGGCGCCGAAGTTGTGCTCGCCGACGGCGCCGCAGTTCGCGTCGTTCTCGAGGATCGCCGGCACGCCCAGCTGCTCGCCGAGGATGCGGGCGAGCGGCACGTTGTGCCAGCCGGGCAGGTTGGGCGGATCGGTGATGACGCCGGCGGCGGCATCGATCGGCCCGGGCGCCGAGATGCCGGTGGCGCGCAGGCTGGCCGCATCGGCGCCCGCGTCCGCCGCGGCCTGGCGCACCGCGTCGGCGATGCGGGTGATGACGGCGTCGGGGCCCTGCGCCGCGAGCGTGGGGATGCGCGCCGAGCCGACGACGCGGCCCTCGGCATCGGCGACGAGCACGAGGATCTTCGTGCCGCCCAGGTCGACGCCGGCGAAGAGCTGGCTGCTCACGCGCCGGCCGCTTCGCGGGCGAGCTTGCGGTCGGCGGCGGCCGCGGCGTACAGCTCGATGTACTTGCCGGCGGCGCGGCCCCACGACCAGTCCTGGCGCATGCCGCGCTCCTG
>Ga0315281_10008548_pt1 | contig 14310 bp, 10 predicted proteins | sample YL17G07_0_MG_FD_204540 | JGI IMG/M metagenome (GOLD analysis project Ga0315281, IMG submission 204540) | Sediment microbial communities from Yellowstone Lake, YNP, Wyoming, USA - YL17G07_0 | ecosystem: Environmental > Aquatic > Freshwater > Lake > Sediment | place: USA: Wyoming | collected...
GCGGCAGGAATCGGCTGCGCGCGGAAAGTTTGGGCGAATTCGGCGAAGCGTTCTACGGTGTGCATGTCAATCTCTCCGCGCGTCGTGCGTGCGCACATGGCCCGCACTGCTGTTCGGTCGCGTTTGTGTGGTCTGCTCTTTGGAATACTGCCAGTATAAACGCGGATGGAGCGTGGCATAGAGCGTCGGCGCGATTCCCGGGTGAGACGGGTCTGCTGTCCGGACAAGCGCCGTTTCCATCCAACTGGCAGACGCTTGCGGCATGGTCTACACTGTAGTTTGCCTTTGTGGAGGAGGACATCATGCAGCTTCGGGAAATACTCAGAATAAAAGGCAACCTGCTGATCACCATCGCCCCGGACGGACTGGTGAGCGATGGCGTCAGCATCATGTCGAAAAAGGACATCGGCTCGCTCGTGGTCATGAGTCAGGGCAGCATGGTAGGCATGCTGACTTTCCGAGAAGTGCTGCAGGCGCTGCACCGGAACAAGGGCTCGATCCAGGGCATGCGCGTGGACGCCATCATGGTGAAGAACCCGCGCACTATCGCCCCGAACGTCGAAGTCGACGAACTGCGCAGCGTGATGCTGGAGCACCACATCCGCTATATGCCGGTGATGGAAGGCGATACGCTGGTCGGCGTGCTTTCGTTTCACGACGTCGCCAGGGCGGTGCTGGAGGAGCAGGCGTTCGAGAACCGCATGCTCAAAGGCTATATCAAAGACTCACCAGCCTAGCCGTGCTGTTCTGAAATTTACTCGCCGAAAATTTCTCGCGGCCGGCGCCGGGGTCTGTCTTGGCGCGGGCGGGCTCGCCGCATGGCGCTACTGGCCTGAGCAGGGCTTTTTCAATCCCTGCCGCGCCGACCTGCCCGAGGCGCTCGCCCGACACGAGTTGGTGCGTGCCGCCTGGGACGGCATAGACCCGCGCAAGGTGTGGGACGGCCACTGCCACCTCGCGGGCAACGGCGACTCGGACAGCGGCATCTACCTCAACCCCGGCATGAACAGCGTGCTCGATCCCCTGCAGTACGCGCAGCGCCTGTTCTACATGAACGCGGGCTGCGTGCGCGATGCGCCGGGGCAGGTGGACCAGAGCTATGTCGAGCGCATGCACAAGCTGCTGGGCGACATGCGCCCCGGCGTGAAACTGCTGCTGCTCGCGTTCGACGCGAATGTCACGGCGGCGGGCGAGGTGTCGTGGGAACGGACGAGTTTCCATATCCCGAACGCCTACGCGGCGAAGAGCGCGCAGCGCCATGCGCAATATTTCGAATGGGCCGCCTCGGTGCACCCGTATCGGCGCGACTGCGTCGAGCAGCTCGAGGCGGCGGCACGGCAGGGCGCGCGCGCGGTGAAGTGGCTGCCGGCGGCGATGGGCATAGACCCAGCATCCAAACTGTGCGATCCCTTCTACGCGGCGCTCGCGCGGCTCGGGCTGCCGCTGATTACGCATGCCGGCCTGGAACGCGCCGTGCGCGGGGCAGATGCGCAGGACCTGGGCAATCCGCTGCGTCTGCGGCGCGCGCTCGATCACGGCGTGCGCGTAGTGGTGGCGCATTGCGCTTCCATGGGCCAAGATCGCGATATCGATCGCGGCGCCAACGGTCCGGCGATCGACGACTTCGAACTGTTCGCGCGGCTGATGGCCGAGACGCGCTACGTAGGCAGGCTTTACGGCGACATCTCTGCAATGACGCAGACGGCGCGCGCCGGGGCAGCCCTGTCCCGGGTGATCCGGCAGGAAGACTGGCATGCGCGTCTGCTGAACGGCTCGGACTATCCGCTGCCGGGCGTCTTTCCGCTCTATTCGGTGGACTACATGGTGGAACAGGGCTACATCGAAAACAGCGCGGCGGCGTTGTTCAAGGGCTTGCGCGAACACAATCCGCTGTTGTTCGATTTCGTACTCAAACGCAGCCTGCGCGCAGGGGGCAAGCGCCTGCCGGCAGGGGTATTCGAAACGCGGGCTTTTTTCGACCGGGGCGTGGGTGGCGGCGAGGGCGCCGCTCGTACAGCCGCGAGGGAGTCATGATCGGCCTAGGCGTTGCGCGAAGGATAGCTCGCGCCCATGCCGGCCATGGGTTTGCCCGAGCGCCATTCCTTATCCTGCGGCGCTCGGCGGCGGCGGCGGGCGCGGGCATGTTTCTCTCCAATTGATTTGATCCTATCCGCGCTTGCGGTCCCAGACGTAGCGCACGAAGCGCTGCCACCGGCTCCGCGGTTGCGCCAGCTTGTTCTGCGTGACCTGCGCCTGACGGTCGCGCTCGGCGCTGCGCTTCACCTGCTCGTGGATCTGGCGCAGCGTCAAGCCGCCGGGGCCTTTGAGCTTGTCGGGATGGTTGTTGGGCATGGTGTTGCGGCGGGCGTGTGAAGGGGATATGTTAAACTCGCCGCAGCAAATCCGCGAGTGAAATCATGTCGGGCAACACGCTCGGAAGACTGTTCTGCGTCACCTCGTTTGGCGAGTCGCACGGCCCTGCCTACGGCGGCGTAGTGGACGGCTGCCCGCCGGGACTGGAACTGTCCGAAGCCGACATCCAGCGCGAGCTCGACCGCAGGAAGCCCGGCACATCGCGCCATGTGACGCAGCGGCGCGAGGCCGACTGCGTGGAAATTCTGTCCGGCGTATTCGAAGGCAGGACCACCGGCACCGCCATCGGCTTTCTGGTGCGCAACGAAGACCAGAAGAGCAAGGACTACGGCAACATCGCCGAGAGCTTTCGCCCGGGGCATGCCGACTACGCCTATTGGCAGAAATACGGCATCCGCGACTATCGCGGCGGCGGGCGCGCCTCGGCGCGCGAGACCTTGGTGCGCGTCGCCGCCGGAGCGATCGCGAAGAAGTGGCTGAAACAGCGCTACGGCATCAGCGTGCGCGGCTATCTCGCGCAGCTCGGACCGAACAAAGTCGCGCTCAAGGACTGGAGCGCAGTCGATCGGAATCCTTTCTTCGTGGCGGATTTGTCGGTCGTGCCGGCGCTCGAGGCCTACATGGATGCGCTGCGCAAATCGGGTGATTCCTGCGGCGCGAAAATCACCGTGGTGGCCGATGGCGTGCCGGTGGGCTGGGGCGAGCCTGTGTATGACCGGCTCGACGCCGACATCGCCTACGCCATGATGGGCATCAATGCGGTGAAAGGCGTGGAAATCGGCGCGGGCTTCGCTTCGGTCGAGCAAAAGGGCACCGAGCATTCCGATGAACTCACGCCCGATGGGTTTCTCAGCAACAACGCCGGCGGCATCCTCGGCGGTATTTCGACCGGGCAGGACCTGGTGGTGAACATTGCGATCAAGCCGACGTCGAGCATCCGGCTCTCGCGGCGCTCGATCAACAAGAAAGGCGAAGCGGTGACCGTGGAAACCCACGGCCGTCACGATCCCTGCGTCGGCATTCGCGCTACGCCCATAGCCGAAGCGATGCTGGCGCTGGTGCTGGCCGATCATGCGCTCAGGCACCGCGCGCAGAACGCCGACGTGGTTACGGCGACGCCGAAAATCGCCGCGCGTGTGCCGGACGCCAAACTCGCGGCGAACCATGCCGCGCAGGCTGTCGACAATCCCGACGCTGACGAAGCGTAGGACACGCGCCGCGCGCCTGGATGCCTAGTTCGGCGGCGCCTTGCCGCCGCTCGCTTTGGCGTACAGCAGGCGCAGCAGCAGTTGCGCGCGATCTTCGCGCGAAAGCGACGGCGCGTAGCGCTCCCACGCCTGCATGGCTTCGCGCGATTGTTTCCGCGCGAGATGGCCGGTCATCGCCGCAGTGAGGAGGTAGCGGCGGTTCTCCGCGGGCAGATCACCGGGGCTTGCAAACAGCTGATCGGCGAGTTCGGTCATTTTGGCCGCATCGCGCGCGCCGACCGCCTTGAACAGCGCGATCCAGAGTTTGTACTGCTGCGGCAGCGAGCCGTAGCAGCCGGCGGACTCGAAGCGTCGCCATATCGCCGCCGTTTCCTGCGGCGGGAGAAACGCGTTCACGGCAATCGCCACCTGGAACAAGGAATGCAGCCAGACGTCGTGGCGCGCGGGATCCCAGCAGTCGAGCGCGCGCAGGCTGGCGAGCTCCAGGTCTTTTTGCAGCGCGCGCGGCATCGCTAGCGGCTCGGGCGGATTCGGCAGCAGATACGTGTCGCGGATGTATTGCGCGCGGCGTATCTGCTCGATGCGGTCGAAGTAGTCGGCGCCGTCGAGCGACACCTGCGGCAGCGTAGTCGCGCCTTCCAGCATGGCGATCACTGGCACGCCGGCTGCGTTAAGCGCGGCGAGATCGCTTGCGCCCTGTTGCAGGAAACGGTAGCGCGCTGCGTTCAGGTCGAGGTAGGGGTAGTAGTCCGAGTTCGCCGGCACCGGAAAACTCTGCGCCAGCGGGTGCATGGTGGCGCGCGTGGCGACCTTTCGTATCTGCAGGTCGGCCAGATTCTGCAGATGTACGGTGCGCAGCTCCTTTGCCAGGCCGGGCTCGCGGAACACGTCTGCGAGCGGCCGCGCCAGCGTCGCTGCATCGCCGGCGACGATCAGGAGGTCGTTGTCGGTTGCGGCGTAGATGGCGTAATCGGGGAAGTTGTCGCCCAGCGCGCGCAGCACCGACGCCACCAGGCTGATGTCGATTTCATACAGCTGGAACCACTGCACCAGCACGCCGCCCGGTTTGAGATAGCGCCGCACCAGATGATAGAACTCGTTTGAAAACAAATTCGAGACGCCGCTCACCCAGGGGTTGGAGGGCTCGGAAATGATGATGTCGTACCTGCCGTTGCGCGTGGAGAAGAAAGTCTTGGCGTCGTCGATGCGAATGCGGCTGCGCGGATCGGCGTAGGCATTGGCGTTGCGCGCATTGAAGCCGCGCGCGGCTTCCACCATGGCGGGTTCGATTTCGATGGTTTCGACGGCGTCGATTTTCGAGTTGGCGAGCATGGTGTGCACCGTCAGCCCGGTGCCCATGCCGATGATGGCGGCGTCTTTCGCGTCGGGCTTCAGCGCGAGCGGCAGCACCGCGGTGAGCACCATGGTGATCTCGTCCGAGATGCGCGCACCGGGTTTCAGATTGATGGCGCCGTCGGATTTTGCGTTGGTGCGAATGCTGGTGCCTTCCGGAAATTCCACCAGACTGACCGTGGCTGTCTTGCCGTCTTTGTAGAACAGCGGCTTCATGTCCGCGGCGGTGTAAATGATGCCGTGACGGAATACGCCCGAGACCATGCGGTGGACATCGAACTGCACCAGCGTGAACGCTACGACCAGCGCCAGCGCGGCCGCGCTGCCGGCCAGTAGCGGGGCGAACCTGCCGGGGGCGACGCGCCACAGCAGATATACGCCGAGCAGCGTATCGATCGCCGCGCCCGCGGCGACGAGGTTCTTCAGTCCCAGCAGCGGCAGCCCCAGGTGCGCGGCGGCGAACACGCCGAGAATTGCGCCCAGGGTATTGGCGGCGTAGACCGCGCCTATGCTTTTCTCGCCATGGCCGCGGCGCAGCAGGGCATAGGTGATGAGCGGCAAAGTCATGCCGGCGCAGAAGGTGGCCGGGAACATGATCGCGAGCGCGATGGCGTGGCTGGAAAGATGGTAGAGCACGTAACCGGTTTCGCTGCGCGCCAGGCCCTTCATGACCCAGGTCATGGTTTCGAACATCGTGCCGTACAGCGGCAGCGTCGCGAGCGCGAGCAAGCCCATCGCCACCTGCACGATGCCGAGCAGGCGCGTCGGGTCCTTTGTTCCGTCGATGCGGCGCTTCACCCAGTAGCCGCCGCAGGCGAGGCCGAAGATAAATGCCGAGAGCATCAGCTCGAACGAATGGGTGGATGCGCCCAGCACCAGGCTCAACATCCTGATCCAGGCGATTTCATAAATGAAAGAGGCGGCGCCGGTCAACAGCGCGGTGACGAGCAGCAATCTGAAGAAGCCGCGGTCCTGGTCCTGATCCGGACCGATGGTCGTCGCCGCAGGCGGTTCGGCGCCGCGCGCGATCAGCCACATGAGCGCCGCCAGCGCGAGATTGATGGCGCCGGCCGCCTGTACGGTACCGGGCAGGCCCAGCGCCCCAATCATGAAGAAGCCGCTCGCGAGAACGCCGATGGCCGCGCCCAGGCTATTGGTGAAATAGAGCATGGCGAGCGATGCCCCCGGCGCATCGGGATAACGGCGGATGAGTCCGCCGCTCATCAACGGAAAGGTCATGCCGAGCAGAATCGACTGCGGCAGGATCAGCGCGGTGCCCAGCGACCACTTGAAGCAAGTGGCGGCGAATTCGGATCCCAGCGCCGGCAGCACCGTGTCGAAGGCTGCGTCGGTTGCGGCGACGAACAGCGGATGAAACGCGAGTGCGCAGGCGCCGATGACCGCTTCGGCTAATGCGTAGCCGAGGAGTAGGTTTTTCCAGCCTCCGGAGAATCGACTGCACAGCCAGGAGCCGAGAGCCATGCCGCCCATGAATATCGCCAGCACCAGAGTCTGCGCATAGGCGGCATGCCCCAGGAACAGCTTGAGGTAATGGCTCCAGATCGACTCGTAGATCAGTCCGGCGAAACCGGACAGCGTGAACAGCAGGAACAGCGTGCCGCGTGAGCGCAATTGTCTGGGCATTTGACGGAATCGGGTGCGCGCAATGGCGTCCGCGACGCGACGCCGTGCGCATAAATCTGCAGCAATTCAGAACGGCCGCAGTGTAGCCCAGGCCGCGTCAGGCGTGTGAAGATTCGGCCGCGGCGCTGCTGGGCGCGTGTTTTCCGATGGGCCTTGCGCACGGGCCGCAGTATGCGTTTTTCTCGATCTACCTCGTAGATCATGGTTACAGCAAGGCGGCGGTCGGCTGGATGTGGACCTACGGCGTCATCGCCGAAATCGCCTTGTTCCTGCTGATGCCGGCGCTGTTGCGGCGCTTTCCGCTCTCGGCCATCCTGCTGGTGTGTTTCGCGGCGCCGGCGGCGTTCTGGGCAGCATGCTCTCCGGGCTTGCCTGGGAAACGATCGGCGCGGCATGGACGTTCAGCGCTGCGGCGCTGGCCGCCCTGGGTGGTTACCTTCTGGTCGATTGGCGGGTGCGTCCGGCGCGCATCTGAGGCCGGCGCGTGGTCCCGGTTTTCTGGTCATGTCGCGCTCCAAATGCCTGTTTTATGTGGCATAATTTCATCTTATTCATCACCGCATCCGGTCATGCCGCAGACCCTTTACGACAAGCTTTGGGCGAACCACGTGGTTCACGTCGAGGACGACGGCACGGCGCTGCTGTATATCGACCGCCATCTGGTGCATGAAGTCACCAGCCCGCAGGCATTCGAAGGCCTGCGGCTTGCAGGGCGCAAGCCCTGGCGCATCGATTCAGTCGTGGCCACGGCCGACCACAACACGCCCACCACCGACTGGAACGAGGGCATCAAGGACCCGATATCGCGCCTGCAGGTCGAAACCCTGGACGCGAACATTCGCGAATACGGCGCGAAGGCCTACTTTCCGTTTCTGGACAAGCGCCAGGGCATTGTGCACGTCATCGGGCCGGAGCAGGGCGCGACCCTGCCCGGCATGACGGTGGTCTGCGGCGATTCGCATACCAGCACGCACGGCGCGTTCGCCTGCCTCGCGCACGGCATCGGCACTTCGGAGGTCGAGCACGTGCTCGCGACCCAGTGCCTGGTGCAGAAGAAAATGCAGAACATGCTGGTCGCGGTGGACGGGCCGCTCGCGCGCGGCGTCACCGCCAAAGACCTGGCCCTCGCCATCATCGGCAGAATCGGCACTGCCGGTGGAACCGGCTGTGCCGTCGAGTTTGCCGGCAGCAGCATCCGCGCCTTGAGTATGGAGGGTCGTATGACCCTGTGCAATATGGCCATCGAGGCGGGTGCCCGCGCGGGCATGGTCGCTGTCGACGACATCACTATCGCGTATCTCAAGGGTCGGCCGTTTGCGCCGACCGGCGAGTTCTGGAATCGCGCCGTGGACTACTGGCGCACGCTTGTGTCCGACGAGGGCGCTCAATTCGACCGCGTGGTGCGCCTGGACGCGCGCGACATCCGACCACAGGTTACCTGGGGCACGTCGCCCGAGATGGTGGTGTCGGTGGACGCCCGCGTGCCCGATCCGGACAGGGAGAAAGACCCGTCGCGGCGCGAGGAAATGGAACGCGCGCTCATCTACATGGACCTGAAGCCCAATACCCGCATCGAAGACATACGCCTGGACAAGGTGTTCATCGGTTCCTGCACCAACTCGCGCATCGAGGATCTGCGCGCCGCAGCGGCGATGGTGCGGGGCAAGCGCGTCGCCGCCAACATCCGGCTCGCGCTGGTGGTGCCCGGTTCGGGGCTGGTAAAGGTTCAGGCCGAGCAGGAGGGACTGGACCGGGTGTTCCGGGAATCGGGCTTCCAATGGCGCGAGCCGGGTTGCTCCATGTGTCTCGCGATGAACGCGGACCGCCTCGAGCCGGGCGAGCGTTGCGCGTCGACCTCCAACCGCAATTTTGAGGGCCGCCAGGGGGCGGGCGGCCGCACTCATCTGGTCAGTCCGGCTATGGCGGCGGCAGCGGCGATTGCCGGGCATTTTGTCGACATACGTAGCTGGCGCTGAAGCCATGGAAAAGTTTACTGTATTGAACGGGATCGTCGCGCCGCTCGACCGGGCCAATGTAGACACGGACGCCATTATTCCGAAGCAGTTTCTGAAATCGATCAAGCGTTCGGGCTTTGGCCCCAATCTGTTCGACGCCTGGCGTTACCGGGACGTTGGTGAGCCGGGCTTGGATAACCGAGGCCGTCCGCTTAACCCCGATTTCGTGCTGAACCAGCCGCGCTACAAGGGCGCGAGCATGCTGCTCGCACGCAAGAATTTCGGCTGCGGCTCCAGCCGCGAGCACGCGCCCTGGGCGCTCGCCGATTACGGTTTTCGCGCGCTCATCGCGCCTTCGTTCGCAGATATTTTTTACAACAACTGCTGCAAGAACGGATTGCTGCCGGTCGTGCTCTCCGAGTCGAGCGTCGACCATCTGTTTGACGAGGTGAACGCGCATCCCGGATACCGGCTGACCATCGACCTGGAGCGGCAGATGGTCATCGCGCCTGCCGGCGGCCCGCAGCTTCCGTTCGAGGTGGATGCACACCGAAAGTATTGCCTGTTGAACGGCTTCGACGACATCGGCCTGACGCTGCGACAGGCCGACAAGATCCGCGCGTTCGAGGCGCGCCGACGCATCGAGCAACCGTGGTTGTTCGGCTGAAAACCGACTGCCTGAGTGCATAGATGAAAATAGCTGTGCTCGCCGGTGACGGCATCGGCCCGGAAATCGTCGCGCAGGCGGTGAAAGTGCTGCGCGCGCTCGCGGCCGACGGGCTTCCTGTTGAGATGGAAGAAGCGCCGGTGGGCGGTGCCGCTTACGACGTGGCCGGCGACCCTCTGCCCGCGGCCACGTTGACGCTCGCGCGCGCTGCCGACGCGATACTCTTCGGCGCTGTCGGAGGCTGGCAGTATGACAAGCTGCCGCGGGCCAAACGTCCGGAGCAGGCGCTATTGCGCTTGCGCAAGGAATTGGGCCTGTTCGCGAATCTGCGTCCGGCCAAAGTGTTTCAGGAACTGATGCAGGCATCGACCCTGCGCCCTGAAGTGATCGCGGGGATGGATATCCTGATCCTGCGCGAGCTCACCGGCGACGTGTATTTCGGCCAGCCGCGCGGCATGCGCACGCTCGAGAACGGCGAGCGCGAAGGTTTCGATACCATGCGCTACAGCGAATCCGAGATCCGGCGCATCGCCCATGCCGGTTTTCGTGCCGCGATGAAGCGCGCGAAGAGACTATGCTCGGTGGACAAATGCAACGTTCTCGAGACCTCGCAGCTGTGGCGCGAAGTCGTCATCGAAGTCGCAAAAGAGTATCCCGGCGTGGCGCTGACGCACATGTACGTCGACAACGCGGCAATGCAGTTGCTGCGCGACCCGCGGCAGTTCGACGTCCTGGTCACCGGCAACCTGTTCGGCGACATCCTTTCCGACGAGGCCGCGATGCTCACCGGCTCGATCGGCATGCTGCCCTCGGCCTCGCTCGACGCGAACGACAAGGGACTTTACGAGCCCATCCACGGTTCGGCGCCCGATATCGCCGGCAAGAATCTGGCGAATCCGCTGGCGACCATACTTTCGGCGGCGATGATGTTGCGCTACAGTTTCAACCAGGATGCGGCGGCCGCGCGCATCGATGCCGCCGTGACCGAGGTATTAGCGCAGGGACTGCGAACCGCGGATATCCATCAGCCCGGGACGCAGATGATCGGCACGGCGCAAATGGGCGATGCGGTGGCGGCGGCGTTATAATTTCATTGTCTATGTCAGGAAGAATGTCATGAAAAAAGTTGGTTTTGTAGGCTGGCGCGGCATGGTGGGATCGGTGCTGATGGCGCGCATGCGCGCGGAGAACGATTTCGCGCATATCGATCCGGTGTTCTTCACTACCTCCAATGTCGGTGGCAAGGGACCCGCGGAGAGCAAGGAGCCGTTGACGGACGCGAAAGCCATCGTTGACTTGAAACGGATGGATGCGATTGTCACTTGCCAGGGCGGTGATTACACCAACGATATCTATCCGAAGCTGCGCGCCGCCGGCTGGGACGGTTACTGGATCGACGCGGCCTCGGCGCTGCGCATGAAAGAGGACGCCGTCATCATTCTCGACCCGGTGAACATGCAGGTGATCGAACAAGCGCTCGGGCGCGGCGTGAAGAACTACATCGGCGGCAACTGCACCGTCAGCCTGATGTTGATGGCGCTGCACGGCTTGTTCAAGGAAGGCTTGATCGAGTGGATGACCGCCATGACCTATCAGGCGGCCTCGGGCGCCGGCGCGCAGAATATGCGCGAGCTGCTCGCCCAGATGGGCGCAGCGCACGCCTCCACCGACGGACTGCTAGACGATCCGGCATCCGCGATACTGGAGATTGACCGCCGCGTGGCCGACATGCTGCGCAGCGACGCCTTGCCCAAGGAGCATTTCGGCGTGGCGCTCGCCGGCAGCCTGATTCCCTGGATCGACAAGGAAATGGACAATGGCCAGAGCCGCGAAGAGTGGAAGGGCCAGGCCGAAGGCAACAAGATCCTCGGCCGTGAGAACCGGCCGGTCCCCATTGACGGCATTTGCGTGCGCATCGGCGCCATGCGTTGCCACAGCCAGGCGCTCACCATCAAGCTGACGCGCGACCTGCCGCTCGCCGAAATCGAGACCATTCTTGCCGGCGCCAACGACTGGGTGAAGCTCATCCCGAACACGCGCGCGGCCAGCACGCGTGAACTCACGCCGGCGGCGGTGACCGGCAGCCTCAACGTGCCGATAGGCCGGCTGCGCAAACTCAACATGGGCGGGCAGTATCTGTCCGCGTTTACGGTCGGCGATCAACTGCTGTGGGGGGCAGCCGAACCGTTGCGCCGTATGCTGCGCATTCTGCTGGCGCGGGAAACGACCGCGAAGGCAACCAGCAGGGCGACCGCAAAAGCCTAGCGCCGACGAAGTTCCGATCAAGTCTGTGGCGGCATCGGCCCGTCTCCATCCGAGAAGGGTTTTTGATTGAAAAATATCCGGCTTGAGCCGCTTTCATGACAAGAAAGATTAGCTTGCAAGGCTAAGGCTATGATGTTAATTTAGTTAGTCCACAAAACGTCGTCAGGGGTGGAAGGTGGGTAAATCCGTCATTAAAACAAGCGTGGTGGCTTTGGCATTGCTGCTGCTGCCGTCGCTTGCGCTCGCTGCGGGGCTCGGAAAGCTGACTGTGCTTTCCGGATTGGGACAACCCTTGAAAGCGGAGATCGAACTGGTCTCCATGCAAAAAGGCGAAGCGGACAGCCTCAGCGTCACCCTGCCATCGGCGGAAGCATTTCGGCAGGCCAATATCGAGTACGGCGGCGCGCTGCTGTCGGTCAGATTCAGCATCGAGCGGCGCGGCGAAGATCGTTACGTTGTCGTGCTGAGTTCGACGCAGCCGATGAACGAGCCTTTCCTGGACCTGCTGGTGGAACTCAATTGGGCCAGCGGGCGCCTGGTGCGCGAATACACGTTCTTGCTTGATCCGCCCGAGTACAAAGGCCCGCAGCTGCCGCCGCCCGAGGTAGTAGCGCCCGCCGTGACACCGGCGCCGGCGATCAAACCGGTGGAAGCACCGGCGCAACCCGAACTGCGCGCGCGCGTGCCCAGCGAAGACAGGCCGCCTGCGCCCAAGGCGGGCGCCACCTATGAGGTGAAGCGCGGCGACACGCTTGCCAGGATTGCGGTCGCGAACAAGGCCGAAGGCGTCAGCCTGCAGCAAATGCTGATCGCGCTGTATCGCAGCAACACGGATGTGTTCGATGGCAACAACATCAACCGTATGCGGGCCGGGAAGATTCTCAACATTCCGGACAAGGACACAGCGGCGGCGATAGACCAGGGCGAGGCCACGCGTACCGTCACGGCGCATGCCGCCGACTTCAACGAATACCGGCGCAAGCTGGGTGCGGCCGTAGCGGCTGCGCCGGAGCGCGCAGAGGCCCGGCGCCAGAGCGCGACCGGGAAGATCACCGCTAAGGTCGAAGACAAGCCGGTGCCCGCGAAGGAGGCCAAGGACCAACTCAAGCTTTCCAAGGCGGAAGAACCGGGCAAGCCTGGCGCAAAGCGCAGCGCGCAGGGACTGCAGGAAGACATGCTCGCGAAAGAGAAAGCGCTCAAGGAAGCGAGCGAGCGCATCGCGATGCTCGAGAAGAATGTGCAGGATATGCAAAAGCTGCTCGAGCTGAAGAGTCAGTCCGCGGCGCAGTTGCAGCAGCAAGCCGCGAAGGCCGCAGCGGCCAAGGCGGCCGAACCTGCGAAAGCGGTGGAAGCGCCGAAGGCTGCCGCAAAAGCGCCGGAGCCGGCAAAGACTGTAGAAGCGCCAAAGGCAAGCGAGCCTGCCAAAGCACCTGAGCCGGCGAAAGCTGAAAGCGTTGCCAAGGCGGCACCCAAGGCAGCGCCTAAAGCCGCAGCCAAGGCGCCCCCGCCGCCTCCGCCAGAACTCAGCTTGATCGATGAACTTCTCCAAAACGAATTGGCCCTGTACGGCGGCGGCGCCTTCCTGGTGCTGCTGTTCGGCGGTTATGCTTACTACGCCTGGAAGCGCAAGAAGGTCCTGCAGACCATGGAAAGCAGCGTCATGGGCGGGCCGAGCCTGACGCAGGACTCCGTGTTTGGCGCCGCTGGCGGCGCCCAGGTCCAGACTGGCCAGAGCGACGTTCAGGCCGATTTCAACCGCGGCGGCGCCGCGGCGGCAATCGACACCGAGGAAGTCGACCCGATTGCCGAAGCCGACGTTTATATGGCCTACGGTCGCGACGCCCAGGCCGAGGAAATACTCAAGGAGGCGTTGAGCAAAGACCCGTCGCGTCTGCAGATTCGCACCAAGCTGCTGGAAATATATGCCGGACGCAAGGATGCCAAGAGCTTCGAGACTATAGCCACAGAGCTTCGCGCAGCCACTGGCGGCGCGGGCGCCGACTGGGAAAAGGCGGTTGCGTTGGGCTTGCAGCTTGATCCCGGAAATTCTCTCTATGGTGGCGCGGGCGAAGCGCGCGCTGGCACTGGGACCCAGGTTCTCTCCGGGGCGCAAGTAGCCGCGGCTACGACGCCCGATATCGCACTGGATGGCGCAGCGCAGCCGGCAGCGGCTCCCGGTTTGGACTTCGACCTCGGCGGCGCAGCAGCAGAAACGGGCGCGCCGGCCGATGGCGCCGCGTCTGCTCCCGATGTCACCGCCGATCTGGGTTTCGATCTCGACCTGGGCGCCGAGGAGAAGAAACCCGAGGCTGCTCCGGCCGCAGCGCCGGCCGGCGCCGCAGCTTTGCCGAGTTTGGATGCGACCCACGCGCCTGCCGCCGCTGAGGCGTCGTCGTCCATCGATTTTGACTTCGAACTGCCGGGCGCCGGTACTGCGGCCGCGCCGGCCCCGGAAGCCGGTGCGGCTGCGCCCGCGCCAGCGCCAGCCGCTCCAGCCGAGGGCGGCGGCGGTATCGATTTCGACTTCAATCTTGATCTGCCGGCGTCCAAGGAAGAAGCGCCGGCAGCGCCATTGGACCTGTCCTCGATCAGCTTGGATCTGGGTTCGCCGGGTGGCGCCGCTGCGCCGACTGATGCACACTGGCAGGAGGTGGCAACCAAGCTCGACCTGGCCAAAGCCTACCAGGAGATGGGCGACAAGGACGGGGCGCGGGAATTGCTCAACGAAGTGCTGAAACAGGGCGACGCGGCCCAGCAGCAGCAAGCGCAGACCATGCTCTCGGCCCTGGGCTGATACTGCGCGGATCGGTCACCAACCCCGGGCTTGCCCGGGGTTTTGTTTTTT
>Ga0315281_10008549_pt1 | contig 14310 bp, 15 predicted proteins | sample YL17G07_0_MG_FD_204540 | JGI IMG/M metagenome (GOLD analysis project Ga0315281, IMG submission 204540) | Sediment microbial communities from Yellowstone Lake, YNP, Wyoming, USA - YL17G07_0 | ecosystem: Environmental > Aquatic > Freshwater > Lake > Sediment | place: USA: Wyoming | collected...
CGCCCGGGACCCCGTTTGTGATTATCGGAAATGACGGCGGTGAAGAGATAACGGCAGATGAGGTAGCGGAAAAGTGCGGGACCATCAACTACGAGGTTGTCTGCATGATAAGCGCCCGCGTACCGCGCGTATATACCGAGGGGGGAGCCGGATGAAAGTATGCCCCGAGTGCGGCGCGATATACGACGGTCACCGCTGGGTCACTGAACCGGATAAGGAGCTTCTGGGCAAGTTGGCGAAGTCGAAGAAGGAAAAGGAGCTGTGTCCGGGGTGTCTTCGCATCGATAAGCAGCAGGTCGAGGGTATCGTGACCCTCAGGGGTGCGTTCATGGACTCGCACCTTGACGAGGTGGAGAACCTCGTCAGCAGGGTCGCGAAGAACGGATGGCACCAGAACGTGGCCGCCCGGATATTCGAGATCAAGCGGGAGGGAGGCGGGCTGGTAATAGAGACGACGGACGAGCACCTGGCCGAGAGGATCGGCAAGGAAGTCGAAAAGGCCTTCAAAGGTGACCTCAAGATCAAGTGGCAGAAGAAGGACCGTTTTGTCAGGGTTTCATGGCAGAGAGAATAAACCTCGAGCCTCCCGGTTCTCCGCATGCTTAAGTACAGGCAAAACCTCGAAAGTGCTTTAAGAGAAGATGGTCTTACAAGGAGTATCTCGCGCCCGCTCGCATCCGTCTCGCCCGGTTCCTTTTATCTATGCGGTTTGTACGTGACGGATTCTCTCGCGGGCCTCGAGCCGGGCGGCATGCTGGTGGCGTGCCGGGCCGATACCGGAAGGATCTGCAAGGACCTGGTGGAGGAGACTGGTTTTGTTCCAATCGAAGTCGTTAACAGGGCAGGCGTCTTCCACCTTGCCGAGCCCGGCGGTGGCAGGAGCGTCACTCTCGTACCTCTTGCCGGCGGGGATATCCTTCGCCATCTGGAGTGCTCCGGTTTCACGGTATGCGCGATGGCGGTGGACATTGCCGGCCGCGTGGCGGGCGAGCTGATAGACCCGCTCGGCGGCCTCGAGGACCTCGATCGGAAGCGGCTCAGGGTCACATCCCCGGAAAGCATAGTCGCCGACCCCGTCCGCGCTCTGCAGGCCGCTGAGCTGTGCAGCCGCTACGGGCTAGAGCCGGAGGCCGGTACCGAGCGGACCATCGTATCTTCTGCGGAAAGACTCAGAGACGCGGCGCCCGAAAGGGTCTTCCGTGTGCTCGCCCGCACGTTGGGCGGAGACGGGTTGAAGAAAAAGACGCTCCTTCTGAGGCGGCTGGGTGTGCTGGGCACGCTTTTCCCGGAAGTAGAGGCCCTCCTCGACGTCCCGCAGAACTACTACCATCACCTCGGGGTCTGGGAACACACGCTCGAGGTTATGGACCACCTCGATGACATGATGAAATCTCCTTCAAGGACTTTCAGGACGAAGGGCAGGCGCGTCGCTTTGCACCTTCGCGGAATAGTCGAGGCTGGTGTGGACCGCAGGGCTTACCTGGCGCTTGCCGCCCTCATACATGACACAGGGAAACCACAGACGATGACCGTCATGCCGACGGGCCGCATAAGGTTCCAGGGGCATGAGCGCGAGAGCGCACGCCTCGCCGACGGGATAGCGAGGCGGCTGGGGCTCGGGTACAGGGGAAGGTCTCACCTTGTCGGGCTCGTTGGCGGGCACATGAGGTTCGGTTATCTGATGAAGGAGGGCGAGTCGACGAAAAGCCGCCTGCGCTCGGTCCGCGAGCTTGGCAGCCGCTGTCCGGAGGTCGTACTACTGTCGCTGGCGGATAGGCTCGCGACCAGGGGCGAGGCTTCAACCGAGGAAGGGCTGGAACGGTTCAGACGGACGGTGACAAGGACCTTAAACGACTACTTCTGGCTTTACGATTCGGATCCGTTGCTTTCCGGTTACGACGTGGTCGTTCACGAGGGCCTGGAGCCGGGCCCTGAGGTCGCCGAGCACCTGTTTCAAGTGAGGGTAGCGCAGAGAGAGGGGACTGTTGCCAGCTGGCAGCAGGCACTCGAGTACCTGGCCCCGGATATCAAGGGTAGAATCTCTCGTCGGAGGTGACTCAATTGATCGGAACTATCAAGGTAGGTCATGCGCAGGACGTGGAGGCCCTGACTGGCTGTACAGTGTTCCTTCCACCGGAGGGGACGGTGGGCGCCTGCGAGGTAAGGGGCGGCGCCCCGGGAACGCGCGAGACGGAACTGCTTCGACCGACGTTCACGGTTACCGGTCCCAACGCCGTCCTAATAACCGGAGGCAGCGCGTTCGGGCTGAGCGCCGCAAGCGGAGTGGTCAGGTTCCTCGAGGAGAAGGGTATCGGGTTCCCGACATCGGGTGGACTTGTCCCTGTGGTGAGCGCGGCGGTCCTGTTCGACCTCGATCTGGGCGACGCCAAGGTCAGACCCGACGAGCAGATGGCGTACCAGGCCTGCCGGAACGCGACGGTGGGCGAGGACAGGGAGGGCCTCGTCGGGGCGGGTACGGGAGCGAGCGTCGGCAACGCGCGCGGCCGGCAGTCCTCGGTCAAGGGCGGCTTCGGCCTGTACCGGTTCCTGGGAGGCGATTTCAATCTGGAGGTCGCGGCGGTCGCCAACAGCTTAGGAGACGTCGTCGACGTGGACGGGACCATCCTCGGTGGAGCCCGGAGCGACGACGGTAGCTTCCTGGGAGCCGAGAAGTTCATATGCAACGCGTCCGGGCTGGCCCCCGGATGCGCTGGGCAGAACACCACGCTGGTCGTGATAGCAACAAACGCGAAGCTGGACAAGGAGCAGGGAGCCCGTGTGGCACTTCAGGGTCACCATGGGATCGCGAGAGCCATCCGGCCCTCACACACGAGGTTCGACGGGGACACGGTATTCGTGCTGGCGACGGGCGAGGTAGATGCTTCCCCGGACGCGGTCGAGATACTCGCCGCTATGGGCACGGCCGAGGCAATAAGGTCGTCCGTTCTACGCGCGACGGCAGCCGGGGGGCTCCCGTGTGCCTGTGATATACTGAATTCGTAGTGGGGAAGAAGCGACAAGGACCCGCTTTGGACGTATATGAAGCGATTGAGAGCAGGGCATGCGTGAGGAGCTTCACCGATGAGGGTGTGCCCGGCGAGACCGTGAACAAGTTGCTTGAAGCCGCCGTCCGCGCCCCGACAGCGGGCGGGATTGAGCCCTGGCGGTTCTTTGTCGTAAGGGACGACGACATGAAGGAGAAGCTCTCGAACGCCGCTCTCGGCCAGTCGTTCGTCGCGCAGGCCCCCGTGGTTATCGTGGTATGCGCGGACCTGGACGTATGCGCGCAAGGTTACGGGTCGAGGGGTCAGAACCTCTACGCGATACAGGACACGGCGGCCGCGGTCCAGAACATCCTTTTGGCGGCGGTAGCCGAGGGGCTGGGCGCCTGCTGGGTCGGGGCGTTCGACGAGGATGCCGCCTCGAGAGCGCTTGCCCTTCCGCCGAGAACAAGGCCTCTTGCCATGGTCCCGGTGGGGCATCCCGCGAGGAAACCTTATCCGACAAGGCGAGAGCCATTCGAGAAGTTCACCACGCGGTTGTGACGAGGTGGCGGAGTGCCGATATTCGAGTATCGATGCAAGGAATGCGGGAACCTCTTCGAGAAGCTGGTGCGAGGTAAGGAGCGCGTCTCCTGCCCCGAGTGCTCTTCGAGGAAGCTAACCAAGCTTTTCAGCACATTCGGGGTAAAGTCAGGCGACAAGTTCACGCCGAGCGGCGGCAGTTCGTGCGACACGTGCGATGCCGCGTCGTGTGCCGGCTGCAAAGGTTGAACTCGCGGGTGGGTATGATGGAAGCAAGTGAAGCGGGTACCCTCGCAGAGCTACAGGAAGTCCTCGGTGAATGCACGCGCTGTCCGCTCCACAAGGGCCGAGCGAAGATCGTCTTCGGGATGGGGGACGAGAACGCGGACCTGCTGTTCGTAGGCGAAGCTCCCGGCCGTGCCGAAGACGCGCAAGGGCTTCCTTTCGTGGGACCCGCGGGAAGGCTTCTCGATGAACTTTTGATGGGCATCGGCCTCAGGCGCGAGCAGGTTTACATCGCCAACGTCGTGAAGTGCCGCCCGCCCGGTAACCGTGACCCTCTGCCCAACGAGATAGATACATGCAATCCGTTCCTGCTCGGGCAGACGAGGATAATACGTCCAAAGATACTGTGCGCCCTCGGCCGCGTGGCCGCTTCGGTCATCCTCGACAAGAACGTGCAGATGAACAAGGTGCACGGGCAGAAGTTCCCGGGGCCTGGCTATTTCTTCGTGCCCGTCTTCCACCCCGCTGCGGCCCTGCGCACCCCTTCCACCAGGGGTGTTCTCTTGGAGGACTTCGAACGGCTGAAGGAGTACCTCGAGCAGGACGAGCAGCCGCCCGGGCCGCCCGCACCCGAGCCGGAACAGATGGGGCTTTTCTGAAAGCCGCGGCCGATGCCTCCCTGGAGAATAATTTGGAACTTGTAAGCGATTCGATCGATAAGACAATCTCGCTGGGCATGGTTCTCGGTCGGTCGCTGGCTTTGGGCGATGTCGTCTGTCTCGAGGGAGAGCTCGGCACGGGAAAGACGGTCATGGTGCGCGGCATCGCGAGGGGGCGGGGCTACACTGGCGCGGTGCCGAGCCCGACCTTCACCATCATCCACACCTATCCGGAGGTGCGCCTTTGCCATGCCGACGCATTCAGGCTCGGAAGCGCGGATGAGCTTTTAGAGGCCGGGATCGAGGAGTACATGGAGGGTGACTGGGTGCTGGCCGTGGAGTGGGCCGACCGCGTCAGGGATGCGCTTCCGGAAGACGCGCTGACCGTCCGCCTCGTTTTTGGCAGGAAGGACAACGAGCGCCTTTTGACGATAGAGGGATCCGGAGAGGACGGGAACCGGCTTGCGGGCCTGATCGAGGAAGTCCGTTGATCCTGGCATTTGATACATGCACACTAAGGGGAACGCTCGCGGTGGGTACCGCCGACCGCTTGATGTCTGAGGCTTACTTCAAGACGGAGAAAGGGCACACTGGATGGCTCATGCCACGGGTCGACTCGATGCTGGGAAGCCTCGGCATGGGACCCGCGGACGTTGATGTGGTCGCTGTCGGTATAGGTCCCGGCACTTTCACCGGCGTGAAGGTGGGGGTCGCGACCGCGAAAGCTATCGCTATGGGTCTCGATATCCCGCTTGTCGGCATCCCGACGCTGGACATAATCGCGGCTGGAGCGGGTGATGAGGGCCTCACGTTGTCGGTGCTGGACGCGAAAAGGGGAATGTTCTACGCGGCGGTCTACATGAACGAATCCGGGCGGCCGCGCCTCCTTACAGATTACGCCTGCATGGAGCCCGCTCGGATCGTGAGAGCGGGCCGGCGCGTCATTGACGGCCCCCTCTCCGTAGCGGGCGAGGCGCCGGAATTCCTGATCGAAGCGTTCAAGGCTCTGGGCATAGCTGTAAAAAAAGCGGCCGGAAGGTACCCGCTTGCGCGCGACATGCTCCCGATGTGCGAACGCATGATATCTGAGGGGCGTGCCGGCACCGCCGTTTCCGTCACGCCGATGTATCTAAAGAAGCCGACGTGAACAACCTGAACGAGATAATCATTCGCGATATGAGCCCTTCCGACCTGGAGGCGGTAATGGCGCTCGAACGCGAGATCTTCCCCACTCCTTGGACTCGGGAGATCTTCGAATACGAGATACGGAGCAAAGAGCGGGCCCTCTACCTGGTTGTTGAGGTGCGGGGCGAGATCGTGGGTTACCTGGGGGCACAGGTGCTCGGTGATGAAATCCATCTTACGAACATGGCGCTCGCGCCCGGGCTGCGGAGGCGCGGCATAGGTACGGCATTGCTGCTCGAGTGCCTGCACCGCGGGATGAAACAGGATGCGAGGTGGATGACCCTCGAGGTGAGGGAGAATAACCCCGAGGCGCGCGAGTTTTACCGCTGCTTCGGTTTCCGGGACATGGGGCTGAGGAAGAACTACTACGTTGATGCCGGGGAGGACGCCGTTATAATGGCTTCGCGCGACCTCCAGGGAAGATATTTCCAGGAGCTGCTCGCCGGGATCGAGGCTGAGCTGGCGAGGAAGGCTGGTTGATGGCCTTGCTGGTACTGGGTATCGAGACTTCGTGCGACGAGAGCTCCGCCTCCCTTGTCCGCGACGGCACGGAGCTTGTCTCGAACGTCGTTGCTTCCCAGGTGGACCTGCACAGGGAATACGGCGGCGTTGTCCCGGAGATAGCGGCAAGGGCTCACGTCGAGGCCATTATCCCGGTGATTTCCGAGGCGCTGGCGGAGGTGGACGACTTTCCGGAACTCCTGGCGGTAACGGTCGGGCCGGGCCTCGTCGGCTCTCTCGTGGTAGGAATCTCAGCCGCCAAGGGCCTTGCATGGTCCTGGGACGTGCCGTTGATCGCGGTGAACCACGTGGAGGCGCATGCGTTCGCCCCCATCCTCGAAGGCAATCCCATCGAGTTCCCGTACCTCGCTCTTGTCGTCTCCGGGGGCCACACGTTGCTCGCCGAGGTGAGGAGCGTCGACGACATGGAGGTAGTGGGAGAGACGCTCGACGACGCGCTTGGCGAAGCTTACGACAAGGTATCGATGTACCTGGGTCTCGGCTATCCGGGAGGCCCGGTGATTGACCGTGCGGCCGTGGAAGGCAGGCCTGACGCCGTATCTTTTCCCCGCGCAATGATGAACAGCGGCGACTTTAATTTCAGTTTGAGCGGGCTCAAGACCGCGGTGATACGATTCATGGAGAAGGCAAAGCGTGACGGCAGAGTGCCCTCAACCACGGATGTCGCCGCTTCCTTCCAGGCCGCCGCGCTCGAGGTCGTAGTCAGGAAAACCGTGGACGCGGCGCTCGAGAGGGGACTGAGAAAGGTCGTGATGGGCGGCGGTGTCGCCTGCAACAGCGCCTTGAGGAGATTGCTCGAGGAGGCCTGCGGGGACAAGGGGCTCAAGCTGGTGCGGCCATCGCCCGCGCTATGCACCGACAACGCGGCGATGGTGGCTTCTCTCGGGTATTATCGTTACATGGCCGGGCACCGCTCCGGGCTCGAACTGGACGTCTATCCCAACCTGAGGCTCGGCGCCCCGATTCCCGCCGGAAGGGAGGACAGATGAAGGAGGCCTGCTTGAAAAAGTACGTTCTGGCGATAGACCAGGGGACTACCGGCACGACATCGATGGTCTTTGACGTGAAAGGGTCAGTGCTCTCCAAGGTCAACGAGGAGTTCACACAGTACTTCCCGGAGGAGGGCTGGGTCGAGCACGACCCCCTGGAGATCTGGGACTGCACGATGTCAACGGTCGAGAAGGCACTTTCGGAAGCAGGCGTAGCTGCTAATGACCTTTCCGGGCTCGGCATCACGAACCAGAGGGAGACCTCGGTCTTCTGGCGGAAGGATACGCTCGAGCCGGTGGGAAAAGCGATCGTCTGGCAGTGCCGTCGCTCCGCCGGTGTCTGCAGCCGGCTGAAGGATGAAGGGTTTGAGGAGGTATTCCAGAAGTGCACCGGCCTTGTACTCGACCCCTATTTCAGCGGAACGAAAATAACGTGGAAGCTGGAGAACGACGCCGAGTTCGCCAGGCAGGCCCGAGCTGGGGAGATCGCGTTCGGGACCGTCGACTCGTGGCTCCTCGCAAAGCTGACCCGTGGCAAGGTGCATGCCACCGACTACTCCAACGCCTCCCGGACACTCATGTTCAACATCAACGAGCTCAAGTGGGACGAGCACCTGCTTGATATATTGGGCGTACCGGCGGGGATGCTTCCCGAGGTCCGCGACTCGAGCGGGGTTTTCGCAGAGACCGATCCGGAGTGCTTCTTCGGCGCGACGGTGCCGATCTGCGGCATAGCGGGGGACCAGCAGGCGGCTCTCTTCGGTCAGGCGTGCTATCACCCCGGCATGACGAAGAACACTTACGGGACCGGAAGCTTCCTCTTGATGAACACGGGCGACGAGGCGGTCTCCTCGCGCTCCGGGATGGTGACCACGATCGCGTGGGGATACGGCGGCAAAGTGACATACGCGCTCGAGGGCTCGATATTCGTGACGGGGGCCGCGATCCAGTGGCTCAGGGACGGCCTTCGCCTGATAAAGGACGTGGCCGAAACGGGTCCGCTCGCCGAGAAGGCGCCGGACACAGGCGGTGTTTACTTCGTCCCCGCGCTCGTGGGCCTCGGTGCCCCCTACTGGGACCCCTTCGCGCGCGGCGCCATAATGGGGATAACGAGGGGAACCTCGAAGGAGCAGATCGTTAGAGCGACCATCGAGGCGATGGCGTATCAGACCCGCGACGTCATGGAGGTAATGCAGGCGGACTCAGGGATAAAGGTCACATCACTCAGGGTGGATGGAGGTGCCTCGGTGATGGACGTCCTCCTGCAGTTTCAGACCGACCTCTTAGGCGTCGAGGTTCAAAGACCGGTAGTGGCGGAGACAACCGCCCTTGGCGCAGCTTACCTCGCGGGACTGGCCGTCGGCTGCTGGAAGAGCCTCGATGAGATAGAGGAAATCTGGCAGCCCGGAAACACGTTTGAACCTGTGGCCGACAGGGCGGAGATGGAGAAGAAGTACCTCGGTTGGAAGAAGGCGGTAGAAAGGGTCAGGCGTTGGGCCGAGCCTTGTTAATCCTTCAGAGTGCTCTGAAGATGGCCTGATCAGGCGATCTGCTCTATCTTTCTCGAGATTGGCCGGCCTGTTTCACGGCCGGGTAAACTTGCTATTGATTTTTGATTTGAAATTCATATAATTACTCATGCGACGATTAGCACTCTCATAATTAGAGTGCTAATTCGCAACTAGAGACCAGGATGAGGAGGGATGGACATGGATCTAGAGCCGTTGGGAGACCGGGTAATAGTTGAGCCCGGCGAGGGTGAGGAAAAGACCGCAAGCGGTATCGTCATACCGGATACCGCGAAAGAGAAGCCCCAGGAAGGCAAGGTGCTTGCCGTCGGCCCGGGCCGTTACGAGGAGGGCAAGCTTATTCCACTGGACGTTAAACCGGGGGACACCGTCATCTACTCGAAGTACGGGGGCACGGAAGTCAAAGTTGGCGGCAAGGAATACCTGATACTGAGCGAGAGGGACATTCTTGCGAGGAAGAAGAAAGGCGCCACAAAGGCGAAGAAGAAAGGCGCCACAAAGGCGAAGAAGAAATAGCGAGAGAAGGGAACCAAGGAGGAGAAATAATGCCAAAGATACTTGAATACGACGAGGAGGCAAGAAGGCACCTCGAGGCGGGAGTGACAAAGCTCGCCGACGCGGTCAGGGTGACCCTGGGTCCCAGGGGCCGCAACGTCGTCCTCGAGAAGAAGTTCGGCTCTCCGACGATCACCAACGACGGCGTCACGATCGCGCGCGAGATCGAGCTTGAGGACCCGTACGAGAACATGGGCGCCCAGCTGGCCAAGGAAGTCGCCACCAAGACGAACGACGTGGCCGGCGACGGCACCACCACCGCAACCGTCCTCGCGCACGCAATGGTCAAGGAGGGCCTGAGGAACGTGGCGGCGGGAGCCAACCCCATGCAGATAAAGAGGGGCATCGAGAGGGCCGTGGAGCAAGTGGTGGAGGACATCAAGAAGCGCTCGAAGGAGATCGAGACCAAGGACGAGATCGCCCGGGTCGCGGCGATATCCGCGGACTCCGATGAGGTCGGCAATATTATCGCGGACGCCATGGAGAAAGTCGGCAAGGACGGGGTCATCACCGTCGAGGAATCGCAGACGTTCGGCATGGAGTTCGACGTCGTAGAGGGGCTTCAGTTCGATAAGGGCTATCTCTCGCCGTACATGGTGACCGACGCCGAACGGATGGAGGGAGTGCTCGACGACCCGTACATCCTTATAGCGAACCAGAAGATCTCCGCGGTGGCGGACCTTCTCCCGATACTCGAGAAGGTCATGCAGGCGGGCAAGCCGCTGCTGATGATCACCGAGGACGTCGAGGGCGAGGCGCTCGCCACCATCGTGGTCAACAAGATCCGCGGAACGTTCCTCAGCGTCGCGGTCAAGGCCCCGGGCTTCGGTGACCGTCGCAAGGCGATGCTGCAGGACATAGCGATAGTGACCGGCGGCGAGATGGTATCCGAGGAGCTCGGCATCAAGCTCGAGAACGTGACGCTCGATATGCTGGGCCGCGCCCGACAGGTCAAGGTCAGCAAAGAGGACACCATCGTAGTCGAGGGCCGGGGCGACTCGAAGGCGGTCGAGGGCCGGATCAAACAGATAAAGAACGAGATCGACAAGAGCGACTCCGACTTTGACCGTGAGAAGCTCCAGGAGAGGCTTGCCAAGCTCTCCGGCGGCGTGGCCGTGATCAAGGTCGGCGCTGCGACCGAAGTCGAGCTCAAGGAGAAGAAGCACCGCATCGAGGACGCCCTCTCGGCGACCAAGGCAGCGGTCGAGGAAGGTATCGTCTCGGGCGGAGGGGTCATCCTGCTGAACAACATTGACGCAATCAAGACGACCAAGATGACCGAGGACGAGAGGACCGGCTCCGAGATAGTCAAGAAGGCGCTCGAGGCGCCGCTCCGCCAGATAGCTACGAACGCGGGGCTCGAGGGTTCGGTCGTGGTGGAGAAGGTGAAGGGCCTCAAGCAAGGCATGGGGCTCAACGCCCTCAACGCCGAATACGTGGACATGCTGGAGGCCGGCATAATCGACCCGGCCAAGGTGACCCGCTCCGCGCTGCAGAACGCGGCGAGCATCGCGGCGCTACTGCTCACGACCGAGGCGCTCATCGCGGACAAGCCGGAGGAAGAGAAGATGATGTCCGGCATGCCTGGCGGAATGCCTCCGATGTAGGCGATACGGTACAATCGAGACCAGAGGTGCCCGCCTTCCGGCGGGCTCCTCTTTTTTCCAACGCTAAATATCCTTGTCCGGTCAAACCGTACGTGGTTAAATATGTAGCAATATCGACGGCCTCCAAAACCTGCTGCAACCGGAGGTGTACTTGGAAGTAGAGATCGGAATGGGAAAGACGGGGCGGAGGGCCTACGGCCTCGACGACATAGCGATAGTGCCCTCCCGCCGGACCCGCGACCCCGAGGACGTCGATATATCCTGGCAGCTCGGCCCCTTCAAGCTTGAGCTTCCTTTCCTTGCTTCGGCCATGGACGGAGTTGTCAACCCGGACATCGCTATCGCGGTTGGCAAGCTGGGTGGGCTCGGCGTACTCAACCTTGAGGGCATACAGACGCGGTACGAGGACCCGGGCCCGGTCCTTGAAGAGATTGCATCGTTCCCGAAGGAAGTTGCCACGCGCGGCATACAGAGGATCTACGAGGAGCCGGTCAAGCCGGAACTCATCCAGAAGAGTGTCAAACAGATAAAGGACTCCGGGGTCATCACCGCAGGCTCCTTCACGCCCCAGCGGGTCGAGCAGTACTACAAGTACGCAATCGAGGCTGGCATCGATGTACTCATAATACAGGGTACCGTCGTCAGCGCCGAGCACCTCAGCCTGACGAAGGAGCCACTTGACCTCTACCAGTTCATCTCGGATCTCGACATACCCGTGGTGGTCGGCGGCTGCGCTTCGTATCATACGTCGCTCCACCTCATGAGGACCGGCGCCGTCGGTGTACTGATTGGCATCGGGCCGGGACACGCGTGTACCACGAGGGGCGTTTTGGGCATCGGCGTTCCCCAGGCGACAGCCCTCGCCGACGCTGCCGCCGCACGCTCCAGGCTGATGGAGGAGACCGGGCGATACGTGAACGTGATAGCCGACGGCGGCGTCCGAACCGGCGGTGACATCGCGAAGTGCATCGCCTGCGGGGCGGACGCTGTGATGATGGGCGCCCCGATAGCGAGGGCACTCGAGGCGCCCGGCAAGGGTTTCCACTGGGGCATGGCCACGTTCCACCCGGAGCTGCCGCGCGGCGCGCGCGTCGAGGTTGGACAGGTGGCGTCACTCGAGGAGATCGTCCGCGGCCCTGCCCACGAAAACGACGGCACACTCAACCTTTTCGGGGCGCTCAGAATGTCGATGGCCACCTGCGGTTACGCGACCATAAAGGAATTCCAGCGTGCGGAGGTCATGGTGGCGCCTGCCCTTCAGACCGAGGGCAAGTCTATCCAGAAGAGCCAGGACGTGGGGATGGGCAAATGACCGCTCCCCACGAGAATACCGTCCTCGTCGTTGACTACGGTGCGCAGTACGCCCAACTCATCGCCCGCAGGGTGCGCGAGTGCAAGGTGTACAGCGAGATAGTCCAACATGATATCCCCCTCGAGAAACTGAAGTCGCTCGAGCCGAGCGGCCTGATACTGTCGGGCGGGCCTGCCAGCATTTACGAGAAGGGAGCTCCACGGGCCCACCCCGGATTTTTCAAGCTCGGCGTGCCCGTACTCGGCATCTGCTACGGGATACAGCTCATGGCGGATGAGCTCGGGGGGAAGGTGGAGCGTACCGGCGCCCGTGAATATGGGAAAACGGCCCTCGATGTCCTCGAAAAGGCAGTCCTTTTCACGGACCTGCCGCTGAAGCAGACGGTATGGATGAGCCACGGCGACACCGTAACGGCCGCTCCGGCGGGTTTCAGGGTGACCGCGAAGACCGCTTCTTCGCCGGTGGCCGCCATGGAGTCACGCGGGGACGGGCTCTACGCCGTCCAGTTCCATCCAGAGGTCGTCCATACCCCGCTCGGCATGGACATACTGAAGAACTTCCTCTACCGCGCCTGCGACATCCTTCCGACCTGGACCATGTCGTCGATAATCGAGGAAACGGTCACGGAGATCCGTCGGAGGGTGGGCGACGAGAAGATAATCTGCGGTCTTTCCGGCGGCGTCGACTCGTCCACCGCCGCGGTGCTCGTGAACAAGGCGGTCGGCGATCAGCTCACATGCGTCTTCGTCGATACGGGGCTCCTCCGGGCGGGCGAGGCCGAGGAGGTCGTCGAGACCTTCGGCAAGCACTTCGAGATGAACCTCGTTCACGTGGACGCGGCAGACCGGTTTCTTGAGAGACTCGAGGGCGTGACCGACCCCGAGGTCAAGCGCAAGACAATAGGAGAGGAGTTCATAAGGGTCTTCGAGGAGGTCGCCACGCAGTTCGAGGACGCCAAGTTCCTGGTCCAGGGAACTCTCTATCCCGACATAATCGAGAGCGGCACCAGGGACGCGGCGCGGATCAAGTCCCACCACAACGTAGGCGGGCTTCCCGAGGATATGCAGTTCGAGCTCATCGAGCCTTTGCGGGAGCTGTTCAAGGACGAGGTACGCGCGGTCGGAGAGGAGCTCGGTCTCCCCGAGGAGATAGTCTGGCGCCAGCCTTTCCCCGGCCCCGGGCTCGCGGTGCGAATAATAGGAGAGGTCACGAGGGAGCGCCTCGAGATCCTGCAGAAGGCCGACGCCATCGTCATCGAGGAGATCAAGCGGGCGAAGCTCTACCGAGAGCTCTGGCAGTCGTTCGCGATCCTTCCCTGCATCAGGTCGGTCGGGGTCATGGGCGACGGCAGAACGTACGCTTACCCGATAGTGCTGCGCGCGGTCACCAGCGAGGACGCCATGACCGCGGACTGGGCGAGGCTTCCGCACGAGGTCCTCGAGAGGATATCGAGCCGCGTAATAAACGAGGTCGAAGGCGTGAACAGGGTAGCCTACGACATCTCGAGCAAGCCACCAAGCACCATTGAGTGGGAATAAGAACTTTCCTGCCCCCGGTGCCCCGGTGTGTCCCCCGCTCCGTTAAAATAGTCCTATGACCGTTAAAGATACTGATCATTCCTATCTTGACGACTTGAACCCGGCACAGCGAGAGGCCGTGGCGTACAACGACGGTCCCCTGCTCGTGATCGCCGGCGCGGGTAGCGGTAAGACAAGGGTGCTCACCTGCCGTGTCGCCCACCTTATCCACGAGCACCGGGCGAACCCGTTCAACATCATAGCAATCACATTCACGAACAAGGCCGCGAACGAGATGAAGGAGAGGATCCACCGCCTCGTCGGCGTCCCATCCCGCGACATGATGGTCGGGACCTTTCACTCCGCCTGCGCGCGAATCCTGCGCCAGGAGGGAACTCCGCTCGGGTACTCTTCGAGCTTCTCGATCTTCGACGAGATGGACTCCGTGCGGCTCATAAAGCAGAGCCTCGAGGATTTGGGCCTTGACCGTCGGATGTACCATCCACGGGCACTCAAGGCCGTCATAAGCATGGCAAAGAACGAGATGGTGGACGAGGAGTCGTTCCACCAGGGGGTGGACAGCCTCTTCGAGGAGGTTGCGGCCCAGGTCTACCGGCGTTACCAGGAGAAGCTCCGCGAAAACGACGCGATGGACTTCGATGATCTTCTTCTGGTGGCCGTCAACC
>Ga0315281_10008550_pt1 | contig 14309 bp, 13 predicted proteins | sample YL17G07_0_MG_FD_204540 | JGI IMG/M metagenome (GOLD analysis project Ga0315281, IMG submission 204540) | Sediment microbial communities from Yellowstone Lake, YNP, Wyoming, USA - YL17G07_0 | ecosystem: Environmental > Aquatic > Freshwater > Lake > Sediment | place: USA: Wyoming | collected...
ACGATTACCCGCTGGGCACGGCCATGGCCGACGGATTCGTCAAGGAGCCGGCCGTCGTCACGCGCAAGAACTTCAACCCGGCCGGCATGTCGGCGGAGGAGATCGAGCGCCTGAAGCTGGAGGACGGCATACGGCTGCATGAGAGCGTGAAAGTCGATCTGGAGACCTATGCCCGCGAGACTGACAACGCAATCGTTAAACCATTTTTACTGGTGATCGCGCGTGATACCACGCACGCGGGGCAGTTGTTACAGTGGATTCAATCGGATGCTTTTTTCGAGGGGCGCTACAAGGACAAAGTCATTCAAGTGGATTCCAGCAGGACCGGTGCCGAAGAAGAAGAGATGATCGAGCGGCTGCTGAAGGTGGAGCACACCGACGAACCCACCGAGATCGTCATTCACGTCAACATGCTGAAGGAAGGCTGGGACGTGACCAACCTCTACACGATCGTGCCGCTGCGCGCAGCCAATGCGCGCATCCTGATCGAGCAGTCAATCGGCCGCGGGCTGCGCCTGCCCTACGGCAAGCGTACTGGCGTTACGGCGGTGGACAGGCTTAACATTGTCGCCCACGACAGGTTTCAGGAGATCATCGACGCGGCCAACCAACCGGATTCCGCGATCCGCATGCAGGCAGTGGTACTCGACCCTGATCTTCTCGCGCAGAAGACCGGCACCGTGGTATCGCAGTCGCAACTCGCCACAAGACTGGGGCTGCAACCGGCGCAGATGACGAGCAGCACGACCATGGCCGGGAAGGACGTTGCACTGCTGTTCACAAAACCGGAAGAGCAGAAGGTGGCGCAGATCACCTACGAGGTGATCCGCGGGCTGGAGAATCAGCCGCAGGCACTACCTTCGGTCGAGCATCTGAATAGACCGGAAATCCAGGCCGCCATCGTGAAGGCCGTGGAGGAACAACGGCAGCCGGCGCAGTTGGAACTGGAAGGTGTCGGGGAGAAGCCGGACATCGCCGCTGTGGTGGCGAAGACTGTCGCGTTGGTCACGCAACAGACGATCAACATCCCGCGTATTCAGGTAGTGCCAAAGGGCGAGGTGAAGTCGGGTTTCAAGCCATTCACGTTGAAGCTGGATGCCATGAAATATCCGGCTGTTTCGGAGGATCTGTGGGTCAAGTATCTGCGGACTGGTGGAACGGAAGTCGTCGCGCTCGGCCGCGGCGGTATCGAAGAGGCGCGGATCGAGGACTACGTGGTCAGCGGACTTGTCGATTTCAACGACGTTTCCTACGACGTGCATGCCGATCTGCTGTACGACCTCGCGGGGCAGACCGTGAAGCATCTGCAGAGTTATCTTTCCGGGGACGATACGCGCAAGGTGCTGCGCTGCTACCAGCGCGACATTGCCCGCTTTATCCACGCGCAGATGCAGGAGCATTACTGGGAGGATGTAGCCGGCTACGACGTAAAAATCAGCAAGGGCTTCACGGAACTGAAGCCGAGCGCCTATTCGTATTCCGTCAAGGAGCCCGCCGCCGACTATCGCGTATCGCCCGCCGACAAGAGCAACATGGCGAAGTATCTATTCGGCGGCTTCAACCGCTGCCTGTATCCGGTGCAGAAATTCGACTCGGATGCCGAGCGCAAGCTCGCCGTAATTCTTGAGCGCGATGCACTCAAGTGGTTCAAGCCTGCCAAGGGACAGTTTCAGCTCTACTACAAATCGGGTGCGGAACATCTCGAATATCAACCCGACTTTGTCGCGGAGACAATGGAGTGCATCTACATGCTGGAACCCAAAGCGAGAAATGAAATGGAAGATCTCGTGGTGCTTGCCAAGCGCAATGTTGCCGTGAAATGGTGCAAACAGGCCAGCGATCACGCAGCCACTTGCGGCGGCAAGCCGTGGAGTTACGTGCTAATCCCGCACGATGTGATTGCGGAAAACATGACGTTGAAGGGTTTGGCGAGCCAGTTTGCGGTTACCGGATGAGTGCGAGAAGTCTGTGTACCTACCGGATGGCCCCACCGTGATATTGCGTCTTAGACAAGAGTTACGATGAGCCGCTATGTCGCGATGATACTGGCGGCCGGGCGCGGCGAGCGCATGCGCCCGCTCACCGACACGACTCCCAAGCCGCTGCTCGAAGTTGGCGGGAAGGCGATCATCGAGTGGCAGATCGAAAGGCTCGTCGCCGCCGGCTTCCGCGATATCGTGATCAATCACGCGTGGCTGGGTGAGCACATCGAGGCCGCGCTCGGCGATGGCAGCCGTTTCGCGGCGAGCATTCGCTACTCGGCGGAAGGCGAGGCGCTCGAAACGGTCGGCGGCATCGTCAAGGCGCTGCCGCTGCTCGGCGCGCGCCCGTTCGTGGTGACGAGCAGCGATGTGTTTGCCGGCTACGATTACGCGCGCCTGGCGAATGTCATCGACGCCATCGAGGGCGAATATCCGCGTCGCGTCGCGCATTTTGTGCTCGCGGACAACCCTCCCTATCATCCTGCAGGCGACATGGCGCTGGAAAATGGCCTTGCCACCCTGCAAGGCAGCAGGCTCAATTACGCCGGTATCGCGGTGTATCACCCCGCGCTGTTTCGCGACTTTGCCACGGGCATGAAAATGAAACTTTTCCCCTGGGCGTTCGATTTCGTGCGTGACGGCAGGGTGAGCGCGGAGCATTTTGGCGGACGCTGGGAAAATCTCGGCACGCCGCAACAGCTTGAGTCGCTGGACAGACAACTGCGCGCCGCGAAGCGCGGCTGACGGTAAAAGCGGCTAAAATCCCTGCATTGCCCACTTCCATTTTCCCCATGAAACTCGAGAATCCGAACCAGCACAAAGTCCATGCGAAACGCCGTCATGCGCTCGCCCAGACGCTCAAGCGCGGCGTGATGCTGCTCCCCACGGCGCACGAGCGCGCGCGCAATGCCGACAGCCACTACGACTACCGTTGGGACAGTTATTTTTACTATCTGACCGGATTTCGCGAACCCGAGGCCGTGGTTGTTATGGTGCTCGGCAAGAAGCCGCGCAGCATTCTATTCTGCCGCGAAAAAAACCTCGAACGCGAAATCTGGGATGGATTCCGTTTCGGCCCCAAACTCGCGCGCGAGGCATACGGTTTCGACGAGGCGTATCCGATAGCGGAGCTTGATCAGCGCATTCCCGAACTCCTGGGCGACCAGGCGGTCCTGCACACGCCGGTCGGCCTCGATGCCGCATGGGATGGCCGTATCAGTGAGTGGCTCAATGCGGTGCGCGCCAAGGTGCGCACGGGAGTCGAGGCGCCGAGCGAAATCCGCGATGTGCGCAGCGTGCTTTCCGGCATGCGCCTGATCAAGGACGAACACGAGCTGGCCATCATGCGCCGCGCCGCGGAAATTTCCGGCGCCGCGCACGTGCGCGCCATGCGTATGGCCGCACCGGGAAGCCGCGAGTATGAAATCGAAGCCGAGTTGTTGCATGAATTCGTCAAGAACGGTGCGCGCCAGCCGGCGTACGGTTCGATCGTGGCGGCGGGCGCCAATGCATGCGTGCTGCACTACCGCGAAAACAGCGCCGTGCTCAGAAAGGGGGACTTGATGCTGATCGATGCCGGGTGCGAGCTCGACAGCTACGCCGCCGACATCACGCGCACCTTTCCCATCGGCGCGAAATTCAGCGGCGCGCAGAAGGACATCTACCAGCTTGTACTGGCGAGCCAGCTCGCCGCGATCAAGGCGGTCAAACCGGGGGCGGATTTTTGCGCCTATCACGATGCCGCGACGCGTGTGCTGATTCAGGGTTGCATCGACCTCAAGTTGTGCAGGGGAAGTATCGAGGCGGTGCTCAGGAACGAGAGCTACAAGCAGTTCTACATGCACCGCACCGGCCACTGGCTGGGGCTGGACGTGCACGATGCAGGCGACTACAAGCAGGGGGGCAAGTGGGTGAAACTCAGGCCCGGCATGGTGCTCACCGTCGAACCCGGTTGCTATATCCGCCCTGCGCCCAAGGTTCCCAAGGCGTTCTGGAACATCGGCGTGCGCATCGAGGATGACGTGCTGGTCACCGCGAAAGGCCGCGAAATTCTCACGGCATCATGTCCGAAAACGGTGCGCGACATAGAAGATATTGTTCAAGGTCATGCATATTGAGAAATACCTAATTGGTGACAACTCTGCCAGTTGGCGGCACGCCCTCTCCCCCAGCCCCTCCCGCGAGCGGGAGAGGGTGGCCGACAGGCCGGGTGAGGGGAAACAGTGTCATGAATTATGAAAACATCAATAGTAGCTCTGCAAGTCATGTCTGATGTAGATGTGCTCATTGCCGGCGCCGGCCCGGTCGGCGCGGCGCTCGCGCTGTTGCTTGAGGGCAGCGGACGCAAGGTGCTGCTGATCGAGGCGCGCAGCGGCGCAGCCAGCGACGCGCGCACTCTCGCACTGTCGCATGGCACGCGCCTGATTCTTGAAGAAACCGGGGCGTGGGGAAACGATCTCCCCTGTACCGCGATCGATGCAATCCATGTTTCGCACAAGGGAGGGTTCGGGCGCACGCTGCTCACCAGCCGCGACGGCAATGTTCCCGCGCTCGGCTACGTGCTTTCCTATGCGCATCTGCAGCAGTCGCTCGACAGGCGGCTGGATGCTGCCGGAATCACGGTGTGGCGCGGCGCGCGCGTCGATGACATTGCCCTCGCTGACGCCGCAGCCACGGTTTCGTATCAGTGCGATACACAAGCGCGGCAAGTCACGGCACAACTGGTGGTGCTGGCCGATGGCGGCGCCAATGCCGCAAAAATTCCCGCCATGAAAATCGTCGAAAAGGATTATGGCCAGACCGCTCTGGTCGGCCTGGTCGAGACGGATCGGCCGCATCGCGGCATCGCCTATGAGCGTTTCACGCCTATCGGTCCGGCAGCGCTGCTTCCCAGGGGCGAGCATTTTTCGCTGGTATGGACGGCGCCGCCGAATGAAGCGGCACGTCTGCTCGCGCTCGATGACACCCGTTTTCTCGCCGAACTCAATGCGCATTTTGGCGGGCGCGCGGGGAAATTCACCGCCATATCCAGCCGCGCCTCGTTTCCGCTCAAACTGCGCTATGCCGAACCGCGCGTGGCGCAGCGCGTTGCCGTGATCGGCGCCGCGGCGCAGGCGTTGCATCCCGTCGCGGGGCAGGGCTTCAATCTCGGGGTGCGCGATGCCGCCGATCTCGCGCGCCTGCTGCGCACCCATGCGCGCGAAGATGCCGGTTCGGCGACGCTGCTGGCGCGCTTCGCGGCGATGCGCAAGGACGACGCGCGCATGGGCATCCGCTTCACCGACGCGCTGGTGCGCGTATTCTCCACGGACAATGCGCTGCTGCGCATCGGGCGCGGCCTGGGCCTCGCGCTGCTTGACATTACACCCGCGGCGCGGCGCCTGCTGGTCGAGAAAATGACCTATGGCGCCTGACGTTCCGGAGAAGGTGGTGATAGCCGGGGGCGGCCCGGTCGGGCTTTCGTTCGCGCTTGCCGTTGCGGATATTGCGCGTCTTGAGGTGCATGTTGTCGAAAGCGCCGCGCCTTGCGTGCATGAATTGCCCGATGGTTTCGATCAGCGCATTTACGCGATCAGTCCGGGCAACAGGGTGTTCCTTGAGTCTCTCGGGGTGTGGCAAGAGATGCCGCGCGAGCGCATCGCCGCAGTATCGGCGATGCGCGTGTGGGGTGACGATCGCGCGTATGAATTGCATCTGCAAGAGCGCGAACCGCTTGCCTATATCCTTGAGCAGGGGGCGTTGCTCAACGCGCTATGGAACAAAGTGCGCGAGGCCGGGGCGCGCATACGCGTGCATGCGCCCGCCAAGCCCGCGCACTTGTCGCTGCACGAAGATTTCGCGACCCTGATCGTGGAGGGTGGACGGAAATTCGATGCAGAGCTGGTGGTGGGTGCGGACGGCGCCGATTCGTGGATCAGACAGCAGGCTGGCTTGGGCGTCAAAGCCAAGTCGTACGACAGCTTCGGGGTAGTGGCGAATTTTCAGTGCGAACACAATCACGAGGGCATTGCGCGGCAATGGTTCACCGGCGACAGCGTGCTTGCGTGGCTGCCGCTGCCGGGAAAACGCATGTCGATGGTATGGTCGGCCGGCGCGGCGCGATCGGCGCAACTGCTGGCGCTATCGCCCGCGCTTTTGGCGCAAACGGTGCGTGAAGCGGGCGACGACAGTCTGGGCGGCCTCGAGTGCATTTCGGCGCCGGCGCGTTTTCCCCTGCGCCGCATACTGGCCGAATCGTGGGTGGCGAATCATGTCGCCTTGATGGGAGATGCCGCACACACCATCCACCCGCTTGCCGGACAGGGCGTCAACCTGGGTTTTGCCGACGCGCATTTGCTGGCGAAAATATTGCATTCGCTCTGTCCGCTGCAATCAGCGGGAGACAGGGCGGTATTGCGCAGCTATGCGCGCGAGCGCGCGGAAAACACCCTGGCGCTCGCAATCCTCACGGACCAGCTCAGGTCACTGTTCGCGCGCCCGGAAAAGCTGGTTGCCGGGCTGCGCAATGCGGGAATCGGTCTTGCCAACCGGCAATCCCTGCTCAAGCGTACTTTGATACGCTATGCGATGCAGTGATCAACAGTCTATCGGCCGTGGTTTCGAACTATTTTCCAATCAAGCGTTCCAACGATCTCATTTCAAGGAAAAAATCGTGAAAATTGTGCCATTCGTGTTTGCCGTACTCGCTCTGTTCGCCTCCCACGCCGCGCTGGCCGACGAGGAGGGGGTCAAGAAGCTTCTCGGAACGCGCTTTCCGGAAATCAAGGTGGAGAAAATCACCAAGAGCGGCTATGAGGGGCTGTACGAGATTTTCGCGGGCGGCGAGATTTTCTACACCGACGAGAAAGCGACGTTCGTATTTATCGGCCATCTGATCGACGCCAAAACGCGCGAGGATGCGACCGAATTGCGACTGCGCAAGCTGACCGCCATCCCGTTCGATCAATTGCCGCTCGATATGGCGATCAAGACGGTGCGTGGCAACGGGGCGCGAAGGATCGCGGTGTTCGCCGATCCCTTTTGCGGTTTCTGCAAGCGCTTCGAAAGCGACCTCATTACCCTGCAGGACATCACCATTTATACCTTCCTGATGCCGATCATTCGCCAGGAGTCGGTTCCCGTTTCGAGAAAAGTCTGGTGCAGCGAAGACCGCACCAAAGCCTGGCAGGACCTGATGCTCAAGGGTATCGAACCTTCAGGCGAAGGCAATTGCGATGCGCCGCTCAACAAGGTGATCGCTCTGGGGCAGAAGCTGCGTATCTCGGGTACGCCGTTGACGGTGTTCGAGGACGGCGAGCGCATTCCCGGCGCCATCCCGAAAGTAAAACTTGAGCAGAAAATGGCCAGCGCGGTTGCCGTCAAGACGGTTGGCGACACGCCGAAGCGTTGAGTAATTCGATTTATCGGGCGATTCGAAAATTGGCAATCGCCCGATAAATCGGGCTCCGATCATTTACTGCCCTGCGGTCTTGGTGGAGGCGCTGCTATCGGATAGCGATGCCTTGCTATCGTATCCTTTGGGCAGCAATACCCACATGCGTCCCGTCTGCTTCATTCGACCGGCGAGCTTTCCGGCTTCCTCGCCGAAACCCCAGTAGAAATCCGCGCGCACGGCGCCATTGATGGCGCCCCCGGTATCCTGCGCCACCATGAGCCGGTTAAGCGGGGTAGCCGTTCCGGGGTAAGTGGTGGAGAGATAGACAGGAACGCCGAGCGGTACGACGCGCTGATCGATGGCAAGACTGCGCTCGGCGGTGAGCGGAACGCCGAGGGTGCCGATGGGGCCGGACAAGCCGCCGGGCAATTCCTTGAAAAAGACGTAACTGGGATTGGTGTTCATGAATTCCTGGGCTTTGCCGGGATTCTTGCGCGTCCATTCCTTGATGCCCTGCATCGATGCCTGCTCGGGCCTGATTTCGCCCTTGCGGATCAAAGCGCCGCCCAGCGAACGGAATGGATGGCCATTCTGGTCGGCGTAACCGATGCGCAGACGCTCGCCGTTTTCCAGTTGAATCTGCCCGGAACCCTGGATATGCAGAAAAAACAGTTCGACTGCGTCGTCGACCCACGCGATTTCAAGGCCATTGAGCAGCGAAGCGCCATTGTCGATATCGGCGCGGCTGAAATAGGGAATGACCTTGCCGCCATCCATGCGGCCGCGCAGGCGCTTGTGCTTGAAATCCGGATAGACCGAAGACAGGTCGATAGTGAGCATATCCTGCGGCGTTGCATAGATCGGAAATCGATAGCGTGCGCTGCGTGTGCGGCTGCCGTGCAGCAACGGTTCGTAGTAGCCGGTCACCATGCCGGCGGAGGTCTCGTTGGTATTGAGAATTTGATAGGGTTCGAAATTATCGCGGAAAAAGCGCGCGATTTGGGCGTTTCTGGCGCGTGCGCCCAACGCGGTAGCCGTCGTGCAGATGCTCGCCCAGGCAGGCTGTTCCGCGAGTACCGGGCAGCCGCTGGTAAACGCCCCCAGCGCGCGCGCAAGGTCGTCATTTTCCCATTTTGGCAATGCGCTCCAGCCGGTCTTTTCGAGTCTGCCGCGCGGCGCTTCGACTCCCGTTTCGGGAGGCTGGCGCAACAGTGCGCCGAGTTTTTCATCCGCGCATTGCGGGATGCCATTGGGGGGCGGGCATTGCAACGCTGTGGAAGACAGCGCAGTCGCGGATGCATCTGTTTCCTGCGGCGCGGTGGCGCATCCGGCAAGCAGTATGAGAGGGCAGAGAATCAGAAGGGTGCTGCGGATTGCGGGAATACTCATTTACCAAAGTCTATAATGTGAGATATTCAAATGCCGGGCAGACAGATATGATGTGGGTATTTCTTGAAGTGGCGCTTGCTTTTGGCCTCGCGGTGGCTATTGTGTGGTGGACGTTTCCCAGGGAAAAAAAACCGCCGCCGGGAAAAGACCGCGAGGGCTAATGCAGCACACGCGGCACCGAGAGCGTAAATTCCGGTATCGCTGCGTCGAAGCGCGCCCCGTCCTCGCCGACCATCTGGTAAGTTCCGCGCATCGTCCCCACCGGGGTGTTCAGCGACGAGCCGCTTGAATATTCGAAACTTTCGCCCGGACGCAGCACGGGTTGCTCGCCGATGACGCCGAGGCCGCGCACCTCCTGAACCTGGTTGTTGGCATCGGTGATGATCCAGTGACGGCTGATGAGTTGCGCCGCTTTCTCACCGGCATTGGTGATGCGGATGGTATAGGCAAAAACATAGCGGCTGGTATCTTCGTCGGACTGGTCGGGAAGATAGGTCGATTGCGTATTGACGCGGATGTCGTGCTTTTTATTCATGCCGGAATGTTAGCACGGGAAGAGGATAAAAACGGCTACAATTACGCTTGATCCCATCAATTTCCTACCCACTAACCCAAGCACAGAAAACCATGTACCGAATCGCCCCCTCTCTTCTTTCCGCCGACTTTGCGCGCCTCGGCGAAGAAGTTCGCAATGTCATCGCCGCCGGCGCCGATCTGATCCACTTCGACGTGATGGACAACCATTACGTTCCCAATCTGACAGTGGGCCCGCTGGTCTGCGAGGCTATACGTCCGCACAGCAGCGTGCCCATCGATGTGCATCTCATGGTGAAGCCGGTTGATCGCATTATTCCGGATTTCGCCAAGGCGGGCGCGAGCATCATCAGTTTTCATCCCGAGGCTTCGGAGCATGTCGATCGCACCCTTGGATTGATCCGCGAGCAGGGCTGCAAAGCCGGACTGGTGTTCAATCCGGCGACGCCGCTGCATTACCTCGACCATGTCATGGACAAGGTCGATCTCATTCTCATCATGTCGGTGAACCCCGGTTTTGGCGGACAGAAGTTCATCGCTTCGGCACTCGACAAGATTGCCGCCGTGCGCAAGCGCATCACCGCCAGCGGGCGCGAAATCATGCTTGAGGTCGATGGCGGCGTGAAAACCGACAACATCGGCGCGGTCGGCAAGGCCGGCGCCGATACTTTCGTCGCGGGATCGGCCATTTTTGGATCGCCGGATTACAAGGCGACCATAGCCGCGATGCGCGCCGAACTCGCAAAAAACTAGTGGTCTGCTTCGCAAATAGAGGGACAAAATGAAACGGATGGATTTTTTCGCAGGGCAAGGCGCGAGGAGGCGGCATAGCTCGGACTATGGCAACGACGAGCAACGCCGCCATGCGGAAAAAGACGCCGTTTCATGTCCCGCTATTTACGAAGCAGGCCACTAGCAGTCATGAGCAGCGTTCCTGTGACAGGCGCTTTCCGGCGCTTCAGCCTGCCGGTGCGCGTCAAGGCCGTGGTCATCGATCTTGACGGCACCTTGCTCGATACGGTGGGCGATCTTGCAAGCGCGGCCAATGCCATGCGTACCGAGCTCGGATTGCCGCCGGTCGAGGCGGAAATTCTCAAATCTTATGTCGGCAAGGGCATCGTGAACCTGGTTGCGCGTGCCATGACTGGAGGTGCGGGCTGGCTTGAGGAGGATAAGCTGAATGCCGCAGTGGCGGTATTCGAGCGCCATTACGCAGCGTGCCTCGCGACGACGACGCGTCCTTTTCCGGGTGTGATCGAAGGGCTCAAGGCTTTGCGCGACAAAGGGTTGCATCTTGGCTGTATAACCAACAAGCTGGCGCGATTCACCGAACCGCTACTTGAGACTCTTGGCCTGACGGGGCATTTCGAGATCGTTCTTTCCGGCGATTCGCTTCCCCGGAAGAAACCCGACCCGCTACCGTTGCAGCATGCGGCAAAATATTTTGGCATCGGCGAACACGAACTGCTCCTGATTGGCGATTCGCTCAACGACGTGCAGGCTGCGCGCAGCGCAGGATCGCCAGTGTTCATCGTTCCGTATGGCTACAACGAAGGGCGCGATGTCCGCACCCTGGATTGCGACGCCCTGGTCGCGGGGCTTGATGAAGCCGCGAAATGGGTTGAAAATGGCGGCAAGCTGAATTGATGGTCACTATTCCCAACATGATTCTTTTATCCCGCAGATTGATGTTTGACTGGCGATGGCCGTGCTGGCGCTGACGCGCTCGTGTTGAGCTTTTCCCTTTCGACCCACTGCCGGATGATGGAACCATGACCGAAACAGATTTTCTTGCGCTCGCTGCGCGAGGCTATAACCGTATCCCCCTTTCCCTCGAGACCTTTGCCGATCTCGACACACCGCTGTCGATTTATCTCAAGCTGGCGGCAAAACCCTATTCGTATCTGCTCGAATCGGTGATCGGCGGCGAGCGCTTCGGCCGCTATTCGATCGTCGGCCTGCCGGCGCGCGAGTTGCTTCGCGTCAACGGCACGGATGTCGTCGTGGAGCGCGATGGCAAGGTGATCGAACGCCTGGTGTCGAAAGACCCCCTTGAGTTCATCGAATCTTTCCAGGCGCGCATCAAAGCTGCCCCGCTGCCGGGCGAGCTGCGTTTTGCCGGTGGACTGGCCGGTTATTTTGCCTACGATACCGTGCGCTATATCGAATCGCGCCTGGCCGCGACGCGCAAGCCTGATGCGCTCAGTACGCCCGACATCATGCTGTTGTTGAGTGAGGAACTGGCGGTCGTCGATAATCTTTCCGGAAAACTGCATCTCATTGTGTACGTCGATCCGCGCCAGCCCGATGCGCTGGCAAAAGGCCGGCAAAGGCTGGAGGAGTTGCGCCTCGCGTTGCGCGAGCAGGCGGCTTTGCCGGTCATGCCGGCGGTGACTGCGGCATCCGAGCCGCACTCCGAGATAGGCGAAGCGGCATTCCTTGCCGCGGTGGAAAAATCGAAACGTTATATTTTCGACGGCGACATCATGCAGGTGCAGATTTCGCAGCGTATTTCACAACCCTTCACGGCTCCGCCCATCAACCTTTACCGTGCCTTGCGCTCGATCAACCCTTCGCCTTATATGTTCTTTTTCGACATGGGCGATTTTCACATCGTGGGGGCATCGCCGGAAATCCTGGTGCGGCGCGAGAAAAACAAAATTACTTTGCGCCCCATCGCGGGCACGCGCAAGCGTGGCGCCACACCGGAGCGCGACCGTGAGCTCGAACAGGAATTGCTCGGCGATCCCAAGGAGCGCGCCGAGCACCTCATGCTCATCGACCTCGGCCGCAACGATGTCAGCAGGGTGGCGAAAATCGGCAGCGTCAAGGTCACGGAGAGTTTCGTGGTCGAACGCTACTCGCATGTAATGCACATCGTATCCAACGTCGAAGGCGAAATCCGCGACGACGTGGGGACCATCGATCTGCTGCGCGCGACCTTCCCCGCGGGAACCGTCACCGGCACGCCCAAGGTGCGCGCCATGGAAGTCATTGACGAGCTCGAACCATCCAAGCGCGGCATTTACGCCGGCGCGGTCGGTTATCTCGGCTTCAACGGCAACATGGACTTGGCCATCGCCATCCGCACGGCGGTGATCAAAAACGCCACCCTGTTTGTTCAGGCGGCAGCGGGTATCGTTGCCGACTCTGTCCCCGCGCTGGAATGGATGGAGACGCAAAACAAGGCGCGCGCCGTGCTGCGCGCCGCCGAAATGGTGAACGCCGGCCTCGATACGCCGGCGACCCGGGAGGCGCCATGATCTTGATGATCGATAATTACGATTCCTTCACCTACAACCTGGTGCAATATCTCGGTGAATTGGGCGCTGAGGTCAAGGTGGCGCGCAACGATGAAATCACGCTCGACGAGATCGCAGTGCTACAGCCGGAGAAGATCGTGATTTCTCCCGGGCCGTGCACGCCCAATGAGGCAGGCGTATCGGTGCCGCTGATCGGGCGCTTCGCCGGCCAGATTCCGATACTCGGTGTCTGTCTCGGCCACCAGAGCATCGGACAGGCTTTCGGCGGCAGGATCGTGCACGCCAAAACGCTGATGCACGGCAAAATTTCATCGATCTCGCACAGCGGCCGAGGAGTATTTGCCGGCCTTCCCTCGCCGTTTCGCGCCACGCGCTACCATTCGCTGGTGATCGGGCGCAACGAGTGTCCGGAGTGCCTGGAGATTACTGCCTGGACGGACGACGGCGAAATCATGGGTGTGCGCCACAAAACCATGACCGTCGAAGGGGTGCAGTTCCATCCCGAATCGATCGAAACCGAACACGGGCATCACCTGCTCAAGAATTTTCTCGATATGCGGGTCTGACATGTTTACTGCACACGAAGCAATCCAGCGCCTTGCCGACAAGCGCGAAATTTTCTATGACGAAATGGTCGACCTGATGCGCCAGGTCATGGAGGGCAAGGTTTCGCAGGTGCAGCTCGCCGCCATCCTCATGGGGCTGCACGTCAAGACCGAGTCGGTTTCGGAAATAGCCGCAGCCGCGCAGGTGATGCGCGAGTTTTCCACCAAAGTCGATGTCGGCGATGCCGCCAACCTGGTGGATACCTGCGGTACCGGCGGCGACAAGGCGCACACCTTCAACATATCCACTACGGCAGCGTTTGTCGCGGCGGCGGCGGGCGCCAGGGTCGCCAAGCATGGCGGGCGCTCGGTGTCGTCGCAATCGGGCAGCGCCGACGTGCTCGAGTCGCTGGGCGTCAATCTGAACCTCACGCCCCAGCAGGTCGCGGAATCGATCCGCAAGGTGGGGGTGGGTTTCATGTTCGCTCCCAATCACCACCCTGCCATGAAATACGCGGCGCCGGTGCGCAAGGAGCTGGGCATGCGCACCATTCTCAATATTCTGGGGCCGCTCACCAATCCCGCGGGCGCACCCAACCAGGTCATGGGAGTTTTTCATGCCGACCTGGCCGGTATCCAGGCGCGAGTACTGAAAATGCTCGGCAGCCGCCATGTGCTGGTGGTGCATGGCAGGGATGGGCTCGATGAAATCACCCTTACCGGCCCGACCGATGTCGCCGAACTCAGGAACGGTGAAGTGACGGAGTACACCCTCGAACCCGGCCAATTTGGCATCGAGTTGGCGCCCATCGAGGCCATACAGGTGAAAGGGGCAGCGCAATCCAGGGAAACCCTGCTCGCGGTACTCGACAACCAGCCCGGTCCGGCGCGCGACATCGTCATGCTGAACGCGGCGGCGGCCATATTTGTGTCCGGAGTCGCGCGCGACCTGCCAAGCGGCGTGGCCGCGGCACGCGCAGCGCTGGAGTCGGGCAAAGCAAAGGCCAAGCTCGACGAGCTGATTCGTTTCAGCCAACAAGCTGCTTGAATATATGGGCATCTCTAAAGTTCTCTTTATCGTCATTCCCGCGAAAGCGGGAATCCAAGTGCATGGTTAAACTGGATTCCCGCTTTCGCGGGAATGAGTGCGCCCGTAAAGGCGCTGCAACTGCACGGTGCAAGTCCGTGTCGGGGTAAGCCAAGACCCCGTAGCCGAAGGTAA
>Ga0315281_10008551_pt1 | contig 14308 bp, 12 predicted proteins | sample YL17G07_0_MG_FD_204540 | JGI IMG/M metagenome (GOLD analysis project Ga0315281, IMG submission 204540) | Sediment microbial communities from Yellowstone Lake, YNP, Wyoming, USA - YL17G07_0 | ecosystem: Environmental > Aquatic > Freshwater > Lake > Sediment | place: USA: Wyoming | collected...
TAAACGCAAGCTGACGCCGGAAGAGCGGGTGCTGGCGGACAAATATGCCGAAGCACGCATCCCGTATGTGAAAGAGGGATTGGCGGTTGCGCGGGAAGCTTTGCTTGCAGGCGAATTCGACAAGGCCAACGAAATCCTCCTGAAAAAAATCAACCCCCATTACAAAACTGCGAACACTGCTGCGGAAGCGCTTCTCCAGAAAACGTTGAGCATAGCCAAAACGGATTACGAAGCCGCCATGGAGCGCTATAACCTGATCCGTAGCGCCTGTATCGGTGGCGGTGCGCTGGTTACGATATTTTCCATCGCAATGGCGATGTTATTGATCCGCTCCATTACGCGGCCACTCGATAATGCGGTCACGCATTTCAAAAATATCGCGCAAGGCGATTTGACCGGGCATGTCGAGGCGACCGGCAAGGACGAAATTGGACAGTTGATGAACGCGCTGGCTTCCATGCAGGGAGAATTGAAAAACATTATCGCCGAGGCGGTGGAGATATCCGACGGTATTAATGGTCGTGCCACCCGGCTGAACGCCGGGATGCTGCAAGTCGTGGAACGTTCCAAAGATCAGAATGGCCGCATTCAGGAAGTGGCTGCGGCAATGGAGGAAGTCAGCCAGTCTGTCACCGAGGTTGCCTCCAATGCCGGAGATACCGCCAGCGCCGCGCATGAATCGCAAGACATCGTCAACGACAGCATCGCGCAGATGGCAAAAAGCATCGAGGCCACCTCGAGCGTGGTGGCAGCGGTGCAATCATCCGGCAATATCATCACCGAGCTGAGCCAGTCGATGCAGCGCATCGGCGACATTACCAACACCATCAAGGAAATCGCCGACCAAACCAATTTGCTGGCGCTCAATGCAGCCATTGAAGCGGCACGCGCCGGTGAACAAGGCAGGGGGTTCGCTGTTGTTGCCGACGAGGTGCGCAAACTGGCGGAACGAACCGCCACCAGCACCACCGACATTTCCCGCACCGTCGGCGAAATTCAATCTGCCGCACAGTCCGCAGTATCTTCGATGAATCTCGCCGTCAAAACGGTGGAAGAAGGTATTTCCATGATGGAATCCAGCGGAAAAAGCCTCGATAAAATTACGGCGGCAAGCCGCGAGGTAACCGAAAAGGCTCAACATATCGCCTCTGCGGCGAAACAACAATCAGCCGCCAGCGAAGATGTCGCCAAGAATATGGAGCATATTTCCAGCCTGCTCGATGAGAATGCACGCTTTGCCCATCAGGCATGGGAAGGCACGGCAGAAAACATGAAGGCCACGGGGCAGTTAAACACGCTGATGCAGCACTTTAAAATTGTGTAGTGTTGTGACTATTCAGGTTTATGTGCCTCCCTTCTCCCGCAGGCGGGATAACCAGCGACTTGGCTGCGGTTTCTGGCAGCCTAGTCGAATGGCTAGTTGTTTTACCCAGAAGGGGCGGGGATGAGGGTTGTTGTATACCGACAACTTTTGGCAATGCTAAATACCCCTTACCCCAACCACTCTCCCTCCTACGGGAGAGGGGCAGCTACACAATTTTTGCTGCCACCCGAACAGTTACGGGTAATGTTTGCATACTGTGGCAAAATGCGCCCATGAATTCTTCCCTGCTTTCCGGTCTTAATCCAGAACAACGCCAGGCTGTCACGTTACCGCATCAATCCGCATTGATTCTCGCGGGGGCGGGCAGCGGCAAGACGCGCGTGTTGACAACGCGCATCGCTTATCTCATCAGCACGGGGGTAGTCAGCCCGCACGGCATTCTCGCGGTGACCTTTACCAACAAGGCGGCGAAAGAAATGGTGACACGTTTGTCCGCGATGCTCCCCATTAATACTCGCGGCATGTGGATTGGCACCTTTCACGGATTATGCAACCGCATGTTGCGGGCGCATTACCGCGAGGCGAATCTGCCGCAGGCCTTTCAGATTCTCGATTCCGGGGATCAGTTATCCGCGATTAAACGCCTGATGAAAGCGATGAATGTGGATGATGAAAAATTCCCGCCACGCGAGGTGCAAAGTTTTATCGGCGGCAGCAAAGAGCGGGGGCTGCGCGCGAATGAAGTGGAGGCCTATGATCCCTATACGCGCCGAAAAGTGGAGATATTCGCCGAATACGATTCGCAATGCCAGCGCGAAGGGGTGGTGGATTTTTCCGAATTATTGCTGCGCTGTTACGAACTTCTGTTACGCAATGTGCAGCTGCGCGAGCATTATCAGGAGCGCTTCAGGCATATTCTGGTGGATGAGTTTCAGGACACCAACCCGCTGCAATACAAGTGGTTGAAACTGCTGGCGGGCAGCAAAAATGCCCTGTTCGCCGTGGGTGATGACGATCAGTCTATTTATGCGTTTCGTGGCGCCACAGTCGGCAATATGCAGGAATTGTTGCGCGATTTTCATATCGAGAATGTCATCAAACTGGAGCAGAACTACCGGTCGCATGGCAACATTCTCGATGCGGCCAATGCGCTGATTCAGAACAACCGTAGCCGCCTCGGCAAAAATCTGTGGACGGCGGAGAACGGCGGGGAGCTACTCCGTGTATATGAAGCGGCGACCGATGTGGATGAAGCTGCATTCATCGTCGATGAAATCGGGCAATTGAAACAGGAGGGGATCAACCTTAAAGAGATCGCGCTGTTGTACCGCTCCAACGCACAGTCCCGCGCGCTGGAACATGCGCTGGTGTCGGCGGGGCTGTCTTATCGCGTGTACGGCGGATTGCGTTTTTTTGAACGGCAGGAAATCAAACACGCGCTGGCTTACCTGCGCCTTATGGAAAATACGGATGATGACAACGCGTTGTTGCGGATCATCAATTTCCCAACGCGCGGTATCGGTACCCGCAGCATCGAGCAATTACAGGAAACGGCAAAACAGAACCATACGACATTATGGGATGCTGCGGCACGCGCGGGCGGAAAAGTATCCGCTTTTGTCGCGCTGATCGAGTCGTTGCGTGCGGGGACGCGCGAATTGCCGCTCCCCGAAATAATGGAGCATGTGCTGGCGCATAGCGGGCTGATCACCCATTATGAAAACGAGAAAATTTCGGCTGCGAAGCGGCGCGAAGCGGAAGAACGCCTCGAAAACCTGAATGAATTGATTAACGCGGCAACGCTGTTCGTGCATGAGAATGAAAACGACGATTTGACCTCGTTCCTCACACACGCCTCACTGGAGGCGGGCGAACATCAGGCGGGGGACCAGGATGATGCGCTGCATTTGATGACGGTTCATTCCGCCAAAGGATTGGAGTTTCATGCCGTCTTTATTACAGGGCTGGAGGAAGGATTGTTCCCCCATCAGAACAGCCAGCGCGAAGACGGTGGACTGGATGAGGAGCGGCGACTGATGTATGTCGCGATCACCCGCGCGCGCCGCAGACTGTATTTGAGTTTCGCGCAGAGGCGTATGTTGCACGGCCAGGTGAGTTACGGTATGGCATCCAGTTTCCTGCGCGAGCTGCCGGATGGTTTGCTGCATTGGCTGACACCGAGGTTCTCGCCCCATGTTTCTCCATTCGCCGCACCTTCATTTTCAGACAGCCCGTTTGATGGGGCGACGAGCCATCCGGTCTCGGAAAGTGCCGGGGTATGGCGTATCGGCCAATCGGTTTTACATTCGAAGTTTGGCGAAGGCGTGATTGTCAACCTCGAAGGCAGGGGAGCCGATGCGCGCGTACAAGTCAATTTCCGCAAGACCGGCGTAAAGTGGCTGGCGCTGGAATACGCCAAATTGACGGCGGGGTAATTTTGTTTCTATGTGTAACTATTCAGGTTAGGGTGCTTCCCTTCTCCCGTGGACGGGAGAAGGGCAGGGGATGAGGGGGGTTGAGTAACTGATGCCGCTGTTTGACGTGCAATACATCCCTCACCCCAACCCCTCTCCCGCCTGCGGGAGAGGGGAAGTTCAACAATTTTTTGTTGTTACTTGAGCAGTTACGTTCTTATATGAAAATTGAACAGCAAATTTTCAGCAAGGTTTCAGTTTTTTGGGCTCAATAAAATAGCCGATTGTGCCATCCATTGTGCGGTCGGGTCACGCGAAAAACCACTTTTGGCAAATTGCTGCCAGCGGCCGATTACATAACACACCAGCACATTGGCCTGTGCGCTCACATCCATTTCGCCCACCTCGCCTTGCGTTACAGCCATGCGCAAGGATTGTTTGAGCGTCGCCTCGATGCGATCCAGTAATTGGTTGATCCGCTGTTGCAGGCGCTCATCTTCATTGACCAGCGCGTCGCCGATCAATACCCGTGTCATACCCCGATTTTTTTGCGCGAAACCCAGCAGCATCGACATGATGCAGTCTGCTTGCCGCATCCCGCCTTTTTCTTCCTGGGTAATTTTGTTGATTAGGCTGAATACGGTCTGCTCGATGAATTCGATCAATCCCTCGAACATCTGTGCCTTGCTTGCGAAGTGGCGGTATAAGGCCGCCTCGGAAAGCCCCAGTCTGGCTGCCAGCGCCGCTGTAGTGATTTTTTCTCCTTTGGGTTGCTCCAGCATCTGCGCCACAGTTTGCAGAATTTGTAATTTTCTTTCTCCCGGTTTAGTTGCCATCTTTTTTCCTTTTTAAATCGCGCGCGGCAATTCCATTATGTTCCGAATCTTTATATCCACACAGGGTGAATTTTTATTGCCGTTATTTACCCACACGGTTCGCATTCCCATTTGTTTCGCTGTTTTAAGATTTTCCAAACTATCTTCAACCATCACGCATTGCGCCGCTCTGGCACGATGCCGCCGCAGCAGATGCATGAAGCCGAAACGATCCGGTTTTGGACGATAGCGTGTTTGTTCGACCGCTATGACATCATCGAACAAATTGGCCACCCGCAACAGCTTCAACACCGCATGGGCGTAGTGCTGCGGCGCATTGGAAAACACCACTTTTTTGCCGGGCAATGCTTTCAGCACATGGCGCAGGAGCGGTTCGCGCAACACCATCCGATCAAGTTCGGGAAATTGGTGGGTGTGCCACAGAAAATGTTCCGGCTTTGTGCCGTGATGGCGTACCAATCCGCTCAGGGTCGCACCATAGCGCTGCCAATAATGCATCCGCAAAGCGTTCGCGGCAGGCTCATCCAGTTGCAGATGTTGTTGCAAATAAGCGGTCATGCTGCGATTAATGTGCGGAAAGATGTGCGGCGTTGCGTTATGCAACGTGTTGTCCAGATCAAAAATCCACAGAGAGGCGGCCACGCTTTACTTGCTCTTGATCAGCGTACCCACACCTTCGTCTGTCAGTATTTCCAGCAGTAATGCGTGTTGCACACGCCCGTCGATGATATGTACCGATTTTACACCGCCGCGCGCGGCTTCCAGCGCGGAGGAAATTTTGGGCAACATCCCGCCGGACAATGTTCCGTCGGCGACCAGACCATCAATTTCTTTTGGGGTCAGCCCCGTCAATAAATTGCCGTCTTTGTCCAATACACCGGGTGTATTGGTCAACAGAACCAGTTTTTCAGCATGCAGTACTTCGGCCAGTTTGCCGGATACCACATCGGCGTTGATGTTCAGCGTCTCGCCGTCCGGACCCACCCCGATTGGCGCAATCACCGGGATAAAATCGCCGGAATCCAGAAAAGCGATAATGGCCGGGTCAATTTTATCTATTTCCCCGACCAGTCCGATATCGAGCATTTTCCCCGGCTCGTCCTTGCTTTCCAGCAGTAATTTTTTGGCGCGGATAAATGCGCCATCCTGCCCGGTTAGCCCAACAGCCTTGCCGCCATGCCGGTTAATCAGGTTGACAATATCCTTGTTTACTTTTCCGAGCACCATCTCGACCATATCCATGGTTTCTTCATCGGTTACGCGCATACCCTGGACGAATTCGCCCTGTTTGCCGATGCGTTTGAGCATGTCGTTGATCTGTGGGCCGCCGCCATGCACCACGACCGGGTTCATCCCGACCAGTTTCAGCAATACCACATCGCGCGCGAAGCTATCCTGTAAAACAGGATCGGTCATGGCGTTGCCGCCGTATTTGATCACAATGGTTTTGTCAAAAAAACGCTGAATATAGGGCATCGCCTCGGAAAGCGTGCGGGCTTTTTTGTCTGCGGCGGAAGGCGTAAGGGACATGGTTTATCCTTGCAAAATTTGCCGCGAATTCTACACCATCGAGCGTCGCAAGGTTTATTTCAGTTGATTTTCTTAAGTACGGTACTCAGGCTAGGTTTAATTCAAACAGGCTGTTAACATGCGAATTGAATACTTATCCTAAACCTGACGAGCCGGAGTCAAACTGATTCTATTGCGATTTTTAGATGCTGAAAAATGAAATTGAATAATCTTTTTTTCTTGGGCAATCGCCGCCGCTATGGATAATTGGCAACGCTTATTTGGCTACCGTAACCGCTTCGCCTGGCTGGCTTTGCTGGTTTGTTTTTCGTTGTCCATGTTGGCTTGGTATAGCCTGCGTATGCAGGAAATTAAAAGTGCCGACCAGCAATTTGAATTGCATGTTCGCAATGTGATCGATTCCATCGAGGAGCGGATGCGCCAGCATGAGCAAATTCTGTTGGGCGGTGCAGGTTTGTTTGAGGCCAGTGAATCGGTGGAACGTGCGGAATGGCGCGTTTATATCGAGCGGCTGAATCTTGTACAGAATTACCCCGGAATTCAGGGTGTTGGTTTTGCCCAAGCTATTCGACCAAGTGATTTGAAGGCGCATATTGCCGCGATACGCGCCGAAGGATTCCCCGATTATAGGGTGCGCCCATCCGGTGATCGCACTCTCTACACATCAATCATTTATCTGGAGCCTTTTTCGGACCGTAATCTGGCTGTTTTCGGCTACGACATGATGTCGGAAGCCATTCGCGCCAAGGCCATGCGTATGGCCGTGGAGAGCGGAAAAACCGCCATTTCCGGTAAGGTAAAACTGGTGCAGGAGACACATGGCAAAGAGCAGGCCGGAATTCTCATGTATGTTCCAATTTATCGCAAACATCGGCTGTTGACGACATCCGAAGATCGCTGGAACGCTTTGCAGGGTTTTGTTTATAGCCCTTTCCGCGTTGATGACCTGATGTTGGAACTTCTGGGCAAACAGTCGCCGATACTGGATTTTGTTATTTTTGACGGCGAGACAGAAGCTGATAACACGCGAATATTTGTGTCGGCGGGTGACCAGGCCGTCGGTGCGCGCATTGCGCCGCCGAAAATGAGCGCGTTGCGCACTATCAAGACATACGGCAACATTTGGACCGTGCGGCTGCATAGCCGCCCGGAATTCGAGGCAGGTTTTCATTCGCCGCTGAATAATATCATTCTGACATTGGGCGGATTGATCAGCCTGTTGATGTTTTTTTTGTTTTCGTTCCTGATTGCCGGGCGCGAGCGCGCTGAAGAAATGTCGAAACAATTGGCGAAGGATGTTCGCGCTAACGAGGAAAAACTTCGCCGGAGCGAGGCGCGCATCCATGCCATTGTGGAGGGTGCGGAACATTTGATAATCACGACCGATACCGGAGGTGTTATCCAGTCTTTCAACCGCGCCGCAGAAAATAATCTTGGTTATACGGCCGGCGAGCTGGTTGGAAAATTAACGCCCGCCCTATTTCATGATGCCGAAGAAGTGGTGCGCCGCTCGGAGGAGTTGACCGTTTCCGGTATCCCGGTAAAACCGGGCTTTGAGGTCTTTGTCGCGCGTGCCAGACAATCATTTTGCGGGGATACACACGAATGGAGCTATATTCGGAAAGATGGTAGCCGCTTCCCCGTATCGCTCACGGTTACGGCTTTGCGGGGAGAGAACGGGGAAATTAATGCTTTTCTTGGGATTGCAACAGACATCACCGAGCGCAAGCGTGCCGATGAGGAGGTGCGCAAGTTTTCCCGCGCCATTGAGCAAAGCCCGATTTCGGTGGTGATAACCGATGCAGATGGAAATATAGAATACGTCAATACCCAATTTTCCGAATTAACCGGTTATGCGCTTCAAGAAGTCATCGGATGTAATTCGCGTATTCTGCAATCCGGCCTCACCCCTTTGGAAGTGTATCAGTCCTTGTGGAATACTATTCTGGACGGCCATCAGTGGCGCGGAAAGCTGCAAAACCGAAAAAAAAATGGCGAGCTGTTTTGGGAAGAACTCCGTGTTTCCGCAGTTTATGATCCCGATGGGAAAATAACCCATTTTGTTGCGGTCAAAGAGGATATCAGCGAGCGCATGAATGTCGAGCGCATGAAGAATGAATTTATTTCCACCGTGAGCCATGAGTTGCGCACACCGTTGACCTCCATTCGCGGCGCGCTTTCGCTGATGGTCGGCGGCGCGGTAGGTGAGCTTCCGGTTGCGGTCAAACCGCTCGCTGAAATCGCTCACAAAAACAGCGAGCGCCTGATCCTGTTGGTCAACGATATTCTGGATATGGAGAAGATCGAGGCAGGTAAAATGGAATTTGATATGCAACCGGTTAAATTGATGCCGCTGTTGGAACGGGCGTTGGATGGCAACCGGGTCTATGCGCAGCAATTCAGGGTGAGTTATGTGCTGCAAGTGGGCTTGGCGGATAATTTAACCGGCAATTCGTCCTATAATTTGGCCGGTGATCCGACCGACGTGACAGTCAAGGTTGATGCGAACCGCATGATGCAGGTGTTGGATAATCTGCTCTCGAACGCCGCTAAATTTTCCTTGCAGGATGATAAAGTGACCGTTGCGCTCACGAATGAGGGCGGGTATGTTCGTATAGCGATTAGCAACCATGGTAGTGGTATTCCCGAAGAGTTTCATCGCCGGGTTTTTCAGAAATTTGCGCAGGTAGATTCTTCGGACACCCGCCAAAAAGGCGGGACCGGCCTGGGGCTTTCCATCGCCAAGGCGATGGTTGAAAAAATGGGCGGCAGTATCGGTTTTAATTCGCAACCGGATGTGCTGACCACATTTTTTATCGAGCTTCCAGTGTATGCCGGAGAATAAATTATCTCGCGGGGAGTGCGTGAGAAAAACGGTACCGCCCGAACAGTTGCAAAATTGGTAGGAGTCGAATAGCGTGGAAAAACCGAAAAAACCTTCAGTGTTGGTGGTGGATGACGACAGCATGATGCGCGAGATGTTGAAGCTCATCGTGCGCAGCGATGATTACCCTGTCATTGGGGATGCATCCAACGGGCAGGATGCGGTTGCGCTCTGTGCGATGCACAAACCCGGCCTGGTTTTGCTTGATATTAATATGCCAAAAATGGACGGCTTGCAGGCGCTGGAAGAAATTCGCAGGGTCAGCCCGACGACCACCGTGATAATGATAAGTGCAGATGCGACAATGGACAAAGTGCGAGAGGCTATAGGAAAAGGCGCGTCCGGCTTTGTTGTCAAACCGCTTAACCAGGCCAGTGTTCTGGACAGAATAACGATATGCCTCAAGGCAAGAAGAAAGGAATAACCATGGCGGAGAAACTCGCGCGCATTTTGTATGTTGAGGACGAAACGGATATTCAGACGGTGGCAAAACTGGCGCTGGAAACATTGGGAGGTTTTTCTGTGCAGATATGCAGTTCGGGTAACGAGGCCTTGCAACGGGCGCCCGAATTCCGGCCGCATTTGATATTGCTGGATGTGATGATGCCGGGTATGGATGGGCCAACTACGCTGCACAAATTGCGTGAGTTGCCACAGTTTGTTTTGACGCCGGTAGTTTTCATGACTGCCAAGGCTCAACCCGCCGAAATTGCCGGTTACAAGGATATCGGTGCGGTGGATGTTATTCCAAAACCTTTTGACCCGATGACGTTGTCGAACCAGGTTCAAGTTATTTGGGAGCGTTTCCATGGTTGATCCGTCGGATTTGCAGAAAAAATTGAAGGAATTGAGCGATGCTTATGCGGCGCAGTTGCCCGAAAAGCTCGATCAAATTAATCGGGCGTGGAAGCAGTTGCCCGACAATAATTGGGATGATGAATATTTTCAGACCTTGCATCGCATGGTGCACAGTTTGACCGGTTCCGGAAAAACATTTGGTTTTGCGTTGCTCAGTGAGGTGGCGCGCAGCCTTGAGGAATTTTTGAAAAAAATCGTACAAACCAAGCAATTGCCCGATGAAGAACAGCGCAAATGCGTGCAGGTTTTGTTGAGTGAACTTTATCAGGTGTCCATACGCCGGGATACTTCGATTGCCGAATCGTCCGGATTGGCTGCTGTTGAACCATTGAGCTGCGGTGGGGTGAACCCGAAGCTTGTTTTTGTTGTTGAAAAAGACCCTGTGCTGACAGAGGAATTGAAAGTACAACTGGGCTATTTTGGCTATGACGTAGTTACATTTAACAATTTGGACAATTTTTGCAAGGCCATGGAATCGCATCCCAATGTTCTGGTCTTGATGGATATCGACTTCCCGAAAAATAGCCGTGAAGGCATTCAAACCATAAAAAAAATACAACAGGAACGAGATGTTCCGGTTCCCGTTGTATTTCTGACCGCGCATGTTGAATTTGAAGCAAGGCTGGAAGCGGTGCGTGCAGGCGGTATGGCCTACATGAACAAACCGGTGAACATAGGTAATCTGATCGATAAATTGGATAGCCTGACTTCAACCTTGCCGTCTGCGCCATACCGGGTTTTGATCGTGGACGATTCGGAGGCGCTCACCGCTTATTATGCGGCGATACTCGAACAGGCGGGAATGGTGGTGAAATCGGTCAACAATCCGTTGAACGTAATGGCCACGCTGCTTGAATTTACCCCCGACTTGATCTTGCTCGATATTTATATGCCGGAATGCAATGGCATGGAATTGGCTAAAGTTATCCGGCAGCTTGACACCTTTGTCAGTATTCCGGTCGTGTTTCTTTCCGCAGAAAGCGATATCGACAAGCAAATGCTGGCGATGGAATTGGGAGGGGACGATTTTCTCACCAAACCAATACAGCCGGAACACTTGATTGCCTCGGTCTCCAGCCGTATTCAGAGATCCCTCATTTTGCGTTCTTTTATGGTGCGGGACAGCTTGACGGGTTTGCTCAATCACACTGCCATCAAAGATCAGTTGGATCGCGAAGTGGCTCAAACAAAACGGCGTGGTACACCCTTATCCTTCGCGATGATTGATATCGATCATTTCAAACAGGTAAATGATACCCACGGGCATCCGGCGGGAGACCGTGTTATCAAAAGCCTCTCGCGCCTGCTCAAGCAGCGTTTGCGCGAGACGGATATGGTGGGGCGCTATGGGGGAGAGGAGTTTGCGGTGATTCTGAGCAACACCGATGGCGAAACGGCTCAAAAGGTGCTGGATGTCATTCGGCAGGATTTTTCGCAGCTGCGACATTTGGCGGACGGAACTGAATTTTTTACAACATTCAGTTGCGGGATTGCGGATGTTTCTTTTTTTGGAGATGCCACCAAATTATGCGACGCGGCAGACAGATTGCTGTACAAAGCCAAGCAGGCGGGGCGTAATCAGGTTGTTCTCGGTCATGCTCCACCGATAAGCGGTTCGGACTTTACTTGAGCGAGTTGAGTTCGTTCTGCTTCTGGATCAAGGCAAAATACCCATTTATTTTTATGACCACGTTATAAGGGTCAATCGGTTTGGTCAGAAAGTCAACTGCCCCCAATGCGCGCCCCTGCGCTTCATTGCCTTCCCCGGCCATTGCGCTGAGAAATATGACCGGAATATCCCGCGTGCGCGTATCCGCTTTGAGTTGTTTGCAAACTTCATAACCACTCATTTCCGGCATCATGATGTCGAGCAAAATCATGTTGGGCGGGGTATCGGACTGCGCGAGTTTTAAGGCTTCTGCGCCGTTATTGACCGCGATGACTTTGTAGTCGGGGTCAAGTATGGCACTTATCAGGTTTCGAATTTCCAGAGCATCATCGGCAACCAGAATTGTCGGCTTGTTTGCGGTTTCGTGAGTCTTGTGCATATTTTTCCTTTGGGTGCGGTTTCGAACGGATGCCCTTCATTCGACACATTCTGTTGAGAGCGCGTTTTTTGTCACATCGATTAAATTTTTTGCGAAACTGACATCTCTGAGAACCGTGTAGTCTGCATCTGTGGCCCGGTTATGCGTTGTGGCAAGATTCTTGTTCGAGGTGATCAATATTGTTTTGACGTTGCGGTTTTGGGAGTTGGAAAGCTTGAGCGCTCCAATCAGTGCGATGCCGCTGAGTACGGGAATTTCATTGGTCGTGATGATCAAATCAAAAGGCTCTGTGAGCGCGCGCGTGAGTGCGGAAACGCCATCGTCCATCACGACTATTTGCAGAGGCAAACCGGATAAAACATGCTGGTACATTTGTGTTGACAGTTTCGAATTAGCAATCAGGAGTACGGTGAATTTCTTTTGGGTAAACTGTTTGCGCAGTTTGGACAGCCGCTCTTCAATTTCTCCAAAGTTTGTATTCTCACTACGGATTTGTTCAAGAACCCTGCGTAGCAGGTCAACGTAGTCCAAGCTGATTGAGATCAGTGCCGGGGTATATTTTGCGCCGCTGTCGGTGCTATTGAGGAGATCTTCAAGCTGGTGGCAAATGGTGGTGATGATGTTGAGGCCAAAAGTGCCGCCGCTGCCTTTCAGGCTGTGAATGATCCGGTAAAACTCGTTGAATGACTCGCTTTCAACACCGGATTTTTCCATCGTAATCAGCAACTGTTCGAGACGATCCAGTTTTTCCGGAATATCTTCAAGAAAGGTGTTGCGCAGCTGCAAAAGCATCTGCTGAAACACATCTGTACTTGACGGGTTGCCGGTTGTGTTCATGATCGCTGTAGGTATGCTCTGCAGGCGACATTCTATAGGGAAACGCGGATTAAATCCGCGTTTTTTTAGTGGCTATGCGCAAGCCAAGAGGAGGTTACTTTGAGTTTGCGGAAGGTTTGATTACTGCCTGAACGTCAACCTTGGCGGTACTTTTATTTGGCATTTCGATATTCAGTGTTAAAGGCACAGTTGATCCGGCCTTAAGCGGTGCATTGAGGCCGGTTAATGTCAGGTGATAGCTATGGACGCTGGTCATATCCACGCGTTTGTTTGCCGGTAGTTTGATCGATTCAACGGTGTGTGTTGTCATCATGCTGCCCTTATGCGTCATGGTGCGCAATTCGACAGATTTGGCGGCAGGGCTGGATGCGCCAAGCAAGGTCGCATCCTGCTTGCTGGTAATAAAGAAAAATATATTTGCGGAATCGCGCCCGGGAGCGGCGTGCGCCCATGCATTTTCAACCTGGATGCCGTCCGCATAAGCGGACGCACCCAACAAAAATACAGCCAATAATCCTGCAAGCCGGTGTAAAAAATGAGCCATGATACATTTCTCCTGAAGATAAAACTTGTTTGATGAATCAATGAGGTTGGTGAGCCGATTTTTTTGGGGCGGTTCTGTTTGCTGTTAACGGTTTTATTTCGGCTTTGGTGTCGATTTTTTTAATGCTCGAGTCAGGCATCTTGATCGTCAGGGTCAGTTGCACGATTTCACCGGGGGTGAGAGGGGCGTTCAAACCTATCAGCATCAGGTGATAGCCGCTCTCGCCGAGGTTTATCCGTTTTCCGGCAGGCAGGGCCAAGGTTTTTGCTTCGCGCATTTTCATCATGCCATTTTCGTGAACCATGCTGTGCAATTCAACAGATTTTGAGGTCGTGCTGGATAGGGAGATCAATGTGGCCGGCCGTTTGCTGGTGATGGTCATATCCATCATCGCCGAATCCTGCCCGGGCGCGGAGGCGCGAACCCATATATCTTCGATACGAATGTCTTCCGCGTAACTGTTCAGGTTCAGGGACAGCAAGACCAATAGTACGAAGAAGCGATAAGATTTGATCATGGAAGTTTTCCGTAAAAATGGAAATTAGAATAGTGGATTATCCGTTAAAAGAAACGGATTGGAAATGCGACAATATGTCGCACCTTTGAAGTCGCGTCTCCGTTTACAATAAAAACATGGACAACACGATACTTTTTTCCCTTTCAGGTCAAAGCCAGTTGCGCCGCTTGGTCGCATTGCGCAGTATAGCGGTTGTGGCGCAGATTCTCACGCTTGCCGCCGTATGGAAAATGCTGGAACTGGATTTGGACTGGCAACCGATGTTGCTGACCATCGGTGCGCTTGCCGTCATCAATCTGTTTTCCTGGTTGCGGTTGCGCAATGGCAAACCGGTTTCCAACATGGAGCTATTTGGACAGTTGTGCGTTGACGTGCTGGCGCTCAGCCTGTTGCTTTATTACAGCGGCGGGTCGACCAACCCTTTTGTTTCTCTCTATCTGTTGCCGCTGGTGATTGCGGCCGCAACGCTGCCCGACCGGTATACGTGGGGCATGGCAGCGCTTACCGCAGCCTGTT
>Ga0315281_10008552_pt1 | contig 14308 bp, 36 predicted proteins | sample YL17G07_0_MG_FD_204540 | JGI IMG/M metagenome (GOLD analysis project Ga0315281, IMG submission 204540) | Sediment microbial communities from Yellowstone Lake, YNP, Wyoming, USA - YL17G07_0 | ecosystem: Environmental > Aquatic > Freshwater > Lake > Sediment | place: USA: Wyoming | collected...
AGCCTTAGCCATAGCCTGAGCCTAAGCCATAGCCTGAGCCATAGCCTGAGCCTGAGCCATCGCCTGAGCCTGAGTCTGAGCCTGAGCCTGAGCCTAAGCCATAGCCTGAGCCATCAACTGTTACTGTTTCCATACAGGCACTTCTTCAATGATTTTTTTAGCGGTTTTAGTGACATCCAGAATCTCAATTGCCTGAAGCAATTCCACTCTACCCACTGTACAAGGAAACTTACATTCTTCAGGTTTTTTAACACCTTCAATTGCGAGTTGGCTAAGTGAAGCGGCTCCGACCCAATACCACAGTCTTCTGGCATTGGTCAGAACAACTTCTTGACCATTCCTTGATTCCAGATATCCTGCAAAAACACCCGCTGAATAAGTCCTTACAATGACAAACTTTTTATCATCTTGCTTTTCAACTTTTTTATATTCTTCACCATTAATGATGATCTTGTCTAAGTCGCTCACTTAGGTCTCCTTTATTGTTTACACTTCTAATGTAACCGTTTCACTTCTTTGGCGATCCTCAATTTTCTTGATGAATGCTTTGAGATTGTTTTCGAATTTGATCGAATCTTTAGCGCATTGCTTGATGATTTGATGCCTTGACTGGCTCATGTTAGCAGCAATCGAATCAATGAACTGGCTGGCATGATTTGTCAAGTCAAGCAACTCGAACTTGTCGATGAATCGAAGGGTGTCAATGTCTGGCTGTACTGATTCGTTTGATTGAGGAGTGATATCAATCACTTCTCCACTATCGTCACCCGTTCCACCTAAAACGTCAGAAAAAAGAGCACGACAAAGTTTACGAGTCGCCGATGCCAATAACATATCTTTGGGACTTTTTACCCAATTATCTTTAGATGTTAGCTTCGCTCTTTCCGCATCTTCCCATGTAAATGTTTCTTCCCAGGTATCGCCATTATCATTGCGCTTTCCGATCAACGTGCAATGCTTCAAATCATGTGAGACCTTTTTTAAGCTATGTCCAGCTTGTCTCACTTTGGTTCTCATTTCTTCGGCAGACATTACAATTCTTCCTTGAATATCCCAGAAAGCTCCGTTAAGGCTTCTCATAGGAGGCGTACCTAATTCACGACCTGTTAGGACCATTGAGATCATTGCCGGCAAACCACCCATTTTCTTGTAATAGGGTGCGTCTTTAATCGTATCCATCCACCTCATTAAATTAGTCGCTTCATCACCCGACGGAAAGAACGATACATCGATTTCTTGCGTATGGTTCAATGCCACTTCTTTGGTTGTTTCTTCACTCATTATTCTTCTCCTTTTTGTGCTCTCACACGGTACTTTCTAACTTGTTTTTCGAATATTTTGATGCCGGGGATTTTTCTTACACCTGACTTGATGGCTTGTTTCACCAACTTTTCGTTGATGATCATATACATGTTCGGGACAAGTGAAGGATCTTCCACTTCAAAATCCCATTCCATCACTACTTTAGACGTGCCTTCATCAATGCAAAGATTCTCGAAGCTGGTATCGGCGATATCAAGCTGCACCATCTTTTCCTTTCGGCTGTCTTGATAGGCGTCGATCTTTTTTATGATCGAGTTCTCCATATCCTTCAGTTTTTGAGTGAAGGCGTCGCAAAACTGTTTTACGGCTTTCTGAAATGAAATATGGGGGGCAACAATCGATTTCCTTGTCTTTTCCATGTTGTTGCACAGCGTACGTGCTTGTAAAGCAAAGGCAAGCCCTTTTGCAGCCTCGGAATCCGTCTCGATTACCATCTTTGCGGCTTTATCAGCCATTTCATTGATGCAGTCGATTTCAAGCTGTTTCTTGGCGATGTCGAGGTCAAACGCTACATTAACTAAAGGCTCAGCTGGTTTCATCCATGTGACAATATTACTTTTTGCAAAAGGATTATCTCGAAGAATAGTGCAACCAGGCGCATTCCTTATAGGCAATAAATCCTGAGTGACTTCATCAACAGTTCCTTGATTTGTAATTGTTATTGGGGGCACCGTGACAATTTCCCCCAAAATGCTTTCGTAATCGATTTCCATTTTTCTCCTATGAGTTAAAGAATTTATAATTTTCTAGGCAGTTCTTAAAAATTTGCCAATCGAGATCGTGATCGGTATATTCAATGATTCGTGCCCGCTTCCCGTCTTTCTGTAAGTGAATGACAAGGCGACGATTGCAAGGAAGCCCGGCAACGTTCTCAAATAGATAGCGATAAGCTGAAAGCTGTGGGCGCCACGATTTCTTCTGTGATGCCGGTGTCTTGATATCGAAGATGGTGTAGGTTTCATCTTCGCCGAAACGAGCAGCGAGATCACACATGCCCGATAGTCTCAAGAGATCGTGATTCATGCGCTTTTCGATGAGCTTGTTTCGCAGTGTTGATTCTACGTCGTCATACCAAAGCTTGAAGCTATCGAAGTAACCTTGGTGCTCTAAGAGAGGCGGCACGTATTCTTGTTGCATGTATAGCTCACAGCATTTGTGTACGAGTGTTCCCCGTTGGCACGCTCTTTCCAAGATATCGGCAGGGATACCGTCATAATCGCAATAGGGTGATAGGATTTCGGATACTCTGAGATATCCTTGTGGTATTTGTTCTTCCATGATACGTTTTAATCCTTTTGTTAAAACGTCCATTATGACACAATGCAATCTTTAACACAACACAAAAAAGGTGAAAAATGAGAATTAAGAAAAATAAATGGTATTTATTTGACCCGTCAAAGGGATTTTGGCAACCGCTCCCAAAGCAAAGGCAATATGTGCATGTTTTGGTTAAGCATCCAAAAGAACCAGCTGAGTTTTCGATGCCTCCAACCGTAGCTGTTGGATATCTAAAATTTGCTGGTGGAGAAAAGCAAGAGCCTAAATTTATTGTGCCGGGCGTGCTTGGTGAAAGAGTGGCCTGGTGCGATTGTCTATCAGAAGATGCTTACCCCACCCAGTTTTGCAAAGAACACAATATTTTTGAGGAACTATGAAAAAAAAGAAAAAGATCGACGACCGCCTCTTTCCCTACATGAAGGGAACTTTGGAACAGTATTTTGACTGGACGAAAGAGAAGAAGGTTCGCTTCTGTGAGCGCTGTGAGATTTCACGCTCTTACCTTAACAGAATTCTAAAGGGGAAGAAGTGCTCGATGCGCTTGGCTGGCATGATTGAAGAAGCAACGCATGGATTTGTCAAGTCGCTGACAATAGCTTTGTGATCATTTTGTTGAATCCAACAAAATGGTGTTATGAACTTGACCACAAACCTAAAAATGAGATAACATTTCACTACTTAAGGAGAATATATGAACGATTTAACTAAACCATTAGCCTATGAAGTGGCTAACAAGATAATCGATTTGCTGAATACAGAAGGCCTAGTAAACGAAGATAAGGCCATTATTTTAGCTGGCATCGTTCAAAAATTATTTGAAGATGAATCTGAGGCGCTATTAGATAATTGGATTAAATTCGTCAAGGATTTTAGGAAACAACAGATCGAAAAGAGGACAAAGGAAATAGCATGCAATTAGTACCCCATGAAAAGATCACAAAGATCGGACCACTAAGGAACCTGATTTGCGCATGGCATGATGAATGCTACATTGCCCAACTTAACCGTGTCTTGATGTCCAATCAAAGCTATCACAGGCTTTCTATTCGCCGTAAGGACGGAAGGGACGGCATTACATGGGACGAATTGCAACGCGTGAAGAACGCTTGCGGATACGACAACCGATGCGCCGTGGAACTTTACCCGGCAACGGATGACGTCATGAACACTTTCAATGCTAGGCATTTGTTTATTATGGACAGGGCGCCGGACTTCATGTTTACGGTGCGTGATCCTGAGAATATGGCTAAGCAAAACGGCATGAAAGATTTAGCGGAGGCTGTAGCATGAATACACGAAAATTCAAGAAACCAAAGCGCCTAAGCATCCTGGTTGAAGAAGAATTCCACCAACACCTTATCTGTCAAACAATGGAGATGAGCCGCATAGAGCAGAGTAATCTTTCACTTTGCGAAATGGTGCGCCGGGGGCTAGAGCATGCGTTTCCAACGTCAAATCAGGAGATGCTTTCTTTATGAGTGATAGAGATTATTTTACAGAACAGGAAATATTGGCTTACGGTAAAAAATATGGTCTTGCGCCAAAACAAACACTGGAAGAACCGGCATTGAAAGAGATGCGAGAGCATTACGAAAAAATAATATTTACGGAACGTGAGAAGCAACGCTTACTTTTGAAAGGTTTAGATGATTTTTCAATTACAATAGAGGCAGCTATTAAGATTCTTGAAACGCATATAAAAAATGCTTCGGAATTATGACCCGATGGAACATACTCGGTCGAGAGATCGACTGGAATAATCCGGAAGATAAAAGAGAATATGCCCGCGAACAAGCACGCATAAAACGAGAGTATACGGGGTCACAAGAAACGATTGATAGACGTCAACTCCGACGGATCGTTAAAGCAAAAATCGTAAAGAAACGAATCGTGGGCGTGAAAGTGACGGCGTATCTCTATGAGTTAATGAAAATAGAAGCAAAATTATGTGAGATAACCGTTAACGAATGGGCATTGAACGTTATAAAGAGCCAGTTTTATCATGTTAAAAATTAGAGGTCTCACGATCAACATCGCGCTTATCTTATGCGTTATCGGCGCCGCAACGTGCTGGTATGGAATATTCAAATTAGGTCAGTGGGTGATATGGCGATAAAACAAACCACTTTCCTTGCGATCTTGGTTGGATTTGCAGGATGTATGTGTTTTTGGGGACTTATCATTTTCTTATTAAGCGTACCCTATCCGTATAGAGAATTTTTCAAGTTAGCTTGCGTATTTGCTATCCCGTGGGTGATTTTTTCAGTATTAGCAAAATGTGTATTGGAGCAACGTAAATGACTGAAGCTATTTTATGTTTTTTATGCGCATTTTTACAATTAACCGCGCTCTGTATAGGATACCTCTACGGAAGATCGAAGCCACCATTTGGGAGAGGAAAATGAATGTAGAATTTACAGACGAAGCTTCAAAGATGATGATTACATTTGAGAAAAACGCTTGCGAAAGGATTTTGGAAGAACTGCATAATAAAACAGGGATTCAATCGGCGTTATCGATTTTGGGAACGTGTTTCAATGCTATATTGAGCAACAACGATATTGAAGATAATGCAGTTCATGAACTTTTTGATGACATGAAAGCTCACTATTTTAAGTCAAAAAATCTCATTGATCGACTGAATAAAAAGGATAAGAAATGACCCTGCCTAAAGCAATAATATGCGATATTGATGGCACGTTCGCCAACATCGATCATCGGAGGCATTTTGTTGATTGCAACTTAAGTGATTGCTGTGAGCAACCTATAATTGAAGATGAAACGGGCATGTTTCTATTTGGGATGTTGATTATTGGATCTTTTTATATTGGTTATTTTACATGGGAATTTATATCAACACTTAAGGGAAAGAAATGAACCTCACGGCTCCTTATGGAGATACGATATACATCCGACCTGAAAAACAGAATGATGAAACCATTTGGCGCGTATTTTATAGAGACAAATGTTTCCCTTTTCACATGCCAAACGAGCATGAAGCTCTGGTCGTCGCAACAGCAATGCAATTTGGAGCATTTACGACCGTGGAACCTAAGCCGCCAATTATAGATGGAAGATGGAGGAGATTGTCTGATGACTAAAGAAAATTTGAAGGCAATACCGCCGGCAGCGTTTGAATATCGTTTTTCTGAGCCAACTTCTGATGATGAATTAAAGAAATATATCGACCCAGAAACTGGAAAAGTCATTCAAATAAAAATGACCGGTTACTCAGCACAAGTTTTGAATGACAAGTTTATAGTGAATTTAAGGGCGACTAGAGAAGCATGAAAAAAGGAATAACAGTGACGCGAAGCTATTACGATTTTATAGATACGACAAGAACGTTTGATGGCGGTGGGTTCAATAAAACTGAGAAGTGTATGATTGAGTTAAATTGTAACGATATTGATTCTAATGAGATGGTTTGCTTGTCAAAAGGATACGACAACAAGATTTGTATACCCCGAAAAGACCTTGGCGCATTTGTAACTATGATGAAGATATTTCTACAGGAGTGCATGGATGACTGAAGAGCCGGCTTGGAATAAAGATTGGAGCAAAAAAGACTTAATCGCTTTCCTTGAAAGTGAACTCGATCAGACAGAGAATGAGTTAGCGTTCCGTCAAAAATATGTCGATAAATTAAAAACTAAAGTCGATAAATTAAAAACTAAAGTCGAGATAGTAAACAGTTTGTTGGGATTGGAGAAATCGAATGATCGCTATACACCTAATAGATGAATTAGCCGAAAACTTTATTACCGATCTCCTTTCTGTACAGAAAGAAGAGCATCTTTCAACAGCTCATGAAATGGACTTAGATAACTCATTGAAAGATTTATTGTATGAATTTTTTGAATACAATATGGGAAATCCTAATGCAAAAACCTAAAGCCCTAGTAATCGACATCGACGGGACGCTTGCGAACATCGAGCACCGGAGGCATTTCGTAGATAAAAGTTTGAGTAATTGTTGCAGTGGTTTTATAAGTTTCATTGGAAACTGTTCAAAATGCCGGAATCCTTGCGTTCCAAAAAGACCCGACTGGAAATCATTCAACGAATCTATGCACAAGGACACGGTTAATCAGTGGTGCGCCCAACTTATACAAGGAATGTGGAGCCCCGATTATCCGGAAGATATGAATATTTTATTTGTTACTGGAAGGGAACAGCAGTATTGGCACGTCACTCAACAGCTGATTAAAAAGGGGTGCTTAATGCAAGACGAGCATATTAAGCTTTTCATGCGCCCTAACAAGGACTACAGGCCAGACGTTGACATCAAGCGGGAAATCTACGAACGGGAGATCAAAGACAAATACGATGTTCTCTTTTGCATCGACGATAGACAATGTGTCGTTGACTTATGGCGATCTTTAGGGCTCATATGCCTTCAATGTGCGCCGGGAGATTTTTGAAATGACTATTAGAAATTTAACACACAATGAGCTTGTCGAAATGTTAAAAAACGACGACAATAATGAATGCCGATTGGTTTATGATGAACCGCGCAATCTTAGGCCACTTACTCTCAATCCTCCGTATATTCCGGAAGGTGAGGAGATCAAAACCATGAAAGACTATGGAAAATACGTGCAGATCGTTGATCACGCGCAAGAATTCGATTTAAGGAACCCTTAATACCGCTCTAGCTTCTTATTCAGTTCTTTTAATTCATCGTATTCTTTTCTTTGGGAGCTAGTCAAAGCAGTACTTTGAATATCTTGACTATCTTGAAGCCATTCCATTCTATCTAGGATAAGCTCTCTTACAATTTCAAGCTCACGCTCTCCTTGGTTTTTACTCTTTTCCTCCTGAATAGGCTTAGGAATAAACTCTTCAAGACTAGCGCAATAAGCCAGACTCTGCCACCCGTCCTTAAATGCAAAGGGCTGGAATCGAACCAGCGTATTCTTGCCGCCGTAAACCAATTAAGACGGCAACCGCCTAACCACTCGGACACCTCTGCAAGGGTGCAAAGCTACGGACTTGAACCGCCTAACCGCCCTTCTTACGTCTAAGAAGTATAGTCAACAAACCTGTACTTTGCAGTTGCCGGCTGGACTCGAACCAACAGCAGTAGCCCAAGCAAAAACAGATAAATCTGCAATCCCATTGACTAAACAACAACCGGCATAATAGCCGATCTGAGCATTTATTGGTAGTGAAAAAACGAGAACGCAGGCTTTGCGTGGACTTTTAAGGAAATTTTTGGTAGCCTGAATTGCGTAAATAAAAAAAGCCCCTAGCAATTAAGCTAAGGGCTTTTAAGACTTAAGAAAGTAGACGCTCTCTTATGATCTTCACAAAACTTGTAAAACTTCTCGACGAAGTAGAATCAATATACACAAGTGGCACATTACGTGCAACATTGAAGATCATACAAGTCTACTTTCTTAGGTGCAACATAAATCTAGCATCCTAAGGATAAAAAAATGACCATCTTGCGCGCCGAAAAAAATGTCAATTATACCTGCATAAATAACACCATCGTCAAAGACCCTCGCTTATCGTGGAAAGCTAAAGGGATTTGGCTCTATGCTATGAGCCGCCCGAATAACTGGACTTTCTATCTTGCCGATCTTATCAATCAGAGCACGGATGGACGTGATGCAGTCCAATCGGGATTAAAAGAATTGCAGCAAACTGGATATCTCGTCAGAAAGCAAATTCGTTTAGCTGATGGAAAGCTCAGTTCGTTGGAATGGACATTTACAGAGACACCGATTGAAAAAATAGACTCCATAGATACTTTTGAACCAGAAACGGGTTTTCCGGTTACGGATAATCCGGCAACGGATAATCCACCCCTACTAAATACTGATCCTTTACTAAGTACTGAAAAACAACAACGGGGTGCTTCGCACGTTGTTGTTTTTTCTTGTCTTGATGATATCGATGTTCTCGACTCATTCAAGCAAAAGATCACAGCCCAGTATACAGAACTGGAAGTAGAAACGGCAGTGCAGCGACTCAAAGACTGCAAAAACCTGAGATCAACAATAGAGGCGTTTCTAATGGATTCGCTGATCAACAAGTATCCTTTGGTCAAGAAAACCTCAGAACTCGAAGCATCGACCGCTTCTGAGGCTTTGGAGCGCCTTAGCAAGTTCGAACACAGAAACCTGAACGGTTTCAAATTCACCGTTGGATTGAAAGACACAACAATCACATTCGGCGCACATGCCTACACTTTCTCATATACGGATAAGAAGTTTTGGAGTAATATTAGAGAATTCTTCAACCGAGCAAACCTGCAGGACGCACTTTCATGTTGCCCATAGACGAGTCAGTTTCAAAAAAGATGTTTGAGTATCTTGATGGCAGCAAGGATTTCCTGCTCGAAACAGCGCCTGATTTTTTTCGAGAAGTCGCCGCTTACGGCGTGTGGTATAATGGAACCGTAATAGTTTTAAAATTAATTATAATATTACTTTGCTGGAAGTTTATATTAAAATGTGGCGACGAAGGAAAAAAAAGTATTGATAAAGATGATGATGCAATGGCCTCTTTCTGTGCGGTTGGTATTATTTTTCTTGGGGTTATTGGATTATGTGTGTTCGGGGATATATTTTCATCCGTCAAACAATTCACGATGGCACTTTTTGCGCCGAAACTTTATATTTTTTCACAGCTAAAGGGATAAAATGAGAGACAAAATCGACAAGCTGCAAATGATCGTCACTGAGCTTCTCAGTTTCTTTGACCAAATGAAGCCTAATCTCAAAAAATCCATGGTAGGCAACAACCGACAGGCGCGCTTTGCTCGCAAGAAATCAATGCAGCTGCAGAAAAAATTCGGGGAGTATCGCAAGCTCACACTTGTACTCGAGAAGAAATCGAGAGAAGTCAATCGCGCCAGAGCCATCCAGAGACTTAATGAGAAGGCGGCGGAAGCTCGTGCTGAACAAGCCATTTAAACGCAAATCGAAGTACAATGCGAAGCCTGTCACCATTGACGGTATACGATTCCCTTCTAAAAAGGAGGGGGCTTATTTTGAGTACTTAAAATCGCTCCAGGCGGCAGGGGATGTAAAGTTCTTCCTTCGGCAAGTGCCGTTCGATATCCCGGCCGCAAAATACAAGCTCGATTTCCTCGTCTTTTGCGCCGATGGCACGATCCGCTATATCGATGTTAAGGGGATGATGACCCCCGTTTCAAAGCTCAAAATCGCTCAAACAGAAGCCATTTATGGCATAAAAATAGAATTACCCTAGGAAAGCGTAATGGGAAATAAATCATGCGGAAAGACGGGAAAGGGGATTTTAGGTGGATGTAAATCAAAGGTAATGATTTCCCAAGTTAAAAACGGCCATAAAAAATCTAAAAAGACAACAACAAAAAAGAAAAGCCAGACTCATTTGAGCCGAAAGCAAAGAAAGGAAAATAAATGATCGACCTAGCCCAAAACTTCATCGTGCGCTTCATCAACATCTCGCGCAAAAGAGAGGGGATGTTTGCCAACTTCAAAGTCAAAGGATGGAGAGGTGGAACGTTTATGACCGCAAACGTCGCAGTTGACATCACAGAAGCCGAAGTAGAATCATTCGACGCTTTAGAGAAGATTATCGAAGAATACGCCAGAATCGCCGTTAAAGAGCTCAAGAAGTCTGAGTTTCAGTTTGAGGGGATGCTGGTTTAGATACTTAGTGGATATTTCCTAACTTTGTCAAGCCAGCGAATAACAGGCTTGTAAGGATTTTTAGGAGATGTAAAGGGAATGTAATCCGCTTCAATAATTCTAACTTGCTCAGGGCCCATGATTATTTTGAAAGCATAATCATCGTTTCGCTCACCCCTGTTGTAAAGGTATATGTCAAACTTTGATCGATTTACTATACGAAGGCAACCCTCAATCTGGGTAATTTCTATAAAATCACGGGCTCTATTTGTCACTGTAAATAGACTCCTTCAATTCCTCTAACGCATTTAGAGCGCCTAGAGCGTATTTCATATTCGCCCAAAGCTCATGGCCATTTTCGTCCAGCTCCCCGATCTTGTCAGACCGAGGAGTTTTGTTTATCTCTAAAAATAGTAACTCACTATTTTTAGATTGTTTAGCCAGGGCTACCTCATAATTCTCTTGAGCGTCACGGATCGCATCCTTAAGTTTCATATCAACAATATTGAGATTATGCCTTAAACTCTCAGAATACTGAATGCAGTAGCTCAATTGATCATTAAAATTAAACTTGGGAAGAGAACGCCTTAGATATTCCATGATTCCCGACCATCCTCATCAAGCTCTTTGTTTCTTGCATCCCACATCGCTTTAAACCTACTTTGAGTAGTTCTAACAACTTCTTTCATGCGTCCATTTGCAATTTCGAAAGTGTTCGATGTGGTGATTGCCAGATTGCAAATTTGAGCCATTAGATGCGTCACAATCCTCATGATGCTAACTTCTTCTGATCTAAGAAAATAGATACTTTCAGTAAGATCATTATAAAATTCGCTTAATAGCTGATCTTCAGTTTTGTTTTCAGGATTAGAATTTTTTGATGATTCTTTGAATCCCTTTCCGTTTATCGTGCGTGCTCTATCATTTACGCATCGGTGACAAGGACATTCTTTAACGATGTTATTTTGATCCTCTGCTGTTTGATATGCTTGCTCGATTTGAGTGAAAATTGATTTTTTCAACTCTTTTTCATCGATGTCAAGGCGATCATCTTCGATAAGCTCTTTCATGCAGCAACCGGCACAGATTCCTAAAGCATTTAGGCAAGTATCTAGTTTGTGGCCTTCTAACAAATCTTCAATTTTTTCTTTTAGATCGTAAACTTCTTTTTTATATTTTTCCGGGACGTCTTCATGCTTTATTGATTTGAGCATCTTTATAATTTCTCCAAAATTTGTTTTAAAATATTTGATATATGCATTAACATAATAATGACTGCTGCGGTTTGAAGATTTAGCATTGTCATTCGTTCACCTCTCATGCAGTCCTTCTCAGTTTCCACTTTTCTTCACTCGTCCGCATCGTATTGATAAAAACATCAAGACGACGGACGACATCATTTAACCCCTCAGCTCTCAAAATACGACCTTCCCCATAAAGCCCTTCTGTGACTTCAACAAGTTTATCTCTTGCGGTTTCGAGTTCGGATATGTTAGCATCTTTGCAAATTACATTCATCTTTCTTTCCTTCTATAAAACGCCTAGGGACTGTGACCCCTAGGCGTTACCTCTAGTTTCTATATTTCTCTGGTATGCGTTTTATACTCTTCCAGTAACAGCCTTTCCCGAAAGCGTGGGTAAAGCCCTGCAAATCGGCTTCCCTGATTGCCGCTGATTTTGTCAAAAATCCGTATGCAGTCAACGGGACATAGCCAAATTCTTTGACGAAATAGAGCTCCCCGTCTTTGTAAATTTCGGCAACGTACCAATCGGGGTGATCGATTGCTTTTTTTTCTATTTCATCTCTTGTCATTTTTTATTCCCCGGCGTGGACCCTAGCCAATGCCTCATATTTTTCTTCAAGTTCGTCGATGTAAGCATTTAGTTTTTCGATTTCTTCTTCAAGTCCATCAATCGTTTCTTGAAGCTCTTCGCAATTTGAACACTCATGGTCAGGCCCGTCATAGTCGTCAGGTTCTAGTTGGCAGTCTAGCATTATTCAATCCCCATTTTTTTCATGTATCTTTTTCCACGTTTGTTTTTATTCATGATTTCACGAACATGATGATAGTACGGATATCTCGAAAGTGAGTATTCAAAAGAGCGAATTTGACGATCTTTACATAGATATTTTCCATCAATTTGTACAATAAAACAGGCGTCGTCTTCATCATCTCCTGACCATTTCAAGCGAATTATCTTTTTTCTGGTGCCTTTGTAATTTTTTAATTTTAGAATTTCTTTTACCGCGTATTTATAGCTCACGAAAAAAGATTTTTCTTCACCGATATTAAACATCGTGTTTCTCCTCTTTGCTTGTTATGGGATAACAATAACACATAAAGGACGTTTTTCACAACATAAAAAATGCGCTTTATCACAAAAACCTTGCATCACACACCAAAACAGGGCATTTTGCAAGAAAAAGTAGGTGATAAATACATGGCAAAACGACCCAATCAATTTGAGCGAATGGATTGTATGGCCGGGCGTCCGATCTCAAAATGGACACCGAAACGCATAGAAGAAGAAGCCGTCGCTCTAGAAAAATGGTCAAAACTTAAATCAAGTCTTACTATCAACGGTTTTTCAATTGACCGTCCAGAACCATACTCAAAGCAACAAATGTACAAACTTGCTCATAAAAGCAAGGCATTAAGCGACTCTATCGTGCGAGCGAAACAAAGAATCGCTCACAGAAGGGAGATGGGGGGGCTTAAAGGCGAATTAGATAGCTCGCTTGTACGTACAGGTCTTACTTTCTATGACTCCGAATTTAAGGAGCATACGCTTGAAATGAAGCGTAAAGAAGCTGAAGCCGCTGCTAAAGCGTTCTCGGCTGAAGAAATCAAAAAAGCCTTTGCAAAATCTTCGGATGCGGATGCCTGATATCGATTTTGAGCGCCTCACGCATGATGTCGAGTACAGAATGAATACGCTGTACCACATTATTGATAAGCAGGGAAGCGATATCCCTTTCCGGCTCAATGATGTGCAAGCCGATGTCCTCAGGAGCCTTCATACACGCAACGTAATTTTGAAGGCGCGTCAGCTCGGCATGTCGACATTTGCTGTGCTCTATCTATTCGATGCGTGCCTTTGGACGCCGAATCTCAACGCTGGTATCGTAAGTTATTCACGAGACCATGCCAAACACATTTTCAAAAAGATTATCGGTTATGCGCTTGATCACCTTCCAAAATGGTTTCGCGTTGATATCGTTTCTCAATCAGCCCACGAAATCACTTTCGGAAATAATTCGTCTTTGCGAGTTGATACAACCCTTCGAGGAGGAACCTGTCAGCTTGTGCTCGTATCGGAATTTGGAAAGACCTGTGCCCGTTCGCCTATCAAAGCGACTGAAGTGGTTACGGGCACTTTGGAATCGGTTCCAGATGATGGGGAAATCATTATCGAATCGACAGCGGAAGGCAATGAAGGATTCTTTGCCGACATAGTTACGTCGACAGCCTTAAGGGATTCCGAGCCAAATAATTCTCTCGAATATAAGCTGTTTTTTTTCCCATGGATGTCAGAAGCAAAATACACGCTCGATGCTCACGTGGAACAATCAACGGAAGAAGCCGATTACTTTGCTAAAATTGAAAAAGAACTAAATATTACTCTCACAACGGGTCAGAAGGCGTGGTATATCACGAAGAAGATTCATCTCGGCGACAAGATGAAGCAGGAATATCCCTCGACTATTAAAGAAGCATTCCTTGCATCGTCGGATGCGTACTATTTTGCCGAATGTATTGCGAGCGCCTATGCGTCAAATCGGTGCTTATACACGAGCCTATACGATGCGACGCTTCCCGTGTATGTGGCTATGGATATCGGCGTCAACGACTTGACCGTGATGGTGATCTTTCAGATAGCACACGGGGAAATCCGCTTCCTAGACTACTATGAAGATAAAAACAAGGACGTTCCGTTCTACGTCGATTTCCTTCTAAACACCAAGAAATATATTTATGCCACGATCTTTCTTCCTCATGACAGCACAAAACGCGATGGCATTATGGATATCCAAAACACGTATCAGCGCCAATTTTCAAAGTTGCTTGCGCACACGG
>Ga0315281_10008553_pt1 | contig 14305 bp, 1 predicted proteins | sample YL17G07_0_MG_FD_204540 | JGI IMG/M metagenome (GOLD analysis project Ga0315281, IMG submission 204540) | Sediment microbial communities from Yellowstone Lake, YNP, Wyoming, USA - YL17G07_0 | ecosystem: Environmental > Aquatic > Freshwater > Lake > Sediment | place: USA: Wyoming | collected...
ATGAAAAACTCATCAAGATTGCCGATAAGCTTGCCGGCCTTGAGGTTGACAGTCCTGAATACAAAGCGACGAAAGATTCGCAGGATCAGCTTTTTACCTTCCTGCTGGCATTTATCGGGAAAACTGGCAGTATGCTGCAGGGAAAGCCGGATCAGTACAATCCCGACACCCTGAACAAGCTTCATCTTCGATTTGATGAAGCGACCCGATGGAAAAACGTCATCATTGGTGACCGGGCGCTGGTGGGAATGAGGGGTGAAAAAACACCCGAGGATCAGGAATATGTCTGGGAAGATGATAAGTTGACTTTTAATGATTTGCAGCATGCGGAAGGTACGGACATCGCAATAACCGAGGATAAAACCCTGGGACACAAAAGGACATATGCCTTCAACGACTGGATCGAGTTTTTCAATCCGCTGGATCCCAACGAAAAGCCCGATCAATATGGGGCGTTGACGTCAGGCTGGAGATGGAAACAAAGTCCATATTTTGGCAATAAGGACGCGGGCCTTCCCAAGTCGATCGTTGACGTTTTTGTCACGCAGGCCGACGCGACGGTTGAAAAACACAGGGCTGCGGCTATCGCAGAGGCCGGAAAAGAAGAAAAGAAAATTCAATTTGACCAGGAAAAACTCGACGGAAAATTGCGTGAATCGTTGGGACCTGAAGGAAAACTGTATTTTGACGCGATCGACCTCTATGGTGCGGGCGAAATCGATAAGGCCATGGAGGCCTTCCAGAAATATCTTGATTCCACCAAAAATTTTAAAAAGGAAACCCTGGATTTACACGCAAATTGTATCGCGGACGCTGAATATCACTTGAAAGTCAAAGCTGACTGTCCCGCATATCTCAACGGCCTGACCAAAATAACCTCAGGAGACCTGGCCGGTGGTTTGACGGATCTTCGCGAATTTATCGGCAATTTTAAGAATCTCAGTGAGGCGGATCAAAAAAAGTATGCTGAACAGTTGAAGACCGCCGTTGAAACGGTTCGCAAAACAAACCAAGCCAAACTCAACCTGCTGGAGGAGCTGTACCGAGATTGCGTATATATTGAAAACAGGGAAATAAGCGCGGCGGTAAAGGGCGCGGGGACAACAAAATCCAGTCCGGAGATTCGTGCAATCGATGGGGCCATCGGAGCACTGAAGGAAAAAATTGCAAAGGGAAACCCGCCCGTGAACTTTGAAGAAGAGTTTGAAAAGATAAAAAAACAACTGGCCGAGTTTGAAGTCGCGGAGCCAGGGGGCAACAAATGGACGGATCCGGACGGCAATCGAAAGGCAAGTAGCCCGACGTCGCGCATGCTGTACTTTTTTGGAAAGATGAACGATCCCGACTCCAAAAAACGTGAGGCGGGGTTTGTGGCGATGGCCAACGAATTCGCGGATCTTAAACTCGGCATGAACCATACTCAAAAATGGCTCGACATGGCCATGACCGAGCGCTATCGCAATTTTGAAGGCAATGAGAAGGATGACGAGGGGAAGAGTAAAAAAGCAAGGGCGGACAACATCAGGGAAGGCGTGAGAACCGAAATGGCGAAAGATCCCAAGATTGCCGGACAAGTGCAGGAAGCCGCACATGATAGATACCAGCAATGGGCGGCGAGCCAAAAACCTCCGGTCGTTGAATTTAGTGCCATGGCCTTTCAAGCGATCAGCGCCCAGGTGTTTCAGAGCATGCTCGACATCCGATACAAACGTGAAGTGCGCAAAGCCATGACGGACGATGGAAACGCGGCAATGGAAAAGGCGGCGAAAGAATGGGGGAAAAACCATGCGACACCATGGTTCCCGACCGAAGAAGGGTTGAAAGATCTATCCCCAGAGGAACGAGCAGCCGTTGATGGAGTTCTCCACAAAGACAGCGCATTGAAGTTATACAACTGGAGCATGCCCTACAAACAGGCTGATGCCCACTGGTACTTACCCTGGACATGGCCGGACTATAACGAAGACGATTTTAATAAATTCAAGGATGGCGTTAAACAGCAGATTCTTACGTTCATTATTACTTTGCCGATCGGTATGGGGGCCGGGGCAATCGGCAAAATGGTCGGAACGGGATTGATGAAAGCTTTGGCCTCAGAAGGACTGACCGAAGCTGCATTGGAAACGCTATCCACCACCGGATTATCCGGTTTGATGGCCGCGGGTGAAGGTGGAGCCGCAAGTGTCTGGTCCGGTTTATCAGCGGGAATGAGAGCCAAATTATTGGTCGGTTGGACCGGTGGAGTTTTTGCCGAAGGAACCGCACTGGCAGCCATGAATGGAGTTTGGGAAGGAGTGTCCACGGGAGAATCTAAACTTTTTGACGCTATTGGCAGCGGTAAAATAGGAACGGCGGTACTCGCATTACTCAAATCAACCGCCCAGGCCGGAATTTTCAGGGGCGTCGGCAGCTTGCAGGAAGGAGTTATGGGACTGGCCGCAAAAAACCCGACACTCTTTGCAAAAATCGTAGGAAAGGTCGGGGGAGAGACCGTTTCCGGTTTAGGCGGAGCCTCCGCCGACATGTTATTCAATTTGTTGGAAGGAGGACAAATAACTTTCGAAGCCTTTGCGACATCTTTCGTTTCCAACGTCGGAAATTCGATTGGTGCCCATTATGCGCATTCCGCCGGTGGTGAAATACTTGGAGGAACCGCCGAAAAAACAAGATTGAGACTCGGCCAGGCCGAAATGTCGGTGGATCTTGAAAGGGCCAAAATCAAAATACCGGAGGATATTGCCAGAGTTTCCGAAGGCAAAATATACACCAAATCCGGTGAAGTCATCACCGTTTCCGACCCCGCCTATCTACCGGAAGCATACAGATCCCGCTTTAACGAACTTGCTCCAGAGCTAGTGGCCGGCGCCCCGGGAGTTCATCCGGAAGGCGTGCCGCAACCGAAACCTGCCCCCGAACCCGCTCCAACAGCCACGGGAACCCCGGCAGAGCACGCGCCACCGGAATTTGGCACGGCTTTTAAAAAAATACAAACGGAGCATCCGGATCTACCTCAGCATGAGGTTGTGCTCAAGATGCGAAAAGAACATCCGGAATTGTTTCCGGAGGAGGCGGGGAACAACAAACTTCGGGAATTAAACGAGAAATATCTGAAAGCTGAAGGTGATGAAAAAATCCGGCTTGGGCTTGAATTGCTCGATGCCAGGAAAGAGCAGGATCAATCGGCAACCACCGTTGATGAATTATTGGAACAGCCCGGCGGCGGAGATTTGGTATTACAACAAGTTGCCGAAGGAAAACTTCCTCTCACTGAAAATCTGGTGAAAAAGATGCTCAATGCAAGATATGACATTGCGAAGCTTGAAGCGTTGTTGAGTAACTCGAAAGTAAAGCTTGCATGGAATCTTGAACCTGGAAAACTCGTGGAAACCATTCATGAAAACAAACAGATGCTGGATGATCTGGAAGTCGTCGACACAGCCCGAAAAAATATCAAACCCGCAGACTTCCCGGATGAAGTCGCAAAAGCCCTTGAAAGAGTCGAATCGGGGCAGCCCCTGGACCCTTCGGATAAACTGGCCCAGACCCTGAAAAATTTGGCCGCGCGCGAGCCTGATGCTTACAAAGCCCTTCTTCATAGCGATGTTAAAAAAATCGCCTCAACGGAATGTCTGGAGGGACTTCTTACCCGCTCTACCATTGAGTTTGTTGATAATAATGGTAAGAAAGTCAAAGCCTATGTCGGCAAAGACCTTGGCAAGGGCGGCATGGGATCGATAACGGAAGTTGCTTACCTGGCCGAGGGGTCGGATAAACTTCAGTATGCGGTCATAAAGGCGCCATTTAAAGATACGCAACAGTATTTCCATCAGGAGGTTGAGGGGGCGACGGAAATCAGCAAATGGGTCGGGGAGGACGGGCAACCTCTTCCAAACATCATCAGACCTCTCCATATTGGTGAAAACTATGTTATCTATGAGACCGGTGAAGAATTTATGAGTCTTCGCGATGCATACCGCAAGGTGGGTGCGCGTGAATGGTTTTCTCTTTTCGGAGGTTCGGTGGACGGAGTACTGGAATATCACAAACGCGGATTCTTTCACAGTGATATAAAAGAAGAGAATGTGGCGGTCTTTCTGGAAACTGGTCCCGATGGCAGACCGCATCGGGTGGTCAGAGTTATTGATAATGCTCCGGTACGCCTTGATGAATCCACGTATGTCGCCAGGGCAAAAACTCCAGAACATACATTGCCTTCCGGGAAAAAGTTACCGGGTTATTGCTTGAAAGATGGTGTTCTTGACGTGGTGGGACCGGAGCTTCAGCGCCGGGGCATGAGCAATCTTGAAATAAATCAATGGTGGGGAAGAGCCGAAGACGCTCAGGCGAATGCCACAATACTTGGGAATGCACTCAGCGCATTTAGCCTTTTGCCGCCAAAAGGACAAGCCATTTTAAACAGTTTAAAACCTATATTGGCGGAGGCACAAACACCTCTCCTGAGCGGTCATCCAGATTTTATGAAGAGATTTCGGGCGGAAATTGCCCGCGCGGAGAATGAGCTTGGACAAATGGATACACCACCGGCAAGAGTTGTGGTCCAAGTCGATGCACAAGTATCGGCACCTACGGTATTGCCACAGGGACTTGCAAGAACACAGCCGGGAGTGCCCTTGGGTATGCCGGCGGCCGGTCCAGGCGGTACGGTTGTCATGCCGGTTGGGCCGAACCAAACGGTCATCATGCCGCCGTCAAAAAAAGCCGGACAGGGGAACGTGATGCCACCCCCGCAACCCAGACTGGGAACGGTTATGGCACCACCCGGTTCCTTACCGACGCGGCATGTTCCTCCTGCGTGATAACGCTCGTGCAACTTGATATAAAATCTTCATTTTGATAATTTACAACTTAAGCAAACACATATGGAAGAAACTATGAAAAAACGCAATATGGAATTCAGTGACCGCAGTAAACAAATCGTTGAACAATATAAGGCTGAAGCACGACGCTGCCATGGAAAAAAAGAGGAGGAAATCACGCCGCCGTTCGGGGCCCCATCTTCGCTGAATGACTACACGGTGATGCTGGAGGAATATTTGGGTCTTCCACTTGATGATATTCTTTCTGATGATCTGTTAAATCAACGGCTGGCCGACATCGACAATGACAGTCACCTGAAAGAACATTATCCGGAAGGGCGGGAAGTCCATCTGGGGATTATTCCATGCTCAACCTACGGGAATCCGCTTTCCGACGAAGAAGTAACGGACGGAGAATATTTACGCCAGCTTGCTCGGAGACACGGAGTAACCTACGGTTTTACACTTTTTCCAACGTACGTACACGAGCTGATGCCGGAAAATGTCCGTTCGTGTACATTTACCGTCGGCAAGTATGATGACCCCGGTCTTTGGAAAGTTACTCCGGCTGATCGGCAAAGAATCAAAGCTCAGTACCGCGAAACTTTCAATAAATTACGGCAGGCACTTCGCGGGCAATAATCTCCCAATAATGATGCAAAAAAAACAAAAATAAAAATTAACAAAACAATATGGCCGGAGAAAACGACCAATCAATAGACACCGCGCAGGCCCAGCTGGTGGAGGCGCAGAAGAAAGAAGCCGCCGGAGCTGTGGAAAAAGGCACCTCGGAACGTGAGGCCAAATACCACACCCTTGGTCTATTTGAACACGTTTTCAAGGCGGGTGGAACCGTCGATGCCTTTCAAACACTGGACTCAACGCTGGACTTGAAAAATTCACCGGCCGCTTCGGGATATCTGGACAAAGGAAAGGGCGAAATTGCCGGGTTTCTTGCGGACATGGCGGTACACGGGAAAAAACTCGTCGATCCGGAAACGAAAGATTCTGATCTGGCGGCGGAAAATTCCGCGGTCACCAAACTGGGAGATAGCGTGAGAACGACAATGGAAAAGTACAGGGAAAAGCTTGAAATCATTTCAAAAATCTGCGCAAAACGGCTCGAAGTGTTCCCCGACATCATGCCGGTGTGGCAAAAAGGAAGCGAATTCGACGCGGGGATGATTCCACCGAGGGATTGGATGAAGTATTTGGACACGGCAATGTTTGGGTCTAACGGAAACGGAGGGTTGAGCTCGGTACGAAAGATGCTGAATAATGAACAGGGTTTGCCTCAGGAATTTTTGGATGAAATGGATCTGAACTTCAGCCAAAAAACCCTCGAAGATTTTGCGGCAAAAAAAACGCGTCTGGAACAGGAAGATTATCTTTTCAGCACGGCTGCCGGTACCACGGAAGGATATAATTTATTTCAATTCGTCACGATCAAGCAACCGGAGAAACCGGAAGGCGAGTTGGAATTTGATTGGACGGAAGAAGGCAAAAAACTTCCGAAAGAAAAACAGCTGGAAATTCTCAAAGCCATTGGTGTCATCAAACTCAAAAACGAAGAACAGGTCGTGGAGGCCACAAGTCCTGATATCCTGGCGAAATTTTATGAAGGAAAAAAATTTCTTGAGTCCGGAGAGCTCGACAAAGCCAAAAAAGCGTTTGAGGATTTCCGCGATTCGGACATGAAGAAAAAAAAGTTCAAGGAAAATCCAAAGCTGATGGAAAAGGAAAAAGAGTATTTGAAGCAGATCGAAGATTACCTGAAACAGATTGAAGGCGGCCAAAAAAATGTAGACAAACTCATTGCGGCGAATCAGGATTTTTTTGACGGACAAAAACTGGCGCAGGCGCACGACATCTATGGAGCCAAGAAATTGTTGAACCGTTACCTTGCGGATGCCGACAAGCGATGGCTGGAAAACCCCGACGCCCCCGACTATTCCAAGGAGGCCCGGGAATTTTTGAAGCGCATCGCCCAGACCCAGCTGGAACAGGTAAAAGAAAAATTCGACAAAATAAAGGAACCTGAAAAAGAGGTGTATATTTCCGGCGACGAAGGATATGGGGGCGGGTACATGCACAATCCCGACTATGACAAATACTCGGAATGCAAAAGAGTTATCGATGAAATCGAAGGAGGAATCAACAGTGGAAAATATCTGGATTTCAAGGACGCCTATGACGCTCTCGGGGGCGGACTCGATCTTGAAAGTAATTTCAATCCACTTGGAGACGAAATCAAAATCGAAAAAGACGGACGTGAGGGGTATCTCGAACTGGCAATAAAATACCGCAAGTTGGGCCAGTATGACCTTGCAGAGGAATATTTCAGCCGGTATTTCGGTGACAAGCTCAAACAGACAGGGAAAACCACGGTCACCATGGCAAAAATGCGGGAAAAATACTGCAGCGACAATCGTTTCAACATCAAAATCCAGGCGAGGGTGAAAGACGCGGAGGAACAATACAAAGCCAACGAAAAAGCCTGGGATGAACGGTGGCTGGACGGCGAGCCCGGCACCGGCAAACACTACGCACAGCTCCATCCCTGGGACGAAAAAAAAGCCTACAACGCCCTGGTGAACCAGGCGCTTTCGGAAATGTATCCGCTGGAAGTTCAGCGGGAACAGCAGTCTCAGTTTCAGAGGGATCCTTCAACGATCGGTGATGAATATCAACAGAATGCCTGGAGCGAATTCATGAATATGAAAGGCATGCACGGTCAGGGCACCTGGTGGGAACCGTTTGCCATGAGTGATGCGACGCTGGACGGAATCATCCAGCATCTTCCGTTGCAGATCGCGTTGATCGCAGTGAGTGGAGGAATTGCGGGAGCGGCGGCGGGAGTCGTCGGTGGAGCTTTTGAAGCCGCCGGGCTGGCCGCAACATCGGCCTACGCAAGAGGGGCAATCATGTTGCTGGGAGCCGCTTCGTCATTGGCGACTGAAACATTGGTGTTTACCACAAGCCATGCACTCCTAAACGCCGCAGCCACCGGAAGATTCAGCTTCAATACCCTCGAGGGATTCATGGAGGAGTGGCTGGGAAATATTAAAATGATGGGCGTTTTGGGTGCGGTGGGAAAGCTTGGTCAAGTTTCTGAAGCTCTGAAGCTGGAGGGCACCCTGGGAAAAGTTTCGGGATCCCTTCAGGGAGTAAGCGCTTTTGCACTGGAAATGACGGCCATGGGCGGACTGAGCGGAAAACTGACGCCAGATGATTTTGCCATGGTCTTGGGCCTCAAATTGGCACATGTGATTCCCGGAAAACTCGGCGGGGAAAAACCTCTCGACGAAAAAGTCCGTGGCGATTACAGCGAAGTGCTCAGAAAACAGTTCCCCTGGATGTCAGATGTGGAAGTCTCCAAAAAGGCGAATGCGGATTATGCTGAATACCGCGCATCACTGAGAGAAAAACTCAAAGGACAAAAATCCGACGCGGAAATCGACGGGCTGGCCCTGCAGGGATTCAAACAGCACGCCAAAGAACTCAAAGCCAAAGAGGGAAAGGTTTCCGAAACCACCCCAAAACCGGGCAGAGCCACCGAACCCGCTCCAACAACCCCGGGAACCCCAACAGAGCACGTGACCCCAGCCCCCGCCCCGGAACACGCAGCCGGCACCCCCGCCCGCACACCCGAAACTCAACCGGCCGGGGACAAAAAAATCACCGCCGCACAAAAATGGGGCGTGGACCTGAACGATCCGTCCTCCATCAAAAAAGCGCGTCTGACACCGGAAGGAGAACTCATCGTCAACGGGAAACTCTGGAGAGAATTTGGTCCGGCCGATCTGGCGACTCTGCCCGAAGCGGCACAAAAAAGAATTGCTGAACTCAGCCAGAATCAGGCGCTGAACACCCAATATAATTCAGTCTTTTCCGAAGGCATCCCCGACGAATTGGCGGCAAAGGGAAAGAAAAGTGAAGAAACTCCCTCATGGATCGATACGGAAGGAAAAATCCATTACAACAGTGAATATTTTGAGAAAGCCAAAGAGTTTGGGGTGAAATTGAAACAGGTGGACGGGAAAAATGTATTCGTCGTCGACGGGAAAGAGATGGGCCCGGTGGAGTTTTTTGGAACTGACAAAGGGAAAAAAGTTCTGGAAAAAATGGATGAATCCAAACGGCACGAAGTCATGCACCGCGGAGGAGAATTTGCGGAAAAAGCTTCTGAAGGCAAATTCAGCGCGGGAATTCGTGAATTGATTGAGGGCAACCCCAAGCTCAAGGAAGCCTTTGGCGATAAAGAAATGACGCCGGATAACATCCAGGAATTTTTGTGCCAGGTTGCCGATGGTACGGTAAAACTTCCGGAAACCGACGCGGCAGCCCAAAAAGCCAAAGGCGCTCTGGAAGCCAAAATAAGGGAGTCCATCGACGGTTTTTCGTTTGAAGAAATTCGCCGGGTGGATACCGAACTTCTTTCAAAACACCCGGAGAGCGCGTTCGCGCGCACAGAAACGGCGGCCCGCGAAACGCGGGCGACCGAAATCCAGGAAAAAGTCGCCGCTATGAAAGAAAGACTAAAACAAACGGACCTTCCAAAAGAAGAACGCGACCGTCTTGATTTCCTGCTCAAAGAATATGAAAAAATCAAAACGGACGGCGGTGACTTGCGTGCGTCCGAAAGGGCCCTTTTTGAAGAGCACCTGGTGATTGAAATTCCTGACCCGGAAAATCCCGGAAAAAAGAAATCAATTGATCTCCATGGGGAATACAAAGCCAAAAACTTTGCCTACTCCAAGGACATGGTTGAATTGATGAACAACTATGACAAGCTCGCGAAAGAAGGGCCGGTCATCATCAAACACGGCGGCGATGAAATCGTGATTCTGCACGCCGGTCCGGACGGAAAGATTCAAATGTTTTTCGGAGACGTTGGCAACATGGGCCCGACCAACGAGTTTGCGCTCAAGCTGAAAGGCCAAAAAGGCAACATGGTGGACCTGTATCTCGCCGAATTTTCTCAAATCATCAAATCGCGTTTTAAATCAGGACAGCCCGTTGACGGCCCGGCTGTTTTGGGGGAAATAACAAGTACCCTGGCGAAAAAATACTTCGGGATTGAATCGGAAACGGAGTTCAACACGCTCAAAGAAAAATACGGGCTCGAAGGTGAATGGAAAGACTACACGCGCAACATGGGCAACGCGAAAATTTTGGCCGGATTCAGGGCGGAAGCACGCGGACTGCAAAAAGAATTTTCAGACCAGGTGGGCAACCGCCCGGCGGATCCGGAACGCGACAAAAAAGAGTTTTCTACGTTTGTTGGAGAAAAAATCAAGGGTTTGGATGCCGGAACTCCGCCGCTTACGGAAGTGTTGCGAGCCAATCTCGATGCGCTTGAAAAGAACGGCGCCTTGGCAGATTTATTCCCGAAAGGACCTGAATTTGAAGGACCGTCCGTCCGTATGTCAAAAGCGAAGCTGGGAGAAATTTTGGAGAAACCAGCGGCTGACCGGTCCGCGGAAGAAAATTTGACGCTCCTCTTTGCGCTGAAGCGCGTGAATGCTGAAAAAATCGGAACCCTGGCCGGCATGGATAATGCCGGTTCGAAAGGCGTAGGTGAGCGGTTTAAAGGAATTCGCCAGCCTGCGGACGCGGCATCGCTGATGGATTTTCAGATGGCCGGCATCGACGTTCCAAAATTTGAGGGAGGCAGGAAGTTCGACACGACCGACATGAAGTTTTTCCTGGACAAGGTTTTGGAGGACGGCCTGCACGAAGCCAAAAAGCAAAAAGGCAAAACCGATATCTACCAAACCGAAAGTCCTTTCGATCAGAACGGAGACATCGCGGATCCAAATATGAAAAAGGCCCACGATAAAGCCAGCCAGGACAAAAAGGCCGGGGTGATAGCGGAAACCGTGAAAAATATTCGCGAAGCCGAACGCCAACTCGACGCAATCGGCAGAGAGATGCGGACGCTCATGGATAAGCCAACCCTGACCGAAGAAGACCGCGGCCGCATCACGGAAATGAAAAAAGAATACGATGCACTGGTCAAAAAAATCAACACCGACAAATACAAGGATGCGGAAACCGGCGCTGACCGCCCGGGCAAGTTTGCCCAGGACATTGATTCCTGGATGTGCGATCGCGACGGCAACCCGATTGAAAAAGAACACCAGATGTACCGCGAATTCGTCATCGACATGCATAACACCGGCGCCATCAACGGCCAAAAAGGTTATGCCACCACCGATGCGGCCATGAAGAAAATTGCGGTATACCTGATGGACAAGTTCCCTGGAGCCGCGACAATTATCAGAACCGGCGGCGGTTCATTCAAACTTGTTTTTCTGGATTCGAGCAAACTGCCGATGATCGGTGAGCACCCGGCTACGGTCGCCGAACACCGGGCAATGGTGGAGGCGGTGCTGCCGGAGCTTAATGCTGAAGTGCAAAAGGTCATCGCCGCCGACTCAAAAACGGTCTTTGACGGAACAGTTCGCGACGCGACGGAAGCATTCAGAAAACGCGGCGGTGAACCCGCCACGGTTGGCGAGGTCAAACTTTTGTCCAGCGTAGACATTCCTGGAGCCGAATTTGGCGAGTCCGTAGAAGGAATGACACCTCCAAAATCGCTGTACAAGATTACCGAAACTCACAGGTTGGAAGCCCGAAAAGAGTTTGCCGCCAATGTTTCAAAAATACGCGAAAAAGTTCCCACCATGAGTGACCGTGATATTGCGCTCGTCCTGCGATCCTATCCGGGCGAAACAGATGCCGCGGAATTGCTTAAATTGCCTCCTGATCAATTAAAGGCCAGACTTGAAGCCGGCGTGGCCGAACAGCACCAGAAACTCGCCGAATTTTTAACGGGTATCGATGAAAAAGTGGATAAATTATTCACCGATCAGAAAGCCGAAAAAGCGGTAAGACTCCTTGATGCCTTCAGTGACGGCAACATTGAAAAGAGAGTGCAATACGAATCGGAAAGATTCAAAAGGGAAAACAACGGCAAGGAACTGACTTCACAAGAACAAGAAGCAATTCGTCAGGAGTTGAAGACCGAACGCGATAAACAAATGAAGAAATTCACCGAGGAAGTTGGAAAATCGGCCGCGGATGTTGCCCACGACCTGAGACAGCTCGAACTTGAAAGACAGGAGGCCCTCTTCAGACACTTTAAGAAAATCAATCCCGATATCGAAATGGTTGATGCGGAGCGTGGCATGTTCCGCCTCAAAGGAACAGAAATCTACGGAAGTATTTTCTCAATTATCGACACCAACGGATCACTGAACGAACTCCGCGGGATTGCAGGATCGGTCAAGGCCCAGGACATTCCGGGGCAGGTTGAGTCGAAGATCGTGATGAGCGGCAGTGGTGCGCAAAAAGAAACAAACCCGTTCCCGACCGATGTTGATATGGCGGAACATCTTTATCTAACCGGCGCGAAAAATAAAACCGAAGCAGGCATTCTTTTGGCAAAAGTCGTCAGGGAAACCTATGCAAGAACCAAAGCCAACAAAGGAATGGAATTCATCGAAATGAAACTTGGAATGTACCCGGAGGGCGTTAAACCGGACATAAAAAATAAACCTCACGTTGGTGATGTGAATCGAACGGCCAAAGGAGAAGGAATAAAATGGTCCGCGGCGGAAATCGAAGCCGGACAAAAACTGGTGCCGCTGGCGGAAGGAGCCGATACCGCAGCCCTTGAAGCTCAGGGCTATACCATTGAAACAAATGCCAACGGTGAAAAGCAGTTAAAAATTACGCTCGAAAAAGCAGGAGAAGAACCCGGTCTCCACAAGATCGACTGGAGAGGATTCGATCACAACAAAAAAGTCACGGAAATTACCAAAGTAATTTACGTCGAAGCCCCAAATGCCGTTGAATTTAAGGGAACAACCTCGCGTTCCGCATCCGTGCGTGAAGTCCATTACGAAGATCCGACGGGACTCGCATGGATGATGGAAAAATCCACCGATCCGGCCGTGACCCGTGCCACGCGAAACTTCCTGGTCGGTTCAACCATCAATTTTGGTCTGGGAGAGGGAAATTATTTAAAGGCCGCCAAAAAACTCTACAGCGTTGCCAAAGTCACCGGTGACGTCAGGCTCGCAAGGGAACTTGCCGGAATACTCGATTCGCCGTACGGCCAGCTTCACCAAATCCAGGATCAGATCAACATGATCGCCGATGCGCTGAAAACGGAGGGAGGAACCGGACTTGATAAGGCGACATTGATTGAAAACCTTTCCAATACCCGGAAAAAACTTGAAGGGTTAGCATTGGATGATCCAAAATTTCAGACGGCAAAAGAAACGGCGATCGCCCGGTTAAAAGATGCCGAAGCAAGGCTGACTGAAAAACTCGGGGAACTCGGGAACCTGAGCGACCCGCAACTGGCCGCGGACCTTGTGACGGATATCCAGAGCCCGCTCAACAAGATTGCCAAGGAGGGTGCCAGAAATCTTTTTGAAAACAATCCCGAGGTCGTGCGCTTCCTGCTTGATAAAGCACCCGGCAAGTTCTTCCAAAACGCCGACGCAAGAACCATGGATCTTCTTTATTCAAAACCCGAACTGCGCGCGGATTTCCTGAAAATGATCGATCAGTTCCCCGAGTCATTCAAGGCAAAACTGGAAAAAGTGCCGCCTGAATTTATTGAAAAAATTCTTGCCGATCCATCGGTCCCCGAAACGACCAAACAAAATATCCGGCGTATCCAAAAAGAATATAATGAATCGCCCCTGCTCTTTGAACTTCGCGACGGCGAACCGGCCAGAATTTTCGTCGGGGCTCACGTGGAAATGTCGTCGGAAATTTCAAATCTTCAACGCCAGATACAGGCTCTTGATCCCACGATCGTTCCGCATTCGGAAAACCTGCTCCACGTCACCATCGGTCACATCGGAAAACCTGCCGAGGTTATCGGAGAGCTTGAGGCTCAGCTTGGCAGACCTATCGACCGGGCAAAATTCGACAAAGCTTTCATGCAGCTGCTGGTCGACAGTCAGCAGGCGCTGCCTGCGGGCCAGGAAGTAAAAATTACCAAAATTTCCCAGTTTGGAAAGCAGGTAGTCGCGGAAATTGAAAGGACGCCCGAACTGGAAGCGGCAAGGCAGAAAGCCTACGACGGAGCAATTAAAATGCTCCGCGAGCTCGGTTTTGAAAACCCCGAAAAAGCTCTTCTGGAAATAAAAAGTCTGGCAAGACTTGATGCAACTAAATATCGCCCCCACGTCACGCTCGCCGAATATAAAAATGTTGAAAAAGCCGACGCGCCGCAAATATCCGCAGATAAACTGGCAACGGTAAAAGTAACCCCGGACGCGACGGTCAAACTCCAACCGTCAGAAGTGGTCAATACCAGAAAAAAGGTTGGGTCCGGCGAAATAAGTCAAATTCTCCCTGACGGCAGAGTGATAGCCCCGAACAGTAAAGGCTTACTCATAGCCTACGAGAATCTAAAAGCTTTTGAGGCGGTAAAGGAAAAATTAAGTCCAACGCGCTTAAGT
>Ga0315281_10008554_pt1 | contig 14304 bp, 16 predicted proteins | sample YL17G07_0_MG_FD_204540 | JGI IMG/M metagenome (GOLD analysis project Ga0315281, IMG submission 204540) | Sediment microbial communities from Yellowstone Lake, YNP, Wyoming, USA - YL17G07_0 | ecosystem: Environmental > Aquatic > Freshwater > Lake > Sediment | place: USA: Wyoming | collected...
GCAGCGTTCCGCCCGAACGGCTGCCTTCACTAGCAAGTCAACTCCCCTCGTAATTTTCTTTTCATCGTCCGCGAGCACCCTAAATCTCCCAGTGCCGTACACCTGTACCTCGACACCGTCCATGCTAACTTTCGCGACCCCGAGCTTATCTGAGCTCATCACATTGCCAAGTGTCTTCAGCATGTTAGCGACGCGTTCTATGTCGAGCGAGCCATCGAAGGCACCCTCCGCAGAAGTCCTGCCATCCTTGCAAGGGCTGAACCCTGCGACGAGTTTATAACTCAACTTGTTCTCAGCTTTTCTTTTCGCCGGCACGGTTTCCACCCCAAGTTCCTCCGCGAGCTTTAGATGTCCGCTCGGAGGCTCCTGCCACCTCCAGAAACCATGCTCAACCCATGCCTTCGAATGTCCAGAATCCTTCGCCCATTTTTGTAGAGCACTATCCCACCGCCGCCAAAGTTCTGGATGCTCCTTTGCGACGAAACTAAATTCCCAGAGCTCGGACGCCGGACAAAGCCAGCAGCCCACGCGCTCCAAACCATCTCGATAAAGTGGATTTGCATCGACGCCACGAGACAATATGTAGAGCCAGACGTGAAGCGCCGTCCATCCCTTTATTGGACTCGCACCGATCTGTCCGGGTACCCAGGGGTTTTCCAATATCTTTGGCTGACGATATCGCTGATCCGACTCGTACTTGCGCTGCCCCAAGAAAGTGACGCAGCCGTCGGGGAATCGCTCGCGTATCAGCTTCGCTGTGGGGCCGAGCTTGCATGTCTTGCAGCACCACCTGTAATCGCGACCGGGCGGCCCGAAATATTCGAAGGCCTGCCAGAATGCATATCCCGCGTGCTCGACGATGAGCTCGACACCGAGGTCCTGCGCCACGCGCTTCGTATGCTCGACCGTCTCCGGAAATTCCAACCCAGTATCAACGAAAAGTATCTTGGGATCTTTCACAACATCTTTTACAAGTAACAGCGTCACCAAGCTATCCTTTCCACCGCTGAACGCCACAGTACACGGCCTATCTCTGTGCCTTTCCACAACATCGGCTATGAATCGCTTCGCCCGATCTTCGTAATTTTTTATTGTCGAACGGTTCGCTTCGATCGCCTGCGCCCAGCTCTGCCCGCCCTGTAAAATTTGTGCATCGCGCGCTAGCTCTTTCTGTCGTACCCTTACCGCCATGCCATGGCGCTGAGATTTGATTTCTTCAGCGCTCATCTTAGCATGGCCAACTGCGATCACCTGGCCGTTAAGATCGACGACGAAAACATCATCCCCTACTTCTATCGTGCTATCGACAGCCGTGACACCGGGGGCGAGCACACTCGAACCGTTGATGATGGGTTCAACAGCTCCTTCGTCGACGCGGACCCATTTCGCGCCACCCGCTCTCGCCACCCTCCGCGCGCCTTCGAGCTTGAGTGAGAACTCTAACCGCATCCTGTGCAAGTTGAAGTGTAAAAGGCCGAGCACGAAGCCGTCCACTACGACCTCATCTGCTCGATCGAGTGCCGGTGTCCTATTTAGGACGATCACCTTGTCGTCTGGAAAAAGTTCATCAGCAGCCCGCGATCCAAATTGATCGGTGACCACTGCACGAAGGAGCTCGATATCCCCCTCGAAAGCTGGCCTCGCGTCGCCCGGCGGGGTCAACGCAACTTCCGTGGCCTTCGATCCGCACCTATCGCAGGCTCGGCCCAACAACGGCAGATTGCAGCGCCTGCACCAACCTAGCCCGAACTTGCCGAGGATTACTGGTCCGCGCCTTCGCATCGGGATCACAATAAACGACGCACATCGATTACTTGAATGTTGCCCACGCCCGCAAGTTTTGAAAGCTCCTTTTCGAGCGGCTCAGTCCCGCCGGCGGCGTCTGGCACGACAGCGACCACACGAAGGGCTTCGAGACCGAAAGCTATCGGCTCACGAGAGACAGAATGAACCTTCAAGCGCGATTTTATTTCCGCCTCGAGGTGCGCTAGGTCAACATCTGCGCTCTCAGGCATGAGCCTAACAGTGACGGCGACTTCAGCCATCTTTACGGCCCCGTGTATCCGCACTTGGGACAAACATAGACGTTGCTGAGCCTGCGGCAGTGCTCGCACCGCCATATCTCGACTTCGGCACAACCGGGGCATGGAAACTTGACCGCCCGCGCGCCCTGGGCTATCTCGCGATTGCACGATGTACAGACGTTCGCCATGCTAATCACAAAAACTCTATCCTATTCTACTTAAACACTTCGAGTCGTCTTTATTTTAATTGGCGTGAATGATAGTTCGGGCCCGTAGTCTAGTCTGGATAGGACTTCGGCCTGCGGTCAAAAAGGCAGCAAGCCGGTGGCCCGGGTTCAAATCCCGGCGGGCCCGCCATCATGCCTTCTTCTTTAAGATGATAGCGACGACACTTGCCGCAAGGATCACGACCACCAATTCAACTACAGTTTCAATTGGCCACTCGCTCGATGGGCTGCTCTCGATGATGAGCCCCCAATGCCCAGGAGAATACAACCAAAGTTCGGCGAGCAAATCATTTGAAATAAAAACATTCGGGCCCACATTTCTGCTGACTTCGCCATAAGCTGTAGAATATGAATCATGAACGAACACACCGTTCTCGTTGAACCCGACGACGACAACGTAGTGCCCGTATGCCGAGCCATTGTCGAGGTATATCAAAATTATCACTGGATGGTCGCTGGCTATGTTTTCCTTGAGCTCGTCGATGCTGAGCCCCTGCGTCGCCTCGACTTCGAAACCCCTGCTCTGGAACGGTACAGGCATCATGTTCTCAAGGGCATACCCACCGGTTGACATGCCGAGCTCCGTTGTAAGCTCCGACTGCGTTGGAAGCGGTTGGGCACCGAGCCAATCCAAAACCATCTGGATGCTCGCTAGGCCGCAGCTGGACGAAGTTTCTTGCACGCGGTAGTGGTCGCCTCCTGAAAAACCGGAGATGTGGTGTTCGCTCGGGGTTGCGCTCAAAATTGCTGTCGATAGACCAACGAAAATCGTGAAAAGAATAATTTTTTGTGCTTTCATTTAATCCATATAATAAGTGCTCCATAACAATAAATTTTTATCGTTTTACCGAAGGAAAATCGGTTTTCTTTAAATATTACTTTCGGTGGCCTCTCCCTATACGAAAATCGCTTGAACTAACTATGAAACTTTCATTGGAGATCACTTGCTCAATGAATTACTTTCAGAATTTACAGGAGCTGTCATCGGAGACGGCAATCTTTGGACCGACGACAAATATCGCTATCGAGTAGACATAAATGGACATCCGATTTTGGATAGAGAATACCATAACTATCTTTCAGAAATAATAAAAACGGAATTTGATAAGAAACCCCGGGTTCAAATTAGACCTCATGAACTTGTGCTGAGGACTCAATCTAAAAAGGTTTTCGATTTTCTAACAAAAGAGCTAGGATTGCCTTATGGAGCGGGTAAGGGTAAAAAAGTAACAATTCCAACGAAGATTTTTTTCTCAGAATGGAATATTCTCAAGCGTTGCATAAGAGGAATCGCAGATACGGACGGCTCGGTTTTCTTTGCTAAAAAGAAAAATTATAGAAACGATTATCCTTCTATCGAAATTTCTACTACAAGCAAAAATTTGGCGATACAAATAAAAGAAATTTTGACATCAAACGGTTTCCGTGTTGGTTTCAGAAAACAAATACCGATAAAGAAAGAATGGAACACTCGTTATATCATTTCACTCAACGGGGAAAAAATGTTAGAGAAATGGATGACAGAAATAGGTTCTTCTAATCCAAGACATTATCGAAAGTATCAAGCGTGGAAAGCTAAAAATACTCACGTAGTGAAAATTAAAACAGCGGGAGTAACTCAACCTGGGAGAGTGTCAGACCTCGTTGAAGTAACTCGCGAGGGACAAAACTGAAGTCTCCGGCAGGTATCTGAATGTTACGGGTTCAAATCCCGTCTCCCGCACCACTTTTTCTCATGCCTTTATTTTCTTGAAGAGGTAACTGCCGAGCAGAATCATCGCTACTGTGAACACGCCGATGACGGCAAAATCCAACCATATCGGGTATTGAGCATACGATGAACCGAGGATCGCCCCTCTTATTCCATCCACGCCGTACATCAGTGGGTCCAGGTGAGCTAGAAAACTGAGCCAGCTCGGAGCTAGTTGGACCTGGTAAAGCGCACCCGATAGGAAGTACAACGGCATGATGAGAAAGTTCATCACTATCGGGAACGCGACTGGGTCCTCCATCCTCGAGGCAAATGCCAAGCCTATGCTCACGAATGTCAGAGAGATGAGAACCATGAAGACCAAAACTTGCAGGAACTCGACGACGCCCGGTGGCCTCACCCCTACCGCCGCTGCTGCCACGAGGAGCAGCAGCCCCTGGAGTATCGACGTCGTCATGCCCCCGATGGCCTTGCCGAGCATTATATGAATCCTCGGAACGGGGGCGACGAGTATCTCCTTCATGAAGCCGAACTGCTTGTCCCAGAGCACGGAGACGCCAGCCATCGTCGAGGAGAATATCAGCGTCATCCCAACTATCCCTGGCGCCATGAACTGAAGGTAGCTGATTGAGGAACCAGGTATCTTAACTGTGGAGCTCATCCCGACCCCGATGATCGCCAGCCACAAGAACGGCTGGACGACTGAGGCAACCAACCTCGACTTGGCCCGTATCAGCCACTTCATCTCCCTGAGCCAGAGCGTGTAGATTACCTGTCCAGCAGCCATATCATCTCATCCCGTGCGCCGTTGCTATCCTACGCATGCGCGACTGGTCCGACGCTGCCTCGTCTCTGATCGCCCTGCCCGTGTAGTGGATGAAGACGTCCTCGAGCGTCGGCCTGCTCAAGCTGACCGTGTGGACCTGGCCGCCGTGCTCCTTGGCGAGATCCAGCAGCTTCGGGATCGCCCGCTCGCCGCTGCTCACCTGCAGGTGCAAAGTTCCGTCCACGACCTTCGCCTTCTTCACGAGCCTATTCTTTCGGAAGATGTTGAGGTACTTCTCCGGATTTGAGATGTTGATGGAAACGACATCTCCCTTGAGCTTGTCCTTCAAAACGTTCGGCTTATCGAGCGCCACGATCTTTCCGTGGTCGATGATGGCGACGCGATTGCAGAGGTAGTCGGCCTCCTCAATGTAGTGCGTCGTGAGGATTATCGTGACCTTTTCCACCTCGTTCAGCATCCTGATATGCTCCCAGATGACGCGCCTGGTCTGGGGGTCGAGCCCGAGCGTCGGCTCATCTAGAAAAAGAATTTTTGGGTGATGCATCAAGCCCCGCGCCATCTCCAGCCTGCGTTTCATGCCCCCCGAGTAATTCTGGACGAGGACATTGGCGCGGTCCTTGAGCTCTACGATCTCCAGAACTTTATTGATCCGCTCGCTCCTCTGATCCTTCGTCATGCCGTACATGCGCCCGTGGAAGTCCAAATTTTCCCTGCCGGTGAGGCGGTTGTCGAGCGACGGCTCCTGAAACACGATTCCGATCGCCTTGCGGACGCCGTCTGGGTCCTTGTGGATGTCGGAGCCAGCGACCTTGGCTGCACCTCCGGTCGGTGGCAAAATCGTGCCGAGCATGTGAATCAGCGTTGTCTTCCCAGCGCCGTTCGGCCCAAGTAGGCCAAAGATTTCGCCGTTGTTTATTTCTAAATTCACATGATTGACGGCCGTCAGATCCTTGAATTTTTTCGTCAAACCATGAGCTTCTATCGCGTATCCATTTTCCATTCAATCAAACCCCGAAGAGCTCGTGGAGGAACCCTTTGAATCCGCTCATCAACTTCCTCCACTCGGAAAACGCCTCCTCCGCAGCTTTCTTCCCCTCAGGAGTGATCTTGTAATATCTGCGGCTCAACCCACCGGCCTTTGTGGTCCACTCGCTCTTCACGAACCCGCGCTCCTCGAGCCTCCGCAGTATCGGGTATATTGTTCCTGCCTTTGGCTCCCATCTCCCCCTTGTCATTTTCCGGAGCGCTTGGATAATTTCGTAACCGTACATCGATCTCTTTTTTAACGTCCAGAGGATCCACATACTCAGAAGACCTCGCCTCATCTCCTTGTGCAGTTGAGCCCGCCACTCGCCGCGTTTACTTTTCATGTGTATCTTTTTTGGCTATATAGCGACACTATATAAATGTTATGTCGCATCACTACATATCCGACTATAATCATCTCTGCGGCTCGATGATCACTTTGATGGATTCTTTGGCCTCGGCGACAAGTTTGAATCCGAGGCCCGCTTCCGCCAAGCCAAGCCTGTGCGTGATCATGTCACCCACGCGAACACTGCGGGTGCGAATCAGTTCTATCGCTTTTTTTATGTCTTCTGGGGCCGCGGCGTAGGAAGTCGTCATCGTCGAGCACTTGAACCAAATCTCGTTGAATGGCAGAGGCACCCCAACGCCTGGTTCCGTTGGTGCAAAAAACAATATCGTTCCTCCTTTGTCTACACACTGCATCGCTTGGGCGATCGCTGACAATGCCCCTGTGCAAACTATCACACGGTCGGCGAGCCTATTTTCATTGAGCTGACGCAGTTTGGCGGGGACGTCCTCTTTCACGTTTATGACAGCGCCGGCGCCGAACTTCTTCGCGGTCTCGAGGCGGTATTCGTTTATATCTGTGGCAATAATTCGCCTGGCCCCTCTCGCACGGGCCAATTTGATATTGAGCAGTCCCGCAATGCCGCTGCCGATCACGAGCACGGTGTGGTCTGGTTTCACGTTCGCGATCCTTTGCCCCCTTACGGCGCAAGCTAAAGGTTCAACAAACGTTCCCTCTTCGAATGAGATTTCTTTGGGCAAACGATACGTGCCATTCTCCACATTAATTTTCGGGACCCGCACGTACTCCGCGAAGCCGCCAGGGTCGAAATTTGTCGTGCGCAGGGTATCGCACACGGTGTGCTGGCCGCCCAAGCAGTACCTGCACTTGTTGCAAGGAACGTGGTGGGAAACGAAAACCCGTTCTCCTACTTTGTAACTCTCCAATCCTTTACCAACTTCGACGATTTCTCCAGCGATCTCATGACCAAGTACACGGGGGGCGTTTTTGATGCGGTACCATTCCATCACGTCGCTGCCGCAGATGCCGCTCGCCATCACCTTTACCAACAGCTCGCCGGGGCCGATCTTCGGCTTGGGCATCTCCTCCAGACGAACATCCTTGTTGTTGTAATACATTGCGACGCGCATGAACGGCTTTAACGGTTTTGACTTAAAGGATTTTTCGGCACCGCTATAATTTCTGCAGGTGCTTCTCGAAATCCTTAACCACGAGTTTTTTGCCCTTCGCTTCTATCGCGTGCCCTTCATTTCTCAAGCGAGCTGCCTGCGCCTTTACTCCCCCAGGGTACTTTTCATTGAGGTAGCCGCCCTCCCGAAGCACCCGCCAGTATGGCGTCACCTGTTTCTTGCCAATCTTCAGTTCTTCTTCTGCCACCTCAGAAACTATCCGAATAAAAATACCTGTGGTAATTTGACAAGTTGAATCTGCTTTGAAATCTTTTGCGAGACGTTCTCTAATTTGGTTTACGGTTACAAGTTTTCCCTTTTTGACCTTGCGTATTAACGCATCGACTAAGAGCGGCGTGGCTATGAGTACTCTTCTGCCTCCAAACGTTTTCTCCCACTTTGGAGGACCTTTAACTATCTTGGGCAAACCCTTTGGAGGATTTTCTAATTTTTCTCGCCAAGATTTGCGCATTTTCATTGCGCCCTCATTCCTTACCACTTTTGACATCCTCGAATATCTGCTGCGCCTCTTTTGGAGTAGCATTTCCGTGAATTATCGCACGAATCGCCTTGGCCATGGCAACCGGATAGTCGTGCTGCCAGATGTTCCTCCCCAAGTTCACGCCTATCGCGCCCTTCTGGAGGGCATCGTAAATCCAGTCGAAAACCTCAATCTCAGTGTCCACCTTCGGCCCACCGGCGATGACTATCGGCACTGGGCATCCGCGGATGACCTTCTCGAAACCCTCATCGACGTAATAAGTTTTTACAACTCTCGCGCCAAGCTCCGCGGCAATTCTTGAAGCCAACGCCAGATATCTCGCATCCCTCTTTTCCAGCTCCGTCCCGACTGCCGTCACAGCCATCGCGGGGATGCCGTACTCCTCGCACTCATTGACGAGATTGGACAGGTTCAGCAACGTCTGGTGCTCGCTTGGTGACCCAACGAAAATTGACATGGAAACGGCGCAGGCGTTGAGACGTATCGCCTCCCTCACCGAGGTCGTGATGCCCTCCTGGTCGAGCTCCTCCCTCCTCGCCATGCTCGTGCCACCAGAAACTCTAAGAATAACTGGTTTTGTATTCGTCGGATCGACACATGCGCGGAGTATTCCCCTTGTCAGCATTATGGCGTCCGCGTAGGGCAAAATCGGCTCGATGGTCTTGCCCGGCGCCTCCAGCTTCGTCGTGGGGCCCTGGAAGTACCCGTGATCTATGGGCAAAAACATCGCCCTGCCGTCGCGTTGGATCAGCTGCGAGAGCCTGTTCTTCATTCCCCAATCCATTTCAACACCACCTATTTTTCAGGCCTCACGATTAAATATCCTTTCTCTATCAACCAATGATGAAATTCCCACGTCGTGTGTCTACAGCTCGTTCTACAGGTCTGCCTTATTTCTTCATACTCCTCAGAGCCCGGCTTTCGAGCGTTCAGCTCCAGTTGCACTGGGCATTTCACGTCCTCGCAAAACTCCCTGCTCTTGTAGTCCACGTATCCCTCGATCGACAAAACATCACCATTTTTTATGGATTTCCAATCTCATACAAATGGGTTATATCTACACCGCATATAAATTCTACAAGGTGAGCGGCATGAAAGACAGCACGAAAACGCTTTTGGTGTTGATAGTCATCACCCTCTTCGTCCTTTCGGTCGTGGCTTCGGCCTTGCTCTCTTTGTTGAAGTAGAAGTTTAATTTAGATTGGAATCCAATTGTTAGACAGTGCGGCCGTGGTCCAGCCTGGTCTAGGACTCAGCCCTTCCAAGGCTGTAGCCCGGGTTCAAATCCCGGCGGCCGCATCTTTACCGGTAAAATTTTCAGCACACGGAAAATGCGCGCTAGATGGGGGAGGCACTAAGAGCGACCGTTCTTATGCCGCCCGCATATTCTAGACTTATGGTTGTGTAGGTGGAGTTGGACACCTCTGTGATTTGAACACTCTGGCCATCTATCCGAGCCGTGAAGTTTCCTCTGACAAGGGTCGTCGGAATCGTTATGGTTGCAGACCCGGTCGTCCCGATGGAGTCGGCGACCGTGAAGCTGACGGCTCGTGTGTCCGGGTCAAATGTGAGCCCCGAGACGGACGAATTGGAACTTGCGAAAATGGAATAACACTTGCCATCTGACGGAACCAAATAATGGTAGGGAGGTCTCTGTTCCTTCAGGAAGAGCTCCCTGGCATTGCCGCTTAGGATGTTGTAAGCGGCGTTGTAGTCCAGGTTAGAAAGGAGAGATCTCCAGTGTCCGATGGCGTTGGGTGTGGCACCATCGACTGTGTTGTCCGCATAGTTGAGCCATCTCTCCAGACCATTTTGGCCCCCTCCTGCATCTGAACCGAACAAGATGCGGGAGTTCCATGTTTCAAAGAACTGCCTCCATTCCTCGTTCAATCGGCCGTTGGATTGGTTTGCGAGCACCGCCCAATTAGAGTTGGGTTGCGGCGGAGGGTTTTGCATGTTCTGAATCCCGGCCGTGTCGAAATACAGGTTGGGGTATCGCAGGAGGAAGTCGTTGAGCGTGGTGCGGTCGAGCGGCATGTTGTTGAATCCGAGATGGGCCCAGATGAGGGTCGCGTCTTTGTTGTAACTCAACATTCTTTCGAAGGCAGCGTTCGCAACAGGGTCGTCGGGTACGAAGTGAAACGAGATGGGGACGTGATATCGAGCGGACAGGTTCACCAGCTGAAGCCAGAGCGGAGCATCCGGCGGAACATATATGTCCGGGGGCGGAATGATCTCACCCGCGCCGTAGTATCTCAGGTTGGTTTCGCCTATGCCATAAAAATTTCCCGTGCTCAACTGCGCCTCGGCAAATGTGGCGAATGCTTGGCCTTGCGTGAACCAGGTAGCGGGTTGCGGCGAGTCGGGAGTATCTACGAATGCTACAAATCTGCCGGGGTATTGAGATATGGCTTCGAGCGAACCTGAATACAGGAGCGACACACTCACACCTGCCTTATTCATCTCTGAAATTATCTGCGGTGTGCTAACTTCGGACAGTGCGTGGACATGGGAATCGAAAATATCCATATGCTCCGTGTCGGTAAAGTTCTCGCAGGTGTTGTTCTCGATTGTCCCGTTGACCACGTTATTCAAGTAAATTCCGCCGTGCGTAGAAATCACGCTGTTCTCGATTAGACAATTCCGCACGATGAAGTAGGCGGTCGTGTTCTGGATGTCGATGCCGTTCGCGCCGGAAGCGTCTATCGCCCAGTTCTCGATGATATAGGGATCGCTCACGGTTCCAGAACCGCTGACCACACCGTTGGCCGCGGTGAACTGGTAGTCGTTCTGAATGAGAATCGGGCCGCCGCGGTAGGTTCCAGACGGAGGATTGTTCTCGCCTCCATCGCCACCTCCACCGCCGCCACCTCCTCTAATTACGACATAGACCCCAACACTGGCGATGACAACTACGACAACAACAACGATTGCAATGATTAGCGGCGCTATCCCTTTTTGATCCATTCCAAGCCTCCGATTGATTACTTGCGCTCCTCCTCTTAAAAACCGTTACTGGCGTTTGCGCCCCGCCAGCTTGCCGATCCTCGCTTGAACGCCCATAAAAAAGAAAAAAGGGGGATAAGTTAAGGGTATCAGAGTGGTGCGGGGTTAAGCGCAAACATAAAATCGACTGTCACCCGTTCGAGAGAATGCCCGGTTGGACAAAAAATCAAAATCTGCTAGTTTTTATTCACCTATGGGAGTACTGTATAAAGTTGATACCCCACAGACAACGCATGTAAGAAAAATCGCGAGATGAACCGATGCCGAATCGACGTGATCTGAACCTGCTGACGGAAGAATTCCTAGCCGGGCTGGGCGAGGCGGTACCACAGTCGTTCGTTCCCTCACCTTTCCAGTCAAAAGCCCTCAGCTCGGTGATGGAGCGTGACACCGTCGTGGTCGCCCCCACCGGGAGCGGCAAGACCTGGATAGCCGAGCGTGCGATCGCGAAGTTCCTCGAGCGAGGCAAGCGGTGCTGGTACACGACCCCTCTCAAGGCCCTCAGCAACCAGAAGTACGACAGGTTCAGGGAGCTCTTCGGCGAAGGAAACGTTGGGCTGCTCACGGGGGAGCGGCGCGAGAACCCGCGTGCGCCTGTCGTCGTGGCGACCACCGAGATCCTCCGCAATTCCCTGTACGGTGGGGATGCGGACGTTGGCTTCGTGGTTCTGGACGAGGCCCACTACATCGCCGAGGAAGAGCGAGGCGTCACGTGGGAGGAGATAATCATTTTTATGCCGCCCGATGTCCGTCTCCTCCTTCTGTCCGCGACGATCGCGAACGCCGAAGAGCTCGTAGGGTGGATGAAAGAGGTACGGGGGAAAAGACCGGATCTGATCATAGTAGGGAGAAAGGAGCGCCCCGTGCCATTGCGCTACGGCGTCATAGACCGTTTCGGCAGGCCCCTTCCGCTGGAGGCGGCTGGCAGACTGCCGCGCAGGAAGCTGGGGCAGGTGTTCTGGCGGGGCCTCGATCCGGTTAGGCTGGTGCAGATGCTCCAGCAGCACAACCTTTTGCCCGCGATCATCTTCCTGCCGCGCCGGCGAGATTGCGACCAAGCTGTGCGCGCTTTCGGGGGTTTCCAGATGGACGGGCGTGGCGAGCGGAAAGACGCGTTCTCGAGGCTGGCGAGAACCTTCCCGAGACTCTCCGAATACCCGATGGCACGATACTTGGTCAACGCTGGTGTCGCCTCCCATCACGCGGGCCACCTCACGGCTTGGAAGATAGCGGTGGAGCGGATGTTGGGAGAGGGGCTGGTGAAAGCCGTTTTCGCGACCACGACGCTGGCGTCGGGGCTCGATGTCCCGGCGCGGACGGTGGTGCTCCCGACCATGTGGGTTGGTGACCGCACCGGCGAACGTCCGCTCACCGCTCTGGAGTTTCACCAGATGACGGGACGGGCCGGGCGGAGGGGGATGGACAGAATCGGGTTCGTGCTCGTCGTGCCGCGCGGGCCGGGGGACTTCAGGCAGGCGATGGAGCTGGCAGAGAGCGAGCCGGAGGAGCTCATGTCGGCCTTCCGCGTGCAGTACTACCAGGTGTTGAACCTGTTGGCCACCCGCAGCTTCGAAGAAGCTCTGACGATCGTGGACCGCAGCTTCGCTCTGTACCAGATGGCGCACCGAAGCCGCAAGCGGGAGAAGGCCGTGAGACAGAAGTTGGTCTCCGAGTTCAGACGCCGCGCGGCGATCATGCTGGAGCTGGGGTACTTGGACGAGAATTGGGCGTTGACCAAGACGGGCAAGTGGGGGGTGCTGATCAGGCACGGGCGCTCGCTGCTGATTACCGAGGCCGTCAGGCGCGGGATGATGGACGGGCTCCCCGCCAAGGTGCTGGCAGGATGGACGGCAGCGCTCACGGCCGAACGCGCCCCCCGTTTTATGGTCGCGAGATTGGATTTGATGCCCCTCGAGAGGCTGGCGTTCGAGCTGGACGCGAGGGAGAGGAAGCACAGAGTGGAGGAGTCGGATTTCGGTGAGGTGTTCGAGGGCGATCAGGGGAGCACGGCGAACGCGGTCGCTGGCGCGGTGTTCAGGTGGGCCGAGGGGAACACCGACTGGGCGGACCTCGTGGCCGAATCGGGGGGCGAGGAAGGCGATCTCCAGCGGATCGTCCTGCAAACGGCCGAGGTTCTGCGGCAGCTGGAAGACCTTCCGCTACCGATTTCCGAGCAGGCGAGGTCGGCCCGTCTAGCGATCCTGCGCAAGCCCGTCGGCGAACCCTAGTCCACAAATTTTGCACTTCATACCGTGCTCGATACATAACCACCGCGCACAGGCGGGACACTGATGAATGTGCCCATCACACAACGCAGATACAGCTATGGGGAAGGGATTTGAAGCCCTTTGCGCGTCGCCGAGGCCTTCAGTTCGCCAACTACCTTGATTTAAAATAAAGATACGCTGCGATAATGTCCAAGGGCATGCTAACATAAGTCCCATACATGAGATTGTAGGCCAATTTCGTCAGCCCAGACGTATTCTCGGCTGGAACTGTGGTAAGCTCTTGGATAGTAGGAATGAACGCGCCCCATATGACAAGGCCCAAAATTACCGTGAAGATTATTGCGAGTTCTTCTTCCATGTTTTCCCAATAAATATTTCAAATTGAATTTTTAAGCCTTTGCGTGCCGCCCAGCCATTAAAAATTTGCTAGTATCTCGGCTTTTCACAAAAATTAATAAAAACTAGCTTATAGAAGAATACAAGAGTTGATGATATGGCTAAAAAGGGAGAACATCTCTCAGAAGAAACAAGAAGAAAACTGTCAGAATGGAACAAGGGAAAACACCACACTGAGGAAGCAAGGAAGAAAATGTCTGAAGCTAGACCCGCATCCGTATGGGGCGCTACATCATCGACAAAGGAGGCGAACCGGTGAAGAACACTGACTGCATAATCTACATCACAACCAAACGCGGCCGGACATGGAGCTACCTCAAAGAGAACAACGGCTGGACACAAACCGGTCCAACCGGTATAGTCCGCCGGCTCAGCGCAGAGCAGCTGTTGTCGCACCTCTTGCCGCTACTCGCAGCCGACAATCCCCACCTCAGTGTCAGGGTGGAACGGAGAGTGGCTAAAAAGATTTTACGACGTCTGATATAATGATAGCGAGAACAGATTGTCCCTGTTGTCAAAGAGAAGCCCATAAAAAAGAAAAAGGAGGGAGACAACTATCAGGCATTCCCGAACGTCTTGTAGCAATCCATCTGGTTATTTTTCCCTTTTTCTAGCTTTCTTGACTCGAATCTCAAATTCAGCCCTAGGAGGGTGCAGCCCGGCGGCCGCATCACCCCACGCTTGAATTTCGGCTATGGGGGCGCAGGAAATCGGCAATTCTGCGAGCACTTCCTTCTTGTTCTTAAGTAGATGCTGTTCAAATAAACACCTCTGTCCAAGCTTTTAGTCCGCCTTTGTCGCCAGATGGTAGCCTCTTCATGGATTGATGCTATCTGCACTTGTTGTAAATGAAGCCAAATGCGTTGCACAAATTCTGGATGCTTTTGATATCGTGGGTTGGAAAATAGCAGTCAAATG
>Ga0315281_10008556_pt1 | contig 14301 bp, 3 predicted proteins | sample YL17G07_0_MG_FD_204540 | JGI IMG/M metagenome (GOLD analysis project Ga0315281, IMG submission 204540) | Sediment microbial communities from Yellowstone Lake, YNP, Wyoming, USA - YL17G07_0 | ecosystem: Environmental > Aquatic > Freshwater > Lake > Sediment | place: USA: Wyoming | collected...
ATGGAGAGGTCTATTATCAAGGCCCGGACGGAACGACGACCTGGACGTCACCTCCGCCGCCCGCGGCTGGAATCTTGACCCTGACGACCTATCATCATGAGCCCATCTATTGGGCCGATGAATTCACATTGGGCGGTTCCCTTGAAGACAAGACCTCGTACTTCTTTCAAAAGGATCCCTTCAGCGACGAAAGGGTCTGGAACAATCTCATCTTCCGGCTTTTTGTGGACAGCCGCTGGAATTCCGTCGTCCGCACATACGCGAAAATGAAGCTTCTCGCCTTCCTTCCTCAGTCCGACACAAGAGTCCGCGTCATTCCGGAAGAAGCCTACCTGGACCTCTACCTCGGCCCCGTGGACATCCGCGCCGGTTATCAAATCTTCGCCTGGGGTTCGGGGGATCTCTTCAATCCGACCGATCGCCTCAATCCGCGCGACTACACGGACATCCTCGACGCCGAAAAGGAAGGTATTTTGGCCCTGAAGATGGGCTACGCCTTTTCCAATTGGTCCTTGGAGGGGCTGTGGATTCCCCTTCCTCAAGAAAGCGTTCTTCCCCCTTCGGGATCTCGGTTTTTCGTACCGCCCTCCGAAGACCCCGCGCTGAACCAAAACATGGTCGATCTGAGGCCTTCCAGGAGCATCAAAAATCCGCAATTCGGGGCGAGGATCAAGGGACCGGTCGGCCGATTCGATCTGGCCTTCAGCTATTCTTATAACCTGGAAACCGTTCCGCAGGAGGAGATCATCGTTCAACCCTTCGATCCGGCCACCGGTACGGTGACCGTCGACGTCACCAAGGTCTTTCCGAGAGAACATGTCGTCGGCGCCAATCTCGCAACCGCCATCAAAGACCTCTCTCTTCATGTGGAAACGGCCGCCACCTTTCCCAAGAGCACGGGGCGTCAAATCGGATCGGCGGATCAATTCCGGTTCAATTACGTGATCGGGGGGAATTACACGTTCAACAACGTGATCGGTGACGACAAGATCCGTTTCTATCTTGAATTCACCCAAGAACTGCACCGGGGCGCGAAGACGTCCAACTTGGCCCGAATTTTTCAACTCGTGCTCCTCAGCCGCCTCGAATATCATTTTTCGGACGATCTCTACTTGGGCCTCGACGGGGCCATCAACTTGGACGACAAGGATTACCTGATCAGGCCCAAAGTCAGCTGGAATTTTTATCCGGGCTTCCGTTTGATGGCCGGAGTTGATATCATCAACGGACCTTCGGGAAGTTTTCTTGGCCTATTCGCAAATGACGATCGCGCCTATATCGACTTGCGTTACCAATTTTAGAAGGAGAAACAGATGAGAACTCGCAGAAACAAGACTCTGGGCATCTGGGCGTTTGCCCTCATGACGGCGGTATTTTTAAACTCCGCAAAGGGATTTTGCCAAGAAATGTCGGCCCGCGACATGATGCAAAAGTCTTCGGATAATCAAGACACTCGCGATGAAGTGGTTTCCATGGAAATGACCCTGATGGCGAAGGGAGGCGGGGAACGGAGCCGAAGACTCGTCATGAAACGCATGAAGACCGCCTCCGGTCTGGACAAAATCATGATCCGCTTTCAAGAACCCGCCGATATCCGCGGCACGTCTCTCTTGACCTGGGAGCAAAAGGGGCGGGACGACGATCAGTGGATCTACCTGCCCGCCTTGAAACAGACCAAACGAATCGGCGGCGGATCCGACAAACAAGGAAGCTTCGTCGGGAGCGATTTGACCTATGAAGATCTGCGTCCGGAAAAACTCGATAATTTCCAATACACGAAAGTCGGAGACGAACCGGAGGCCTTTGTCATCGAGGCGGTACCGGTGAAGCCAGAAGACACGGGTTACAGCAAACGAAAGCTTTGGCTTAAAAAAGACAATTTCCTTCAGATCTCCGCAGAGTATTACGACAAAAAGGGAACACTCCTCAAGACGGCGAAGTCTTCGGATTTCGTCACCATCCAAGACGGGAAGGTCCGCGCCAACCGGGTTGAAGTCAAGAACGCGCAGACCGAACATTCAACCGTCCTGAAGTCGACTGATCGCAAGATCAATACCGGCCTCTCGGAAAGCGATTTTACGACGAATGAGTTGGAGAAGGGTGTTTAGACTGATTTGTCTTCCTTATGCAGGCGGAGGTTCTCCCATCTTTCGGGCATGGGGGAGTCGGCTCCCAAAACAAATTGAAGTTCTTCCGATTGAACTGCCGGGCCGTTTGAGCCGCATCCGGGAGAAGCCCATTTCTAACATGAACTCCTTGGTGGACTTCCTATTGGGTCAAATTCATCCTTTCCTAGATGAGCCTTTCGCCATTTTTGGGCACAGCATGGGCGCCTTGGCGGCTTTCGAGACGGCCCGGGCGCTCCGACGTCGGTTCGGCTGCACGCCGCGAAAGCTGTTCATCGCGGCTCATCGGGCTCCACAGATCCCTTCCCACACACCCCCTATTCATAAATTACCTGACAAAGATTTTTTCCGGCAACTGGAGAAGCTCGGTGGAACACCTGCGGAAATCCTGAAAAATGAAGAACTGATGAAATTGATGCTGCCGACTCTACGCGCCGATTTCGAATGTATTGAAACTTATCGATACCAACCGGAACCGCCTTTGGAGTGTCCCCTGTTGGTCTGCGGAGGTTTGCAGGATTCCGAGGTCCGTGAAGCGGAACTAGAGGACTGGCGCAGCCAAACCAGTTCGTCTTTTTCGCTCCATATGCTTCCCGGAAATCATTTCTTTATTCAGAGCCATCGGGAAGCCCTTTTGGAGACGATCTCGACGGATCTGGCCCACCTGGCGAAAGATCAATCGTGAGCAAAATATAGGGCAAAGACTCCGAACCTTATCTTATCTAGCTCGCTCTTTTAGAAGACCATTTTGTTTATACCATGCTATTGTCTTTTTTATCCCTGCCTCGAGCGTGGTCGTGCTTTCAAAACCAAGAATTTCCCGCGCCTTCCGCGTAGAATACTCGATATTGTCGTAAAAAACGTTCACTCTTCCTCGTGTCAGGGGCGGAGCTTTTTTCAATCTCAAGAGGGTGGCGAAAAACTCCAGCATGAATCCAATGGGATACATAAGCCATTTCGGTGCGTTTACCGGTTTTCTCGCCCCGGCCTCCCTGCAGAAAAGCCCAAATATTCGATCCATCGTGTCCACTTCACGGCTGCCTATTATGAAGCTATTGATGCCGCGAAGGTTCTTTTCATACGCAATCCGGAACGCCCTTGCCAGGTCGCCGGCGTAAACGACGTGGAACTTGTTTTTCCCCGAACCGGGCGCCAAGGGCATTCCGTTCAGAGCATTCTGGACGAACTCATAGAATCCCGTGTGGAACTCTCGTTCGCCATAGACCCAAACGGGATTCAGTATGGTAACATCCACGCCTTTTTCTTGCGCCATCGCAATTACGTTTTCCTGAGACAATGTTTTAGTATCCCTGTAGAAATTAAATGCGCAGGGGAAAAGGCTGCCAAGAAAATACGGGTAATGCGAATGAAAGCCGTGATTTTCGTCCTTTACACCCGGATAGTCTTCTTCTCCATAAACGGAGCAGGTCCCCGTGAGAATAACTCTGCGGATACCGAGTTCAGTACAGGCTTTCATGACGTTCACGGCCCCTCCCACATTGACCCGGTAAAAGAGGTCGTAATCCCCCCAGTCACTTGCGAAGGCGGCGTTATGAATAATGCAGCCGGCACCTTCAAATGCTTTGATAAGGCTCTGAAAATCCGTAACATCGCCCGGGATAATTTTCACATCCAGGTCTCGGAGTGCCGAACAATCGCTGCCGGGCCTGACAAGGCAGACTGGAGAATACCCATGTGACTTAAACTCTCTCACAATATGGCTGCCTATAAATCCGTTGCCCCCTGTTATGATGATTGTTTTATCCATAAAACCCTCTCCCTAGGAGCAACCAAGCGGCCATACCTCAGACCTCCCGAAGCCGGCCTACTGGTAGTTTGATTCCAGCTTCCCTCGAAACTTCTTCAAGACAATCCAGTGCCTGATGAATCTGATCAGTCTTGTGTTCGCTCGTAACGCAAAATCTCAGCCGCGCCTTTCCTTTGGGAACTGCAGGATAGACGGCGGGCGTCACAAATATCCCTTTTTCTTTGAGACGAATACTCAAAATGGCAGCTTGGATGTCGTCCCCCACGAGAATAGGAATAATGGCCGTCTCGCCGGCAAGGCATGTATTGAAACCTCTTTTTTTTGTTTCATCTAGAAAGGTAGTGACGTTCTTGCGGAGACGCCGGACCATGGATTGATCCTTCTGAATGAGTCGGATTCCTGCGAGAGCCGCCGCGGCGATCGGCGGTGAGATGCCAACGCTAAATGCAAAACCGGGCAAATTGTAGCGGCAATAATTGATCAGGGACTCTTTGCCAGCTAGGTACCCCCCGCAGGTTCCTAAGGCCTTGGAAAGCGTACCCATCCGGATGTCGATATCTTCAGGTGAAAGCCCAAAATGTTCGTCGACCCCTCTCCCTGTAAGGCCAATGACTCCCGTGGAATGGGCTTCGTCGACCATGAGGAAACATCCGTATTGTTTCTTGAGCCTTACAAATTCTGGAATGGGAGCGATATCTCCCTCCATACTGTAGACCCCCTCAACGACAATAAGGACCTTTTCAAAGAGTTCACGCCGGCGTCTCAGCATGTCTTCCAGACCTTGAAAATCGTTATGACTGAAGGGTACGGCTTCGCTGCGGGAAAGTCGGCATCCCTGCTGAATGGAGTCATGGGATAGGGAATCATAAAGGATCAGATCGTTCTCGTTACAAAAATTTCCAACGAACGTTACGTTTGTCGCGTGCCCGGAAACTAAGACAAGGGAGTCATCGACCTTCTTCCATCGTGCCAATTCCTTTTCCAGTTGCCGATAGAGCGTCTTTTCACCCGTAGAAACCCGACTTCCGCTCGGCGACGTCCCGTATTTTGTGATTGCTTCTTGAGCGGCCTTGACTGTCACCGGATGGCCGGAGAGCCCGAGATAGTTATAGTTGGCAAAATTGATGACCTCCCTACCGTGAATGATGGAGGTGTCTTTGACTATGGAATCATGCGGAGCAAAGAATGGATTGAGGTCTCCAACCTGAGCTAACCGTTCTTGAAAGTCTTTGAACTCGGAGGTTTCTTCAAAATCCACGATCCGTCTTCGAATCGGAGTTTTCAGGGCGCTTGAAGTTCTTGCGGCCGCTCCGGTCAATTCAGACAACTGAGACTGAATTTCAGCGACAATCTGTGAAATAGAAACCCCACCGACGAGAGTCGAAATGGGTATGGTCGCTTCGAAGGCGGATTCGATCTGGTTTTTGAGTTCCAAAGCCATCAGAGAGTCGAGCCCTAAGGCGGCTAAAGATTGTTTCGAATCCAATTCACGCGAACTGAGATCGAGGATCCTCATCACTTGGGTTCGTGTGTAGCTCTCCAGAACCTGCTCTCGCTCCTCAGGGCGCATCAGGAGAAGTTTGTTCAGGATCAGACCGTCTGGCTTAGAGCGTAACGCCTTATTCTCCCCGGAGGCAGCCGGTATCAGGGCTTCCGTCAATTCCGAGAATAACGGCGGCCGGCTCTTACCGTAGTAACTTCCCAGAAATTTCGGCCAGTCGATCGGAAGCACGGCAACCTGTGGGGAATCCTCTTCAAGCAACCTATCAAATATTTCCAAACCATGTTCCGCTCGGATTGAGTCCATTCCCGCTTTTTCCATATCTTCGTCGCGAGCGCTCTGAGCCGCCATTCCGAATTTTGCCCAAGGCCCCCAATTGATAGAAAGGGCCGGCATTCCTTTCGAATATCGATAATGCGCCAAGGAATCCAGGAAGGCGTTGGCCGCCGCATAGTGGCCGAGTCGAGGTGAATTCAGTATTGAAGAGGCCGAAGAGAAGGAGACGAAGAAATCCAAGGGAAGCTTTTGCAGGAACGAGTGGAGAAGCCAGCTCCCCGCCACTTTCGGCCTCAAAACGTATTTGAGCGACGACAAATCCATCTTAGGCAAAAAGTCTTGTTTGAGAACCCCTGCTAGATGAGCAACGCCTCTGATGGGAGGCCACTTTTCACGATGGAGACTCTTGAAAAGACCATTTAGTTGTTTTTGATCAGCAATATCGACTGGCGCCAGTCGAATCTTGGCACCGGAAGCTTCCAATTCACGTATTCGAGAGATTTGATTTGCCTGACGGCTTCCTTTTTTCACTCGATTCCATTGAGAGCGAGGTGGCAGTTTTGTTCTTCCCAACAGGATAAGATTCTTTGCCCCTTTCTGCACCATCCAACGAGCGACCAAGAGACCCAAGTCACCCAATCCGCCAGTAATGAGATAACTGCCTTCCTTTTCCCACGAGATGCGACGATTCGCTTCATCCTTTTTCTCTTTTGGATGAAGGCGAGCGACATAACGCCCCTTTTTTCGGAGCGCGACTTGGTCCTCTCCATCTGGATTTCCAATCTCTTCCCATAACAGTCGCGCCGCTTGAGAGGGGTTTGATTGTGGATCGAGATCGATCAATCCTCCCCAGAGCTTCGGTTGTTCACTCGCAAGCGTGCGGCCAAATCCCCAAAGGGGAGCCTGTGCGATTTCGAGGGGGGAGGCATCGTTCTGGATGGGTACTGCCCCCCGTGTTGCCAGCCACAAACGAGGCGATTCTTTCCATTTTGATCGGGCCACCTCCTGTATGATTTGGAGGACGCTTCCGCACCCGATGGTCTGGGCCTCGTCAAGGGATTTCAGCGAGATCTTGTTTGTTTCGGGGGCATCCAGGCTCCAGAGATGCACTATTCTGCAACAGCCGGCCGTATTGTCATCGAGGGTCGTTCGTAACAGTGTTCGGAGATCTGAGGCACTCCCAGGACGGATATGAAAGTGTCCCGGATTCTTTCGTTGAAAGCGTTTGCCGGGAGTTACGAGGACCACGTCTTCGCCGCGTTTTCTGAGTAACGATGCCAGGTTCAATCCCACGCCTCTCCGATCTCCGAAGATGAGCCAGCGGCCTGGCCGGTTCGATGCAACGGATGGACTCAGAGGCGTCGGATTGCGCGGCTTGCATCGCCACTGAATCTCGAAGAGCCAATCGGCTGGTTTGATCGAGCTATTTTCAACGACTTTCGCCTGCTCCTGGGAGCTCGACTCATCGGGGTCAACCCAGTATCGCTGGCGTTCGAATGGATAAGTGGGCAGGGCGAGTCGTGTGGGCGAATCCTCCGAATAGATCCCTTGCCAGTCCACAGATCGGCCTTGCGCATAACGACGGGCCAGATCAAGGAGTTTTCCGGAGTCCCTGTCATCAAGACCGTCTTCCGTCTCATCCTGTGGTTCGGCGCAGCCATAAAAGATCTGCGATGAGGTCAATGAAGTCTTAGATTTGCCACTGGATAGGATCTTCAGCTTGCCCAGAAGTTCATCGACGGTCCCCGCCAAGATGGCCAATCGATGTTTGAAATGAGGTCGTCCGAGACTCGCCGTATAACAAAAATCCGTTAGAGAAACGGCCGAATGGGCGGTCAAATATTCCCGATATTTCACAATCAAGGCATCAAGCGCCGTGTCGCTTCTTCCGGACACGGGGAAAAGATAAACCGAATGTCGGTGGGGTTTAGGAGAAGTTGATTCAGGCGCTTCCTGAACGACGACATGGGCATTTGTCCCACCAAAACCAAAAGAGCTGACCCCGGCCCGGTTCGGATATCCCTTGGATTCGTAAGGAGCCAGTTTGGTATTGACAAAGAATGGTGTCCTTTCAAATGAAATATGCGGATTTAGTTTTGTTACGTGCAGGCTCGGAGGAATTTCGCGGTGACAGAGTGATAAGATAACTTTGATGAGGCCGGCAATTCCTGCCGCCGATTCCGGATGACCGATGTTCGTCTTAACGGAACCTATGGCACAGGCGTTTCGTTCTTGAGTCTGTGTGTCGAAAGCTTCCGTTAATCCTCTTATTTCAATAGGATCTCCGAGGGATGTACCGGTGCCGTGGGCTTCGATGTAGTTCAAGGTTGAGGGATCGATTGCTGCGGCCTCGAAGGCCTTCCGTATCACATCTCTTTGAGCCTTCGGATTCGGAGCCGTGAGTCCGATCTTGGAATGACCGTCATGATTCACGGCGGATCCCTTGATTACTGCGTAGATGCTGTCATGGTCGCTCAAGGCCTTTCGCAGGGGTTTTAATAGAACGGCTCCAACCCCTTCTCCTCGGACAAAGCCATCCGCCCGTTCGTCAAATGTCTTGCATCGTCCATCTGAAGCCAGCATGCCGGCCCGATTGAAAATATCCGTATTGATGGGGTTCAAGATAAGATTCACGCCTCCCGCTATGGCCATGGCGGCTTCTTCCCGAAGGAGACTTTGACAGGCCATATGGACGGCAACCAGAGAAGACGAGCATGCGGTATCGACGGCTAAACTCGGCCCCGTCAGATTCAAGAAATAGGAAACTCGATTCGCAACCATGGAGAGGGCGTTGCCGGAACCCATATGGCCGGATACGTCACATCCGCTCTGAGACAAGAGGTGTGCATAATCCATGGAGCAGACACCGACAAAGACGCCTGTCTGATGAACTGCGAGGCAACCGGGATTATATCCTGCATGTTCTAACGTCTGCCAGGCTATCTCGAGGAACAAACGTTGTTGCGGGTCCATCCACTTGGCCTCCTTGGGGGAGATCCCGAAAAAGAGAGGGTCAAATCGGTCGATATCAGAAAGGAATCCTCCCCACTTTGGAAAGTTCCGATCCGCAGATGACGCGTTCTTGCTCGAATGTTTCCAAAGCCAGGGTCTATCGGAAGGAATTTCGGTGATCGCATCGACGCCTTCCCTAAGGAGCTTCCAATAACTCTCCAGGTCGGGCGCATGGGGAAAACGGCAGGCCATTCCGATCACGGCAATGTCGTTGGGCCCAACGGCAACCTCCGCCAAGGGGTGCGGAGATGGGACCTCGCAAGGAGCCTCTTGTGAAAGACCACCATCCTCACGCGTTGCGTTCGGCACATGAGGCAAAGAAACCTTCTTGAATGCGTCGGCGTATTCCTTCTCCAGGAAGGAGGCCAGTTCCGTAACGGTGGGATATTCGAAAAGCAGGGTTGCATCGAGCTTGATGTTGGCGACGTCCTCAAGGGATTTCTTGGCTTCCAGCGCCATCAGGGAATCGATGCCCAGTTCTCGAAAATTGGTCTCCGTGTCGATCTTTTCGGGATCGGCCATCAATATGCGGGCGAGCTGTTTCTTGATGACTCGCTCGATAGACCAATTGAGATTGCCGACCGATAGGGGAGACGACGCCTCCCGCCGCGATGAGGTGGATAGGTCAGGGTCTTTTCTGATCGAAAGCGTCGATTCCATGCTCGCATCGACTTGAGGGCCGCGTGCTAGAATCACAGCCTGTGAGGGCAGAGTTCCAAGCGCCTGCATGGAAGGGACTGCGACTAAATCTGAAAATCCTATCTCGCGAAGCAATTCCTGCCACTTCTCGGCGGAAAGCAAGGGGTCGTTTGGCCGCAAGTCATGATCGGCAAACTTCCACCATCCCTCAGTAAGACCGAAGGTTAGATCAAGCCATCGTTGGGGACGAACGGCCTCCATGAGGAGCAACAGCCCTCGAGATGAGAGAAGTTTCTGTACGTGCCGCAACGTTTGCCTCAATTCCGCCGTTGCATGCAGCGTGTTTGCGGCAATAATCAGGTCGAATTGATGGGAATCGAACCCTTGAAGGATGGGATCGCGCTCGATGTCTAGAGTCTGGTAACGAACAAAAGGGTAGTCATGAAATTTCCGCTGAGCATGGTAGAGGAACAGGTTGGATAGGTCGGTAAAAAAATACGTCGTTTGCGCCGATGGCAGTTGAGAAAGGACAAAAGACGTCGTGGCCCCAGTACCCCCGCCGATTTCCAGAATTCTCATTTCTCGACCCGGGGGTCTTGCATCAAGGACTGCGCGTACCGCCTGCTGGACGAAAGAGTTGTAGAACCGAGAAAAGGGAGAATCTTGATACAGTGCTTCACACGCTGTTACGGATCCTTCCGGAAACAGAAGGTGAAGAGGATCCGATGTGCCACGTAAAACCGCCGCGAGATTCTTGCCACATCGATCCAGCAGGCTGAACTCGGCCTCACAAGCAGGATATTTCGACTGGAGAGACTCTAAAAATCCATGTGAATCAACGGATTCCGGTACGCGTTGAAGAATCCAGCCCGAACCGTTTTTTTTCAAGATGCCTTCTTCGGTGAGCATATCGAGAAGCTTACCGAAGAGCCGCCGATGCGGTACTGCGATGCCGAGGGAATCGGCCAGCGAGGCATGAGTATATTTCTCTCCCTGCCTAGGATGCCAACCCAGCGCCTCAAACGCTTGGGTGACGTAGAAAAAGCTCAAGCGATCGAGATCTGATTCCCAGGTGCGGTACTGTTGCAATCCAAGCAACGATTGCAGTTGAGCGGTTTGATTTTCTATTTTCAGCGCAATCGTTGGAAGATCGGATTCAGGAACGTCGGAGGCCTTTATTTTACGAAAAAATGCAACTTGGGTCAGGCCTGACTTGATCGCTGTTTCAAAGGCATTGAGCCCCTCCGTATTCGACAAGGACTCAAGGCCCTGAGCCCTCAGCATCTTTTTGTAATAGGGAGAAGAGACGACTCCTGTTTCTCCCCAAGGTCCCCAATTAATCGCGAGACTACGATGTTTGTTCAACCTGCTGCGATAATGAGCGTAAGCATCTTCAAAACGATTGGCAGCCACGTGATTGCTTTGGCCGATGGGAGGAACGAGGGACGCAAGAGAGGAAAAAAGGATGAAAAAATCCGGGTCATCTTTTCGAGTTAAGGCATCGACCACCCAAGTCCCGTAGACCTTGGGACGAAAAGTCTCCTCAAAGTGATGGCGGCTCATTTTGGAGATCAAACCATCCTTGAGGACACCTGCGCAGTGGACGACTCCGTCTATCTTTCCCCACTTTCGATGGATGGAATCAATGACACTCCTCATCTGAGTTAAATCGGATGTGTCGCCGCTGAGAGTCAGGATCTCAGCCCCTAACGCCCTAAGCCTTTGTATATTCTCGTTGCGATGCGGATGGGCGTTCTCGGGGGTGCGATTCACAAGGGCTAACCTTGGCCTCACCTTGCCCGCGATAAACTTGGCGATCTCAAATCCAATGCCTTCCTGACCCCCTGAAATCAGATAGACTCCGCCATCGCGGAGAGGAAGCTCTTCCTGAGTCACGTTTGATATGTCCACGGGAACGAGTTGAGACGCAAGACGCTCACCGGAGCGATAGACCGCCCACGATTCGGGGCCAGTCCCGCGCGGAGCCCTCTCTATTTCATCAAGGATAATTTGGGAAAGTTGCTGAGGGGAAAAACCTTTAATTTCAAGGTCAATTCCAGAACAATCAATATGAGGGAACTCCTTCGTGATAACCTGTCCTAGTGCCCAAAGCGTGGACTTCTCTGGTGCAATGGGTCTTTGATCATCGGTTAGCGCCTGGCTGTAGCTGGAGATAAGCCGAAAAGAGAATTCATGTTTGAAATGGGCAGTCAAAGCCTGCGTCAAGAAAAGGAGGCTCAGAACCCCTTCTTCTTGGCTTGTTCGTAATTCTTCCAGAGATTTGACCGGTCCCTTCTCCTCATCACACGTCCAAAGATGGAGAACTCCCGAAGGAGTAATCCCTTGATCGCGAAGGGTGCGGACCAGGGCCGTGTAGTCGTCACAATTCCCGGGGTTTAGTATAAATTCTTCATCATGGGAGCCCCTGAAGGAATTCCCCGCGCATATTCTGATGCATCGATCACCCAAGGCTCTCAGCCGCCGTATGAGGTCCTCGCCGATCCCGAGTCGGTCCAAAAAAACCAACCAAGTTTGAGGCTTCCTCAACCTTCCTTCCATAGGCCCTAGTGGTAAAGGTTTCCAGACTGGCTGATAAAACCCAAGATCAACCCCTTGGTTCTTGGCAAGCAATGACGGTTCAAGTCGTTCCAAAGAAGAGGTGCGTTTCAGGACGACCCCATCCAATGCTGCAAGAATTCTCCCCCGTTCATCCAGGATTTTGATGTCAGCGCCTAGAACATCCCTTGAATTGGTTGGAGAAGGTTTGAGGATTCCATAGCTGTACACGTGTTCGGGGAGTTCCCCGAAAAGCCGCACGTTGCTTATTGAAAAGGGAACGTATAATTGCCGTCCATGCTGATCGGGTTCCGGCTGATTGAACAGAAAAGCGCCTAATGACTGCAACGATCCATCCGCCAAACAAGGCGGGAGGAGGTAACCCCGATCTCGTCGCGCTGTGGATGTGAGCTTCAAACGCGCCAAGACTTCCTTGTCATTCATGGCCAGCCATTCGATCGACTGATAGTAAGATCCGTAATGAATGCCCACGCGGTCATAAAAAGAATAGACCTCATCGGGGGAAAGTTGGCGTTGGCAACGAGCCTTTATTGCATCAATATCCGCCACGCCAGGCGTTTCTTCTTCGGCGACTATGATTTCGCCGGTAACGTGCTCCCTCACAGGGTGTTCGTTCGACGCTTTCAAGATGGGGTCCTTCAGAGTCAACAAGATTTTGCCCACGTTCTTCCGGTGGGACATGCTGCGAAATGCCTTTTCGGCTTCTCGATGAGGAAATGTTTGAAAAGTCAGGGGTTGTAATCTGCCCTCTTTAAAGTCCTTCATGAGTTCAAGGAGGTAGGATCGGATCAAGTCAGGGCGTTGGCGGGTCATGCTATCCAAGTCCACCGCAAAATAGGACGCATTATTTCTCAGAGAATAAAGACCGATCTGACGATTGTGATAAATGTCGCTCTTGCCGAGTTCGATAAAACGTCCGAGGGGACTCAGAAGAGAGAGCCCTTTTTCGATTGCCTCCCCCGGAAGAGAGTTGAGAATCACGTTCACGCCCATTCCTCCGGTCAAACGTGCCGCTTCTTCTGCAAAGGCAAGAGAACGGGAACTCATCACATGCTTGACGCCAAGTGATTCTAGATAGCGCTGTTTTTCAGGGTTACCGACCGTCGCGAAGATTTCCGCTCCCACTTTTTGGGCTATTTGAATTGCGGCAAGACCAACGCCTCCTGCCGCCGAATGAATGAGAACACGTTCTCCTCTTGAAATTTTCGCCAAGTGACAGAGGGCGTAGTGGGCCGTCAAGAAGGCGATGGGGATTGTCGCAGCCTCATCGTAACTAAGGCCACGCGGCTTTGGAACGACAAGTTGGGCATTGGTAGTGACGTAGCTACTGAAGCATGCAGGCGCAATTGCGATGACAGCGTCTCCAATCTTTAGTCCTTCAACATCTTCGCCCACGGCAACAACCTTGCCGCTACACTCGACTCCCAAAGCCATCCGTTCTTCGGAAGAGCCGGGATAAAGACCCATGGCCTTCATGAGATCGCTGAAGTTAAGACCGGCTGAATAAACCTCCAGCTCCACCTCTCCTGGCCCTGGTTCCCTTCGTTCCGCAGGGGCGAGAGTCAATTTTTCCAACATTCCCGGTTGGATTATCTCTAGTCGAACCGGAGGATCTTTTGACTCATGCGACTCCTCTTTGGAAACCATTCTGCTCAGAACCGTGAATTTCATGCCCCCCCGAGGACTATCGATCAGTTCTAATAGGATTTGGCTCTGGACGTTAGAATCCGATTCTAGAAAGAGCGGGTGAGTGAACCTAATATTTTGCAAATGAAAAGGCCTCTTCAAACGGTGTTCAGCGGCCTCGAAGGCCATTTCGAGAAAGGCGGCTCCTGGAACGAGTGGGGCGTTCTGAATCTGATGATCTGAAATGAAAGCATTGTGAGAGAGGCTAAACTCTTTTTCGAATACCCACCGGTTCGACTGAGAGGTAATTTTTTGATCTATAAGAGGATGGAGCCTTTCTTGTGGAACTTTTGGCCCCTCATCCATCGATGAAATATGCGGTTGTCGCTGTTTTTCTATTCCATGCCTTTCTCGCTGAAATGGATAGGTTGGGAGTGGTATCTTCCTTCTTTTATTATCTCCGTCAAAACTTTTCCAATCGATCTTGATTCCGTCGACATAGAGTTGGGCGAGACCGGCGAGGAGAGAAGCCCAGTCCTGAGAGGACAAGAATAAAAAGTCCTTGTCGGCGGGGAGGATCCTTTTCGTTAATCCGGTCAAGACAGGCTTGGGACCGATTTCCAGGAAAGCGCGATGATTTTGTTCCTTGAGAAATTCGAGACTGGGTCCGAAGAGGACCGGCTTTCGAATATGATCGAGCCAATATTGCGGGTTTGATTGTTCTTCGGATAGGAACTTCCCCGTGACATTGGAAACAAGAGGGATATTGGAAGATG